>Ga0308176_10000178_pt1 | contig 44519 bp, 32 predicted proteins | sample PhyCR2_3_FD_203890 | JGI IMG/M metagenome (GOLD analysis project Ga0308176, IMG submission 203890) | Soil microbial communities from UC Gill Tract Community Farm, Albany, California, United States - DLSLS.C.R2 | ecosystem: Environmental > Terrestrial > Soil > Agricultural land | place: USA...
GCCCTGATGAACGAAACGAGCGTCAAAGCCGCTTTGGAGGCAATTGAACGCAACGAGCCCCACATGTTGGATGAGCAAGCGCGCGTTTGCGAAATTCCGGCGCCGCCGTTCGGTGAAGACAAGCGCGGCCTTGAGTTCAAAAGGCTATTCGAGAACCTCGGACTCAAGGACGTCCGCATCGACAATGCCGGCAATGTGATCGCCACCCGTCCGGGCCAGAACGCGAGGCCGAACGTTGTTATCGCGGCACACCTCGATACGGTCTTCCCGGAAGGAACGAATGTGAAGGTCACCCGGGAAGGAAAGATCATGAAGGGAGCCGGCATCGGCGACGATTGCCGCGGGTTGGCGGTTCTGCTGGGCGTCATCAAGGGACTCGACGACGGCAATGTGAGAACGCCTGGAACCATCACGTTTGTCGCTGATGTAGGGGAGGAAGGTTTGGGCGATCTGCGCGGGATGAAGGAGCTTTTCGGAGAAAGCATGAAGGGCAAGATCGACAGCTTCATCTCCGTCGACGGTCTGGGGATGAATATCACGAACGTAGCCGTCGGGAGTTATCGGTACCGCGTGTTTTTCAAAGGTCCGGGCGGGCATAGTTATGGCTCATTCGGGATGGCGAATCCGATTCAGGCCATGGGCCGGGCAATTGCGAAGGTCGATGCCTTTGAGGTCCCAACGGAACCGAAGACTACGTTTAACGTGGGGCGGGTTGGTGGTGGCACGTCGGTCAATGCGATTCCGGACGAAAGCTGGATGGAAGTGGATTTACGCTCCGCGGATGTGAAATCTCTCGACGCGCTGAATGCCAGGTTCAAGGCTGCTCTCAATGAAGCCGTTGAAGAGGAGAACAAGCGCTGGAACAACCGGGGCCCCGTTTCCGTGACGCCAGAGATCGTCGGATTACGTCCTGCGGGAAATACGCCTGAGTCGGCACCCATCGTCCAGACGGCGCTCGCTGTTTCGAAAGCGCTAGGGGCAAACAGCCGGATGGGGGAAGGCTCGACGGATTCCAACGTTGCGATGAACATGGGCATACCAGCAATCACTATTGGCGGCGGAGGTACAGGCTCCGGCGCCCATTCACCGAAGGGGGAAAGGTACGATTCCACTGACTCGTGGAAAGGTACACAACGCGCATTGCTTCTGGTTGTGTCGCTTGCCCGGTAGTCCCTTATCTTGCAAAGTGATTCAGAGGTCCGATTCCGGCTCCCAGCGGCACGGCAGTCTCGATCGCAGCCTGTATGTATTCCTTTGCCGCGGCGATCGCAGTGACGACGTCGAGCCCTTTGGCAGTGCAGGCAGTAATGGCCGCCGAGAAGGTACATCCTGTGCCATGGGTGTTTCTCGTCTGTAACCGCGGGCGCGAGAACCGCTGGATCAAGGAACCGGTGACAAGAATGTCCACGGCATCACCGCTCTCGCGATGGCCGCCCTTCACCAGCACACCGCGGCAGCCAAACTCGAGAAGGCGCCTGGCGGCCGCCGTCATGTCTTCTTCGGAGTGGATAGCCAAGCCGGTCAGGGCTTCTGCTTCCGGAATGTTGGGCGTAACAAGCGTGGCGTGTCGCAGCAGGTTCTTGAGCGCTTTTTCGCCATCGCTCGACAGCAGCCGCGCGCCATGTTTGCTGATGAGCACGGGATCAACCACGAGCGGGAAATTGAATTCAGCGGCCATGCCGGCGACAGCCTCAATCACGTCCGCACTACCCAAAGCACCCGTTTTGGCTGCTTGAGGGCGTATGTCTGAAACAACTGCCGCGATCTGATCGGCAACGAGGTCCGCCGGAAGAACTTCGACGCGCGACACACGCTGTGTGTTTTGAACGGTGGCCAGCGTAATGACCGCTTCGCCGTAAACACCGAATTGGTGGAAGGTTTTCAGGTCTGCTTGAATGCCGGCTCCTCCGCTAGGGTCGGAACCGGCGATCGTAAGGGCCACCGGTAGCAAATTCCACGGTAGCGTAGCAGGGTTTACTGGAAGGCGGGTGTCTGGCTGGTGGTGCCGGCCGAATTTGTCAGCGTGAACGCGACGCTTCCGATATCTGCCACTTTCCCCGTCACAGGAAAGCTCGCTCTCAAGGAGAATGCCCCGCCGGCCTGGTTGTTCGTAAAGAACAGTTGCTTGAAGGCCGACGCGGCGTCGACATTCAAAGGATTAGCGGTCATCGCCTTGCCCGACGTATCGTAGAACAGAAATCCGAGTTGTCCCAAGCTGTACGTGTTGTCGTAGCCGGTCATAGTGATCACTAAGTTCGGATCCTGCCGGACCGCATTCATCGACGTCACCTGAACCTGAGCAGGCGTGATGGTGAACGACTGCGAGTACGGCGCTTTGTTCGGGAATGTCAGGGTAAACGTAAGCGTGCCCGCGGTAGTACCGGTCTGAAAGGTGAGTGCGGTCTGGCCCGAATACTTTCCAACTGTCGCGCCATTCGCCACGTCAATCTGCAACTGCCGCCCATTGGTCGCGGTGAACACGACGGCCGGATCGTCGCTTACGTTTGCAACGGTCGGGGCGAACTTCATCGTGAGGGTGCCGATGGCACTGACCGTAGTAGCCGTCGGAAAGTTAACGGACAGATGAGCCTGCTTCTGACTGACCAGCGGCTGAACATCAATGGAAAACGAAGGATTCGGGACAGGTGAGTTGATGCCTTGGCCCGTGAGCGCAAAGACACGAGTCCCCACCGTCAGCAAGCCGCTGAAAGTTCCGGTTGCAGTCGCGTTAAACGTAACGGTGAATGTGGTGCTTGTACCCGGAGCAACGCTGAACGGAAGCGAGGGCGCCTGCGAGATCGCGAAACCTGTTCCCGATACAGACAAGGCCGCGACCGAGACCGCCGAAATAGTTGTTTGTGGATTGGTGATGCTGAAGGTAAATGAGTTCGACCCGCTCGCACCGACTACCGATTGGCCCAGGCTGATGGGCGTCGCGGCTTGAGCAGTCAATCGAACGCCGGTGGAATCCACATAAGTAATTACCAGGGAACTGATGTCACCGAGAACGCTCGAGCTTCCGCTGCCCATAAGAGGATACGTGGCGTTTCCAACAAGCAAGTTCGTTTGATACGTGTTGGCGGTACTCGGCGCGAAAGTCACATTGAAAGTCAAAGAACTGCCGGCCGCAAGCGTGCTCGGAAGCGAACTCAACGAGAACGGGCTGTTCGGATTGTTCGTCGGGACGGTCAGGGAAACCAGCGTTTGCGGATTGATGGCTGAAGCACTGCTGTTTGTCAATGTGAACGGGACTTGAGTCGTACCCGTCGTCAGCGTATTCGGAAACGTCAGCGAATTCGCGCTGTTCGGCTGAAGCGTCGCTCCCGTGCACTGCACAATGCCGGAGCTGCTGCACGAAAGTGTAATCTGCGGCGCCGTACCGTTCCCTGCTGCCGTAGTCATAGGAATTGAGACTCCAGCGACACTCGCCTGCAGATATCCGAAGGTGATTCCTGTTGTGGACGGAGTGAAGTTGAACGTCATCAACTTGAAAGCACCAGGCGCAATCGTAGCGCCCAATGTGCTTCCTGTCAGCGTGAAATTTGGCGTCCGGTACGCCGAACCAGCTTCTGCCCCCACGTACACGGCGTCAACCACGACCGATGCTGGTCCGGTGTTCACGACGCGTATAACGCTGCTCGATACAGAACCGACAGGTGTGTCCGGGAAGCCATATGCCGCCGGCAAAGAAGTGAGAGCACTGACCGGAGACGCGCCTCCCGATGGATCAAGATAGAACGCCAGATTTTGGGCTCCTAAGCAGGAACAAAATAGGGCTGTTAATGCGAGAGCTTTCATTTGGCGGAATTCGTGTTTGCTCCGTCGGTCGGCGAAGGACTGATCTTCGGACCGGGTAGCTGATAGAACTGAAGATCTTTGTCGTCCAGATGCAGCAGCCAGTTCTCGCCCGGAGCTTTTGCGCTCAGGTGTAAGCACCGCGCCGAGGCTTCCTCAATGGTCAGGCTTCCCTCCACGGGCAATGCAAGCTCCTGAAGTATGTCTCCCGAGGCGGCCGAAAGAACTGACAACCTCTGGTCGCTGAAGCAAAAGATGCGGCTGCTGTCGTCCCAAGTGGACTTGCATGCTGCTGCCATCGGTACCGAGCTTTTGAGCTCGCCGGTAAGCAAAGAGATCCGATAGGAAGCGACGCTGCCACCAGGTTTTGATACCAGGAAGGATGCTGTGTTTGCGTCGAGCTTCCGGACAGAGGTCGCCGTGTCTCCTTCCCCAATCAAAGAAACTGGAGTCGAAGACAAAGATTTTCCGTTCCAGTGAAGGAGAACGTGAGATTCCGGCAGCCAGGCAACCGCGGTTTCAATGCTTCCATCGATATGGAAGAGGGCGGCGGACTCGCGCACCTCGGAGGTCACAACACTAGTGAGCTTCGAATCCATGAGCGCGAGTGTGCCCGGCTTCGAAACCCATCCTCCTGCGCCCGAGAAGCTCACCGCTTCCGCCGACGTAAGAACACTATCTCCGACGATGTAGTTACCGGGCAGGCCATAAATCGGACGGACATCGCCATTCGCGTAGCGAACGTAGCCGACCGACGGCGTAGCGACTTGACAATTCGCAGCTATGGACGCCGTGATGGCGAGACAAATGGCTGTCAGTAGAGAAAGCTTCATAGGGCGGAGCGGTGCGGGAACTGATTAGTGGCCGATGTTGATGGTGGGTGCGCCGATCGTGCTGGTTGAACTGGACGTTATGGCGCCCGAGCTACTCTTGCCGGAGAAAGCGACCGCTGCACCTGCACCAGCGGCGGCGGCAACAGCGGTCCAGATCAGCCATTTCTTCAGACTGGAATGGTTCGAGTAGCCTTGGGGAGAACTGGAAATCGAAACGGAAGGCTCCACGTTCGAACGGAACGAATTCGCGTTGGCCGAACTGGATTTCGAGAAGGTTGAAATTGAAACACTGGGTCGAGGGGCCGGCGCGACGGCTGCTAACTCTCCTGGGGCAGGCACGACCGGCACTTTTGGCTGATCGAGCGCCGCAACACCCGGCGCGAGCACCGTGGGTGTAAACGAGGGCTGCGGTGGTTTCACCGAAGCCTCCTCGGCGCGAACCATTGGGGTAGGCACGGCGGCTGCGCTCGCCGAGAGCTTCTCTTCAAACAGCAGCCCGGCATGGCTGTTGCCTTTCGACGCGGTAATACGAACGGGCACCGTGCCAGAGCTTGCGATCCATCGAATACCTTCCACGTGGGCAGTTCCGGATGCGTCCGTATAGGCAACGGCCGACTGAGTTCCGTCGGCGAAAGTTCCGGACGCTGACGTATCCGGCAGTCTGAACGCAACCGCCGCATCCTGAACGGGGTTCCCGCTTTCATCGCGGACCTGAACGGTCAGGGCGTTCGCGGGGACGGAGCCGGCGTTCGCCTTCGGTTCTTCGATTACGCGAAGTCGGATGTTCGAGGCTTCTGAATTTCGACTTGAAGCGGTGAGGGCCGACTGGGCCCAGATGGGGGAAATGACCAGGGACGGGATCAGAACCAGCGGTAGAGCGGACGTCCGGAAAATGTGTTTCATGTGCCTCCTTAAACCCGGCCCCGAAAACTGGTGGAACCGGAAGGTGGAAGCCCAGGAAACGGATCAGACTGCCCTAATCAGAACTACGGTAATGTTGTCTGGGCCGCCCGCGTTTTTCGCAGCTTCCACTAGGTAGTGGCATTTCTCCGGAATACTCTTAGGGGAATTGAGCGCTTCCTGCAGAATATTCTTTTCCACCACGCCGTGAAGACCATCCGAACAAAGCAAAATCTGGTCTCCGGGTTGAATATGTAGTTCCTGAGAGGGAATCCGAATCTCATCCGCAGAACCCACCGCTACGGTTAGAACATGCCGGTAAGGATGTTTCCGCAGGGATTCCTCGCTCAGGCCCAGCCCGGACCCTACTTCTGCTATCCACGTCTGATCCCGGGTCAGCGCCTCAAAACCCATTGCCGAATGGTGGTATGCGCGGCTATCGCCCACGCTGCCAATCTGAAATTGGCCGTCCGCGATCTTGCGGGCCGCTACGAGAGTAGTACCCATTCCTTCGAGTTCGGGATGGTCGCGCGCCGCGCGTCGAACGGCGGCGTTGGCCTCAACAAAACCCCGCTCTAAGGTTTCAATTGCCTGAGCGCCGGGCAGATGGCGAAGAAACGCGTACAAAACCTCGGAACTGATTCGCGAGGCGTGCTCCCCACCGTTAGCGCCTCCCATACCATCGGCCAGGATGAAAACACCCGCTTGCGGATCGCAAATAAAGTAGTCTTCATTGTTTGTTCGGACACAACCCGGGTCAGAAAGTCCGAAGGCCTCAAGCATTCAGGTCGTCCGATTATACCGGCACATCGGCGGCTGTCAGTTCGACCCTTTGGGCTGCAGCATCGCCTTTAGTTGCCGGAACGCGATTCCGTCGAAATTCTGCTTCAGACGAAACGGGATGACGCGGTTACCGCCGGAACTCGCATCGTGCTGACGCGCCCGCGAGAGCAGGTTTGCCGCCTCACGATCGTCCGGATCCCTGTCTGTAACGCGCTCGAACAGTTTTGCCGCTTCCTCAAAGGCCGCGGTCTTCATGAGGGCGAGTCCCACGTTGAACTGGTAGATAGCGTCCGCTCCGTCTCCGTCAAGGGCACGCCGTAAATCGCCGGCCGCGGCAGGCGCATTTGTCTGGCCCTCAGCTGCCCCCAAATTGTTGAAAACCTCGTTCAGGGGATAGAGTTTTGCCACCTCTCGGAAGTGGTTTGCAGCACCCGAGAAATCGTTAGCTCCATAGGCGGCGAGGCCCATCCGGAATCTGGCTTCGGGATACCGCTGATCGGTCACCGGAATACGGCCGAACCAGGTGAGCGCTTGCCGATAATCTTTGCGAGCGACCGCCAGCTTTCCCAATTCGAAAGCCGGGCCCGCGAAGTGGGGATCAATGGCCGCAGCTTGCATCAGCCACTTCTGTTGTTGGTCTCCTGGAGGGGACAACAGCCCACGACTGTAACTCTCTTCCGCCTCTAAACGAATGAACTTTTGTGGATTCAGGAACTGCTGGAGTGGCAAATCCAGTGTGGGCTCGATGTATTTGAGCGATTGCCACGCGAGGTGCTCTTCGAGTCGCGAAAGATCGGCGAGCTTGCCGGTCTCCGTTACGTCGGTACCGTCGCGCATTCTGCGAAGGTCCAGGAACCGAGCTGTGATCTGGATTGAGCTATCACGGATGGAACTGCTCGCTTCCGGCAATTTGAAATCGTAACTTCCGTAGCAGACAAAGTTCACATCCAGACTTTGACCAAGCTTGATCAAGCTTGCTTTGGTGAAATCCGCGTCCGGCTTCAGTGAGAGTTTTCGCAGCGCTTCAGTTTGAGATTCACGGCTGAGAACAATCTGATTCCCAGCGTTGAATTCGACGCGAAGTCTCTCAGCAATACTCTCGCCAACCCAATTCAGATCGGTTTGCTGGGAACTGTTGTGGAACTGTAGAACCAGAACGGTCGTGGCCGGCGCTAGCAATGGCCATCCGAGTAACACGGTTAGAGGGAGGAGACGCCCCAAAAGCACGTCTTCATGCTAACAACGGGCTAACAGTCGGAAACCTAACTCGTGACAGCTTGCGGCGGGTCAGGAATGGAGGCACCTTTTTGCGTTGTCTTTTTCGCCTGACCTAGAAATGTATTAGCGATGGCGAGAGCCCTTTGCTTCGCCTTATCACTGGACCCGAACTCATCGATCCATTGGATACTTCGGTCGGAACGAAACCATGTCATCTGCCGCTTCGCGTAATTGCGTGTCTTGGTCTGACAGTCCGCAATCGCCTCCTCAATCGGGTAATCGCCTCTAAGATAATGAAGCGCTTGCGAATAGCCGAGCGAGCGTAAGACTTCAGCGTCGGAGTCTCCCAGCAAGTTCACGAGTGAGGCTGTCTCCTCGAGAAGCCCGTTGGCGAACATCCACCGCGCCCGAGCGTTCAATCGGTCATATAAGAGAGCCCTGTCGGGATTCAGTCCTAGTTTCAAAACGTCAACGCCGGCCAGCGCATCCCGCGAAACCTGCTGAATCCCGGAAGCGGGCCGTCCGGACAGATGGCAGAGTTCAACGGCACGTGTCATCTTCTGCCTGTCATTCGGGTGAATGCGCTTCGCGGATTCCGCGTCGAAGCGCCGAAGATAGCGCGCCAGGAGTTCTGGCCGCCGTAGTGCTGCACGGCTAAGCCGAATGCGGAATTCCTCGTCCCGCGGCGGCGCAGGCGACAACCCTTCGAGAAGAGCCCGCAGGTAAAGCCCCGTTCCTCCCACGACAATCGGCAGACACTCTCGTGCGGCGATCTCAGCAATCGCTTTCCTCCCGACCCTCGCGTACTCGCCTGCGGTCACTTTTTCGCTGGGAGGAGCGATGTCGAGGAGGTGATGGGGAACCCCGCTCCGTTTCTCCGGCGGAACTTTCGCCGATCCGACGTTCACCCCGGAGTAGATCTGAACGGAATCGCAACCCACGATTTCGCCACCGAGTGCCCGAGCGAGATAGATCGCAAGTTCACTCTTGCCGGATCCGGTTGGACCAACGATTGCGATGAGAGGCGTGTGGTAAGTAGTCAATCCAGCACTGGACCGGCATTGCCGAGAAGGCCGACAGTTCGGCGGTTCCGGGGTTTTGGCGCCCAAATTGAAGCTATACTAAGGCTAACAACTCCAGCCGGGTTGTAAGCCCCCTACGTAAAGCGGTGAATTTTGAAGCTGAATTGTTTTTGTAGTCGCTTAGGCCCAGTGCTGCTGATCTCTGCTCCCGCCATTTTCCTGTTTGCGCCGCTCTCGTTCGGGCAGGCGCCGCAGGACAAAACAGCCGGCAATCCGAATCTTCCCGCGTCCACAAAGCAAGCATCCACCTCCAAAGCCTCGGCCTATTACCATTACTCGCTCGGTCATTTGTATGAAGAACTTGCAGCGGCAAATGGCAATCGGAACGAATACGTCAACAAAGCAATCGAGAACTACCGGCTGACGATCAAAGAAGACCCGAGCACTTCGTTTCTCGTCGAGGACATCGCCGAGCTGTATCGTATGTCCGGCCGGATCCGGGAGGCTGTGCAGGAAGCCCAGGACGCGATCAAAGCAAATCCGGACGATTTGAACGCCCGGCGTGTTCTGGCACGGATCTACACGCAGCAAATCGGGGACGCGCAGGCGAACCGGGTGGATGAGGGCATGGTCCGGAAGGCGCTGGAGCAATACAAGCTGATCACGGACAAAGATCCAAAGGATCTGGACAGCCTGGTCATGGTGGGCCGGCTCAATCGGGTACTGGAGAATTCCGTCGATGCCGAAGCGGCGTTCAAGAAGGTGCTCGCCGCCGATCCGGACAATGAGGACGCAGTGAGTGGCCTGGCGAGTGTCTATACCGACCGGGGCGATGCCCGGGGCGCTTCTCAATTACTCGAGAAGTTAACAGCTAAGAAGCCGTCTGCCAAGGCGTACGTAACCTTAGCCAACAGCTACGAATCGATGCGCGAGTTCGCCCTGGCTGCGGATGCCTATAAGAAGGCTCTCGAACTCGATCCCACGCACTCCGAATTGAGTCAGGCACTCGCCCAGGACCAGGCCCTCGCGGGAAAGTTCGACGATGCCATCGCGACATACCAGTCGATGGCGGACGCAGACCCCCGACAGGCTCAGCCGTACCTTGGGATGGCCCAGATCTATCGGGAACAAAAGAAGTTCGCTAAGTCGCGAGAGATGTTGAACAAGGCCAAGAGCCTCGAACCAGACAATCTCGAGATTCGCTATAGCGAAGTAGGCCTGCTCGAGGACGAAGGCAAACTCAACGAGGCGATCTCTACCCTGAAGGGCATCCTGGATGCCACATCGAAAAAGACCTACAACGCGACCGAGCGCTCATATCGTTCGCGGATGCTGGAACAACTGGCCCGGCTGTACCAGAGCGCGGAACAGTACGACCAGGCAGTCGACTCTTATCGGCAGATGGCGTCGCTAGACCCGGATCTGGGAGCCCGCGTGGAAGCTCAGATCGTCAACACCTACCGAATGGCGAAGGACTACGGGAAGGCTCAGGCCGAGTTGGACTCGGCTGTCAAGAAGTATCCCAATGACCGCATGCTGGCTGAGGTGCGGTCCCAACTCCTTTCCGATCAGGGGAAGAACGATCAGGCGATTGCGGAATTGAGAAAACTTCTGGACGGCAAGAACGATCGCGAAATCTACCTCGCCATTGCGGATATCAATCAGAAAGCGAAGAACTACTCGGATTGCGAAAAGAATCTGGCCGAGGCAGAGAAGCTGTCCCGGACGAAAGAAGAGAAGACCGCTGTTTTGTTTCTGAGAGGCGCCATGTACGAGCGGCAGAAGGACTACGACAAGGCCGAAAAGACCTTCCGGCAAGTCGTGGATACTGAGCCGACGAATGCGTCTGCCCTGAACTATTTAGGCTACATGCTGGCGGATCGCGGCATACGTCTGGACGAAGCCCAGCAACTCATCGAACGGGCCATGAAGCTCGATCCGAACAATTATGCGTATCTGGACAGTCTCGGTTGGGTTTATTACCGGCAGAACAAGCTGTCCGAAGCCGAACAACAGCTGACCCGTTCCTTGCAACTCTCCTCAAAAGACGCAACGATCCATGATCATCTTGGGGATGTCTATTTCAAAGAAGGAAAGATCAAAGAGGCGATCCTTCAGTGGCAGTCTTCTCTGAAGGAGTGGAGCACCGGGCCGACGTCCGAAGCCGAACCTGAAGACGTGGCCAAGGTACAGAAAAAACTCGATAGCGCCAGAGTCCGGCTCGCGAAAGGTCAGAGCAAGCCGCGGTCGAACTAGGCTCAGATCTTCAGCAGCGCACGAAGCCGCTTGGTCTGTATTCTGCTGACCGGGATTTCGGTCTGCTTTTTGTCGTCCATTCTCAGCTGGAAACTTGATTTGAACCAGGGAATGACTTCCTTGATCTTGTTTATATTGACCAGGAAAGAACGGTGTACTCGCCAGAACAGGTTGGGATCCAGGTTGGATTGCAGCTCTTCAATGGTCCGGTAATTGGATTGCCCTTCGAATTGCGAAGTAACGACGGTAATCAAGCCATCATCGATGGTGGCGTAGATCAGGTCCTGGGCATCAACAATCAGATTCCGGTTATTTGAACGCACCAGCAGCTTGCTTCTTTGCGGGGTCGCTTTGAGGTTCGAGAAATCAGGCAGTTTCTCTTGGGCCAGTCTGCGTTCTTCAACGATCCGTTTCGCTCTGGCGACCGTCTCCGAAAGCCGATCTTTCTCGACCGGCTTTAAGAGGTAGTCGAGAGCATCGAGGCGGAAAGCTTCGAGCGCATACTGGTCATACGCGGTGGTCAGCACGAAATGGGGAGCTTGCTCGAGTTTGTCGGCCACGGCGGATATCACGCCCAAGCCGTCCAGCCCCGGCATTTGCACATCCAGGAACACCAGTTCCGGCTCGGTCTGTTCGATCAGCTTCACCGCCGCCGGGCCGTTCGAAGCGAAATCAACGACTTCGATCTCCGGAAAATCCTTGAGAAGAAAGGCTAGTTCGTCCCGGGCGAGTTGCTCATCATCTACGATGAGGGTCGATACGGTGCCCACCAAACCGTGCGACATCGATTGCTAGTATACCCCAGGGTTTAAGGGCTCTCCCGGGCGCTCGAAAGGCCGTGGGCCCGTGATTTTTACGTAGTTTTAACAAAGCTTTTCCGAGTACTACGACTGAACGGTAAACCCGCAGCCGCCTTTGGCGCGTCATACATAATGTGGTGAACCAAATTCCGCTTGGCCAGAATGGATCACCGGCATCTAAGCGGGTCCTCGTCATCGGAGGTACCCAGTTTATCGGCCGGCTTCTGGTTGAAGAATTAGTGGCCGCGGGCCACGAGGTTTCGGTGCTTCATCGAAAACCGAAGCATCCTTTCGGACGCAAAGTAAACAACTTAATCGCGGACCGGAACGATGCCAAATCAGTTGCGGCAGCAATCGGAAAAACACGTTTCGATGCTGTCTATGACGTCGCGTACGACTGGGTACATGGAACGAATGCCTCCCAGGTAGAGGCGACAGCAGCTCTCTTCGACGGCAAGATAAGCCGGTACATCTTTATGTCGAGTGTGGCTGCATACGGGGACGGCTTAAACCATCACGAAGGCGATGCCCTGGCCCCGGACGATCATCCGAACATCTATGCGAGAAACAAGGCCATGTCCGAGCGGGCGTTGTTTCGCATGTACCAGCGCTCCCACTTTCCTGTGGTCACTCTGCGCCCCCCGTTCGTGTACGGGCCGGGGAATCCGTTCTACCGCGAAGCGTTCTTCTGGGACCGGCTCCGCGCAGGAAGGCCGATCATCCTTCCAAGCGAGGGCCATCGTTTAATGCAGTTCGTATATGTGAAGGACCTGGTCGAGTTAGCGACTAAAGTGCTGGATCTCAGGAATGTAATTGGGCACTCCTTCAATACCGCGAACCCGCGTGTCATCACCCAGCACCAGCTCGTTCTTGATCTGGCGCGCGCTGCCGGCGTGACAAAGCCCCAGATCATCTCGCTTCCTCGTGACTTTATTCAAAGGGCTGGCGGGCAAGCCATCGGGGAAAGGCTGTATTTCGGGTACTACTTCGATGTTCCGGCGATCACACAGGTGGTCACCAAGGCGCAAAGAATGCTGAGTTTCCGTCCCACGGATTTCGCATTCGGGCTTAAGGTCACGTATGAAGATTACCTGAAAAAACGGCCGGCCATTCGTGCTGACTTCAGTTTTGAGGACGACTTGTTAGCTCGCGCCGCAGCTCATCAACCGGCCCCACGGTCTGCTTGAGTCCCGAACCAACCTAGCTGGTTTCACTATTCCAGTCGGCTTCTACTACGCCCTGTGCTGGAATGGTGGTATGAAATTCCGTTACGCCCTCCTCCCCTTTGCCCTCGCGGGTCTCCTCTCAGCCGGAAACGCTCTCGCTCAGCCGCAGAATGCTGGGCAGGACATGAAGGATGCAGGACACGATATGAAGGATGCCGGCAAGAACACGACCAGCGCCGTCAAGAAAGGCACCAAGAAATCGACCAAAGCCGTCAAGAAAGGCACCCATAAAGCTGCCGGTGAAACCGAGAAAGGTGCCGACAAGGTCAAGGACAAAACTTCCGATACGGTTAGCCGCTAAACAAGCCGGTTCCGGCATCTAGTGGGCCCGGGTGGATTCCGGCTCTTGTCCAGAGGAATTGCTATGAAATTTTTCAAGCTGCAGGAGCTTGTGTCTGTGACGGTCGCCTCCAATGCCTGATTACGATCTGGTCGTGATTGGCTCCGGGCCTGCAGGTCAGCGGGCGGCGATACAAGGCGCTAAGTCGGGCAAGCGAGTAGCGCTCATCGAGCGGAGAGAAGTAATCGGCGGCGTTTGCATCAACACGGGGACTATCCCCAGTAAGACGATGCGCGAGGCCGTGCTTCATCTGTCCGGGTACAACTATCAAAACATCTACGGCGTCAGTTACCGCGTCAAAGAAAAAATCACAATGGCCGATCTCGCGTTCCGCGTGCAGCATGTGATTAAGACCGAGGTAGACGTGACGCAAGCTCAGTTATCCCGGAACGGCATCGAGGTGATGACCGGGATTGCAAGCTTCAAGTCACCCAACACGATTCAGGTCGCAGGGTCGCGCGGAAATAACGATGTCAACGGCGAGACCATCATCATCGCCACGGGCACAAAGCCAGCCTTCTCGCCCAAAGTTCCCATCAACGGGCGCACCATCTTCAACAGCGACCAGATCCTGGAGATGCCCTCCGTTCCTCGAACATTGATCGTTGTGGGCGGCGGCGTCATCGGCGTTGAGTATACGTGCATGTTTGCGACCCTCGGGGTTCGCGTGACACTGATCGAGAAACGCCCTCGGCTTCTGGAGTTCGCGGACGCCGAGATCGTGGAGGCCCTGTCCTATCATCTGCGCGACCATCGCGTCACTATGCGGACGAACGAAGAGGTGGAGAGCGTGGAGGAGGGCCCGGGTGGTACAGGGGTTGTTGCAAACCTGGAAAGCAGAAAAAAGGTTTCGGGCGATTCGCTGCTTTATGCAGTGGGACGACAAGGCAACGTGGATGAACTGAATCTGCAGGCAGCCGGGCTTGAAGCAGACAGCCGTGGACGTATCGCCGTCGACGAGAATTACCGGACAGCCCAGCCGAACATCTACGCGGTCGGAGATGTCATCGGGTTTCCCAGCCTTGCATCCGTTTCCATGGAGCAGGGCCGGACAGCAGTCGCGCGGGCTTACAACAAGTCTGTTTCGTCCAACCCAAGCTACTTCCCTTTCGGCATCTACACGATTCCAGAGATCTCTTTTATTGGCAAGACTGAGGAGCAATTGACGGATGAGGACGTTCCCTATGAAGTCGGCGTAGCCTATTATCGCGAGATGGCCCGGGGCCAGATTCGAGGCGATACAACAGGCAGACTGAAGCTGATTTTCCATCGTGAGACTTTAGAGATTCTGGGAGTTCATATCATCGGCGAAGGAGCTTCGGAGTTATTGCACATTGGCCAGGCAGTCATGATTCTGAAGGGCACAGTCGGCTACTTCGTGGACACTGTGTTTAACTACCCGACACTGGCTGAGTGTTACAAAGCTGCGGCATTCAACGGACTGAACAAGCTCTCTCGTAACTAGCAAGCAAACATATGGCGCAGGGAATCGGCATTTCAATCACGGACCGGATCGCGGCGGCGTCGATCGTCAACGACGCAGTTGAGGGAGATCTCCTTTTCGAGCAAGGAGATGAGCATGGGCACGAAACACTTCGAGGCGCCCCCGCCGAGATCATCGCCGAAAGGGTAGCCAGGCATGTCAAACGGCTGGAGTTCAGAGATGCACCGACACACGTGGGAGTCGCGGTCGCCGGCATTGTGAGAAACGGATACGTAGAAGATTCCCCGAATCTCGCCCAATTCAAAGGCATCCATGTCCAACAACTCATCACGGACGCGCTGACACCACAGTTCGGCAGGTTACCCGTCCTGGTGATGAATGATGCAGATGCCATGGCTGCCGGGATGGCGGCTTCGCGCGGACACCTTGATCGGCTGATCCGGCTTTGGTATCTCGGAATAGGCGTCGGCTACGGCAGATACCCGATCCAGGACGGAATCTGGGAAAACGGACACACGGTAGTGTCCCTTGATCCCAGGGAACGGTTTTGCGGTTGCGGGGGCTCCGGACACCTCGAGGGCATCATGGGCTTCCGCTCGATGCGGCTTCGGTTTATGGATCTGGAACCGGATGAAGTGTTCGAGCAGGCGCAAGCGGGTGAGGCACGTTGTGTTGAATTTGTGAAGCTCTGGCATCGCGCTTTGGCAGCCGGAACTGCGAGCAGCATTCACGTGAGCGGTCCCGGCAAGTTCTTCATTACCGGTTGGGGCGCGCGCTACGTGAATCTATCTCTCGTTAGTGAATACCTGCAGGAGATGGTGAAGCTCAGCCCGCTACAGAGTTACTCGTTCGAGATTGTTCCTGGTGGCGAGGATATTGCGTCCATCGGCGCTGCGGTCAGCTCTCAGCAGGCGGCAAAGATCGAGTAGCCGGTACGCAGTTCATTGAGTCGCCCGAACACCGGTGGCCTCGCGTGCCTTCAGGAACTCGTCTCCGCTGTTCCAGGTGGGAAGCGAAGGCTGGTTAGCGATATCCAACCCTAGGGTCAAGCCAAATTCGGCTATCTGCTCCATTCCCGAGAAGTCCCAGTCCTCGCGGTATTCGTCTGAAGGCTGATGGTAATGCTTCTCGTTGAATTCCTTCAACACACGCTCGCCGTAACCAGCCGGCTTTCCAATGTAATCAGCCCCTTGCGAAATCGAGAAGGCTGGAATGCCGACACGGGCTAGAGAGAAGTGGTCGGAGCGGTAGTAGTGTCCCTGCCCCGGTTCCGCATCAGGCGCGATCTTCAAGCTGAGGCGCCGGGCATCACGCTCGACCAGCGGCCAAAGCGTGGTGCGTTCGGCGCCAGTGACGAACACATCCCGGGTCTTGCCGTATGGAAAGAACTCATCGAAGTTCAGGTCTGCGGCAATGCGAGCGGCTGGCGTCTCCGGGTGCTCTCCGTAGTATTGGGACCCGAGAAGGCCGGATTCTTCCGCGGTCACAAACACGAACTCGGCGCTTCTCTTCGGCTTTTCAGGCAGCGCCGCCCACAAGCGGGCCATCTCCAGAACCACGGCGCATCCCGTGGCATTGTCCTGGGCTCCGTTGTAGATGGCATCGCCATTGACCGGCGCACCCACTCCCAAGTGGTCCCAATGTGCAGTGAACAGCACGGTCTGCGATTTGAGATTCGAATCCGAACCCGGCACACGCCCAACGACATTCACGCTCTCAAACGCCCGCAATTTGACCGGGAAATGCCCGGTCACTCGAACTCCGAGCGGAATGGGGCGGAAGGATTTGGTGTTTGCCAGCGCGAGCAGCTCGTCCAGAGTTTTCCCGGTTTGCGCAGTGATTTTTTTTCCCGCATCTGCCGAAATCCATCCGGCGAATTCAAGCGCCGGCTCTCCTTCCTTCAGCTTGAGGGCGGGATGCTCCGTTTCTGGCGAACTTGAGACAACACCCCATCCGTAGCCAGCAGTGGCGTCCGTATGAATGATCAGCGCCGCTATGGCGCCACGCCGTGTTGCCTCCTCGAACTTGTAGGTCCATCGGCCGTAATAGGTCAGCGCCGCGCCCCCAAAGAACTTGGGGTCGTCGGACGGTGGTTCATTCGTGAAGTAGACCAGAACCTTGCCCTTGACATCTACTCCTTTGTAGTCGTCCCAGTCCAGTTCCGGCGCAGAGATCCCATGGCCAACGAAGATAGCTTCAGCAGAAAAATCGTTTTCGGCCTGCTGCGAAAGCGGAATCCCGGCGTAGTCTTTGCCTAGAGCCAGTGACGCCGTTCCCGAAGTTCCGCTGAGGCTGAGTGAAGCGGACGGAAGAAGCCGGGAACCAATGAGAGGCACCTTCTGTAAATAGGTGTGGTTCTCGCCGCCGGGGCTTACGCCGGCCTTCTGCAATTGAGAAGCAAGGTACCCGGTCGCCAGCTTTTCCCCGGGAGTGCCTACACCCCGGCCTGCCATTTCGTCGCTTGAAAGGTACTGGACGTCAGCGCGGATCTGTTTGCCCGATGTGTGCAAGTCCTGCCCGTTCATAAGAGTAGCGAGAACAGCAGCAGCGATCAGCGCGGAACGACTCATGCCACCAGTCTACTGTTCAACTCTCGTCCGGGACGCGTCGCTATCATCAAAGTGACTTCGGGTTCACGGTCTTTGGATGACGAACGTAGGCAAGCTTAAGATTTTCCTCGGTTACGCGGCGGGTGTCGGCAAAACATACCAGATGTTGCAGGAGGCGCAAGACCTTCGACAGCGCGGCGTGGATGTCGTGATTGGTTACTTCGAGCCGCATGGGAGGAAGGACACGATCGCCAAGACCGAAGGACTCGAATTCGTGCCGCGCAAGAAGCTCGAATACCGAGGCTCCATCTTCGAGGAGATGGATGCCGAGGCGATCATCGCCCGCAAACCTGAGGTGGCCATTGTGGATGAGTTTCCACACACAACCGTGCCGGGTTCTCCGCGCGCCAAGCGATGGGAGGATGTTCTGGCTATCTTGGACCACGGCATCGATGTGCTCACGACCATGAACGTGCAGCACCTCGAAAGTCTCAATGACCAGATGGCACAGATCACGGGCGTTAAGGTTCGCGAAACCATACCGGACTGGGTCGTCAAGAAGGCTGATGAGGTAATCATGGTCGACCTGACGCCGCGCGCTCTGCTGAACCGGCTGGAACGCGGTGTCGTTTATCCGCCCGATAAAGCGCAACGGGCGATGCAGAACTTCTTCAAAGAATCGACGCTCGTGGCGCTGCGTGAGATGGCTCTTCGCCAGACGGCTCAGGAAGTCGAAGAGCGGATCGACCACGACGGGGAGGAGCGAATCGATGGCCAGGATGAGACCGGAAATGACCGCTCTCACCGGCTAGATGATGCGGTGATCATCTATGTCAGTGACGATCCCACAACGGCAATGCTCATCCGGCGAGGCAAGAGAGTAGCTGATGTTCTGCAGGCAAACTGTTTCGCTGTTTTCATTACTGATCGCGCCGACATGCAAGCGCTTCCCGCCCCAAAGCGCGATGCCGTGGAACGCCACTTGAACTTCGCGCGCAATCTCCACATCGAGACCTCGGTACTGCAGGGGTCGGACCACGCAAAAGCACTAGTCGACTTCGCCCGGCAACACAGTGCGCGCCAGATTTTCCTTCCGCGGCTGGTTGGAAGAGGCGTTGAGCGACTGCGCGGCAAGAGCCTGGTGAATCAGGTGGTCAGTCTTGCGAACGACATGGAGGTCACGATCGTTGCTGATCGGCGACAGAGCGAACGGGCGAATCGCTGAGCCCGTTTAGAATCGGTTTACTTCAGCTTCGCCGTTGCATCACTCAGGCCATGACGTGTCATTGTCTTTTCGATATCAGCAATTTCGATAGGAACGAAAGCCGAGAGATTCTCATATCCGCTTTCCGTAATCAGCAGCATATCTTCAAGCCGGATGCCGAGATGCAGCTCCGGAATCTGCATGGCAGGTTCAATGGTGAAAATCTGTCCCGGTTCTAAGGTCTCGGTGAAACTGGGCACGTCGTGCACCTCGAGACCGACGTTGTGACCGAGGCTGCGCGCCTTGCTCTTCCGGTAACGATCCACAAACTGCACAGCCGCCGGTTTGATCTTGTCGTCTGTGAAATGAAACGATGCCATCTCCGCATCCATTTTGACCACCGCATCAGCAATCACGTCGGCTGGCCTGGCATGAACCTTAATCGATGTCATGAGCGCCTGATACAGGCGCAGATAGATGCCGTAGTATTCGCGCTGCCAGGGTGTGAATTTTCCGTCAGCGGGGAATACGCGGGTCACGTCCGATGAGTAGTTCTTGTAATCAGGTGCGTAATCAAACTGGACCAGGTCGCCCTTCTGCAATCGCGCTGTGTCCTTGTGATAGTGCGAATAGAAAGTATTGGGACCAGTTGCAATCAGTGCGAAATAGGAAGGCCCATAAGCGCCATATTTCTTGAAGATGTATTCCGCATCCGCCTCCAATTCGTATTCGTACATGCCCGGACGGGCATCACGCATGGCCTCGATGATCGCCAACCCAGTGATGCGCGTTGCCTCGCGTATGACCGCAATCTCCGCGGGACTCTTGACGCTCCTTAGGCGATCCAGGATCGGATCGAGGTCTCTGATATCACTCTGAGGCGAAACGGTCTTCAGCTTCTCGCGGAACGCCTCTTCCCGCGAGCTACGCCCATCCCATTCATCATTTTTCGTCGCACGGGCGAGCGCGATCGTGTCAAAGGAAGACGCTGACCCGAGGACTTCCGGACGAAACGGCGTGTAAATCGGGGCGCGCTCTCGTGCGATCCCCGCCAGAGCGGATCTAAATTCGTCGCGAGGCAATACAGCTTCGATGCCGGTCGCACGAACCGCTTCCGGTCCGGGATAGAGTCCGGGGCCGAACATCATCTTTTCGCGGCGCTCATCTCTCGGTCTCAGATATAAAGTTGAGGTTTTCTTCCGGCCATCGATCAAGAGAATGGCCCGGGGCTCGACTACTCCGGTGAGATAGAAGAACTGATTACTTTGCCTGAACGGCTGCTCGCCGGGCCGCTCAGTTGTACCTTGCAGAATGGCGACACTGTCCCCGATGGCTTTCATCACCTCTGCCCGGCGTGCCGCGAACTCGGCCGGTGGAAAGACGTTCGTGAAGACGGGTTGAGGAATCAGCGGAGTAAGGCCAAGCGCGATCAGGATCAGAATCCGCGACACGAACCTGGCACTTCGATCCAAGGTTCCTTCCGAAAGGAACATGCCTTCTAAACTAGCAAGGATGAGAGTGCAGGCAGTCTTGGTCGGGATACTGTTGGCGGTCGCGGGCGGGCTAACGGCTCGACCTTCGTCCGCCCGAGCCGATTGGCAGGTGGCAAGTCCGAATGGAAACGTCACCGTGCATATCCGGCTGGCTGAGTCGCCCTACTACTCGGTTGAATTCCGTGGTCAGCAGGTCGTCACCGATTCAAGGCTAGGCCTCGAGTTTACGGGCGCAACCCCACCGGCGAGTGTCCGGTGGAAGTTCCTCAAAGCTACAGAGGGGGGCGGCGACACAACTTGGCCCAATCCCTTTGGGAAGAACAACCCGGTCAGAGATCACTACAAGCAGCTCGAGTTGGCTTTCGATGTGGACGGCGGGCCGGCCCGAAGGATAGATCTTGTTTTCCGCGCTTATGACGACGGCGCGGCTTTTCGATACAGACTGCCGGCGGATGGACCGAAGCAACAGCTAACGCTTGCTAAAGAAGAAACGGAGTTCCACTTCGCCTCGGATCCGACGGTCTGGGCTTCGACCTACGAAGGGTTCAAGCATCCGTACGAGCATGAGTACCCTAAGGCCAAACTGTCAAGTCTCTATCCGTCAACTCTGATTGGTTTGCCGCTCCTTATCCAAACCTCACCTACGGCCTTCGTAGCTCTTGCCGAGGCGGACCTGACAAATTGGGCCGGACTCTACGTGAGGAGAGCATCTGCGAAAGCAGGAACGCTGCTGGCTGCTCAGCTCTCGCCACGACTGGACGGCTCTGGGCTGGTGAAAACAGAGACTCCGGCCCAATCGCCCTGGCGAGTCTTTATGCTCGCGTCCAAGCCGGGCGACCTGATCGAATCCGATCTCATCGTGAACCTCAATCCGCCTTCAGCCATCGCTGATATCTCCTGGATCAAGCCTGGGAAGATCGCCTGGGATCACTGGTGGAGCGGGGACGTAAAGATGGACAACGAGACGGAGAAACGATTCATCAAATTCGCCGGTGATATGGGTTTTCCGTATCAGCTTGTCGATTGGCAGTGGTATGGCGAATTCAACAAACCGGGCGCAGACATTACAAAGCCAGCGCCGCAGCTGAATTTCCCTGAGCTGTTTCGCTTCGCGGCCGAGCATCACGTGCGCCTATGGCTTTGGCTTCATTCCGGAGACGTAAATCGCGCGCTGAGCGCCGGCACTCTCGACGAAGCGTTTACGGTCTATGGGAAATGGGGCATCGCGGGCGTCAAGATCGACTTCATGGAACGGGATGACCAGGACATGGTGAACTGGTACGCGACCGTCGTCGAGATGGCAGCGAAGCATCACTTGATGCTCGATTTGCACGGGGCATATAAGCCAACAGGGCTTCGGCGTACCTGGCCGAATCTTCTCACGCGCGAAGGCGTACTCGGCAACGAGTACAACAAGTTCAGCGGGCGAGTCACTCCCGAGCACAAACTTACGTTGCCATTCACCAGGATGCTCGTCGGGCCGATGGACTACACACCGGGCGGCTTTCTCAACCGCAGTCCTTCAGAATGGAAGCAGGCGACCCCAACGGAAGTAATGGGCAGCCGCGCCCAGGAGCTTGCATTGTTTGTGGTCTACGAGAGTCCTCTTACTTGCGTTGCCGATGATCCGGCTCATTACGAGAACCAGCCTGGGTTGGATTTCCTTCGCGTCGTGCCGACGGTGTGGGATGAAACGCGTGTCTTAGATGGAGCGGTGGGTAAGCACATCGTGGTGGCGAGACGAAAGGGACGCGACTGGTTCGTTGGCGGAATGAGCGGCGACAATTCGTTCTCATTGAAACTTCCGCTTGCTTTTCTCGGACAGGGTCAATTCACAGCGTCAATCTACTCTGATTCCGTTGATCCGAATGCCAGTTATGAAAGCCTAACGATCAATAAACAGAACGTGAGTTCGCAAGATACTCTTGCAATCACAATGCGACCGGCGGGAGGGGTTGCGATTCACTTGCAAGCGCAGTAGCCGAGTTCGCTCATTGTGCGGGCGCGCCGGCGAGGCGGCCGGGCATGTCAGCGAGAACGTACGCGAGCACTGCCAGCACGGCTATGTTCCTTCGAAAATCTTCGCGATCCACCTTGTCCACGGTGTCCGCCTGCGTGTGGTGCCAGTCGAAGTAGTGGGCCGCTGTAGTGGTGGGACTCAGCATTGGCACGCCCAGAACACCAAGGGGCTCAACATCGCTCCCGCCGCCGCCCTGATTGACGTGGTCCGCCTTCAGCCTCTTCAGCAGGCTCGCAATTTGGCCGCACATTTTCATTGAGGCTTGTTCTTCTGCTGTCGGCTTTCGTTCGGGAGCCGAAGCTGCGCCGGGAACCGGACGTCTGGGCAGCGGTTCCGGGCCATAACCGATGCCCACGGGCGTTTCCGCACCTTCGTCCATCTCGATGGCGGCCACGTGATTCTTCAAAGCATCTCCAGCCCATGCCACGTAAGCTTTTCCCCCGCGGCCGCCGTTCTCTTCGTTCACCCAGAATGCGACTCGAATGGTCCGTCGTGGCTTCAGGCCCAGTTTCCTGATCAACGCTGCTGCCTCAAGGGTAGCCATGATACCTGCACCGTCGTCTTGAGCACCTTGTCCTACATCCCAGGAGTCAATGTGACCGCCCATCACGACAATCTCCTCCGGATGCTCGGAGCCTGGAATCTCCCCCATCACGTTCGCGGCATCCGCATCGGCTTCGGTGTGAGCCTCCATGGAAAGGTGGATCCGTGGTGTAGCCCCGCCCGCTTGTAATCGGCCGAGCAACGTAGCATCTTCGATGGTGATGGCGGCAGCGGGAATTTTTGCGCTGTCATCCTCATATCGAAGCGTGCCGGTGTGTGGCAATTGCATCGCGAGCGGTGTGATGGACCGAACGAGGACAGCCACTGCGCCAAGCTTGGCTGCGCGCGAAGCTCCAAGAGTCCGATACGCAACTGTCTTGTCATAGCTTTCGTAAGGAGCGTTGAAGACAACGATCTTGCCCTCTGCTCTGTTTCCCAGCTGTTCGAGTTGGTCGAAGGTCGAGACGACTACCGTGTCGGCCGTGATCCCGCCGGGAGGCGTCGCCACGCTCATCCCGAGCCCCACCATGTGCAGCGGACGCTCGATCGGGGAGAGGATCGCGCCGGACTCGTTTCCTCGCACCCAGCGAGGCACCTTCACTGCGGGAGTGGAGACGTTAACCAGGCCATCGCTCTTCATCTGCTCCGCCGCCCACGCGATCGCCTTCGGGAGGTTCGCCGATCCACTCAGCCGGTTCCCGATTCGATCACAAAGATAAGTCAGCTTGTTATAACCGGCTTCATCCACAAGCGAAGCATCGATCAGTTGGTTCGCGACTTCTCGGTACCGTTTCGCAAGATTGATGTCCTTCGCAGCTGCGAGTGGAACGGGAAGAGTACAGCAGAGTACACAAAGGGCCAAGCGCGACGGCATACCCGATATAACAACACAGAACGTTGTTTTCTCGGCATCGGCACAATATTTGGCGTCCTCATCCGTCTACAGAGCTAGATGGAGGGAAGGCTGGCATTCGACGAAGTTCCTGCCGAGCAGGATCGGCGGCTGTCGGACGTAATTGCACGCGAACAGGCGCGCCTCCGTCAGTTCATCCGCGCACGTGTTGGCAGTGATAGCGATGCTGAGGACATTTTTCAGGAGGTCTTCTACGAGTTAGTGGATGCATACCGGCTCGCGAAGCCCCTCGAACAGGTTGGCGCCTGGCTCTTTCGGGTAGCTCGCAACCGGATTACGGATCTGTTTCGAAGTCGCCATTCCACTCCGGTGGGAGCTGGTGTGATCGGGCCGACGACGGAAGAAGAACGTTGCGACTGGGAAGACCTGCTGCCTTCCCCTGATGCTGGTCCGCATGCTCTCTATGCACGGAAACTGCTGCTCGAGGAATTGGATGCCGCTTTGGATGAGCTTCCGCAAGAGCAGCGCGACGTATTTGTTGCTCATGAGTTGGACGGGCGAAGCTTCAAAGACCTGAGTGGTGAGACAGGTGTTGCCCTGAATACATTGTTGTCGCGCAAACGGTATGCGGTATTGCATCTGCGCCGCCGGCTGCAATCCATTTACAGCGAATTCGGACGGAGTTGAAATTAAGTTGGGAAATTTGTTAGATTATGCGAGCCGTTAAGATTGCTTTTTTCGCGTCCATAGCAGTAGCCATCGCGACCTTCGCCGTGATGAGCCTTTGGAACGCATTGATGCCAGATATCTTCGCCGTGAGAGCGATTACATTTTGGCAGGCATTGGGCTTGCTCGTGCTGAGCAAGCTGTTATTCGGTGGATTTCGCCCTTATGGTGGGGCCGGTAGACACTGGAAACGTCGTATGGCGGAGCGTTGGGAGCAGATGACGCCTGAGGAACGTGAGAAGTTCAGGCAGGGACTGCGCAACGGCTGCACAGGACGAAAGGGAGAATCGTCATCTGACCACACGGTAGGAGCACAAGCATGAATCGCACTTACTTGACCAGCACTGAACTGGCTTCCGCCATCGCACGCGGCGTTCGGCAGCTCGTTTTCATCGGGAATCAAAACAATCCAGAGCTCAATTTGGCGAGCACCGCCGAGGGCTCGCTGCAGCTTTTCACAGTGAATGAACAGACCGCAGTCGACTCCACGGCTACATTTGTTCCGACCGAATTCAGATCCGAAGAACTTGCCTCCGCGTTGAGCCGTTCCAGCTTTGACAAATTGAAAGCAAGCTTGTTCATCTGGCTGGGGGATGCGAGCTACCGGACCGTGGATGCGGCCCTTGCGACGCTTTCGTTCATCGCTTCGCTTCCGGAAGGGACGGGTGTGATCTTCGACTACGCCGCGGAGCACAACTCGGCGGGGTCATTCGCCGGGACAGCGCTCGACGCATTGGCGAGTCGGATCTCGTGTGCAGGTGTAGTGAAGCACATGATCCAGCCGCAGGCCCTCGCGGCAATGTTGCGTAGCCTGGGTTTTGGACAAATTACGGATCATATAGACGAACTCTCCCCGCAGGGAGGCCACATCGTCACTGCTTGTATCTGACACCCATTTAGAAACCCGAATTTAAGGCCACTGTAATCCAATCGAAACCTCCTCTGGCTAGCTTTCGTTAGGGGGTTATCGATGGGTCTCAAAACACCGCTTTTAGTCGCATTCGTATTCACTTCGGGCCTGATTGCCCAAACCAGCACAGGGCGCATCACCGGAACAATCACAGATCCGAGCGGCGCAGCCGTCAAAGGCGCGGATGTCACCGTACTGAACGAAAGAACGAACGAGGAACGCCATCTCGAATCGAACGACGATGGTAATTTTGCTTTCACAGGGCTGGGACCATCCGATTACAAGCTTGGGGTCAAGTACTCAGGCTTCTCGGATGTGGAATTGAAGGCTATACCGCTGCAAGTCGGTCAGGAAATCAGACAGACTATCCAACTTTCGGTCAGCACCACGAATTCAACAGTGACCGTAGAAGGCGGCGCTATCTCGGCCGTCGACCAAAGCGACGCCAAACTAGGTGTAAATGTAAGCGAGCGCGAAGTCTCCAACCTTCCTCTGAATGGGCGGCAAGTAAGTCAGCTTTATCTCCTTACGCCCGGAGCCGTCAACAGCGGAAGCGGGACATACGACAACATACGCTTCAGCGGACGCTCTAATCAGCAGAATATTGTGCGCTATGACGGCGTCGAAGCAAGCTCAATTATTGACGCTTCGCCCGGCAATCTGAACGGAGAGACGACTTCTAATTTCCGGCTGCAAAACAGCTTGGAGAATGTGCAGGAATTTCGTGTTGACAGCAGCAACTATCCGGCCGAGTATGGCACGGGAACGGGCGGCCAGATCAGCGTAATCACAAAGTCGGGCTCAAACGATTGGCACGGGTCGCTGTTCGAATACAACCGCAACAACTGGTTCGACGCGCGCAATTTCTTCTCGGGATCGCAGGTTGACAAGCTTCGCCTGAACCAGTTCGGCGGGTCCTTGGGCGGCAAGATCATCGAGAACAAACTGTTCTTTTTCGGCAGCTACGAAGGACTTCGCCAGCGCACCTCGAGCCCGTTCAATGAGGCGACGTTGAGTGCCTTCGCTCGTTCGCTAGCTGTGCCGAGCATACGCCCGTTACTCTCTGCATTCCCGCTTGGCCTCGCTCACACCAGTGATCCTCTAGTCGACCAGGTGACGGTGCAAGGCCCTGGCCTGATCCACGAGGATTATGGCGGGATCCGGTTCGACTACAACATCAGCGATCGCCTGAAACTCTACGTCAGGTACTTCCGTGATCAGGGTTTGTCATCCCAGACGCAGAACTCGACCCTGAGCCAATATAACCAGACCGTTGTGCCTCAGAATGGCGTTATCACTCTCACGCAGACCTTAACACCGACGGTCCTGAACGAGACCAAGTTTGGCGTGAACTCAGTCAAAGAACGGGTCTCGGGTCGTCCGGGTCCGAGCCCTGGTGTCGATCTTACGGGTGTCACACTCAACCTTACGGGCGGGGTAGCGCTCCAAGGCATTGCTGGGCAGTCCGGGACCACAGGGTTCGCACTACCTTCCGGCTTGATCCGGCTTTCGAGCTCTTTTAACGGTCGCGGCGCCCCCTACACGAACTACTCTCTTTCCGGCATCGACAATCTTTCCGTGCTGAAGGGGAATCACAGCATGAAGTTCGGCGTAGAGTTCCGGCCCATCACGCTCTATAACGATCAGCTCGGTGGGACGACGTACAGCTTCGCCAACCCTACTGCATTTCTGAACAATCAGCCAAGTTCCATTGCATTCAACGGCGATCTGAGCGCGTTGAGTCCGTTCACTGGTCTCTCCGGGAACGCCAAGTTACAACAGACCTACTACATCGGCTTCGCGCAGGACGACTGGCGTATTCGTCCCAATTTCACGATGAACTATGGACTGCGTTACGAATACTACGGCGTTCTATCGGAAGCTCGTAACAAGAATGTCGTGTTCGATATGCTCAGCGGCAACATCATCCCACGCAGCGCGGCAGATTGGTATGGCAGTTCGAGGAAGAATTTCGCGCCCAGGCTTGGTTTCACCTGGTCGCCCATGGGTTCCAACAATAAAACGGTCATTCGCGTTGGAGCCGGTTATTTCTACGGCCCCGGGCAGACGGAAGATCAGTTACAACCGGAGGCGAATGATCGTATCGGGACGACGATCACGTCCGGACCACTGAACGTATATCCGCTAAATGCGGCGGCAGTTTACGACAACTACAACATCAACAGCCCGACCCTGGGTTACCAGCCGCGCGCGTATGGCCCCGGTTGTCATATTCCGGAGCGAGTGCTTTCCTACACCTTTTCCCTTCAGCAGCAGCTGCCAGGCAATACCGTCCTTACCCTCGGCTACGTGGGAAGTCAGGGACGAAACTTGTTCCTCCGCAGCGTCACAAACCTGATCACGAATGTGGGCACGAACCCGGCAAGCGGGGCAGCAATTGTAACCCGCCAGTTCGGGGACCGATTCGCCGAAATCGACTATAAAACAAGCGGAGGGAACGACCACTACAATGCTCTCCAACTGGCAGTAAATCGCCGCTATTCGAAGGGTCTGACAATCGGCGGACAGTACACCTGGGGCCACTCGATCGGCAACAGTGCGGGCTCGAATGAAGCGAATACAGCAGGCAATCCCTTCAATTTTGGAGCGGATTACGGAAGCAATAACTTCGATATCCGACAGAGCCTCAATCTCGATGTGCTGTATCAAATTCCATACGGCAAAGGCCGCCATTTCGGGGATGCAGCATCCAAGCCACTGGACCTGATGTTCGGAGGATGGCAGTTAGGCGGAATCGTGAACGCGAGGTCCGGAGTGCCAATCGATGTCTTGATCCAACGTCCAGATGTGGCTTACGTAAACCAGCGCAACGGAGCTGTTTACCAGAACCCTCTTGTCGTTAATGAATCTCCCGTTACGCGTGCTGTCGTGAATGTTCCCGGCGGCGGAAACAGCCGGAACGTGAGAAGGCCGAATGTGGTAGCGGGGGTCGATCCCATTCTGTACAACCACGGATTGGCATACGTGAATCCAGCTGCCTTCTCCGTACCTGCACCAGGGACATTTGGAAACTCTGGCCGCAACTTGTTGTCAGGTCCGGCCCTTGCTCAACTCGACCTTACGCTAAGCAAGAAATTCAGCGTGACAGAACGGGTCAACATTGAGCTGCGCGGTGAGGCTTACAACATCACCAATCATGCCAACTTCGCAAATCCGGGCAATCTTCGCTTGAACACTGGACTGCCCACGGCGTCCGGCGCTGCTGGAATCCAGCCTGGCGTGCCATTCTCGGCTGCCGCGGCAGGCGGCACCTTCGGCGTGATCAATTCAACGGTATCGAACCAGATTGGTCTCGGCACCGCTCGCCAACTTCAACTTGCTTTACGTCTAAACTTCTAGACCGCTCGAATTAGGGTCGGGCGCCGGCTTTGGCCGGCGCATTTTTTATTGTGACGAGCCCAAGCCAAACTTCCGGCCAAAGAACTCAGCGGTCGCGCGGTAAGCTTCCGCCCAGTGCCGGTGCAACAGGAAATCATGGATCTCGTTAGGAAAAATAAGTTCCTCAAACGGAGTACCCTGCTTTCGAAGGGCTTCCACCAGCATCACGGTTTGAGAAAACGCTACGTTCCGGTCGTCGTCTCCGTGGATCAATAGAACCGGAGCCTTCCAGGTTTTGACTGAAGCCATCGGAGATGAATCAAACGCCAGGCGCGCAGCGCGCTGCACCGCCTCTATCGCCTCGGGATTCCCACCCACGTCGCTTGTGACATCGAAATTGCGCAGGGTGCTCCAATCGTGAACTCCATGAAAATCGACACCGGCTGCAAGCAAATCCGGCGCACGCGAGAGAGCAAGCGCAGTCAGATATCCGCCATACGAACCGCCCCAAACACCGATGCGCTTCGGGTCAACGTCCGGCCTCGATTTGAGATACAAGCCTGCTCCGATCACGTCGTTGAACTCGCTCGCTCCCGCGGCTCCGTAGTTAGTTGCCTCACGGAAATTCAAGCCGTATCCGATGCCGCTACGGTAGTTCACCGAAAGAACGATGTAACCTTGACTCGCCAGAAACTCGTTCATGGAATACGCGTTCGAGTAGTAATACATGTAATGCGAGCCAAGGAGCATCTGGCGACGAGGACCACCGTGAAAGAAAATCAACGCGGGAAGACGCTCACCCGATCTTCCGCCGGAGGGCATAAATAGCTGGCCATGAATCTGCATGCCATCTGCAGCCGTGATCATCACCGCCTGAGGCTTAACAAACGACTTTGAAGGGAACTCGGCCGGAACCGTGGATGGAGCAAGCGCAGTCAGCTTCCCATCGGCCGTTCGCACCATCGCGTGCGACCGCTCGTTGTAGCTCGATTGGAGGAATGCCAGTGTCGATCCGTCGGCAATTGGAGCGGGATCCCATTCAATGTTTTCTCCAGTCGTGACCTGCTTTGGTGATTCACGCCCCGATGAATCAACCACCCAAAGGTGGCGGCGATCAATGTCGTTGATGTTCGTGGAGTAGTAAGCGGCTTTGCCATCCGGTGTTGCCCTGACATGCTCCACCTCACCTTCACCTGGCGTAAGCTCTTTTGCTAAGCCTCGTCCGGATGTAGAAATGCTATACAGATGGCACCAGCCGGTCTTTTCCCAGGGAAAGACGATCTGATTGCCCGATGTCCAAAGCAACTGTGATTGGGCCACAACGGGGTGCCATAAGCTACCAGGACCCGCATCCGCCCGAAACAGCTCCTCAGCCGAACCGCTTCCAATGTTCAAGGCCCGAATGGACCACGGCTCGCCGCTTCTTCTGGGCACGAAGGCGTAAATGCGGCTCTGTGCCGGTACACGGGTGTAAGCCAATCTACTGCCATCCGGAGACCAGACAGGATTGGAGTCATGGTCTACGCTCGCGTCAAGATACCGGATCGTTTTGTCAGCCGGAGAAAAGAGACCGATAAAGCTGTGCTCCTGCCGCGTACTCACAAAAGCGAGATAGCGGCCGTCCGGAGACCAACGGAGGTCACTGGCCGAGCCCTTCTGCGCAACCGCGAGCGCCGCATCCTGACCGGAAGGCTTCATCAAGTAGATCTGGCCGCCACGAATGAAGGCCACGGAATCACCTTTGGGCGAAATCGCTGGTTCGTGCCCTTCGGTTAACTTCTTCGCGCCCGAGCCGTCCAATGCTACCGACCAGATCGATTGGTCTGGCTTGGCCGGACTAAGGTCCGGGTTCGGATTATCGCCATTGTTTTCGAAATCGCCGCCGCGGGCGAACAGCAGATACGAGGCATCGGGAGACCAGACAACGTCTGCGATTTCCTGGCCATCATCCTTCGCGAAGGCAGTAATTTTGTGTCCGCTCCAGTCCGGAGCTGCGGCCACCCAGACGTTGCGCTGCCCTCGTTCGTCCAACAGCCACGCAACCTTTGATCCCGTCGATGATGCCAACGGCGATGTCGCAAACGGCGCGCTCAGAGCATTGTCGATCGTAAATGTCGCCTGCGCTAAGCAAGAGGTTGCGACAAAGAGTCCGAGAGTGAACCGCATAAGCGATTCTACAAACTGCCCGTTGTTGTAAACGCAAAAAGGGCCAGATGGCGAACCATCTGGCCCTTCCGCTTTTTCTTTATTTATCGCCGTTTATTTCGGGCAGCCAAGCGCCTTGACCTGATCTGCAGGCAAGGGCTTGACATTCTTCACCGCCGGAGGCAGTGAGGTGCTGCCCTTCGGTACCAGGTAAACCTCGACGCGGCGATTCTTATCCGCTTCGGAGGTTTGCGAGCCCTTGCGTTCCTTCACGTTCGAAGTTCCGCACTGACCCGGTCTGGTCTCGGAGCTCTGATCGGTTCCAACCCAATCCACTCGGATTCGGGACGGATCGATCGTGCCGCAGGTGCCCGTACCGCCGCTGAGTACAGCAGCCGCATTCATTACACGTTGCTCGTCGAGCGCTGTGGGAGCTGCTGCCGCACGGCGCCTTCCGCGTGCACGGGTAGTTGTTCCGTTTTCAGCCTCATCAGTGTCGCGGTGGCCAACCAGCACAACGTCATACTCGCCACTCGAGAGCCTGTTCGAGGCGTCGTCGATGAGGAGTCGCTTGCCGCAATTGTTCACGCGAGCATTGTTCTTAGCGAACACAACGTCATCAAGCCGTACGAACTGCGGTTCGCAGTTGACCGTGATCGTGGTCGACTGGGTCGCGGTCTTGCCGGTCTGGTCGGTCACTGTCAAGGTCGCCGTTACCGTCTTACTCTGCGCTTGCGCTCCATTTTCGAAGTTCAGGGTAGAAGCATCGAAGGTGGCGTTCGCGCTGGTGTCGCCGGTCAAAGAACCCTCGCTGACAGTCCACTTGTAGGTCGGCGTGCCGCCGCAAGCAGAAGGTGTTGCGCTACCGGTCAGCTGGGCCGTATGTGTGCCGTTGGTATTCGCGGCGCAAGCCAGCGTATTCGGTGTTGCCGTTACGCTCGTGACCTGCGGAGCGGATTCATTCACCGTCACCGTCGCTGTTGCCGTTACAGGCTGAGACGGAGGCGGCGTTGGGGGCTGTACCCAGCAACGAACCGGGAACTTCGCCGGTCGCTCCATCGGAGGAGGCGGAGGCGTGGTGTCCTTCACAGTCAGCTGGACATTGAAGCTGCCCGTGTTATTCGGAGTGAACGTGAGCTCGGGGCTGTCGCTTCCCTGCGTCTGTCCGTTCACGGTCCAGGCGTAGGAGAGCTTCTGATTGCCGGTTGCCTGGATGTTCGCATGCAATGTAACAGGCTTGCCCTGGCAGATCGTACCCTCACCACCCGAGATCGTCGGTGTCGCGAGCGGAGCAGGCGGTGGCGGCGGAGGCGGCATCTCTGGGCACTTGCTTTGGCCGAGGTACCACACTAAACCGATCGTTCCCTGGAAATTGTTGATCGAAGACTTCGACGGGATATAAATCCCACCCGTCGGGTAGTTAGGCAGGCCATAAGTAGGATTACGCGAGGTAATTCCACGTGCATCAATACGGAGTCCGAAGTGGTCAGTCAGGTGGAACTTGATACCGCCACCGTAGAAGAAGCCCACCTGAAGGTTGTCATTCAAGTTTGCCGAGTGATACACGGCGTTGGTCCCCGCTTGCCGGGCCAAGCCTTTGGCCGTTGTAGTGGGAGTAAATTGGATTCCGGCTACGCCCGCCGTCAAATATGGCTGAACACGTGAACCGCGTGGAGTGAGGTTGAATACAGGACCTAATCCGAACGTGTAGTTACGAGACCCGAACGCGTATGCGGGAATCGGCGTCCCCGTTAGTGCTCCGTTCCCTGCAGGATACGCCCCAGGGGAACTTCGGAACTCGACGTTCGCTTGAGAGAACTCGAAAAAGCCCTCAAGGCCGAAATGCTTCGCGGGATTTACAGCAACGCGAATACCGGCGATTCCGCCGGTCACCAGGTGAGTTGTCAGGCCCTTGTTGACCTGTCCCCACGTGCTTACGCCGCCGAAGGGATCGATTTCAACGATGTCTGGATATTGATCCTCTCCTCCCCCGGACGTTGTCGCCGTTTTCTTAGTCCCTGCGTCCTGAGCAAATGCCACTGAACTAATTGCCAGAGCACCGCACAGGATCACAGATTTGAGCGGCCTACTTCTAAGCCGAGTGTCCATCCTTCTCCTCCAAAGCAGTGTACAAACCTATTCCGATTATTGATGATTGTTTGCCAAATTTGATTACAATCAACGAAACAAAACCCAACAGAAAGACCGCTGGAGACTTGCTCCCCGGGCAATCTGTCATAAAAGTTCACGTGTTGTAGTTCGGTTCAGCACCATTAGCCGTTTATGGGAAGAGAAATGCAACGGTCAGCGGATCAAGACCCAGAGCTCGCCGGTAACATTCATTCCACAATTGCCGGTATGACAACCAGCCGACCAGTTTTAATCAGCCTTATGCCAGATTACGACTTTTTGCCGGCACCTTACAAGCAGTTAAACCCATGGTAACTGATTGCAATTTCTGAGTGTTAGCGCCGACGTCAGTCCCTATATATGATGCCGAGTTCTCCCGTCATTCCGAAGATGCGGCTTGACGAGACGAAAGGCCGCCAAAGTTGCCGGATGCGGGTTAAAGGAAGGCTACTGGGCAGCTCGGACCATGATGCCGCGCGATCACTGCTTTGATACAAGCGCCCGTATTCAACTGCGTATACAGTGTCAGCTTTGTCGCCAAACAGAACGGCACTGACCGTAGAGACGGGCAAACCAGCCGGCTTTGTGCTCCACTTGCTACCGAGTTGCGAGTAGTACAGGCCGACCCTCGTGGCAGCAACGAGCATCGGCGCATCTCCTTCTGAGATCGCGACGTCATTCACGTCCGAGGAAGGAAGTGGAAAATCCAGAGCCGTCCAGTTTTCACCGGTGTCCTTGGATTGAAACAGTCCATTAGCCGCCCTCGCGATCAGGAGCGGCGACCCGCTGGGCCCGACGTAGAGCGCGGTGACGGCAGACGATCCCTTCATATCGGCAAGGGACCAATGTTCTCCAAGATCCGTGCTACGAAGCAAGCCAAGATCGGTTGCCGCGAAGAGGACGGGCTTCGGTCCCGAGCCAACGGTGTAGAGAGCGCTGACGTCCGAAAGAGACACTTCCTTGATGATGGGCTTCGGCTTCACCGGTCGGGCCGCAACTCTCGCTCTCGATGCACCCGCCGAGCGTGCCGCGCCAGTACGCGGCCGTGCTGGAGCCGGTTTCTTTGTCGTCTGATCCACAGGAGGCGGGGGGATGACCAGGCGAACGGGTAAAACCTTCCAGGTCACACCGCCATCGAGCGACTTGTACAACCGGCGAGCACTCGCAGCAAGCAGGAATCGATCCGAATCAGGCACGCCGGCAATCGCTTTCAGGTGAACGCCGGCAAGAGTGCGAGGCGATGGTGTCTGGACCCACGATTCGCCGCGATCAATGCTCGAGAAGATCCCGGTCGATTCGCCTTCTTGCGATTCGATGGCAACCAACTTCTGTCCGGATACGGTGGCAGCACTGATCACGCGATCCACGAAACCGTGATTCACCGGCGTAATGCGCTCGCCGCCGTTCTCGCTTTTTCCAATGCCTTCGTACTGAAGAGCCATGTAGATAATTTGCGGATTGGTGGGGTCAAATGCCATTGAATTTGCCTGAGTGCCTGTCAGCGTTTTCCAGGCCGCGCCACTGTTCAGACTCTTGTAAAGCCCGGTCGTCGTGCCCGCATAGATAACGGACGAGACGGTCGGGTCCTGGCGTATGACATGCGTTCGGCGGGAAGTGTTCGGGATTCCCATGAGTTTGCGCCACAAATCGCCTCGATCACCGCTCGCGTAGATACCGCTACAAGCGCTCGCAAGAATGTTTTGGGAGTTTACCGGATCGACATAAATCGAGAAAACATCCGAATCATCGATCATCCCCGTGTGAATGGATGACCAATTCTTGCCGCCATCCATTGTTTTCCAGGGCAGATGGCTCGTGCCCGCATAGAAAATATTCGGGTCTTTAGCGTCAAAGGCCACGGCGGTGATGCTATCCATCTCTGAGTTACTTGGGTCGGAAGCGCGAGTCCAGGTCTTTCCAGCGTCGTCGCTCAGCATCACGCCACCGTGTGCGGTGCCAGCAACGAAACGGGAGTGCTGGCTGGGCGCATACGCGAGCGCACGCACGCCCAGAGTGGAGATCTCTTTGATAAGGGACCAGGTTTTGCCGGCGTCGCTGCTGGTGTAGAGCCCGCCTCCATCTGATGAAATAAGCCCAACCAGGTAATGATTCGGGTCGTCCGGATCCACGAGAATGGAGGTCAGTTCGCTCAAGTGACGCTTCGGAAAGGTGAGAATCTCCCAATTAGCGCCAGCGTCCGAGCTCTTGAATAGGAGCGAGTTCATCGCGCCAGCCAGCACGACCTTGGAGTTGGACGGGTCCACCGCAATGCTGGTCGCAGTACCGCCAAAGGGGCCAGCCAGGCTCCAATCTCCGGGAACATCAGCGGCAAAAGCGACGGAAGCAACGCACACGATCGCAATCGCCATCAGCCGATGGCACTTGAAACGTCTAATCATTTTGGGAAGGTTCTGTTTGGGAGCGCAGAAAGTCTAATTCTACGCCGAAAGAATCGGGACGGGAATTTGCGCTCGAAACCCACCCTCAGCTATTCTAAAAGAGTAATTTCTAGAGGTAGGTCTACGTTCATAGATGGCTAATACAGTATCGTCCCTCAAGCGCGTCCGGATGACGGAGAGAAAGACGGCCGTTAACCGCATGCGCAAGTCGAGGCTACGGCATCAACTTAGGGCGATGCGCCGCTTGCTCGAAAGCAAAGATGCAAACGGAGCTACTCAGCTCGTTCCGAAGACTTTCTCCATGGTAGATAAGGCCGCAAAGCAGGGCATTATCAAAAAGAACACTGCCGCCCGGTATAAGAGCCGGCTTACGCTGCGTTTGCGCACGCTCACCGCGGCCGCATAAGTCAGTTTTCGTTCTTATCTTTAGCTCCTTCGGAATCTCCGTCACTGTTAGACTGGCTTAGCATATGCTGAGCCTCCGCCAGTCGTGGCTCCGGGCATTGGTTTGTTTTGCCGTGCTCGGGTCAGTCGAGCTTTCCCTGCAGGCCAAAGAACCTGTCACAGCGGAACACGGCATGGTTGTGGCCCAGGAACCAATTGCCGCAGACGTAGGCTTGCGTGTCCTCAAGAACGGCGGGAATGCGGTGGACGCCGCCGTGGCAGTCGGGTTTGCACTTGCAGTCACACACCCGGTAGCAGGCAATCTTGGTGGCGGCGGCTTCATGCTCGTTCGCATGGCCGACGGTAAGACGGATTTTCTCGACTTTCGCGAATGCGCTCCTGCGAAGGCATCGCGGGACATGTATCTGGACAAGGATGGCAATGCTACCAAGGACAGCATCTTTGGTTGGCGTTCGAGCGGTGTGCCCGGCAGTGTGGCCGGGCTGGAGTTTGCTCAGAAGAAATTTGGTTCGAGAGGCTGGTCTGATCTGCTCGAGCCAGCCGTCAAACTCGCGACGGATGGTTTCGCGCTAACCGCACCAGTGGCAGCGTCGCTCGCAGGGCAGCACAACCCACTGTGGCAGGATCCGGAGTCGAAGCGGATTTTTCTTCATGACGGCTCGCCCTATCAGGCGGGTGAAGTCCTCAAGCAACCTGAGCTCGGCCGAACCCTTAACCGTATCGCCAAATCCGGCTCTGCCGATTTCTATCGCGGAGAAACGGCAAAGAAACTCGCAGGTGAGATGGCCTCCCACGGGGGTCTGATTACAGCCGACGACCTGGCGAACTATAAGGTCGTGGAGCGAACGCCGTTGACAGGCACCTACCGCGGATACAGTGTCATCACGTCGCCACCGCCGAGCGCGGGCGGAGTTGGTCTGCTGCAAATCATGGGCATGTTGGACCGAACGACTTACGCGAGCGACGGGCCCGACTCCACCAAGGCAGTTCACTTTGAGGCAGAAGCCATGCGCCGCTATTACGCCGATCGCAGCGCGTACCTTGGCGATCCGGATTTCTATAACGTCCCGGTACGGCAACTGTTACAGCCGGCCTATCTCGAAGCCCGGCGCAAGACCATCGACCCGGCCAGAGCCACTCCAAGCGAGGCCGTTGAACCCGGATTGCCGAAGTCTGTCGAGGCGCGGATCGAATGGCACGAAAGCGAGCAAACGACTCATTACAACGTTGTCGATAAGGACGGGAACGCAGTCGCCGTGACGTACACGTTGAACAATTCGTACGGCAACGGCATCACAGTTCCCGGTCTGGGCTTTTTGCTCAACGATGAGATGGACGACTTCGCAGCGAAACCAGGTGTCCCGAACATGTTCGGCCTCGTGGGCGCCGACGCAAATGCCATCGAGCCCGGGAAGCGGCCGCTGTCATCCATGACTCCAACGATTCTCCTGAAGAATGGCAAGCTGTTCATGGTTGTTGGCGCACCGGGCGGCTCCCGCATCACGACAGGAGTAACTGAGGTGATCTTGGACCTTGTGGATTTCGGCATGAACGCGCAAGATGCCGTCGACCTTCCGCGTTTCCACCATCAATGGAAGCCCGACATCCTTTACCTTCAAAACGGATTCAATCCCAAGGTGCAAGCAGCGCTGAGCGATATGGGCTATTCCATCCAGCCCATCGAATCCGTTGCACGGGTCGAGGCGATCGTCGTTCGCAATGGAAAACTGGAAGGCGGGACCGAATCGCGCATGCACGGCAAGGTCTCCGGCTACTGATCGTCCAGTTCAAACAGCGCGGTGATCGTTACTTTCGAGAGAACAAACTTTAGATGCAGCTCGTACTGTCTACTCATCTCTTCGTCCGCCATCGCCTGACTACGGTGTGGCTGGAACGGGTGTGGGATGCCGGCTTTGAAGCCGTGGAAATTTTCTGCGCCCGGCAACACTTCGACTACCGTGATAAGGCCCAGATCAACGAATTAGGTCATTGGTTCCGGGATTCAGAACTCAAGCTCCATTCCATCCACGCGCCGATGTATACGGATGACGTCTGGGGGCGCTCCGGTCCGCAATCGGTCATCGACATCAGCGAACCGCTCAAGGGGAAGCGAATCACTATGGTGGACGAGATCAAACGCGCGCTCGAAGCAGCCGAGGTGGTGCCGTTCCGCTACATGATCCAGCACATCGGAGTATCGGGTCAGGAATTCGATCAGCGGCGTCTCGATTCGGCTTTCTCCTCCTTAGAAGAACTCAAAGTCTTCGCCGGGCAGCGCGGCGTCGAGTTGCTGCTCGAGAACACGCCCAACGAACTCTCCAACGCCGAGCGGCTCAACCTGTTCCTGGGGGAGACTCACCTGAATCTGAACTACTGCTTCGATATCGGACATGCTCACATGTCGCATGGAGTGGAAGATCAGTTCGAGCGCATGAAGCACCGCATCCGCTCCACTCACCTGCACGACAATGACGGGGTCTCCGATTCCCATCTCTTCCCGGGCAAGGGGACGATAGATTGGGGGAAGGCGATGGAACTGCTGGGCGCACACAAGAACCAATATCCATTGCTTCTCGAGCTGCGGGAGCCAGCAGGCATGGAGCATCCGATCGAAGAAGCCAAGCGGGCTATGGACGAACTGACGAAGCGGTTATGAGCGAACAGCTGGAAACGAAGGCAACTGACATCAGCATCAATGACGCCCACCAGCATGTGGGCGAGCGCGTCCGTATCCGCGGCTGGCTGTATAACTTGCGGAAGTCCGGCAAGATCGTGTTTCCGCTGATCCGTGACGGTAGCGGACTCATGCAGTGTGTGGCCGTGAAGAGCAATCTGCCCGAAGAGACCTTCAACGCTCTGAAGGGGCTGACACAGGAGAGCTCGCTTAGTGTCACCGGAACAGTGCGGGCGGAACCCCGTGCAACGGGCGGCTATGAGCTTGACGTCGATGGAGCGGAAATCATCCAGCGCGTGGAAGAAGACCATCCGTATCCCATCACCCCTAAGGACCATGGCGTCGACTTCCTGATGGATCACCGGCATCTCTGGCTTCGAAGCCGCCGGCAGCATGCTGCGATTCAGGTTCGGCATGAAGTGATCAAGGCGATCCGCGACTACTTCGATGGGCATGGGTTCACACTTGTCGATACGCCGATTTTTACGCCGGCAGCGTGCGAAGGGACCACAACCCTTTTCGAGGTGGACTACTTCGAAGACGAAAAAGTCTACTTGACGCAATCCGGCCAGCTTTACAACGAAGCCAATGCCATGGCGTTCGGCAAGGTTTACTGTTTCGGTCCGACGTTCCGTGCCGAAAAGTCCAAAACACGCCGCCATCTCACCGAGTTTTGGATGGTGGAACCGGAGATGGCGTATGCAGATCTCGACGAAATCACCCGGGTTGCCGAAGAACTGGTTGTTTCTGTTATTGGACGAGTGCTCGATACCCGCCGCGAGCAGTTGAACGTTCTCGAGCGCGATACGTCGAAGCTCGAATCGATCAAGGCGCCATTCCACCGCATGAGCTACGACGATGCGGTGAAGGATCTGCAGGCAAAAGGAAGCGAGATCCAATGGGGCGGCGACTTCGGCAACACGGACGAGACCCTACTCACTCAGGATCTCGACAAGCCGGTCTTTGTCACCCGATACCCGAGCGCAATCAAGGCATTCTACTTTCAACCTGATCCGCAGCGGCCCGAGTTGACTCTCGGCGTCGATATGATCGCGCCCGAAGGCTACGGAGAGATCATCGGAGGCGGCCAGCGTATTCACGATCTGGCGCTCCTCGAAGCGCGATTGGCCGAGCATCACCTTCCGCGTGAAGCGTTCGAATGGTATCTCGATTTAAGACGGTTCGGCTCCGTTCCCCATGGCGGGTTTGGAATGGGCGTCGAACGTCTGGTGGCCTGGATCTGCGGGCTCGAGCATGTTCGGGAAACGATTCCCTACCCCCGAATGCTTTACCGTACGCGTCCCTAGCGGATCACCATGCGCGAATCTAACGTCGCGATCCTGGGAGCTCCCCTGGATCTGGGCGCCGGCCGCAGAGGTGTGGACATGGGACCGTCCGCGCTCCGTCTCGCCGGTCTCAACCCAAAGTTAAACAGCCTTGGCTATACGGTAGACGACCTCGGCAATGTCGCGGTCGAGCAGCAGGAGAGCACGCCCTCGCTCGTCGAGAACGCTCGATACCTTCCGCAGATTGCAGCCACGTGCGAACGGCTGGCCGCTGGTGTTCGCAATGCGATGGATAAGGGCAAGTTTCCGCTCGTCCTTGGCGGCGATCATTCCGTAGCCATCGGAACGGTTTCGGGCGTCAGCGAAGCATTGCGGTCCCGTTCCGAGAAGCTCGGCCTTCTCTGGATCGATGCGCACGCCGATATGAACACACCTGAGTCGAGTCCGAGCGGAAACGTGCACGGGATGCCGCTCGCCTGCTGCGTCGGTAAAGGCCCGAAAGAGCTCACCGGGATTTTCGGTTATTCGCCAAAGGTCGACGGCCGAAACGTCGCGATCATCGGGTTGCGTGATGTGGATATCCGTGAACGGCCGAATGTGCGGGAGTCCCGCGTCACGCCTTTCACGATGCGTGACATCGATGAGCTCGGTCTATTGAAAGTGATCCGCGAGGCGATCGGCATCGTGACGAACGGGACTGCGGGATTCCATCTATCATTCGACATGGATTTTGTCGACCCGATGGAAGCACCTGGCGTCGGGACTCCTGTGCGGGGCGGAGTCACGTATCGGGAAGCTCACCTTGCGATGGAGAGTATCTGTGACTGCAATGGCATGGTGTCGATGGAACTGGTAGAAGTCAACCCGGTCCTGGATGAGGCAAACCGAACTGCGCTGCTTGCTGTCGAGCTCATTATGTCTGCCATGGGAAAGCGGATTCTCTGAAACAGCCGCGCTGGTTATAGCGGCCGACTACAGATTAAATCGGTCGGCCAACACGCATGCACTGAGCAGGGTTATGAGCGGAACTTCCAAACCTGTCTTCGCCCCATCATCCAAGCTGGGAATCCGGTCGAGAAGTTCCACCACGCCCTGTTTCCGTACGAACGGAATGCTATCGAGGATCGTGCCCCTCAGCGTGTCCTGCATCATCTGATGGAGGGGCTGGTCCGGGTTGAGCAGAGCTGGAGGCGCCAGGAACGGGTGCTTCTGGCGCTGATACACCGTCGTGGTCAATAGCGGCCGCATCGCCTCCCGCAGAACGAACTTCTCCGTTGTCCCGTGTATCTTTTGTGTCACCGGAAGGCTGCGCGTAAACTCGACCACCTGATGGTCGAGAAATGGCAGCCGCCCTTCAACGGAATGAGACATTTCCATCCGGTCACCCAGGATCGTCAGGATGTATCCCGGAAGCGTGGTCTTGTTCCAGAGGTAGAGACTCTGGTTCACGACGTGCCGACCGGACATCTGACCATCCACATCGAGCTGGCTCAGGAGCAGGTCGTGCAGCTGACAGGATTGAAAAGAGACGGGCAGAATCGGGCGGAGCTTTTGTAAAAATGAGTCCCGTGCTTCGATCCATGCCGGGACATAGCCCAAGCGCTTCAGGAACGCAGGCGATGGGGGGACGTTGTCATCTGCCAGAAGTAAACCACGAGAAACCGTGTTCGATGCGGCAAGGGATTCCTGCAGTGCGGCTCGTTCGGTTCCCGAACAATGCCGTGCGAGATCGAGGCGAAAGTGGGGATAGCCCGCCAGGATTTCATCCGAACCTTCTCCCGTCAAGACAACCTTGTATCCGGCCTCGTGAACCGCACGGCTTAATGCAAATTTCGCGACACAATGGGCATTGGCAAAGAAGGTTTCTCCATGCCATACGGCATCGCTGAAGTCCTCCGCCAGACTCGCTTGGGTAACGGGTATGGTGGTGAACTCGGCACCTGCGCGTTGTGCCATCTCCTTAGCGATGGGAGACTCATCGTAAGCGCGATCGTCGAACGCAAGGGAGAAAGCACGGACGGGCGACGCGGAGTGGCGTGCCATAAGCGCCAATGCGGTGCAGGAATCGATCCCACCGCTGAGATAACAGCCGACAGGCACATCGGCACGCATACGCAGGCGAACCGCTTCATCGAGGACGGCAAAGAAGCGCTCCGCATATTCTTCATCCCGGAGCGCACGGACGCTGCGCTCTTCCGGATAATCAAAATCCCAATATTTGTACGTAGAAATGCCGCCGCACTTCGCGATCAGATAGTGAGCAGGCGGGATAGTTCTGACATCACGGAAGTGTGTTCGTCCCAGCGGATTGCCGGCAAGCGCAAAGACTTGTAGGAAGCCTTCTTCATCCCAAGCCGCGTTCACTCCGCTGGCATGCAGAGCCTTCACTTCGGACGCAAAGAAAAGCCCTTCGTTTGTCTGCGAGTAAAAGAGAGGTTTGATGCCGAAGCGGTCTCGGGCGGCAAAGATGGTGTGCTGGCGTTTGTCCCAGAGTACGAATGCGTATTCTCCCCGGAGTTGGTGGACGCACTCGACACCGTACTCCTCATACAGATGGAGCACGATTTCACTGTCCGTTCTGGTGCGGAAGGAGTGGCCACGTGCTGTGAGATCGTCTCGAATCCGTTCGAAATCGTAGAACTCACCGTTCACGATGACATGCAACGTTCCGTCTTCATTCGCAAGCGGCTGATCACCGGTACAGAGGTCGATAATACTCAGTCGAGTGTGCCCCAGTACGACGTCACCATTGGGCGACTGCCACACGTTCGTGGCATCCGGCCCCCGGTGACCCAATACTTTCAATGCCCGACGAATCGCGTCGACCCGCGTAGTTACTCCTTCGCCGTACGCAGCCAGGATTCCGCACATAGGTCTTTACTGTATAACCAAATCTCGTCCCTCTGCCTGACATAGAATACCTGCGGGGAGATAAGCATGAAGAAAGCCGTTCTGGCACTGTTACTGTCTTCCAGCGTCCTCTGCGCGGCCTCCCCGGGCATCCGCCCGAGAGCAGACGCGAGAAGTTATCCCGTCTACCAGGATCGAGGGGAATTCGCCGTTGGCGTATCCCTGGTTCCCGCCGAACAGGTCAAGAAAATGTTCAAAGCAGATCTGAATTCGGACGGTTACGTCGTGATTGAAGTCGGCGTTTTCCCGGCGGCCGGGAAGGAGCTGGATCTCTACCCCACTGACTTCACTCTTTTTGTTGGCGAGAAGTCTGCGGCCCTACGTCCAGTTTCTGCCGATACCGTCGCGGAGGTCGTGGCCGGCGGGAAAGGGCGATCCAGTCCACGGGATTCTCACGATGTCGAAACGTCGGTCGGAGCATCGATCGGCCGCTACTCGTATCCTGATCCCGTTACGGGCCGTAGAAGGAGTGAGACGGTCACAGGCACATCAGCAGGTGTCGGCATAGGCGGTCCGCCACCCCAGCCCTGTCGCGGGTATGACTGTGACTCAAGGGACCCCTTTCCACCGGGGTCGCAACCATCCACCGTCCAAACCGCCAATACCATCTCACAAGACCTGTGGGAGAAGTCCCTTCCCGACGGAAAGACAACGCGTGCGGTTGCCGGCTATCTGTACTTCCCTAAACCGCCCCGGAAGGCAAAGGATGCCGCTTGGGAGCTGCGCTACGAAAACGCAGATGGCAAGCTGCGGCTAGCGCTCGCGAGATAGCACCAGACTCGTACTGGTAGTTTAATGGCCCTTGTTGGACCCTAGCAGTGGATCTGCTTTTTACATGGCGGCGTCAATGGTGAGGGGATCAAACCATGCGAACTCTCGCGATAACCACCTGTGCTTTCCTCGGCGTGACACTGACGCCCTTGCTTTCCGGGGCTACCTTGCTCTCTCCCCATAGCTCGGGAGGATTCAACCAAGCGGCAAACACCAATCGGTCAGGATCAGCGTCCGGTTCCCGCGCCTCCAATGCGGGCGCTTCGCAGAGCAATTCCGGACGCAAGAAGCAGACAGAAACAAAGAATGCGGATGCGGGAAAGGCTGCGACCGGGCGTAAGGTTGACCTTAATTCCGGAAGCCAGGCAGACTTGGAATCACTCCCAGGCGTAGGTCCTGCAACCGCGAGGAAGATTATCGCCGGCAGGCCATATTCATCTGTAGCGGATCTTTCGAAGGCGGGTGTTCCAGCCAAAACGATCGACGGTCTGAGTGGCATGGTCACCGTAGGCAGCACTCCGGCTGCTCCGGCTTCGAACGCAGCGCCTTCCGCCGCTGGCAATACAGCAAAGCGAGCCAGCGCCTCGCCTGCAACGGGTCAGGCCGGCGGACCCGGCATGGTGTGGGTGAATCCGGAGACCAAAGTCTTCCATCGTTACGGCAGCCGATGGTACGGCAAGACCAAAACCGGCCAGTACATGACGGAGGCCGACGCTATGAAGGCCGGCTACCGGGAGTCCAAGCAGGCTGGGTCATCAAAGTAAAAGCTGCAGGCGAACAAGTCCCGACAAAAACCACGCCCGTCTCAGTCGAGCGCCTTGTAGGAGAGGTAATTGACTCCCTGCAGCCACTCGCTGATTAAAGCAGATCCGTCCATCTTGCGAGATCGTAGGTGATGAAAGCTGTACACGGATCCTGCACGGTTCAAACAAGGGGTGTACAAGTATCTTCCCAACGCGATGAAGTTCAAACCAGAGGGCGGTAGCGTGGCCGTTCGCGTTCGCCGGACTCTGAAGAATGCGCCCGTGTCGACGTGACTGACACCGGATCGGCATCGGCGAGCAGAACATCGGCCGGCTATTTCAGGATTTTGAGCAGCTGACACAGACACGCTCACAGATAAATTAGCGGTTTACGGCGGCGTCTTGCATCCACTCACAGGAGGGAACAGGCTATGAAAATTACGTTTCTGACGTTCACAGCGCTCCTAACGGTTTTGGCTGCGAGTGCACAAATTCCAGACTCGCTCAAGCGTCTCGGGGCCGGACGCACCGCATCCGATTCGGGACAAACTGCTTCGGGCCTGAAGCAAGCCTTGGAGATCGGCACGAAGAATACCGTTTCGCTGACGGGTGCAAAGGACGGCTTCTTTCGGGACGAGGCGATCAAGATCCTGCTCCCGGAGAAACTACGCCCGGTTGAGAAAGCATTGCGTTTCGCCGGCCAAGGCCAAATCGTTGACGACTTCGTTCTTTCTATGAATCGCGCGGCGGAAAAAGCTGCTCCTGCGGCGGGTAGCATTTTCAATGACGCGATCCAGCGGAT
>Ga0308176_10000179_pt1 | contig 44516 bp, 53 predicted proteins | sample PhyCR2_3_FD_203890 | JGI IMG/M metagenome (GOLD analysis project Ga0308176, IMG submission 203890) | Soil microbial communities from UC Gill Tract Community Farm, Albany, California, United States - DLSLS.C.R2 | ecosystem: Environmental > Terrestrial > Soil > Agricultural land | place: USA...
TGTTCAACATCCGAAGCCGGCACCGGACATCTTCCTCGTCGCTGCTGCCGAGCTGGGGATCGCGCCTGACGCGTGTCTGGTCATCGAAGATGCACCTTCTGGCGTGATCGCGGCAAAGGCCGCTGGCATGCACGTCATCGCTGTTCCGGATCCCTGCGTGCGGGAAGATCCTGGGTTCGCGGGTGCAGATCAGGTGATTGAAAGCCTCGACGAGCTGGATCCGGACTCCTGGCTCCCAAAGCAAGGTGCCGACGGCCGGTGGGGCAACGTGGAGCCACAACCGTGGTAGGCATGAGACGGATCGACCTGCGAAAGGCAAAATAATGGGTGGAGGGTTCGGCAGGACTTTTCAGGCGTCAAGGCGCAGACGGGCGCCCACGCCGAGATGCAGGGCATCGGCGCGCAGGCCGCGGCGCAGGGCGACAACGTCGCATTCGCCGAGTCGGACCCGAGCAAGTGGCTCGTCGCGCACGAACTGACCCACGTCGTGCAGGCGCGACAGTTCGGCGGGGCGCGTTCGCGCGGAAGGCGACGATCGCCGCGGTCGACAGCGCGGCGGAGCGCGAGGCCGATAGCGTCGCCGATCGCATCACGCGCGGTGAGGAGGCGGGCTCGATCGCCGCGGCGCCCGAAGCGCGCATTCACCGCTTCGCGCCCGACGGCCACCGCGCGGCGACGGTGTCGGGCCTCTCGGGCTCGTTCTCCGCCGAGGAGATCGGCGACGTCTACGCATCGAACTGGGAGCGCGACTTCTCGCAGGGCAACGGCGACATCGCGTCGGCCGCGCTTGCGTGGATCAACGTCAAGAACTATGCGGCGAAGCACAAGGGCGACCCAGGTCCGACGGCGGCCGCGTTCCGGGCGGCGATCTGGAAGGTCGTCAACGGCAGCATCACGTCCGTGATGGATGAGTCCCTCGGTGGCTACCGATACTGGGAGCACATGGACCATCCGACGAAGACCGATCCGGGCGCGCCCGAGCCACTGGAGGGCGAGCGACCCAAGAAGCTCGACCAGACCGCCGAGGAGCGCTGGGCGAAGCACGGCAACGGGCTCGCGGGCTATCTGTCCGACGCGCGCGCGCACATCAAGGACTCGATGGTCGCCGCGGTGAACGTGTTCCGCGAGAGCAACAAGCTCGGTCAGGTCGGCACGTCGATCGACAACTGGGATGGCGCGGCCAAGCCCGGTGGCTACGTCGATCCAAAGGTGTCGAGCGGCGCGGGCGGCAAGGTCACGTCGACGCTGCCCAAGGACCATGACGACAAAGGCGTTGCGTCGCGCGATCCGGTGCGCGAGGAGACCAAGACCGAGGCGATCGCTGCGGGCGCGAAGTCCGACCCGAAGCACGACGAGAAGCTGTGGCAGCTCATCGGCCAACACCTCGGCCGCGCGACGCATGCGTTCGAGGACTTCTGGGCGCACTCGAACTGGCTCGAGATGGCGAAAGCAGCCCACGACCGCGCCGATCGCGGCGAGAAGATCGCGACGGGCGCCGCCGAGAACGCCAAGCTCAAGACGGGCACGTTCGAGGAGGCGTCGCAGATCCACGCGCTCGGTCACAAGCTGTTCGCGATGGCGAGCGCGTTCCAGAAGGATTTCCCGCTGCTGCTCAAGGTCTACGGCCGCCAGGGCGCCTCGACAAAACTCGAGGACAAGAAGGCGAATACGACGAGGAGCACGCAGTGGGGCGGCGGCCTGTCGAGCAGCAACACGGATCACGAGATGGCTTATAGCCCGCTGAACGCGCGCTCCTTCACGCTCAAGGGCGAGGCGATCGACGTCGCCGAGGCGACCAACAACGTCGAGGAGCTCGTGCTCAGCGGGCAGTACACGATGGGCGACTTCCTCACCGACAAGTCGTGGCTCGAGGCGCTGCGCCAGAAGGGCCTGTCGATGATCGAGCACGGCGACAAGAAGTCGGACGCGAACGCGCACGGCAAGATCGCGAAGGACCAGAACGAGGCGGGCGCACCGAACAAGGATTACGACACGGCCCTCGCGCTCGCGAAGGAGGGCGACAAGCAGGTATTCGGCCCGTTGCGCGCGACGATGGACGAGAAGGACCCGGTGAAGGCCGAGGCACAGTTGAAGGCGCAGCTTGTGCTCGTCGACACGATGCTACAAGCACCGTCACCCACGCACCCCCTCTGGGGCTTGGTCAAGCCGTAGCGCCGCCCAGGTCCCGCAGCTCTTGCGATGAGCCGCGCACCGCCGGCCGATCCGGGGCGGCGACGCCTCTGATCCGCGCGCGGTCGAACCTGCATCACCAGCAGCGGGCTGGCAACGGTTGCCTCCCGAAGTTGCCGAGGTGCCGCAGCTCTTGTGATGAGCCTCGCGAGGCGCGCTCAAGCCTCCGGCAGGATCTCGGCGACCGCGATCGCGAGGTCGGGCAGGGCCGCCGGCCGCAGCACATCACCGGCACGCAGCGTGCGTACTTCGGCGTACTTGTTGCCGTCCGGTGACAAGTAGACCTCGACGGCCCGCGCGCCGAGGTTGACGATCCAGTATTCGCCGATGCCGGCGCTCCCGTACACCGCCGCCTTGGCGCGATCCTTCTGAAGTGTCGTATCCGAGACCTCGATGATCAGCAGCGCTGTCGGGGGGTGCTCTGTGCTGTATCTCCCGAGGGGCACCACCGCGACATCGGGCTCGGGCTCGGTGTCGTCCGAGAGCGCGAGCGGAGACTGGATGCGCAGGGTGAACCGCCTCTGCAACCGTGCGCTCAGGAGATCGTTCAGCTACTGAACCGTCGACGCGTGCGGCGCGCGTGGTGGTGACATCCTGACCAGCACCCCTCGGATCAGCTCGATTCGTTCGTCCTGAAACAGGCCGAGTTCGATCATCTGGTCGTACTCCGAGCGCTTGAGCGGTCGAACCAGCTCCGGCTCGAACGAAAGGGGCTCGGAGTTGAGCATGCCCAACGTCTACCATGGCCCGACCACCCGGTCACTGGATCCCGGTTCAGCCCGGCTGGTTCCTGCTCATCGCGGCTTTGAGGCACCGCCATCCTGCCACGTCGGGCCAGGCAGGCCCACCAATCCTCAAGCGAGCGTGGCGAGCAGCTCGTCCAGTTGCGCGAGCGTTTCGTGCATGGCGTCCGCCGCGCCGGTGCCGGCCGCGTCGAGCGCTTCCTTCGACGGATAGAGCTCGCTCATGACGAGCAGCGTCTGGCCGCCTTTCTCCTCGAAGGTCACGGTGGTCACGGAGCCGTTCTCGCCGCCTTCCTCGTTCGTCCAGACGATGCGCGAGGGCGGCGTCACCTCGAGGTAACGGCCGAAGAAGTCCATGCCGTCGCCGAAGTTGAGGCGGTACTTGCCGCCGGTGCGCACGTCCATTTCGCACGACCGCAGCGTCATGCCCATCGACTTCGGCACCCACCACTTCTTGAACAGCTCGGGCCTGGACCACGCCTCGAACACGAGGCGCGCGGGCGCGTCGAACGTGCGCGTGACGACGAGCTCGCGATCGGACTTCCTCTGCACCGTCGTGCGTTTCATGTCGGGCTCACTTTGCTTTCTTGCTTCCATCCAGCTTCTCCTTCCGTTTCAATTCTTCGACGACCTTGTCCAGCTCGCAGAACCGCGCGTCCCAGAGCTGGTGATACCGCTCGATCCACGCCGCCACTTCTTCCAGTCGGCGCGCGCCGATCCGGCAGGTGCGTACGCGGCCGACTTTTTCCGTGATGACGAGCCCCGCCTCCTCGAGGACGCCGACGTGCTTCTTCATGCCCGTGAGGGTCATGTCGAACTTCTCGGCCAGGTCCGTGATCGACGCTTCCGCGCGACCCAGCTGCTCGAGGACGCCGCGACGGGTGACGTCCGCCAGCGCGGCGAACGAGGCATCGAGGTGGGTATTCGCATACTGAACCATCTGGTTCAGTATCTAACCACAGGCTTCCGCGGCATGCAAGGCAGGGCTATTTCTTCGACACGCTCACGAGGTCGCGAACCTCCCGCGGTGACGCCAGCTCGAGTGCCGCGCTCGCGAGCTTGCGACACGCCGCGAGATCCACCTGGCGTATCGCGGCCTTCACGTCGTGCACGGCCGCCGGCGTGCACGAGAGCTGCAACGGTTGATGGGCCACTCGGAGGTCTCGACCACGATGCGGTACGTCGACGTGGGCGAGGACGACAAGCGAGACGCCATCGCAGCCGTGTTCGGCGCGTTTGGGCAACAGGTGGGGTGGTGCCGGGCGCCTGGAACGGTGGCCCCTTCTCGGGCGGGGTAGGCGCTGTCAGCGCGGGCAGACCCAGGATGGCACCTCATCCCTCCACGCGCCTCGCTCGCCGTCGTTGTGAATTATGCGGGGAAGTCCTCGTCGTCGCCGAAGAACACGCCAATGGGTAACTCGATGGCGTCGAACGGCTCCGCGCGGATGCGCTCCCCGCGCTCCGCGGCCTGGACATCCAGGTAGCCCTCGGAAGCCCAGCGACACACGAGGAGCGTCTCCTCGCCGGGATCGAGGATCCAGTAGTGCGGGACCTTGTGCTGGTGGTAGACGCGCTTCTTGCGGATCAGATCGTTCCGCTTGTTCGTCGAGAGCACCTCGCAGGTCCAGTCCGGCAGGACGCGAACGGGACCCTCCGCAGGCAGATCGGCCAGGCGCTCCCGCCGCCATCCTGCCACGTCGGACCGAAGGGTGTTCTGCTCATCGAAGTAGATGTCCACCTCGATCGCGAAGATCCAGCCGCCTGGGCGCTCCGATGGGCCCCCACCCCGACGATTGTAAGGGCTGAGCAGGTGGAACGCCTGTCCTTGCGCTCCCCCATGGCGGCCGGTCGCTGCCCCCCGCTCGACCAGCTCGCCGCCGATCAGCTCATAGCGGCGGCGAACGTACTCCTCCAGTGCGAGGAGGTCTGCCAGGGTTACGGGGCCGCTCTTCCGAGCAGGCGTGGACATGTCCTCGTAATATAGCGCGGTGCTGCGCCGAGGCCGAGACCTTCCAGAGCACGGGCTAGACCATCTCCGTGTAGCGCTCGGCGGCGCCATCGCAGCCGGCCCGCTCGCCGATCACATGGACGTGCCCGTCCACGACCTGACCGAACTCCGTCATGGCCATCTGTCAAGGACGACAAGCGAGACGCCATCGCAGCCGTGTTCGGCGCGTTTGGGCAACAGGTGGGCAACAAGGCCGGTGAAACCGGGTCGACGGAGGCGTTTTCCGTCGAGAAACAATAGTGACCCATTGGGACTTGAACCCTGGCGCCGGGTCGCCACTTGGCGAAGAAAAACAGCAACTTCGCACGATCTCACGTGGTTACCCGGTCACCGGCTCCCGGTTCATCCTGGCTGGTCCCTGCTGATCTCGGCTTTTTGGGCAACGGTTGCCTCCCGAAGTTTGCCGAGGTACCGCAGCTCTTGCGATGAGCCTCGCGGGGGCGCTCAGGCCTCCGGAAAGATCTCGGCGACCGCGATCGCGATGTCGGGCAGGGCCGTCGGCCGCAGCACATCACCGGCACGCAGCGTGCGTACTTCGGCGTACTGGCCGCCGTCCGGGGACAAGTAGACCTCGACGGCCCGCGCGTCGAGGTTGACGATCCAGTATTCGCCGATGCCGGCGCTGGCGTACACCGCCGCCTTGGCGCGATCCTTCTGAAGCGTCGTATCCGAGACCTCGATGATCAGCAGCGCTGTCCGGGAGTGCTCTGTGCTGTATCTCCCGAGGGGCACCACCGCGACATCGGGCTCGGGCTCGGTGTCGTCCGAGAGCGCGAGCGTAGACTGGATGCGCAGGGTGAACCGCCTCTGCAACCGTGCGCTCAGGAGATCGTTCAGCTGCTGAACCGTCGACGCGTGCGGCGCGCGTGGTGGTGACATCCTGACCAGCACCCCTCGGATCAGCTCGATTCGTTCGTCCTGAACAGCCGAGTTCGACCATCCGGTCGTACTCCGAGCGCTTGAGCGGTCGAATCAGCTCCGGCTCGAACGAAAGGGGCTCGGAGTTGAGCATGTCCAACGTCTACGATGGCCCGACCACCCGGTCACTGGATCCCGGTTCAGCCCGGCTGATTCCTGCTCATCGCGGCTTTGGGGCAACGATTACCCCTGGAGCGTGCTCGAAGCTCGAGCGCGGGCGCGTCGGACGTAGCCCGCATTGTCCACGAGCGCAGATAGAGGACATCGCTGCCGAACGACGTGTCGAGAACTTGTCGGCGATCATGTGCCAGCTTCTTTCGGGCAGAAGACCACGCGCCTGCGCCCTTGGTCGCCTGGCGAGACGAGGATATCGCGCGGCACATTCTCGACGATGTTCCACGGTTGCATGAGCTTGCCGGCATGGCCCCACCTGGCGCGCGGCCCGAGCTGGATCTTGCTCGCGCCTCGGATCAGCTCGACGAGCGCCGCGCGAACGTCGGCGGGGATCTGGATCCGGTGCAGGTCGAGCAAGCACCCGAGCCGCTGAGTCACGGACGCCGCTTGCCAGCGGCGGGCGAGGCCGAGGAACGCGGGCCAGGACACGCGGGAGGCCGCGCGGGAGACGATGCGAGATACCTCGCCGAGCCCGCCGGCGTGCTGCGGGCGGTCGATCGCATCGAGGAGAGCGCGCTCGATCGTGGCCATCTGGACCGGTTCACCCAGCACGGTCAGCTCGGTGAAGCCGAAGAAGCGTTCCGGTGGCACCTCGATGAAGACGTAGCGCTTGCCGCGCATGGTGACGGGTCTGCGTCGCTCCTGGCACGCGATGTAGACCTCGGCGAAGACCTGCTCGGTCAGGCCATGGTGGGTGCAGGCGGTGCCGAAGGAGAAGAAGTAGGGCGAGACGAGCACCGCGCCGGCGGTGAGCGGGTTCGCATCAGCCACACCCTCACGTCCGCGCGCCGCTGGCACCAGGCGGAACAGCCCCGGTCGCAGCCGCTCGAGCCACCGCTTCTGGACCAGCTTGTGGGCGAAGAAGCGCGCGTAGCTCTCCGACGCACCGAGCGTTTGGCGCAGCTCGGCGAGCGTCACGGTCGGCTGACTACGCCACTCGAGGTCGAGGATGACCTTCGCTTCATTTTTCGAGAGGGTTCGCTCCATGGGTGCCAAGAGCGCAGGGTGCTTATAATCCGCTAACAGATAGCATGAATGGAACCTTGGTGCAATTTTGCTAAATTGTTAGTAAATTGAAAACGAATGCCGCCATCCGAGACAAGCCGGCTGCGCTCGCGAAGGTGGTTGCAAGCGGATATTATTTAGGAAACATAGGTATTTACGCTGAGTATCGGCTGGGGCGTCGCGGGGTCACGCCTGATCCCGTCCGATGGCGCTGAGCTCGTTCGGCGGCAGGATGGAACCGGATCTGACGCAGTACCCGGGGCGCCGCTTGTTTCGATCATATCGGCGGCCTCGCACTCGAAAGCTCGGCCACGCTGCAGCAGGTCGACGCGGTCACCGCGGCCGGTCCGGGCCTGAGGGAGCGGCGTGTTAATCCTCGGCCTGGCTGTTGGTGGAGAGACTTGCTCGACGCGAGCGGTCGAGGCGCCATCGAATCCGGTATGCTTGACACGTGTCTCAGGCCGCTGCCCGCGTCGATCGGTCGCCGAGCGTTCCGCCGGAGATGATCGCGCGCATCGTTGAGGTGCTTCATCCCGAGCAGGTCTGGTTATTCGGGAGCCGGGCGCGCGGCGAGGCCCGCGTCGACAGCGACTGGGACTTCATGGCGATCCTGGCCGACGATGCGCCCGAGCAGGATCTCGACCTTGCCTCGGTGTGGCCGCGGCTTCGGGACCTGCGGCTCCGGCGAGTCGAGGTGTTCACGATGACGCGAGGCGAGTTCGACGAATGGAAGCGCTCGCTGGGCACGCTCGCGGAGATCGTCGCGTCGACCGGCGTTGTCGTCTATGGCGGCTGAACCTCCCGCACCCGATCCGCGCGTGATCGCCGCGTACCTCGACGACGTCGACCTCGAGCTTGATGCTGCGCGGCGTCTCGTCGTGGATCCACCGAATCGGTTCGCGGCGTTTCACCTCCAGCAAGCCAGCGAGAAGCTCGTCAAAGCGGTACGGCTGAGCCGCGGTCTGCGCGTCACCGCCGATCATGACCTCGAAGCCCTCGTTGACGAGCTGCCGCACGATGATGCGTGGCGCGCGAAGCTTCGCGCTCTCGAGCCGCTTTCCGCCTACGCGACGACCTACCGCTATCCGTCGCCGACGGGGAAGCGCAAGGGTGGTCCGAGCAACGACGAGGTGCTCGTCTGGATCAAGGCGATCGCGGGACTGAACATGGAAGCCCGCACCTCGCTCTTGAAGGCAGCCACTCCTTCTGCTCGGTGACGCGGGTGCCCGACGCGAGGTCGAAGGAGCGGATCTCCGTCGACGAAATGTAGTGACCCCATTGGGACTTGAAGGGGTTCTGGGACATCGACGATCCGCGAGGATCCACCCGTCACCGACGGTGACCCGGGGGCCGCCCCAGAGTTTGGCGGACCCTCGCGGACACAAGTGGTAGCAAGCCTTGCTACCAGGCTCGCGGATGCCGTCCTGGCGGCGACCACGAGCGAGCGAGAGAGCTGGCGGAGGAGGTGAGGGCGCTCGAGGTGAACCCGGCGGCACCGCCTCTACGTCGGGCTAGGTAGGCGCTTGTAGGGCGAGATGGCCGCGCGTTGGGCTTCGCCGCCGACCTCGGTGGATTGTGCAGACACCGTCTGCAAATTCACGGCGGCCGGGTCGCGGCGGCAGGCTGGTCGGCCACGAGGGCGCGGGCTGGTCGCGGTGGGCGCGAGCCGTAGCTCGCCCGGCGACCTCGGCCCGGCCCGGAGGCGACCTCGGCCCGGCGGCGCGGTGGAGCGGCTCGCCGATGCGGCGGCGCGCTGGCGGTCACCTCATACGTCCTGGTCGCGTGTCAGTGCATTCGATCGATCCAGTAGCCGGGCCGCCGACTGTGATGCGCAATAGCGAGGATCACAACCTCGCCGGCCTCCACTGCGAAAAACAGCGAGTACGGGACCTTCCGAAGGACGCGCCGGCGCACGAGGTCACCGCTCCATATCGGCCAGGCGAACGGTCGTTGCCGGATGCTGTGCAACCCCGCGTTCACAGCTTGAACCAAGCGCATCGCCGCGTTTTGCGACCTCTCACGGTACCAGGCGACCGCTGCCTGATATTCGGCGCTCGCTTCGGGGTGGTACCGGTAGCGGATCACGGCCTGCGTGCATTGAGCATCGCGCGCACCTGGGCATCCACCTGATCGCCATCGATCAGCTCGACCTTCCCCTCTGCGACCTCGCGCATGCGGCGATCGATCTCCGCACCCCAGACCGTCTCCCACTCCTTGCCGGTGAGTTCGTCGCCATCATCCGGCTCAAGGCTACGCAGCAGCAAAGCTGCAAGCTCACCGCGCTCCTCGTCGGGCAGCTCGAGCAACTCGGTGACCAACTTCTGCGGGATCGCCATGGCACCGCCATTGTACGCGGTAGCGGCGATCGCCGCCATGGCGCGGTGGAGCGGCTCGCCGACGCGGCGGCGGCGGTGCTGGCGCGGCCGTGGGGCTCAACCCGCACCGGCTGGTCCGGCGGCGGCGACCTCGACCAGCTCGGCGGCGATCGATCGGTTGCCGCGGAACCCTGCAGCGCAGGACCGCGCTGGCGTGGCCATGGACGAGCCAGGCGCCCGGCCCGCTGCAGAACCGCGGGCTCGCCGCGATAACGCGCCTGAGGCACGCCAGCGCGGGGAGCGGATTCGCAGCCCTTGAGGCTGCTCGCGGGGGCTCCCTGTGCGTGCGCTTTCAGCGATTGCCGCGTGATTTCTCTTCGGTGGTGGCGCAGCTTCGGCGCACAGAGGACACTCGGCTCATCCTCGTCGGTGACGGGCGCTATGATACCCACCCGTTCCTCGTGCTTCCGGCGCCGATCCGGTTCCCATCGCTCCGTGTTCGGACGAAGGAGCTACCGAGGATCATCGACGAATACGCAGCCGATGCAATCGCCGAGCTGAGCGCCCGCGAGATCGGCGGTCGCAAGGCGAGCTTCACCGAGGCCGATCGCCAGTGGGTCATCGAGCACTGCCCCTTGACGTTGCCGGAGATCGAAAAGGTCACGCGGCGGCTCGTGGCGCTCAGGATGTCGAGGACCCTGCCGCGTGCAGCGGAGCGGCTCGGGATGGCACCGGTGTCGCTGTCGCGATGGATCGATCGCCGGGAGCTGCCGCGGGTCGCCTCGGGCGGAGGTGTGCCCCATGCCGCCCGATGAACGATCAGCGCTGCGCGGCTTCGTCGCTCGCCTCATCGGGTTCGCGCCGGAGCGCGCCCAGGCCGTCGAACACGCGCTCCAGGCGCTCGAGATCGCTGCTACCTACCGAGCCGCGCTGGTGCTCTGCGGTGATGGCGACCTCGTGCATGTCGCGCGCGGCGTGCATCGCCACGCTCGGGTGACGAGCGGCCGTTCGTGCTGTGCGACCCGCAGCGCCGCGACGGCGGCACCGGCGCCCAGCTCGAGAGCCGGCAGACCGCCGCGGACGCGAGCGGCGGCGCGACCGGCGGCACGGTGTGCGTGCGGGTAAGGTGGTTGTCACGCTACTTCGCCAAACTCGACGCCGCGGTGCGCGACGCGCGCATCGAGCTCGTCATCTGCGGGCAGCAACCGCCCAAGCTCACGGAGTTGGTACTCGCGCCGATCAGATCCCCGCGCTGACGACCCGCGCCCAGGATCGGACGTGGCGCTCGCAGGCCACGTTCACCGTCGGCGAGGTCGAGCGACTGATCTCCGATTCCCGCGATTCCGGTCGAGCGTCGCGTGCAGTACGCGTTCAAAGCACTCGCCGGCATGCGTCACGGCGAGGTCGCGGCGCTGGCCTGGCGGGCCATCGACTACACCGCCGAGCCGCTCGCGCGCATCAACGTGGTGAGGGCGTACAACTCGGCGACGCAGAAGATCAAGACCACGAAGACCGAGGACGGGCGCGCCGTGCCGATGCACCCGACGCTCGCGAAGATCCTCGCCACGTGGCGCCTCTCGCACTGGTCGCGGCTGTACGGTCGCCAGCCGACCCCAGACGATCTCGTGGTGCCAACCCGCAACCTGACGCCGATCCACTCGAGCGACGCGGTGCACGCGTTCAAGGCCGACCTGGAGGCGCTCGGGCTTCGCGTCGAGGCGGGCGAGCGCCGCGACCGGGGCGAACACGACCTCCGCGGCTGGTACAAGACCCGCTGCATCGAGGATGGCGCCGACTCGCTGATTATCCGCCGCACCACGCATGCACCGCCGCGCGACGTCAATGCAGGCTACGAGCGGTTCACCTGGGCGACGATCTGCCGCGAGGTTGCAAAGCTCCGCGTTGACATCCTCGGCGGTGAAGGCCTTCCGCTTGCTACCAACTTTGCTACCACCGAGCTAAAGGTGGCGAGTCGTTGGCAAAAAGTAGTGACCCCATTGGGACTTGAACGTGTTCCCGTGGCAACGTCTGTCCGCGAGGATCCGCTCGTCACCGACGGTGAGCCGGGGTCCGAGCTGGACGCTCGCGGACACGAGCGGACACAGGCTGTAGCAAGCCTTGCTACAGCGCTCGCGGATGCCGTCCTGTCGGGCGACCACGAGCGGGCGAGAGCGCTGGCGGAGGAGGTGAGGGCGCTCGAGGTGAACCCGGCGGCACCGCCTCTACGCCGGGTCAGGTAGGCGCTTGTAGGGCGAGATCAGCGCGCGTTGGGCTTGGGCGCGGGCTGGGCGCGGGCTGGGCGCGATGGGCGCGGTGGGCGCGAGCTGTAGCTCGCTGGCGACCTCGGCCCGGGGGCGACCTCGGCCCGGCCGGCGCGGTGGAGCGGCTCGCCGATGCGGCGGTGGCGGTGCTGGCGCGGCCGTGGAGATCGAACCGCAGGGGTCGCCCATCGGCCCCATGGTGGCGTGTAGGCGCCGACCCGCGCAACGCTCCGGTGACCCTCCCGCACCCGGTTTGCGCGGGGATCGCCGCCAACCGCCGTATGCTCCGAGCGGGTTTACTTGCCGCGGGGCTTCGTCGCCGGTGCGGCCGGTAGCTGTGCGTCGAGCGCGTCGAGCGCCTGGGTGAGTAAGGCTTTCACCGCGAGCGCTCGTGTGATCTCGAGGCCGGGGTTCTCGGCAGTGAGCCGTGCCGCGTACGCGTCGATCCGCTTCACGAGATCAACGGGGAGGCGGAAGCCTACTTGCACCGATTTTGTCATTCCGGCCGCAAGCGTAATCGCGCGCCTAACCTCCGTCAACTACTGGGAAAACTGTGATACACTGGTGAACATTGTTAGCACTGTGATACATCGTATGATGATGACAACAAACGGCGACAATGACAGCAACCGAGCGCCCCAGCTCACCCTCGAGATCACAGATGACGAGCTCCGCGGGTTGCGCGACGAGGCGATCGAATCCGGCGACGACGGCACGCGCAACATCGCTTGCGGCGCGTTGAATGCCGTCGACAAGTTTCAGGGGTTCGCCTGTCGCCAGGCATGCGCGGCCGTGCTGAACGCCAGGCGATCGGGCCGGCCATGAGCGGCCAGATCACCATCGAGAGGGCCAGCCTCGAGAGACTCCACGCGCTCGCCTCGTCGGCGGCTCGCTTCATCGGCCACATCGACGCCCTCGCTGCCAGCCCGCTCGCCGACGATGTCGACGCGCTCGCCCACGAGCTCGGCGAACTCCTCGGCAACCCTCACCTGTGGCACGGCCGTGGAGCAGCAATCGCCGTGGCTGAACTCGCGCTGCGGCTGGACCTCGTGCTCGGGCAGCTCGCGGGCCTCGACCGGCTCGGCGCGCTGACCTCACCTCCGATGCACCCCTGACGATTTGCGTCCCATCCGGGACAGGCAGCGCCACCTCTTGGCGCGGAACACAGCGGCCCGCCGGTGTTGAGGCACCGACGAGCCAAGGAGCTACGATGAGCAAACATCGCAACCCCCAGGCAAAGCTACCGAAACCCCAGACCCATCACAACTCAGGAGGGAGGGAGACACCAAACTACTACCGCCAGATGCTCCACGTCCGCGGGGACGAGGACCATCCGATCGATCTCGTGGTGGAGCGGCGGCTCGACAGGCTCGCCCCCAAAAAGCTCGCGCGCCGGGAGCGCGAAGTGATGGGCAGCATCGACAAGACGCTTGTCCTCGAGCTCGAGGCGCTACGCAGCGACATAAGCAACGATCGCGAGGAGGCTTTCTTCAACGTCGGCTACGAGCACGGTCTCGCCGACGGCCTCGCCCACGCGCGCCGCGGGTCGATCCGCCTGTCGAAAGAGGTGCAGCAGTTCGTCACCGAAACCCGCGAACGGATGGTCCAGCTGGAGGCTCCGTGGCAGGCCATGCTCGGCCTGCTCGAGTGCCTCTGGGCGCTGGCACAGCGCCAGGCCAGGCAGGCGTAGCCGTGCTGGTCAACGAGGAGACCATGCCGCCCGATGAACGATCAGCGCTGCGCGGCTTCGTCGCTCGCCTCATCGGGTTCGCGCCGGAGCGCGCCCAGGCCGTCGAGCACGCGCTCCAGGCGATCGAGCTCGCCGCTACCTACCAAGCCGCGCTCGTGCTCTGCGGTGATGGTGACCTCGTGCAAGCCGCGCGCGGCCTGCATCGCCACTTGCTGGGCACCGAGCGGCCGTTCGTGCTGTGCGACCCGCGGCGCCGCACCACGGATGCCGGCGCCCAGCTCGCGAGCCGACCGACCGGCGCCGATGCGCTCGCTGCCGCGATCGGCGGCACGGTGTGCGTGCGGGCGAAGCGGCTCCCACGCGACTTCGCCAAACTCGACGCCGCGGTGCGCGACGCGCGCATCGAGCTCGTCATCTGCGGGCAGCAACCGCCCAAGCTCACGGAGTTGGTACTCGCGCCGATCAAGATCCCCGCGCTGACGACCCGCGCCCATGAGCTCGACCGGATCATCGACGAGTACGCCCACGACGCGGCGGTAGCGCTGCAGATCTCGACGCTGCTCATGGCCGCCGACCGACACTGGGTGCGAACGCACTCCGCGACGTCGCTACCCGAGATCGAGAAAGGCGCCTGGCGGATGCTGGCGCTGCGCCACACGGGTAACATCGCGGGCGCTGCGGCGCTGCTCGGCATGGGCCACACCTCGCTCGGGGAGTGGGTTCAGCGGAGGCGCGGGTGGCGAGACCAGAACGGCGCGGCGCGGCCGTCGCCACCGGAGCCACGCCCGAGCTGGACCCGAGGCCGAGGGCGTTCGAGCAGGAGGCCGAGCCCATGATGCGTCTTTTCGCCGCCCACGTACGCAACGGGCAACTCGTCGTCGAGCTGGTGCGGGGCGAGATCCACCTCGCGCAGGACCGGGTGGTGTGATGTCGGATGCGCTGATCGCGATGGTCCACGAGATGCGGAACGCCCTGGTGCCCGTGCTTACGAATCTGAGGGCGATCCGAGCAGCCGGTGTCGGCCACGATCGCATGGAGCGCCTCGATCGCATCGAAGCTGCGGTGATGCGGGCCCTGAACTACATCGACCAGGTTATGCGCGCGTCCAACGCGCTCCGGCCGGCGCAACGAGACATCCCGGGTATCTGCCACGTCTCGCGCACCGACGACGAGACGCGGGCGGTGTTCGCCCAAGAGCTGGAAGCGTCATTCGCCGAGGAAGATTCCGGTCAGCTGATCGATGCCGCCGACGCGCTCGCAGATCTCAGAACCCGCCGGTGAAGGTGGGCGGTGGAGCGGCTCGGGATGGCGCCCGGGATGGCACCGGTGTCGCTCTCGAGGTGGATCGGGCGCCGGAAGCCCCTGGGCGCCCTGGAGGCGCTGCAGCGGGTCGGCGGCGATCGCGGCGGCGGCGGTGCTCGCGGTGGCCGGCCCGGAGCTCGCGGCTCGGGGCTCGCCCGCGACGTCGCCCAGGAGCTGGACCTCAACGCCACGCACCGGCGGACTCCGGCGCGGTGCTCGCCCGCGACCTCGGCCCGGGACGGCGCGGTGGAGCGGCTCGCCGATCGCGGCGGCGCTGACGCCGGGCCCGGCTCGGAGCAGCCGCTCGGTGCTCGCTGGCGATATCGCCCAGGAGCTCGGGCTGCTCGCCGAGGCGGCTCGGAGGCGACCGCGGCGACCTCGCCCCGGCCCGGCGCGGTGGCGGGTCGCCGATCGCGGCGGCGGCGGCGACCAGGACGAGTAGCGGTAGTGGTGCCGGCTCTGGTCGCGGACCTAGTGGTCGCCGAGCTGGTGGCGCTCGACCTCGACCCGGCCGGCGCGGTGGGCGGCTCGCCGATCGCGGCGGCGGTGGCGCTCGACCGCGGCGCTCGTGCTGGACGTAGCCGGGGCGCTGCTCGGCGAGTGCTACGGGCAGTCGGTGTAGAGCTCAGATGGAGCTCTGTCTCGGTCTCCCACACCGTGAGTGTCCAGATTTTTCGTCGGTGTTTCCGCCACTTGCAAGCACTGCAGCGAAATGCAGCGAATCCGCCCCGGAGCCAGCCGCGATCGGCTGCTCGGCCGCCGAGCTCCGGCCACCGCGGGTGATGCGAAGCTTCGAGACCTCGGCGCACGTCCGCTCCCACTGGAGGCCCCGATTATAGCCATCGAAGGCGCTGCGCGACTTCCTCGTGTGCGTCACACGGGTTTCGAGTACGTCGGGGTCCGCGCCGTCGTCGATCGCGAGCGTGATGAAGGTGGCGCGCATGTCGTAGTGGCGCCTGTGCCGCCAGCCCAGCGCCGGCAGGTCGTCCTTCCTCCAACACTTGCCCGTGTAGTAGGTGGTCCTGAACGGCTCACCTTTGCGCTTGGTGCGCCGCTCGGCGACGCCCGGGGGAAGCGGCACGATCAGGTCATCCGGGCCCGGTGCACGGCCCATCATCTCGGCCCACCCGCCGAGCTTCCACTCGGCCAGCATCGCGGCGAGCGTGGGATGCACCGGCACGTGCTTGACCGCGTCCGTCTTCGTCGTCTTCTCGCCGACACGCGTGCTGTACGACTTCGCCACCAAGAGCTTGCCGAGCGGGCGCGGCAACGATCCGCTCGAAGGTGCGCCAATCTACGCCTTTTAGCAGCCCCGGATCCTCTTTTGCATGCGCAACAAGCCGATGCGTCAGATCTTCAACTTCAATGAGCGATTGCCTGCGGATCGGGAGTGGTCTCTTCCAGCCAACAACCTCCAAACCTGGAACGGGCACGAGGCCGTCGATGCGCAAGACGTGCGTATCATAGCCGAATGGGTGATAGTCGATCTCGATGTCGTGTCCGTTGTGCCGAACGTCGAGCACACTCTCTAGGTATGCAGAGACTTCATCGACAGCAGCGTCGATCCGCTCCTTGACCGACATGCAGCGGGGGTCAGTGGTGCGGGTTTCGGCATTGTTCTCCATTTCCCAGAGAGCATGGGGCCCGAGTTCCTCTATGCGACCCGAGTAGGCGCCAGGCCTCGGGGCGCCTTGCAGCCGGACTCGCTCCGAGAAGTTTTCTGGGTCGGAGAGGTCGGCGAAGTAGGCCGCCAAGCTGAAACCGATGTACTGCCCTATGGCAGCAGCTCCTCCGATCATTGCCCAATCTCCCTCTTCTTCTCTGACAAAATCGCCATCCTCCAACATGACGTCCTTGCCCACGTATCGCGTTGGCGACGCGAAGCGCCTTGGATAGCCGATAAGGCTGCGGAGAGGTTGCCCAGGCTCTCGCATATTCTACCCCTCAGGCTAACACGATCGCGCGGGTTGCCCCGACCCTCGTCGCCTCCCCGGCCTCAGCGCCACGAACACGCCGATCCCGCACGCGTCCCGGGCGTGGTTGCGCTGCCTGGCCGGGATCGCCGCGAGCTGCTGCGCCGCGGTCCCGCCCGCGCTGGCGAGGAACGCGATCAGCCCGCTGCACCATCGGGCGCGCCGAGCCCTTGGCCGCCGGGGTGCCAAGGACCTCGAGCACGACGCCCACCGCGGCTCCCGCTCGGCTCGAACAGCGTGAACATCTGGCCACCGCCGTCGGCGAACGTCGCGATCTCGACGGCCGACAAGCGCCACCCCGGTCGGTCGGCGCTTCAGCGGTCCCCCACCGGTGGCGGTACGTCTCGTTGGTCCATCCGCCGAGACCACGACGCACCGCACAACGGCTGGATGGGCCCTGCACCTCCTGCACCCTCCAACCCCAGCCTGGGCGTCGACTGCCGTGACTACCGCGGCCTCCCAGCCCGAGCCGGGCGCTGAGGCTAAGGGTGCCCACCGCGCCACCCCGGGCCGCGGTTACCGCGGTCGCTTCCCAGCTACCAGCGCCGCCGCCGCTCTCGGCAAGCCGCTCGAGTCCTTGACGACGTCACGGGCGAGCACCGAGCAGCGTGCACCGGGCCGCGCTGGTGGCCAGCGCCGCCGCCGCGACCGCCGCCCCACTGCAGCGCCTCGCCGAACTCTCGAGGTTACCCCGGGCCGAGCGGGTGCCGCCGGTGCCGAGCGTGTTCGAGGTCGCCGAGGTTGCCGCCGCCCACCGCGACCTGCCCGAGCTCCGGCAACTCCTGGGCGAGGTCGCGGGCGAGTTCCGGGCCGGCCACCGCCAGCACCGCCACCGCCGCGATTCGCCGCCGAGCTGGTCGCCAGCGCCGCCGCCACCGCGATCGGCGAGCCGCCCACCGCGCCGGCCGGGTCGAGGTCGCCGAGGTCGCCGCCGAGCCGAGGCGCGGTCGAGCGCCAGGACCGCGAGCACGGCATCCGCGTGCTCCACGACCGCGCCAGCGCCACCGCCGCCAGCTCGGCGAGCCCAGGGCCGCGACCAGCGCCGCTGCGAGCCTGGGCGACGTCCAGGGCCGGGCCGGTGCGCTGCCGCGGCCGTCACCGAGCTGGTCGAGGTCGCCGCCGCCGGGCCAGCCGGTGCGGTTCGAGCTCCTCGGTCCAGTACCGCGAGCGCGGCACTCGCGAGCGCCACGGCCGCGCCACCGCCGCCCGAGTGGGTCGAGGTGAGCTGGTCGAGGTGGCCGCGGCTGCGATCGGCGAGCCGCCCACCGGCCGGGCCGGGTCGAGGTCGCCCACACGCCCAGCGCCGCCGAGCTGGTCCTCGAGCACGCTCCAGGCCGTCGTCGCGAAGCACGGGCTGCGCAATCGCATCGACGCTCGCGCACACATTTCGCAGCACTGGAAAAGTACGCGGGAGTTGCTCATCCAGATGAATCCGTTTGTTCCTCACTCCCGGCAGAGCGACCAGCGAAGTGACTAGAATCCGCTTGCGATGCCTGGCCAGGGAAGATTGGGAGACAAGGCCTACGTCCCGCAAGACGCGCACGGTTGCCCATTCTGCCCGCATCCAGGAACCGGGCCGGCCATTTCAGGGTCGCCCACCGTGTCCGTCAATAAACGACCCGCGCTACGGGTCGACGACATCGGGATGCACGCCGCGTGCTGCGGCAAGAACACCTGGCAGGCAAAGACGGGCAGCGAGACGGTCTTCATCGATAACAAGGCAGCCCATCGCCAGACCGACCAAACGAAGCACTGCGGCGGTGACGGCCAGCTCATCGAGGGATCTCCCAATGTCATCGTCGGCGACACCACTGCTTCGCCCGCTGCCCTACCACGGAGCGTCTCGGCCAGCGGCGGTGCTCCGTCCGGCAGCGGCACTTCGTCCAGCAGCACCGGCTCATCATCGAATGGTGGATCGAACGCTGCTGGCATGCAGGGCCACGCCCCGCCGCCCGCAGCCGATCCCATCGATGCCATCGAGCCCGGCATCGATCCCGATCCGGCGACCCTCCACGCTCAGGCGCAAGCCGCGGTGCTTCGCGCCGCTGCCGAAGCGCACATACCGTTCTGCGAAGAGTGCGAGCGCGCCAGGCCCGGGAGCCTGCCATGACACACGATGAGCAGATCCTGCAGCTGATGTGGCCCGCCGACTTCGTCACCCGCGGGACGGAGATCTACGCCGTGCTCGACGGCGCCCGCGATCACCGCATCCACCAGATGATCGCATCAAGCGATCTCGAGTGGCGATGCCTGTATGCAGGCGCCCTTCCGGCGGAGTTGCTCAAGGTTGCACCATATCTCGTGCACATGCGGCCACAGGCCTCGTTCACGCGCGAAACCATCTCCGCAGGCTGGGGCCACGCATGGGGTATCTGGATGATCTCTGCCGCCCCGTTCGAAGACCTCCGCCGCCACCTGCGGCGCTTCTTACGCGTCCACGATGAATCAGGACGGCGCATGCTGTTTCGCTACTACGATCCGATCGTTCTCGCCATGTTTTTACCTACATGTACTGCAGCCGAGTTGGGTGAACTATTCGGCCCCATCGATGCGTTCCTCATCGAGGCGGGCTCGGGCGCAGAGATCACCGAACTCCGTTTCGATGGCTTCGCCCTGCACACGCGCATCCGCGTGACCGATCCGGGCCAAACACAAACTCGAGGGTACTGAATATGGACTCGACTCTCTCCGCTCAGGATGCCGCGGTGCAGGCCGCCGTCCTCAAGAAGTGCGAGCAGGCCCGCCGCCAGTTGCAGAAGATCGGGAGGCCGGACGCGTATGAGCCGCGCCGATCGTCTCGTCGAGCAGATGTGGGCCAGGTCGGCCGTGGGCGACGTCCACGCCATCCTCGACTGCGCCCGGACGAGTCCATCTTCGCCAAGGTCTCGCGCTCGACGCTGGAGCACGCCTGCCTCTACGACGAGCCGCTGGCCCAGCCCATGCGCGAGGTGGCGCCCTACCTGATCCGGCTTCAGCCCTGGCACAGAGACACCTCGTGGCTGTTCGAGCGCGGCTGGGGCCAAAGCTGGGGCATCTTCCTCGAGTCGACCGCCTCGGGCGACGAGCTGCGGCGCCATTTTCGCCGCTTTCTCCTGGTGCGCTCGCAGAATGGACGCTCTCTGTATTTCCGCTATTACGACCCGCGCCTCCGCCTGCGCGTCGAGACCATCAGGCTCGGCTGAGGAATCATGTACATCATTTGTCAAAACCCGTTCGGACACTTCTTCAACATGGGGCACTGCTATCTGTGCGGGGTCCAAATGTGCCTGCTCTGCAATCCAGGCAACCAGTGCGGCAACGGCTGCGCGCTGCCCATGCAGCTCGTCGACATCGACGGTGGCAAGAACGAGGTGCTCGTCTTCGACGAAGGCGATGGTGGGGGCGGCCATGACGCCCTGGTCGTCAACGACGAGTTCGCCTTCGGCTACATCCGCGATGTCGAGCTGGAGGACTCCCGCGACGTGCGGTTCTATCATGTGATCTTCGAGTGCGTCGGCCAGGTGTGGTTCGCCCGTCTGGCCGACGATCTGAGCGATCTCCCGCCCTGGACCACCGTGGCTCAGGCCGCCTCGTTCTGCATCATCGATCTCTGCATCGCCGCCGGTGATCTTCGGGCCATCGCGCAGGCGGTCGGCCAGCAGCACTTCTTCCGTGGCAACTGGGTGGAGCTGACCATTAACCGCAACCAGGATCCCGGCGACGACCGCCCGCGAATCGCCATCGACATCTATCTTCCACCCGCCGGTGAGCTCAATCCCGCCAACACGGGCATCGACCCGAGCCACGCGGGAGGCTGGTTCCTCCGCAACATCGCCCCCGTTCCCGACACCGACTGGGGGCTGCGCAAGCTGCGCCGCCTCTCCCAGGGCTGGGCGGTGGGCTGATGCCTCTCATCACTCTCAACCAGGGGACCGCGGACGCGCTGCTCGCCACCTGGTTCCCCGTAGCCCCGGACGCCACTCCCCGCTTCGTGGTGGTCCTCGACGTGGGCCAGGGCAACTGCAACGTGGTCTTCAACGACCACTGGCGCCCCTTCATCTATTACGACATGGGCGGCGGGATGGGCGGCAGCCAGTTCACCTATCCGCACCCGGCGCCGGCGTTCTGCATCGATGTCGCCTACACCATGTTCCTTCTCTCGCACTGGGACGAGGACCACTATCGGTCGCTCCTGCGGCTGTCCACCGCCCACCAGGTCAACGGGGCGACCATCCTGGCGCCGCAACAAGATGGGGGGAACGTCGCCTGGCGGGCGTCGATTCAAAAGAGCCCCACCGCCGACGGCCTGGAAGATCAGCTCGACCTCACCGACGGGTCCACCATTTACCGCTGGCCCGACGAGGATTGGCACTTCGCTCCCACCATCCATCGCTCGACGCATTCCCATTTTCGCGTCATCAAAGTTTCGGGCAACGACACCAACAATCATGGGTTGGCGCTGCGTCTGGAAAACCCGACCGTGCCGGGTCAGTTCATGCTGCTCACCGGGGATGCCACGTTCGAGCGGCAAGTCCACCTCGGCAATATCGAGGTCTTCCGCCACGGCGTGGACCAGCAGTGCGTGGGCCTAGTGGCGGGGCACCATGGCTCGCCGGTCGGCCACCCTCCATATATCCCGCGGCCCGCCGCCGCCGCCGAATACCTCATCGCCTATTCGTTCGGTTGGGGCAACGCCTTCGGCCACCCCAACATCGACGACGGTGTCACCGCGTACGAGGGGCGGAACTGGGACGACGATCACCGCATGGACACGGGCGGCGCCGAGTCTTCGGCCAAATATGCCGGCCCTCGGGGAAATGTCGGGATGCTGTGGCCCGGCGCCGCGCGCGGCCCCTGCTTCGCCAACGGCGGCAGCACCCCCATGCAGGTTAACAGCGCCGCGATCTCACTGATCGCCACCGCCGCCGCCGAGATCGACATCTATCAAAACGTACTGGCCACGCGGGCCGAGGTGGCGGTGGGCGCCGCCTATCAAGCCGCCGTCGAGGGCAAGATTCCGCTGGTGGCCGCGGTGATGCTGGTGCCCGCCGTGCAGATGCCGGCCCGCACGTTGATCCAGCGAACGGCCGACATGGGAGCCACTCACGGCTCGCTCACTGCGGCGATGGCCGTGTGCATCGCCACGGCCACTGCCGCGCAGCATGCCCATCTCCAGAACCTCGCCAAGACCATCGTCGACGGCGTGATGCTGGCAGCCGCCGTGTGCGCCAAGGCGGTCACCGAGCACGTCGAGGGCGTGATCGACGAGCTGGTCAACCACTCGGGCGGAGCCCCCAGTCTCCCTTCTCAAGCCAAGTCCGCGGCGACCGAGGCCTATGGCAGCGCCAACCACGCGGAGACGCGGTTGCTGGTGCACGACTCCATCCCCGCCGATTTCATCACCCGCATCCACGCTGCCGCGACCACGTACAACGGTGGTGGGGTTCCCACCCTGGCGGAGATCAGGACGGCGATCACCGCCGGGGTCACCGCGGCGGCCCAGGCGAGGATCGGCCAGCCGGGTGGCCATCTCTCGCAAGGGCCGGCGGAGGCGGCGGCCACCGCGGTGGCGGCGATCGCGGCGATCCGCAACGACGTTCGAGTGGCGATAGCCGCCGCTGCCGGCTTGCAGCCGGCGATCCCCATCAATCCCAAAGCCTTCGCGCCCGGCACCATCACCAACAACGAAAACGCCAAGCTCTTGCCGCGCATCGCCGCGGTGGCGGCCATCTGCGGCACGCCCACCTTGGTCCCCATCCACGTGGCGCGAGCGGCGGTCGCCGCGGCGCGTGTCACGCTGGCGGGCGCCTGCGGAGCGCCGCAGATTGGCTGTCACCAGCATCCGCGGGTGTGCCCCAACGGCCCCTGCTCGCTCTCGATCCACAACTTCTACAGCATGTTCCCGCCCAACATCTCGACGTTCGTGGGCACGGGTGCGAACGGCAATGCCGGCGACGCGGGCCAGGCAGCGGCGGCGCAGCTGAGCACGCCCACGCACGTCGAATACGACGCGGAGTGGAACCTCTATGTGACTGACCCGGGACATCATCGCGTGCGCGTGGTGGAGCCGGGAGGCGTCATCCGCGCCTGCGTCGGCAGCGGCACGCAAGGCTATCTCGGCGACTCCAACGCGCAAGCGGCGGCGGCGCGGCTGAGAACGCCGGCGGGCGTGGCGGCCGACCCCATGCGCAACCGTTTGTTCATCTCCGACTCGGCGTCGCACCGGGTGCGCGAGGTCAATTTGTCGACGGGAATCATCTGCACCATTGCGGGCACTGGCGCTCAGGGTTTCGCTGGCGACGCCGGGCTTGCGAACGCCGCCCAGCTCGACACGCCCACGGGGCTGGCGGTGTATTCGGGCGGCAACCTGCTCTACATCGCCGACACCGGAAATGAGCGCGTTCGCTGCGTGAACCTGACCACCGGAAAGATCAGCACGGCGGTGGGCACCGGCGCCACGGGAAATTCCGGAGACGACGGCCCTCCCACGGCGGCCACGCTGAACCATCCCACCGCGGTGGCGGTCTCTCCCGGCGGGCAGCTCTATATCGCCGACACGGGAAACCATCGTGTGCGCTACATCGAGCTGGGGCTTATCCAGCCCTTCGCCGGCGACGGCACGCAGGGACACGCGGGTGACGGGATGGACGCGGACGACGCCAACCTGGATGCACCCTGCGGCGTGGCAGTGGACTCCAACGGCCGCGTCTACATCGCCGATGGCGGCAATCGCCGTGTCCGTGTCGTCGACGGCGGCACCATCGATACCTTCGCGGGAACCGGCGCCAACGGAAATGCCGGCGACGGCGGGCCGGCCAACGCGGCCACTTTCAACAGCGTGTGCGGCGTGGCCGTCGACGAGACTGACGACGTCTACATCGTGGACCGGGGACACCATCGCGTCCGCAAGGTCGAGGGCGGCAACATCGACGCCTACGCGGGCAGCGGGGCGCAGGGTTTTGGCGGCGACGACTTCGACGCGTCGGTGGCCGACCTCGACACACCGCTGGCGGCGGCGTGCCTGCGCGACGAAGTCTTCATCGCCGATTCGGTCAACCATCGCGTGCGCAAGGTAGACGGCGCCCATGACATCCACTCCCACACCGGCGACGGCAACAACGCCCACGCGGGTGACACCAACCATCCCGCCACGGCGGCGCGGCTGAACGCCCCGGGCGGGCTGGCCTACGACCGCGACAACCACGTCCTCTATGTAGCCGACACCGGCAACCACTGTGTGCGCCGGGTCGATCTGCGCTCGGGCAACATCATGCTCTTCGCCGGCGACACCAACGCCGGCTTTGGCGGTGACGATAACTCGGCCGTGGCGGCGCAGCTCGACACGCCCACCGATGTCGCCTACGACTTCAAGAAGGACGTGCTCTACATCTGCGATCAGGCCAACCACCGGATCCGCGCGGTATCCATCTCCAGCGGCGAGATCACCACCTTCGCCGGAGACGGCAACGGCGCCTGGGCCGGCGATGGCGGGCTGCCCGGCGTGGCCTCGTTCCACACGCCGGCGGCCATCGCCGTCGACGGGGCTAGCAACGTCTATGTGGCCACCATCGGCGATCACCGGGTGCGCAAGATCGAGTGGGACGAAGGCATGGACCTGTTCACCGTGAGGGCGTTCGCCGGGATCGGCATGCAGGGAGACGCGGGGGACGGCGGCGGCGCCGGCGCCGCGCAGCTCGACACGCCGCTGGGGCTGGCGGTGGATGACGCGGGTGCGGTCTACATCAGTTGCGCGCCGCGAGCTCGCGTGCGAAAGGTGGAGAACGGCAACATCACGGCGCTGGTGGGGACGGGGGCGGCCGGCTTCGCGGGCGACGGTGGCGCGCCGCTGGCGGGACAACTCAGCGGGCCGCGAGGCCTGGCGGTAGATCAGGCCGGGCGTAATCTATTTATTGCCGACACGGTGAACCGGCGGGTTCGCCGAGCGGTTCTTTGAGAGCTTGAAGGGCTTCCCCGGCCGAGGCTGCCAGGTATTCTTGGCCGGCGGCTGCCGGTCGCGCGATTGATAGACGGAGTCCAGCTTGGAGCGGGTGTTGCCGTCGAGCTCGCCGGTGGGATCGAGGCCGAAGTCGGCCTGGAAATCCGCCAGCGCGCGCTGCGTCTTGGGCCCCACCGTGCCGTCGATCGCGCCCGGCTCGAAGCCGAGGTTGCTGAGCCGCGCCTGCACTCCGTCGGGGGTGGAGATGGGCTTGAGCCTGCCGAGCTGGAGATGCCAACTGCGCGGCGGTTGGCCCTCGACCAGCCACACCCGCAGCCGCGCGCTGCGCGCCATCTTGGGGATCAGCTTGTCGATCATGCCGCTCTCGCCCGTGTCCCCGTCGAATTTCTCATCGCCGATCACGAGCTGGTATTTCTTGTTCTTGTACACCGAGAAGTCGCTGTCGCGCACCACCAGCCGCAGATGCACCTTCTGCTTGAGCGGGCAGAGCTCCACCGACGAGTCGGCCGGCTTGTCCGAGCCGGCGTTGGCGTGCGCGTCCAGGCTGGCGAAGCTGTCCTTGGCGCTCATCCCAGCGACCTCGCGGTGAGCTCGCAGAGCTGGTCCATGCGCGTGGAGGCGGGCACTCCCGGGAGGCTCAGCACGTCGACCGCCCAGGCGTAGCGCCGATCGGTGTCGAACTCGAAGCCGAGGGCGAACATGACATTGACGAAGCGCGTGAGGTCCCGCTCGCTGGCCAGGCCATAGCCGCGGCCGCGGGCCACCCCCTGGTGGATCACGCTGCGCAGCTCCGACGGCGCCAGCGCGAGGCAGGCCTCCTGCCAGTGGCGCCGCACCAGCTCGCATAGCCGCTCCTCGAACCGAGAGAGCGCCGCCTCGCCTAGGGTCTCCATCTGCGTGTCGCGGATGACCAGCGTCACCACCGCACTATAGCAACCTGCGGGCGCCGGCGTCGATGGTTCCAGCCGTAGTCACTCTCCGCCGAGCTGTGCCAGCGCTTCATCGACCGCCTGGACGACAGCCGGCTGCGCCGAGCCTCGGAACTCCTCCAATGCAGCGCGCGATTCCGAGGCGCCCATCCGCGCGCGCGCGCGCGGAACTCGTGGATCGCCCGGCGCGACCAACGACGAGCGCCACGAGCCGCGCCTGCTACTCGTCCAGCAGCTCCTCGATCCGGCGCAGCGCCCGGCGCAGGGCCTTGGGGTCGGCGCCAGAACGGCGCAGCGCCAGCGCCGCCTCGAGCTCAGCAGCGACGGGATCCGCTACGGTCTGCAGCGGTTCCGCTGCGTCCCGCTGCACTCCGCTGCGCTCCAATGCGTTCCCGGTACCATCTACCAGCCTAAGTGCACGAGATTCCGTAACTGGAGCACAATCAAACGCATCCTCTCTTGAACTCCCACTTCCAAAGCAGATGCGCTCGACGACGCTCTAATGACGCATCCCGAGCACTTAGGCCGGCTCGCGGCGGCTGGCGGCCGGCGCGGTGGTGACCTGGCCGAGCGCGCGGTGCTTGAGGTAGTCGATGCCCGGCTCGCGGTGGTGAGCGGCACGAGGTGGTGCACGAGGTCGCGGCCGGCGCCGAGCTAGTCGCTGATCGCGGCGGCGGTGGCGGTGACCTCGCCGAGTTCGCGGTGCTTGGCCCCAGGCTCGCGCGGCGGCGCTGGCGGTGACCTGGGCGGCAGCTCGGGGGCTCGAGGCGCCGGGCGCCCTGGACGGAGCACGCCGCTCGGTGCTCGCTGGCGACCCAGGAGCTCGGCGGCTCGCCCAGGCGGCTCGGAGGCGACCTCGACCCGCTCGGCGGCGCTGGCGCGGCCGTGGAGCTCGAGCGCGCCGTGCTCGCGGACCTAGCGCTCGACCGCGGGTGACCCGGCTCGGAGGCGACCGTGAGCTGGACCTCTCCACCGCGCATCGGCGGGACCGCGGCGCGGCCGAGTAGCTCGAACCGCATCGGGACTTGCAGATCGTTGATCTTCTTACGGCACAAAGAAGCGGCGAAAAAGCGCAGGGTACTGAGGCTGCGGTACTTCCTTTACATTAGCACCGTGGCGCTCGTAGTACTTGCCGTCATACACGCATGGCTCGTCCCCTGCTTCAACTTTTAATATAATAAGAGAGTGTCCAAAATACGAGAGCAATCTAATATCCCGTGCAACCTGATCGCGGGCCCATTCACTTACCGGAGACACCCCAAGTCGCTGGGTGATGTGCTGAAAATATGAATCCAGTTTCTTTGGCATCGCAACAGCCTCATGTTCTATGCCAGTAATCAAGAATCGCTGATACACCACTGGGCTTATCCCGTATAGATCTTTCAGGCGCTGCGCAGTCTTCGCGTCATCAGCAATACCGACAATAACGTACCCCACTGCGCCGCGGCCATGATTGGCCATCGCAGTGAGAGTCTTGAAGACCTTGTCGAACAAAGCATCATCTAGCTTCTTCGACCCATCAAGAGGAACGAATCCTTGCTTAAAGTCGTAGAGAGATTGCTCGGTGTACGATTGCATCAATATGTTCTCAAATTCAGTAGTCCAGGATTCCAGAGCAGGGTCATTCTGCTTGCGTTTTGCACACGCCGGCTGAAGGAGTCCCTTTGCAATCGCGACGTTCTTCTCGCGATCTTCGGCACTGAATCTACCACCACCACCGCCGACCGAAATATTCTTTCCGGCGCCTTCCAGTGCCCTCGAAGCTTTCTTATAATCCTTCACGATCATCTGTTGATCTACGAGCAATTCCCAGAGGGCTAAAAAAACGGACTGAAAATATCTCGGCAACCGCTGGCCCCCATCGGCAAACATCAGTTCACTGAAGCGTTTTCCAGAAGTATCCAAAATTCCACGCAGTGCCTCATACACGGCCATGTACTGAATAACGATTTTGTCCTTACCAATCTTAGCCACGGAGTTTTCTATCTCATCCCTCTTGAGCTGCTTCTCTCCAGTAGGGGAGTATCCGAAGAATTCATCGATGATTTCCGCACTCGAGGACGGCTTCGGAGTCAGGAGCACATACCCAAGAAGATCGGCAATCAACTCCTCGTCGCGAGATTGCCTTATATATTCTCGCGTAAGGATATTGTTCTTTACCCAGAAAACATTGTCCACATTGAGTCCATACTGAAGCTCCCTGCTAGTGATACTGATTTCCTTCATTGCGTTCAGGTAGAGCTTGTCGCTCGCGGACACGTCCCCCCGAATCCGAGCGGCCAAGGTTCTCACCAGCTGAGAAAATGCCGTCGTCACTCCGGCAACACGTAACTCTTGGCGTGAAAGATGTTTTCCGTACGCGTTCACTCGCCGGAAGATCTCGTCGATTTGCTCGGTAGATGTGGCCGGATACACGGTGAGTGGAAGGCTATAGCCAACGATCTTTACGCAGACTTGGCGCTCGAGCACTGGATCATGCTGCTCAAGCTTCTTGGCATCAAGCAAGAGCTTCGTCCTTGCCATTGCCTGTAGGTCGAAGAACTTGCCGTCAAGATCGAATTCACCCTCTATGAAGGAGACAATGGCGTTCAGCCGTTGCATGCCGTCGATGATCTCGAACCTAGCTTCTCCCTCATGCTGAACATCGGCGAGCAGGATCAACGGAACGGGATAGCCTTGGCGAAGCGAGTCGATGAACGCGCGTTTCTCTTCGATCGACCATACGAGCTTGCGCTGGTAGCGACGGTTGACGAGGAATCGATTCTCAACATTGAATCCGTAGACTCGTTCGACGCTTTCGCTTCGGTTAGTAAGATCGGGTGTAATGCTCGGCATGCAAGGGCCTCCGCCTACCACCACTCTACATCGGGTTCGTTGGCGATGTCGCCCAGGAGCTCGGGCGGCTCGCCGATCGCAGCGGCGGCGCTGCGCGGCCGTGGAGCTCGCGGGCGCCGTGCTGGAGGTCCTGGCGCTCGACCGTGGGCTCGTGCTGGACACCAGACCAGCTCGGCGGCAGTGTAGCGGTGGAGCTCGAACCGGACCAGCTCGGCGGTGGTGGGCGTGTGGGCGACCTTGACCCGGCCCGGCCGGTGGGCGGCTCGCCGATCGCGGCGGCGGCCACCTCGACCAGCTCACCTCGACCAGCTCGGGCGGCGGTGGCGCGGCCGTGGCGCTCGCGGGCGACCGCGGGGGCTCGACGAGCGCGAACCGGGGACGCCGATCGCGACGGTGGTGCTGGCGACCAGCGACCCGCACCGGGGAGCCGGACCAGCTCGGCGGCGGTGGGCGTGTAGGTGCTCCGGCGAGCGGGCGGCGGTGGCGGTGGTCGGCGCCCACGACCTCGATGCCGAGCTGGACCTCGCAGGCGACCTCGACCCGGCCCGGCGCGGTGGTCTGCTCGCCGATCGCGGCGGCGGCGGTGGTTCCGGGCGGTAGCAACGTCGACCAGCTCGGCGGCGGTGGCGCGGCCGTGGTCGCCGATCGCGGTGGCGGTGACCTCGCCGAGCTCGCCGCGCTGGACGTCGGCCACGTCGCCCAGGAGCACACCGCGGTGAGCGGTTCGCCCTCGGCGGCGGTGGTCGTGTGGGCGACCTCGACCCGGCCCGGCGCTCGCGCGATCGGACCGCCCGCGAGCGCGTCTATCGTGGCCTTGCGGTCATCGCGGCGGTGGCAATGCTAGCAGTGGCCGGCTCGGAGCTCGCCCGCGACCTCGCCCAGGCGCGGCCGTGGAGCTCGCGTGCGCCGTGCTCGAGGTCCGCGCAGCGCTCGTGCTGGACGTCGCCAAGGAGCTCGGGGTGCTCGCGGTGCTCGCGGTGGTCGGCGGCGGCGATGGCGAGCCCGCGAACCGCGGCGGCAACCTCGACCGCTGGCGCTGGCGCGGCCGTGGGCGCCGTGCTCGAGGTCCGCGCCGCGCTCGTGCTGGACGTCGCCCAGGAGCACGCGGTGGTGAGCGCCTCGGGGTGCGGTGCTTGAGGCGGTCGATGCCCGGCTCGAGGTGAGCGGGGTGGCGGCGGCGGTGGCGGCGACGTCGGCGGCGACGTCGGCCAGGAGCTCGAACTGCATGCCGATCGCGGTGGGTCGCCGATCGCGGCGGCGGCGAGGTGGCGGTGGCATCACCGGACCGGACTGGCACCGGCCTCGGCTTTTATTGCCGCTGTTCAGCACTACGCTCTGCCGCGGCGATAACCTCGGCTTTGCAGGTAATGGCCAACGTCTCGAATAGTTGAGTAGCCTTTTGGGCGAAAACCTCCAGCCCATCCTGATGAACCACGTGGATAACGGTCTGGCCGACAATAGGCTCCACATCGGATGGGCGATGCCAGGTAAGCATCAGATGGTCCCGTTGCTCTAGCTTGACACCATCGGGCTCTAACCAGCATTCAAACAGGGGTGTTCGCACGGCCAGTACCGGCACAACGATGTTGGCTGCAGCCGGATGAATCACAGACTGGAGCTTGAAGACCGCCGAGTTTACCAACTTAACCATTCCTCGATACGCCAAGTCCTCATTATTTTTACCCTTGCAGATTTGGGCGCATTGAACGCCATACCCGACACGTTTTCCAAATTTCATCAACGACGGAAAATCTTTGACAGTACCTTTGGATATTGCATTCGCGAATGCGCGGCGCGCTACGTCGGTCAGTAGTGGATAATGAAGTTCGGAAAATCCATTATCATCAGCTGGGCAAGAAAATACCACCCACGGTAGCTCTGTGTTGGGGTTGCTTTTACACTCTACGACCACGTTCATTTCAGAAATAGCATCAGGGTAGGCCATTCGAGAGGCGATGATATCGATTTCGCACGCGACATTTTCTTTGTTTCGATAATACTGTGACTGCTCAACCAGGTAGCCCGCCTTATGGAAAACGTCTGCCACCTGCATCTCCATGGGGTAGCCGTTTTTCATTAGCCACTCACGGATCTTCGGCTTGAGATCCCGCCCGGGCTTGCCTTCAGGCTTGGTAGCGTCGGGGTCAGCTGTCTTCTCGTCATCCACCATGCCTAGATCTCGCTTCGGGGAAGTGTGTCGGCCATGCCTGTCCTACGTCCAAAGTCGAATGCTACGGCAAATCGCCGTGCTGGGGCGATGTCGTGGCTCCCCAACTCGCCGCGGTCCCCAGCTCGCCGCAGGCGATCCGCGGCGCGTCGGATCCTGGCCTCGAAGCGTGTTCGCCGCGCTGGACGAGGCGCGGCAGCGGGTGTTCGCCGCGATGTGCGCGATCCCGCTGGAGCTGGTCGACACGGCGGCGGTGGTGGCCGTCGCCCAGGTGAGGCTTGGCGAGCATGGCGGCGGCGCTGGCCCAGGATCTCAGACTGCCCGGCTCGAGGTAGTCGCCAGGTAGCGGCCGGCGGTGGCGGCGGTGGCGGTGGTGCCGGTCCAGCGTTCTCACCGAGGCTCGTCCGGCGCCGGCAGCGCCCGCCGTCGCTCGATCTCGGCGCGGAGCTCGTCCCTGGCCGCCTCGAGTTCCTGCTGCGCGCGGTGGCGGTAGCCACGCTGGTAGAGCCGGGCGACGCGCAGCCACTCATCGCCGGGTAGCTTGTCGGGCCGCCGCTCAAGGTCACGCTGCAGGCGCTCGCGGAGCGCGGTCAGCATCACGGCCTGTTGCTCGGGCCCGCGCCTCAAGAACTGGCGCATCCAGGGGTCCCTAGGGCCGCTGCCACTCGGTCCCGGGCGCTGGCTCCAGGCCATCAGGGCCCCGCTGCAGGAGCTCGGGTTGGCCGGGATTGGCGCTGCGCGTCTCCCGCAGAGCTCAGGTCCGGGTTCATGCAGGCCCCAGATGATACCTGGATGCGGGGAGATGGTGTCTATGATACACATTACAGATCGGCCGGAATTCTGCGGGCAAGCGATCCCGGCCCCGGCTCGACGTCGCCCAGCGCCCACAGCGGCACCCGAACCGTCACGGCGGGAACCCGCTGTTACGGCCGGCCTCCCCGCGGTCACGGCCGATGTCGCTTTGTGGTTGACAAGGTATACCAATATACGTACAGTGTATGACATGCAAGCCAACCGGACGCGCACCGTGGCCTACCTCCGAGTCTCCACCGACAAGCAAGCCGATCGCGGCGTGAGCTTGGAGGCGCAGCGGGCGAAGGTGGAGGGCTACACGGCGTTGTTCGATCTCGAGCTCGTGGCGATCGAGGTGGACGCGGGCGAGTCGGCGAAGTCCCTGGCGCGGCCGGCGCTCGATCGCGCGCTGGCGATGCTGCGCTCGGGCAAGGCCGATGCCCTGCTCGTCGTGAAGCTGGATCGCCTCACGCGCTCGGTGCGCGACTTGTGCGACCTCGTGGATCGCTACTTCCGCGACGGGAAGCGCGCGCTGTTGTCGGTGGGCGAGCAGGTCGACACCCGTAGCGCGGCCGGGCGGATGGTGCTGAACGTGATGTCATCGGTCGGGCAGTGGGAGCGCGAGGCGATCGGCGAGCGCACCTCCGCGGCGATGCAGCACAAGGCATCGCAAGGCGAGTACACCGGCGGGGCCGCACCCTACGGCTACGCGCTCGCGGTCGATGGTGTGGCGCTCGTCGAGGTCGAGGCCGAGCAAGCCGTGATCGCCGATGCGCGCGCGCTGCGTGCTACCGGGCTGTCGCTGCGCAAGGTCGCCGAGGCGCTCGACCGCAAGGGCCTGCGGGCGCGCAACGGCCGCACCTTCGCACCGGCGCAGGTTGCACGTATGGTCGCGGGATGAAGCGCGCCGATGATGATGACGATGACGACGACGAAGGGCCGATCGACGAGGTGGCCGTGGCGGCAGCGTTGCGGCGCCTCGATGCGACCATTGCGAAGCATCCCGAGCTCGTCGGCCCGACCGGCCCGGACAACGTGAACGCCTGGATCGAAACGCTCGAGACCGACGAGAAAGGATCGCAGATGGCCAAGGAACCCACGCAGCAAGTAGCCTTCCGCTTGCCGGATAGCCTCGTGGCGAGGTTGGATCGCCACGTCGAGCGGATGACGAAGGAACACCCGGGGCTCGATTTCAGCCGCGCCGACGCTGTGCGTTCGCTACTTACACGAGCGCTCGACGAGATCGAGGGCACCGACAAGCATCGCGGTAGGAAAGGCTGATCCCGCAGCGTAGGCTATGCCTGCGGACCGAGCACCATCGAGCTCGCTACTCGATGTCTCCGATCACCCTGCCGGTTGCTCGGTCCGCGTTCTTTTGCAGGGGAACGCAGGGTGGACATGGCCAAGACCAAGACGGGATCGCCGCGTGCTCGTGCGGGGAAACCAGAAGCCGGTGCGCGCCCGCCGCCGCGTGCTCGTGCAGGGAAACCCGGCCCGCCACTGCGTGCTCGTGCGGGGAAACCAGAAGCCGGTACGCGCCCGCCGCCGCGTGCTCGTGCACGGAAACCCGGACCGCCGCTGAGCTCGCTTGCCGATGAACTCGGGCTGGAGCGTGACGAGCTCGTGGGGATCGTTGAGCGTGCCGCTAGCGCGCAGCTTTCCCTTGCCAACCGACACGCCAAGCTGTTGCGGTACCAACGTGCGGCCGAGGAGTGCGTCTGCGCCTTCGCCGCGATTGGAGGAAACGAGCTCGAGCTCGGTCGGACCCTCGGTATTAGAGCATGGGGACCTGACCCGCGCCCGGAATTGAAGTTCGATGAGAGGATCAGGGAATGGGCACGCGACAATCCAGCGATCGAGGCCCACTCGCCGATCGAGGTTATGCGCGCCTTTGCTGCGGACGAGGGCAACAAAGAGGCCATCGAAGAGTGGAGACGCGCGCAATGGGAATCTGTGAAAAGACCATGGGTGCTCTCAGAGATCGACGCTTGCAAAGGCTACGCAGATGACAACGAAGATCTCAAGACGGTAGAGCGCCGGATCCTGCTCGAAGCTGGGGTGTCGCCCAACGAGATCACAGCGTTTCAGGACGGGCGCAACGTGCGCTCTCTGCGAGAGTATGCAAATACCGCCGAAGCACGAGCCCTCAAGCGCCGAGCTGTGAAACTTCACGCGAAGCTCAGCGCCGATCTCGCCACCCTCAAGGAGAAACGTGAACTGCTAGTAGCCGGCTCCATTGGTGCGCTCGGATTCACTCGTCGCCAACTCGATGAGCAAATCGCAGACCTCGAAGCTACGTTGGCGAAGCTCGATTCTCGTCGCCGCTCTTAGCTGCCGGGGGGGGGGTAGGACAGTGGGCGCGCGCGTCTGTCCTACCTGGTGACGTGTCGCCGCGGGTAGAGGTAGTGGGCAATGCGGGTCAATTCATCACGCGTGGTCGATACGGCCGCGACCCTGCCAAGTTGGCCACCCTTACTGACGATACGGCGTGCCGTCGCCTACTCGGGGTGCTCGCGCTCCACGCTCGGGCGCGCGATCCGACGCGGGGATCTGCCGCTGTACGGCCGTGCCGGCGGGCGAGGCCAACGCATGGTGAGGCGTGAGGATCTGGATCGGTGGCTCGCAGGCGAGGTCACATCGACGACGCAGGGCGATCAGTCATGACCGTCGCGGCTGAACATCGATACATCCGCGGCCGGCGGTGCCCGATCTGCGGGGGTGCCGATGGGGATGCGCGTGGTGCCGGCCGGCGTTGCTTTGGATTCCTCTCCGCCGATGGCCTCTATGCCCATTGCAGCCGCGATGAGATGGCCGGTCCGATCGAGAAGTCCGCGCATAGCGACACCTACGGCCATCGCCTCGCCGGGTCGTGCAAGTGCGGCCACGCGCACGCGATGCCGCTCGAGAAGCGCGCGCCGCGCGCCGTCGACATCGGCCAGGTGGTCGCGGAGTACAACTACCACGACGAGAGCGGCGTGCTGCTCTACCAGGTCGTGCGCTATGGCCCGGTCAAGAAGTTCCGCCAGCGTCGGCCGGATGGCGCCGGGGGGTGGATCTGGAAGCTCGATCCCGAGGATGGTCCCCGACTGCGCCGCGTGCTGTACCGCCTGGATCGCGTTCTCAAAGCGGATCCCGAAGTGATCATCTGGCAATGCGAGGGCGAGAAAGATGTCCATGCGATGGAGTCGCTGGGCTTCGTCGCGACCTGCAACCCCGGCGGCGCGGGCAAGTGGCACCTCGTCGCCGACTGCGCAAAGAAGGCGCTCAAGGGTCGCCACGTCGTTGTGATCGCCGACGGGGACGACAAGGGACGCGACCACGCGGCCGATGTCGCTAAGCGGCTGCAGGGCATCGCGGCCAGCGTGCGCGTGATCGATCCGGTGCGCGGCCACGACGCCGCCTCGTGGATCGAACAGGGCGGCACCGCGCAGGAGTTTCTGGCCGCCGCGACCGCTCCGTCCCCACCGATCGTCGCGATTGCGACGAGCAACAAGCCACGCATCGAAATCGGTACGGACCGCAAGCGCGTCATCGACCAGGCACAAGACGCACTGCGCGCCTACGGGGGGATCTATGTGCGTGGCCGATCGCTGGTCCACGCGGTGAGCGACGATGCGCCGGAATGCCTCCAGATGCCGAAGGACGCCACGTTCATCGGCGAGCTCGGCGATTTCAGGCTCACGGAGATGATGTCGACCTCGGCCGATTGGAGGAAGCTCGACAACCGAAAGCGTCCACCGGACTGGGTACCTGCGCATCCGCCCGACTGGGCTGCGAAAACGCTCCGCCAGCGGCAGACGTGGCCCTTCCCTAAACTCGACGGGATCTCGACAATGCCGGTGGTATGCCACGATGGATCGCTCCACGATCAGCCTGGGTACGATGCGCGCAGCCGGATGATCTACGAGCCTGACGGGGCGGTGTGGCCGAGGATCCCGGAGCCTCCGACCCGCGCCCAAGCGGTTGCAGCCTATGCCGAGCTCGTCGAGCCGTTCTGCGATTTCAAATGGCTGTCACCTTCCGACGAGGCCGCGACCGTGGCACTGATCCTGTCGCTGATCTCGCGACCAGCCATCGACGGACCAGTGCCAGCGTTTCAGTCGGAGTCGACGACGCCAGGTGCGGGGAAGGGGCTCTTGATCGATGCGTGCTCGATGATCGCAATCGGGCGAGAGGCTGCGAAGATGGCTCAATGCGACGACGCGGAGATGCGCAAGTCGCTCCTGCCGATCGCCATTGCGTCACCGCCGCTCGTGCTGATCGACAACATTGAAGGCGCCTTCGGATCTAAGTCGTTGGCGATGGCACTCACGACTGGAGTGCTCCTACAGCGGATGCTCGGGCTCAGCGAAGACCGCATGGTGGCGCTCCGGTCGGTGTTCTGCTTCAGCGGTAATAACATCCAACTCGTCGGCGATCTCGGAAGACGTGTAGTGCCGATCAATCAGGACCCCAGAATGGAGCATCCCGAGGATCGCACCGGGTTTCGCTACGACCCGCTGATTCCGTACCTGCAGAGCCAGCGGCCGAGGCTCGCCTCTGCGGCGCTGACGATCCTCCGCGCCTACGTCGTAGCCGGGCGACCGCCCCACGGCAAACCAGCGAAAGGCAGCTTCGCGGCATGGGATCGGCTCGTGCGCGGCGCAGTGATCTGGGTGAGCTGCCATGACCCGTGCGGCGGTGTCGATCGCATCCGCGAAGCCAGTGACATGGACCGCGAACGGTTGCGCGCGCTCATCGGCGCGTGGCTCACGGCGTTCCGCGATCAGGCCGTGACGACGGGGGACCTGCTTGAGCATGCACGCATGGCCCCCGAGCTCCACGCGGCGATCGAGGAATACGCGATTCCAGACGTCGAGATGAATGCTACCCGGCTTGGTCAGACGCTCGCGAAGGTGCGCGGCCGGATTGTCGGTGATCGGTCGATCGAGCATGCCGGCGGCACCGCCCACGGTGGTGCACGAAGGTGGGTGGTCCGTGGTCCGGAATGACGCATCGCGTGGTGACATGGTGACGTGTGGTGACGTCCATCCTGCGAGCCGAGGAGAAGTATATTTCTCTGATCCCCTGTGCAATGCAGCCTGGCGACGTTGGAGAAGTGTCACCAGACGTCACCACGTCACCAGAGGCGTTGCTGTGCCGGACTGCGCGGCTGCCGCCTGGGAGTGCGCGTGATGGGGGGTGTGACTTCTCTGGATGCGAGCCTCCGCGAGATGATCGAGGAGATCGTCGACGAGCGCCTCGCCGCTGCACTCGCGAAACGCGAGGCCGCGAGTGAACACCTCACCTCCGCGGAGGCTGCGCTGTACGCGCGCGTGAGTTCACGCACGATCAGGCGCTGGCTCGACGACGGACGTTTGCGCGCGCGTCGCGCGGGGAGGAAGTTGCTCATCGCCCGCGCAGATCTCGAGGCGCTGCTGCGCGATGGCGGGCGCCGCGACCACGCGCTCACACCCGAACAACTCGCCGAGCGCGATTTCGAGTAGGATGGTGATCTATGGCCAGTTTGTACAAACGAGGGAGCAGGCTGTGGTGTCGCGTCAGGGACGAGGCCGGAAAGTGGATCTCGCGGGCGACCCCGTTCAACGTCGGCGACGAGTGCAAGGCGCGGCGCTACGCGAGCGCGGCACAGCGAAAACTCGACGCGCGCCGAGAGGGCGGCGAGCCGGCGGGACCGCTGACGGTCACAGCCTACGGCGAGCAGTGGCTCGACGAGCGCGAAGCGCGCGGAGTGCGCTCGATCGCGGCCGACCGCGGCCGTCTGCGGAACCACGTGTTCCCGCACATCGGGGCGCTGCTACTGCCCGAGGTGAAGTCCCGGCACGTGCGCGATTTGGTCCGCGCGATGCGCCAGGCGGGCGAGCTCGCTCCGCGCAGCATCCTCAACGTGTACGGGCTCGTGAACACGATGTTCCGTGATGCGCTCGTCGACGAGCTGATCGAGAGCAACCCGTGCGTGCTCCACCGCGGCGAGCTCCCTCCCAAGGTCGACAAGGATCCCGAGTGGCGCACGTCGGCGACGTACACCGCGCGCGAGGTGGAGCAACTGATTTCCGACGCGCGGATCCCCGTGGAGCGTCGCGTGCAGTACGCCCTCAAGGCGATCTCGGGGCTGCGGCACGGCGAGGTTGCCGGGGTGCGCTGGCGCCACTACGATCCGACGCTCGAACCGCTCGGGCGCCTGGTGATCGCCACGAGCTACGACACCGGCCGCACGAAGACCGAGGTCACCCGGCGGGTGCCGGTGCATCCAACGCTCGGGAAAATCCTGGCGGCGTGGAAGCTCTCGCACTGGGAGCGCATCTACGGCCGCGCGCCGACCCCGGACGACCTGATCGTGCCTACGCGGAACATGACGCCGATCGCGCCCAAGGAAGCGAACGATGCGTTCAAGCGCGACCTGGACGAGCTCGGGCTGCGGGTTTCCGCCGGTGAGCACCGCGACCGCGGCGGGCACGACCTGCGCTCGTGGTTCATCACCACGTGCCAGGAGCACGGCGCGCACCGCGATCTCCTGCGCGTGGTCACGCACACCGCGAAAAGCGACGTGGTGAGCGGCTACACGCGGGCGACGTGGGGTGCGCTGTGCACCGAAGTGGCCAAGCTGCGGGTGTCGACTCTCGACGGAGAGATCCTGTCGCTTGCTACAGGGTTTGCTACAGCGGAGCTAAGGGCAGCGAACCGTTGGAGAAATATAGTGACCCCATTGGGACTTGAACCCAAGTTTTCGCCGTGAGAGGGCGACGTCCTAACCGCTAGACTATGGGGCCGGTGAAGGAGGTGTCGTTCTACCCGTGGTGGTTGGAACGGTCAAGCCTTCGCTGGTTCGGGGACATGGATTCGAACCATGATAGTCAGATCCAGAGTCTGACGTCCTACCATTAGACGATCCCCGAGTGAAACCAAGGGCCTTTACGTAAACGGACGGCGGCGATTCGTCAAGGTGTCGTGGCCGACTTGGGGCGAGTTACAAAGAAAATCAGGGTCTTACCGTTGGTGCGCAGGACGTGGATGGCGAGCCAGGGGGTGGAGGGGGTCTGGCTGAGGAACCGGGTAAGCTCGATGCCGCGCACCCCGTAGGGGCCGATCTGCTGGACGGCGATGCCGTGGCGATCGAGCTCCTTGGCGAGGAAGTCACTGGTCTCGCGCAGGCCGCGCCCGGAAACGAGCTGGCCCTGGGCGTCGGCGTGCGTGCCTGGGGGGAGGCGGACGTCGGGATCTGCCTGCGAGGACTTCGGAGCCAGTAGCAGCGCCGCCACGACGATGAGCACGCGCGTGGCTCGAAGCATGCTCCGCCGAGATCTCTTTGCGCTGGAATGAGATCCACGTCGTGTAAAAAATATGTAACGTAAAGTTAGGAGGGTCATATGTTGCGTGTTGTCTTCATCTTGTTGACGGGATCCCTGACGCTCGCGACCGGCTGCGGCAAGAAGGGTAGCTCCAGCGAAGGTTCGGGCTCGGGAGTGGCGAGCTCGGCGGCGATGGTAGGTTCGGAGACAACGGGCTCCGGCGCGGCGGGTTCGAGCGCCATGGCCGCCACGGGCTCGGGTGCGGCGGCTGCAGGGTCGGGCGCTGAGAGCGGCTCAGCTGCCGCGGCAGCGGGGTCGGGTGCAGTGGCCGCCACGGGCTCGGGTGCGGCGGCTGCGGGGTCGGGCGCTGAGAGCGGCTCAGCCGCCGCGGCGGTGGGGTCGGGCGGCGGCTCGGGCTCGGGGGCGGCTGCCGCCGAGCAGATGGCGCATCGCGCCGGGATGTGCCCGAGCACGGTGCTCGGCGCAACGACGAAGTCGGCGATGAAGGGCAAGGCGGTGGTGGTGACGATCGAGTCGACCGATAAAGCGGCGATCGCGGCGATCCAGAAGCGTACCGACGAGCTGCTCGCCGAGAAGAAGCACGCTCGGCCCGGCAACGGGCACGACATGAAGGGGACGCATGGCGGCGGGCAGGGGCTCTGCCCGGTGTTCGTACCCGAGGGGGCGAAGGCGACGGGTAAGCACGAGGCCAAGGGCGTTGTCGTCACGATCACGCCCAAGGACAAGCCGGACGAGCTCGCGAAGGAGGTCGAAGGCCGCATCGCCAAGGCCGAGGACTGGGTCAAGGCGAACCTGAAAGGCGACAAGCAGAACCAGGGGGGGATCGGCGGTGGTAAGGGCGAGGATGGGATGAATCACTCCGGGAAGGGCGATGGCAAGGGCCACGAGCGCAAGCAGGGCGGCGGTGGCGGCGGTGGCGGCGGTGGAAAAGGCACCGGTGGTGGCGGGGGCGCCGGCACCGGTGGCGGGAGCAGCAAGGCCAGCTGAGCGCAAGCGCGGCGAAGGACCTCGAGCGCGGGCCGCGCACGCTTGTGTGGCTGCGCTCGCACATGTGGTCGAGGACGTAGGTGTGGTCGAGCGTGCAGGTGCCGGCGTGGTGGGATGAGCGGGCGGGTGGCGGAATACGGCAATCCCGCGAGCGCGGCGGATCACAGTACGCACAACGGATCACGGTGCGCGCGGCGCGGCTGGCGTAAGCTTGCGGCATGGTGCGCAGAGCCGACGTCGGAGCTGGGTTGCAACGGTCGCGAGGCACGGGAGCGTGGGAACGAGCGCTGGAGCTGGCGCTCGCGGTGGCCGTGGCTGGCTGCGCTGGCTGTGGTGGGGATCCGAAGCCGCCGGCTACCCCGGATGCGGACCCCGGGCCGCAGTGGTGGCAGCCCAAGGTGGGCGAGGCGAAGAACTGGGATATCCAGCTGAGCGCGCCGATCGATGTGTCGGCGCCGCGCGTGATGTACGACCTCGATCTGTGGGCGCTGGTTCCGTCGCCGACGATGCTCGACTACGGCGACGGCCTTCCGGTCATGGTCCCGGCGGGCACGCTGGCCGGGACGATCACGCAGCTGCACGCGCGCACGCCCTCGACGATCGTGATCTGTCATGTCGAGACCGGCGCGCTCGAGATGAACCGCCCCGATGCCGGAAAGTTCCTACCGGCCGCGCTCGGCTCGGCCGTGCCCGACCTCGACATGGCACGCTTCCTCGACATCAGCGCGACCGGTCGTGCGACGTGGGCCTCGATCATGTGGAAGCGGTTCGATCTCGCGAGGTCGATCGGCTGCGACGGGATCGAGCCGTCGCACAACGATGTCGGCGCCTACCTGGATCCCTTGCTTCCGATCTCACCGGAGGACACCTACAGCTGGTACGACGAGATCGCCACGCAGGGGCACAACCGCCAGCTGTCGACCGGCATGAAGGACTCCGACTACGTGGGGGGCGCGGTCGATGAGGGGGCGCCCACGTTCGACTGGATGATGAACGAGCGCTGCGGCGAGACCGAGACCTGCGATGTGGTGCGGCCGTTCATCGATCTCCAGAAGCCGGTGTTCGCGATCGACTACGACTTCGATAGCGGCGACGACAGCGTCGTTCCGCCGATTCCCCCCATGCCCCAGGGTTCGACGGTGCCCTGCATGCATCAGGGGGAAGCGATGATCGCCGACGGGCTGTACAAGGACGTCGCGCTGACCAGCAAGGTTCGCACGCAGTGCGAGCCCTGATCGCCTGATCGGCCGCCTGGGCGCTCGGGCCGCGATCGCGGATCAGGGGGCGTCCGGCCGGCCGAGCGCCTGGATGTGCCGGAGGAGCTCGCTGCGCAGGTCCTCGCGCAGCACCGCCGAGACCTTGGGATCCATCACCGCCAGGTTGCTCTTGAGGATCGCCCAGTCGCTCTTGGCGAGCGTGTTCTGGAACGCCAGGACCTTCACGCACACGATGTCGCCCTTGCGATCGAACCGGAACACGCGCGCGCCGACCGTACCGCGCTTCAGGTCCTTGACGCCGATCGCCATCGGGGCATCGACGATGTCGATCCGGTAGACCAGGTAGAACGGCGCGCTGAGCAGCTCGTAGGCGGCCTGACGCCTGGTGGTCTCGTCGGTGCTGGGATCGATCAGCTCGCGCGCGGCCGGGCTGTCGAGCTCGGCGGGGTTGATCCAGTCGTCGCGCGAGGGGCCGATGTTGGCGGGCTCCTCGGCGATCTTGAGCAGGGTCACCTGCGTCATGGTCGCGCCGCCGATCATCTGGTCCGGCGTGCACACCGGGGCGCCGCCGGGCGCCGGCGTGTTCTTGTCCATCGCCTTCATGATGGTCGTGAGCCGCGCCGGATCGGCCTCGGGCTTGTGGGAGGTCGTGCACGCGGTGGCGAGGGCCGCGAGGGTGATCCCGAGGTTACGCGCGAATGATCGATCCGACATCTTCACCTTGGAGGGCGGCCAGGACCTGGCCGGGTTTGAGGCCATTGACGATCTGCAGCTCCTTGCACCACTGCGCGCGCGGCAGGTACTCGACCACGACGCGCTCGAGCACGACGTCGGGCAGGTCGCGGGCGGTGAGCTCGGCGGCGGTGATCGACTTGATGTGGGTCGCGGCGGGGTTCTTCTTGGGATCATCGGTGTAGAGCCCGTCTTCATCCTTGATGAACAACGCGCGCCGCGCGCCGAGGAATTCCGCCGACAGGAACACGCCGGCGTCGGTGCGGTGCGGCGGGATCCGGCTGCCCTCCTCGCGCTTCTCCCAGTAGCCGAACGGCGGCATGCCGCTCATGACCGGGATGCAGCCCATCTGCAGGTAGAGCGGCAGCTTCTCGAAGTCGTCGGGCAGCATGTAGATGCCGCCGTGCTTGGCGAGCAGCATCTGCAGCATGCGCGCGTTCTGCATCGGGATGTACTTGCCCAGGGTGGCGACCACGCCGGTCGGCATCTCGAGCTCGGAGGCGATCGAGTAGATGTGGCGCGCCCGGGTGCCGCCGCCGGCCAGGAGCACGATCTGGATGCCGAGCTTTCGAGCCGCGACGATCTCGTCGAGGATCGGGAACAGGGCGGCGCGGCCGCGATCGAGGATGCTCTGGCCGCCGATCTTGACGACCTTGACGTCGGGCATGACCGCGGTGGGCCGGTAGTCGACGCGGTCGCCGGGACCTGTCATCGGCGAGCCGGCGAGCGCCGACGCGATGGTGCGACGCTCGGCGGTCATGCCGGCTCCTTGACGATCACGGTGCCGACGTCGTCCCCGCGCAGCGCGCGGGTCAGCTGGCCCCGCTGGAGGCCGTTGACGATCGTGATCCGCGTGAGGTTCTTGGCGTGCGACCACGCGTGGAACAGCTCGCGGTCGAGGATGTTGTCGTCGGGCAGCTGCGGCAGGAGCTCGGCGAGCGTGATCTTGCCGAACCGCCTGGCGTCGGGGTGCTTCTTGGGATCCTTGTCGTACAGGCCGTCCTCGTCCTTGACGTAGACGACCTGCTTCATGCCGAGCACCTCGGCGAGCTGGAACAGACCGAAATCCGAGCCGTGCATCGGCAGGTGGCCCGCCTCGGGCGGCGGCTCCCAGAAGTGGTACGGCGGCACCGAGATCGCGATCGGCGTGATCCCGGCGTCGAAGTACAGCGGCAGGTCCCAGAAGTGGTCGCGCTGCATCGGCATCGAGCCGTGCGGCGCGAGCAGGGTGTTGAGCAGGATCGCGTTGAGCTCCTCCATGGCGCCGACCAGCTGCGCCATGCCGCCGACCGGCAGGCCGAGATCGAGCGCGATCGAGATCGTGTGGCGCACGCGGGTGCCGCCGCCGACGCCGATCACCATCTTCAAGCTCTTGTCGCGCTTGATCTCGACCAGCTCCTCGACGAGCGGCAGGATCGCCGCCTTGCCGCGGTCGAAGATGCTCTGCCCGCCGATCGAGACGAGGGTGACATCGGGGAACACCCGCAGGTCGCGATCGCTCTCGGTTTGCGACAGGACGCCGCGGTTCTGCAGGGACTCGCGCATCAGGCGCGAGTTGATGTGGGTGCGGCCATCGCCGCTGATGAGCTCTGCCATGGGACGCTCCAAGGATAACCCCGAAAAACAACAAAGGCGCCAACCACGTGGGCGGGCACCTTGCTGATCACGAAACCGTCGCCGGGGCTAGTTCGTCAGGGTCGGGGGACCGCACGTCCCGGCGGTCTTGGCGGCCATCGTCGAGGTGTAGAACGCCTTGAGGGCCGTGTCGCCGGTGCTGCCCGCGAAGGTGAACCGCGGGTGCTCGGTGTGAGGCGCGATCGCCAGGCCCATGTTGGTCAGGGACTTCGTGTTCGTGATGACCTTGGCCGCTGCCACACCCTGGCTCAGGTCGACCGTGAAGTACTGCGCCATGTAGTACCGGTTGGTGCTGATCAGGGTGAAGAACGGGGCGGCGACGTCCGAGGCGATCTGGCCGTACTCGCCGTTGACGTGGCAGGTCTTGCAGGCCGAGTTATCGGCGCGCATGTTGCCGAACGCGATCATGTTCGCCGCGGTGAAGTTCGCCAGCGTCATGCAGCCCGACCACTCGTTGGTCAGCCGGGTCGTGGCCGCGCCGGGGGACTCGGTGGTCGTGCCGCTGCCGCTGCCGCTGCCGGTGCCGCCGCTGCTGGAGCGCTTGGTGAGCTCCGCGCTCAGCCACGTGGTGATCGCGGTCTTCTCGGGGTCGGTGTAGCTCTGACCCTCGTGGCCGGCGGCGATCTTGGCCAGGATCGGCGCACCCGCCGTGGTCAAGTCACCGATCAGCGCGACGTAGCCGACGGCCGTATCGTAGCCGGTCGCGGCGGTGGTGCCGACGAAGCCGGTGTCGTTGCCGGACGGGCCCGAGGCGCTGTGGCAGCTGACGCACCGGCCGGACGCCGAGATGATGGGGTAGACGCCGGTGTCGAACGCCGTGCGTGCCGCCGCGGCCGCCGCGCTATTGTCCGAGCCCGAGCCGGAGCCGGGGTTCGAGCCGCTGCCGTTCGGGTCGCCGGAGGGCATGTCGATTCCGCCGACACAGCCCACGAGCCCCGCCGCCGCAACAACCGAGAGGAGGATATTTCGCATGTGATTTCCTGTTTGCGAAGGTGGTTGTCGAGGGTGGGTTAGCGGCGCCGGCGGATGAATGCCGCGAGGCCGATGAGGAAGAGCGTCGCGAAGCCGGTGGAGCCGCCGCCGGTGTTGCAGCCGCCGAGCGTGGTGCCCGGGTCGTTGCCGCCGTCGCTACCCGAGGCGTTGCTGCCGGCGCCGCCCGAGCCGCTGCCGGTGCCGGTGCCCGTGCCCGTGCTGCCCGTGGCGGTCTTCGGGGTCTGCGCGATCCCGGTGACCGTCATGAGCGCGGTGAGCTTGATGGCCGGGTTCGACACGGTGTCGGTGCAGCCCGCGCAGGTGGTGGCCATCGTCTTGCCGGTGGTGGCCGAGAGCAGGAGGTACGCGTCGGTGTTGTTGGCCTGGCCGACGAACGGGTTCGGGATCGTCTTCATCTCGCTGTG
>Ga0308176_10000181_pt1 | contig 44004 bp, 38 predicted proteins | sample PhyCR2_3_FD_203890 | JGI IMG/M metagenome (GOLD analysis project Ga0308176, IMG submission 203890) | Soil microbial communities from UC Gill Tract Community Farm, Albany, California, United States - DLSLS.C.R2 | ecosystem: Environmental > Terrestrial > Soil > Agricultural land | place: USA...
TGTTAGCACTCACCCGGCGTGACTGCTAACAGCGCCTTGGTAAGGCGGTTACCCGGTGCGCGCAAGGGGCTAGCCGTCCGAATTTGTTGGCTCCTACCTGTGCGCCCCGGCCCGGGGGGCCTCGCCCTCGAAGGCCCGTCACCACGGCTCCGGGACCCGATCTAAGCGGTCAGGATATCAGGAGATCTTGCCTTCTTCTCCGACTCGCCGAAGGATCAAATCATGGACGTGACATTGGCTGCTTCGGTGGACGAGTTCTTCCATGAGGTCGTGGCCGAAGCGCTTTCGGCAATCGATCTCGATGCTTCCGAACCTGCAGGGTGGTACCTGGTGGGCCTGCTCGGGGAGTTCACGACGGCGCGGCTCACCGACGAGCCGCTCGGCCTCAAGCTCGCGAATGCCGGCGGGAGTCCAGGGGAGCGTGTACGTACGCTGAAGGAGGTAGGCGACACGTCGCTCTATGTGGCCGGGTTCTTCGCCGAGTCGTTGTCGCGCTCCCTGGTCGACGTCGACTACTACGTCGGCATCGGCCAGGCCGCGTACGCCCAGCTCGCGCGGTCGCTCGGCACGAAGAAGTCGCTCGGCGAGGTCTATGAGGAGCTCGCGGCCAAGTTCCCGCGGTTCGTGGACGTCCTGGCCGCGGTCCGCAAGCGGGTGACGATCGCCGAGCTGGGCGCGACCAGCGATATCGGCCGGCTGTACGACATCTGGCTGCGCACGCGGGACGAGTGGGTCGAACAAAAGCTCAAGGAAGCCGGCGTGCTCGTCCACCACGGCAGCCGGGTCATCCAGTAGTGCTGATGCTGGGCCGCGTCCAGCGTGGCCTCGAGGCGCTGTACCGCGTGGACACCGGCGTCGAGGTCGATGATTTCGTGGTCGGCGCCGAGCTACGCGACGCCCTGGCACCGGCGCGCCGGCCGCGCGAGCAGCTCCTGGTCTGCGAAGCCGACGGCGAGGTCGAGCTGGCGCTGTTCATCGATCCGGGTGCGCTCGCCAACCTCACCAGCCACGATCCGGCGCGCCGGCTCGGCGAGCACAACCTCGGCGACTTCCTCCTGGCGATCGAGGGCGTGAGCCACTTCATCTACGCGGTCTGCTGCGCCCGCGCCCACCGGCCGGTCAGCCAGCTCGAGCTCGAGCTGCAGGCCGAGGTCGACAAGTACGTCACGTGCCTGCTCACGACCGAGCCCGAGGTGGCGGTCTCGGCCGAGCTGCGCCGGCGCCTGTTCGGCGACGTCAGCTACGAACCGGATCTCGACCACGACGAGCACGCGCGCTACCGCGCCGCCAACGATAACGCCCAGCGCTACGCGATCTGGCTCGAGCAAGCTTTCGTCGGGCCGCGCAAGATCCCCGAGATGCTGGCCGAGCTGCGCCGGTTCTATCGCCTCGGCCTGGCCGCCAAGCTGGGCACGATCGCGCGCGCCAGCTCACGCGCGGCCTGACGGCGATCACCAGGCTGGTGGCTACCGCGGGTGTCGCGGCGTTGCTGATCTCGGGTAGACTTTATCGCGATGGGCCAGGATTCTGCGATGGGGTCGACCGGCCTGCCGGCGATGACGATCACGGCGTGGTCCGAGCTCGATGAAGATGAGCCTGGTGAGCTGGTCGATGGCCGTCTCGAGAAGGAGGAGGTGCCGAGTTACTTGCATGAAGCGATCGTCGCGTGGTTCATCAGGATCCTGGGCGTATGGGCCACCGCGCGCGGCGGATGGGTCTTTGGCTCGGAATCGAAGTTCGCGGTGGCGCCGCAAAGGGGACGCAAGGCGGACGTTTCGGTGTATTTCCCGGGGGCGCGCCTCCCTGGCAAGCACGACTCGGTCGCGCGGGTCCCGCCGCAGATCATGATCGAGGTCCTGTCGCCGCGCCCGCGGGATGGCCGGCGAGACCGGATCGACAAGACGCGTGACTACGCTAATTTTGGGGTCCGGCAGTACTGGCTCGTCGATCCCGAGCTGCGTGTTCTCGAGATCCTGGAGCTGGGTGCCGACGGCCGGTACGCGATCGCGTTGACTGCCTCCGACGGGGTGCATCCGGCGCCGGGCTGTGAGGGGCTCATCCTCGATCTCGACGCGTTGTGGGCGGAGGTCGACCGGCTCCCGGACGACAGCGACCCACCGATCTGATCGCGATCCCCGCGCCGAACCGGGCCAGGGCGCGAACCGGTCAGCCGAGCACGCGGTTGTCGATCAACCGGGTGGTGCCGACGAACACGGCGAGGGCGAGGACGGCGCGCCGCTCGATCTGCGTGATCGCGGTCAGCTCCTCGGCGTCGCGCAGCTCGGCGTAGTCGATCCGCGTGTCGGCCTCGGCCTCGATCGGGGCGCGGGCGGCGGCGACCAGCGCGGCGGCGCGGCGCTCCCCACCGGCGAACGCGTGCTCGGCCGCGGCGAGGCCGGCGGACAGCGATCGAGCGGCGCTGCGCTGCTCGGCCGACAGGTACGCGTTGCGCGAGCTCATCGCCAGGCCGTCGGCTTCGCGCACGATCGGCACGCTGGCGATCTCGATGGCGAAGTCGAGATCGCGCACCATGCGGCGGATGATCGCGAGCTGCTGGTAGTCTTTTTCGCCGAACACGGCGACGTGCGGCTGGGTGATGTGAAACAGCTTGGCGACGACGGTCGCCACGCCCGCGAAGTGGCCGGGCCGGCTGGCGCCACACAGCGGCTGCGAGAGCTCCCGCACCTCGACGAACGTCTGGGCACCGGGGAGGTACATCGCCGCCGGCTCGGGGCAGAAGGCCAGGTCGATCCCCGCGCGCCGGGCCTTGTGGAGGTCACCGGCCTCGTCGCGCGGATAGTTCCCGAGGTCTTCGTTCGGGCCGAACTGCGTCGGGTTGACGAAGATCGTGAGGATCACGACGTCGGCCTGGCCGCGTGCGGCGCGGAGCAGCGCGAGGTGGCCTTCGTGCAAGGCGCCCATCGTCGGGACGACGGCGATCCGCCGGCCGTCGCGCCGCAGATCCTCGACCTTGACCCGCATGGCGCGTGGGTCTCGAAAGATTTCGAACGGCAGGTTCACGCCGTGATGCTACCTCAGCAACCGAGGGCGTCGGTGCAGTCGCGGACCTGGTTCAGGAGCACGCTCAGCTGCGCGAGACCGATGTCCATGCTCCCGCAGCTCATCGTATCGATGTGCTGGAGGCAGCGGTCGGCGGCCGGGCAGCCGGCGGGTGAGGGCACCGCCCCGCGCGAGATCTTGGTGCAGGCACGCTTGCCGATCGGGTCGTCGGTGCCGCACTGGTCGAGCCTCCGGCACATGTGCTCGGCGATCGCGAACCACACCGCGCCGGTGCCGTTGAGCGGGAGGCGGCGGCTCGGGGCCACGGGCGGCGCACGGGGGCGCGGCGGCGCGAACGGATCGATGGACCCGGTGATATCGTGATCGTCATCATCGGTATCGGGATCGGTCGCGCTTGCGTTGGGATCCGCGGGGGGAGGATCGGCCGGGGAGCTCCCGGGGTCCGGCGTGGCGCCGGGTGGCGAGGGCTTCGGCTGGATCTGCGGGGCGGCCTGCGGGTGCGGCCTCACGTCGGGCTCGGTCTGCATGCGCTCCGGGGCCGGCGGGGCGGCCACCGGGTGCTTGCCGTCGAGATCCGGTCGGCCACCATGTGCCGGCCACACCATCAGCACGACCGCGGCGACGATCGCGATCGTCGCGAGGGTGATCACGACCACCGGCCAGCTGCGCCATCCGGGCACGCGGGGCTCGAGGTCGATGGGGTAGCTCGGGCCCGTCGGGCGAGGCGGTAATACGGGTGGCGATGCGCCGCCGGCGACGATCGGTATCGCGGCCGCGTGGGCAGCGGGGGCATGGCGGGCGTGCGTGTCCGCGTGTCCGTTGGCGTGACCGTTTCCTCCGGAGGCCGGGTGCAGCGCGGGCAGGGGGGCGTTCGCCGCCGGCCGCGCGGTGCGATGGGCCGTCAAATCTGCCTTGCAGTGTTTGCACTTGCCCGCGATGGGGTGGATCAGGCCACCGCACAGCGGACAAGGAACACGGGCATCCGAAGGGCCAGGGCGAGCCGCGACAGCCATGTCCTGTGATGCTGCCAGGCCAACGGGTGTGATGCAAAGCCAACGACGCGGCACGGACCGGCGGGTGACGCACCGGCATTGCCAAGCGACACGAACGTCCTACAGTGCGTCCGATGGCTGCCCCGGTTCCGCCGCCTCGGGTGTCCGAGTACGAGGTGCACGTCGAGGGGCTCGATCCGCGCCACGACGGCGTGCGGATCGCACAGCTGTCCGACATTCACGTCGGCAACCTCACTCCCGTGTCGCACATCCGCGCGGCGATCGACTCGGCCAACGCCGCCAGGCCCGATCTCATCACCTTGACCGGCGACTATGTCTGCTGGCGCCGCCACGAGGTCGCGCTGGCGGCGGATCAGCTCGGCGGCCTGGTCGCGCCGCGGGTGCTCGCGGTGCTCGGCAACCACGACTACATGGTGTGGGGCAAAGGGACGAAGGCCGCGCTCGAGCGCAACGGCTACGAGGTGCTGCAGAACACGACGACGATCGCCCACGTCCGCGGCGCGCCGCTCGCGATGGTCGGCGTCGACGATCCCGTCACGCGGCACGACGATCTCGATGCCTCGTTCGCCGGTGCCCCGGCGGGCGTCACCAAGGTCGTGCTGTGTCACCTCGCCGACCGCGGCCCCGCGCTCGCGCGGCGGGGCGCCGATCTGGTGCTGTCGGGCCACACCCACGGCGGCCAGATCTATGTTCCGGGCATCACCGATCGCATCATGAAGCGCATCGGGCTGCACTACCGCCGCGGCATGTACGAGATCGGGTCGCCGGCCCGGCGCAGCACGCTCTACGTCACGCCGGGTGTCGGATTCTCCGGGGTCACAAGGCGGGTCGGCGAAGGCACGCGCGCCGAGGTCGCGGTGCTGACCTTGCGCGCGGCACATCGGGTCGCCCGCGCGGCGTAGCGCGGGCCGCAGCGCTGCGGCGACCGAAGACGACGTGCGCTGGGCGCGTGAGCGGCTCGCGCTGCCGGTGCCGAAGTCGGTCGGGCCCGAGGTGCGCAAGGCACTGGCCGGGTACGCCGATCGCGCGAAGGACGCGCACGACTCCGTGCGCATCGACGGCAGCGCCGCGGCGCATCTGGTGGTCGGTGTGGTTGGCGATCGCCTGGTGCCGCTACAGCGCGAGTGATTCCCATTCCTCGCGCGTGTCGCCTATCATGCCGGCGTGCATACCGAATCGATCTCCTACGATGTCGCCGGCACCCAGTACATCGGCTACCTCGCACTCGACGCGGGCCGCAAAGAGCGCCGGCCCGGCGTCCTGATCTGTCACGAGGGCAACGGCCTGGGACCGCAGGTCAAGGATCGCGCCCATCGGCTCGCCGAGCTCGGCTACGTCGCGTTCGCCGTCGACTACATCGGCGGCGGCGAGGTGCTCACCGACATGCCGTCGATGATGGCCAGGCTGGGCAAGCTGCGCGGGGACGTCGATCATGTCCGCGCCCTCGGCCGCGCGGGCCTCGACGTCCTGCTCGCCCGTCCCGAGGTCGATCCGGCCCGCATCGCGGCCACCGGTTACTGCTTCGGCGGCACGTTCGCCCTCGAGCTCGCGCGCGCCGGCGCCCCGCTGGCCTGCGTCTGCGGCTTCCACTGCGGGCTGGAGACCTCGCGACCCGACGACGCGCGCAACATCCGGGGCAAGATCCTCGTCTGCATCGGCGCCGACGATCCGCTGATCCCGCCGCCGCAGCGGCTCGCCTTCGAGGCCGAGATGCGCGCCGCCAAGGTCGACTGGCGGCTCCACCTCCACGGCAACGCGGTGCATGGCTTCGCGAACCCGAACGCCGGCGCGCTCGGCATCGCGGCCGTCCAGTACCACGAGCCCACCGACCGGCGCTCGTGGCGCGCCATGCGGGACCTGTTCGACGAGACCCTCTGACGCAGGCGGCCGCAGAGCGCAACGGACGCCACGAGCGCAGGCCCAGGTGAGCGGGCGAGGCCCAAGCGTGGTAAATGATATTCGCCATGTCGACGAACCTCGAAGCCCAGCTGCGCGAGCAGCTCACCGCGGCGATCAAGGCCAAGGATCTCAAGACCGCCAACCTGATCCGGATGATCAACACCAAGATCATGGAGCGGCGGACCGCGAAGGGCTTCACCGGCACGGTCGATGATGCGCTCATCCTCGACGTGATCTCGACGTACAAGAAGGCGATGGAGAAGGCGCGCGCCGACTACGTCAATGCCGGGGATCGCGGCAAGGAGCAGCTCGCCGAGATCGACTTCGAGGTCGCGTGGTGCAGCAAGTTCCTGCCGCAAGGGCTCAGCGAGGCCGAGTTGCGCGAGGCGGTGACCAAGGCGGTCGCCGAGTTGCCTGCCAAGGATCCGAAGATGGCCGGCCGCGTGATCGGCGCGATCAAGAAGCAGTACGGCGATCGCGCCGATGCCCAGCTCGCCAAGAAGCTGGTCGAGGAAGCGCTCGCTAGCAACTGATCGCACCGCGGTGTCGTGCTAACCCTGAATCATGGTCGGTGTTGCTCGCAAGCGCGTCACGTATGCCGAGTACGTGGCAATCGCGAACGACAGCGACGTCAAGTACGAGTATGTCGCCGGCGAGGTGATCGCGATGGCCGGCGGCACGGTCGAACACGGCCGGCTGATCGGCCGTGCCGCTGCGCTCATCGATCGCGCCCTTGAGGGCAAAGCATGTATCGTGCTGCCCTCGGACCTCCGGGTTCGCATTCGCGCCGCCGATCGCTCGACCTATCCCGACCTCCACGTTGTATGTGGTCAGCCCGAGCGCGATCCGGATGACGACCACGCGATCGTGAACCCGACCGTCGTCGTGGAGGTGCTGTCCGATTCGACCGCCGGGCTGGACAGGACCGAGAAGCTTGCCGCGTATCGCCGCCTCGCGTCACTGCGCGAGTACGTCCTGGTCTCGCAACGCGAGCGCCGCGTCGAGGTCTATCGCCGTCGCGAGAACCGCCGGTGGCAGCTCGACGAGTACGTCACCGGCGACCGGCTTCGCCTCGAGTCGCTCGCCATCGAGATCGCCGTCGACGACCTGTACGTAGATCGCGTCGGCATCATCGTCCCGTAGCCCTTCGTAACCGGAAGGGGCCGAACTCGAGTCCGGTTACTTGCAGTCTGTACTTTGGAGAGCCGGGTCCAGGTTCGTCCCGTTGCAGCCCGCACTCCCGGTGCGCGCAGGGGCGAGGGATCGGCTAGCTGTGGCAATCCTTCGCTTGTTCCGCCGGAGGGCAGGCGCCGCCGCCGCGGATGTGGAACGCTGGCAGGCGATGAAGATCCTGTATGGTGTCGTCGGCGAAGGCATGGGCCACGCGATGCGATCGCGCGTGATCCTCGAGCACCTGGTGGTGACCGAGCAGCACGAGGTCGAGATCATCGCGTCGGGGCGCGCCGTCGACTTCCTCGCCAAGAAGTTCGCGGGCGTCAACCGGATCCACGGGTTGCACATGATCTACGAGGAGAACCGCGTGCGGCTCGGCAAGACGCTGTGGTCGAACGTGCTCGGCGGCGCGGCGGGGGTCCCCAAGAACATCGCCGCGTACTTCGATCTGATCGCCGCGTTTCGCCCCGAGGCCGTGATCAGCGACTTCGAGTCGTGGGCGTACCTCTACGCCAAGATGCACCGGTTGCCGATCGTCTCGATCGACAACATGCAGATCATCAACCGGACCAAGATGCCCGACGAGATCCTCGAGGGGCATCGCGCCGAGTTCGAGCTCACGCGGGCGTTCGTCAAGAGCAAGCTGCCGTTCTGCGACGAGTACTTCATCACGACGTTCTTTCGACCGCCGCTGCGCAAGGACAAAACCCGGCTGTTTCCGCCGATCCTGCGGCCCGAGATCCTCGCGGCCAACCGGCGGCGCGGCGACCACCTCCTGGTCTATACGACCGGCGAGGGCAACACCGCGCTGGCGGCCGCGCTCGCCCAGACCGGGATCGAGTGCCGGATCTACGGCATGCGCCGCGATCTCGCGGCCGAGGTCGTGGAGGGCAACCTGCGCTACCAGCCGTTCGGCGAGGCGACGTTCATCGACGATCTGGCGTCGTGCCGCGCGGTGATCGCGGGCGGCGGCTTCACGCTGATGGGCGAGGCGGTGTACCTGCGCAAGCCGATGCTCGCGGTGCCGGTCGGGCGGCAGTTCGAGCAGGTGCTGAACGCGCGCTACCTCGCGCACGAAGGCTACGGCCGCGCCGCGGACCACCTCGATGACCCGAGGACCGTGCGCGACTTCATCGCCGCGATCCCCGCCTGTGAAGCCAGGCTCGCGAGCTATGCGCAGGACGGTAACCGCGAGATCCTCGCCGCGCTCGACGGCTTCCTCGACAAGGCCGCCGGCGGCGTGATCTAGCCGCCGGCTAGCCCGCGAGCGCGGTGGCGCGCGGTGGTGGGCGGCGGATGAGGCTCGGCCCGAAGACGATCGGCGCCGGCGCCTCGCCGCGCGCGAGCTGGTCCCACACCTTGGTCCAGACCGCCCAGTCGAGCACCTCGCGGTAGTAGAGGGCGCGATGACCGGCGAGCGACGGGAGCTCGCCGCTCCACGGGGCGCCGCGCAGCACGGGTGTCGGGAACGACGCGTGGAGGTCGTAGATCGCCTCGGTCTGGTAGCCGTGACCCGGCCACAGGATGAGACCCTCGCTGGAGATGTCGTAGGGTGGCGGCGGCTCGTCGCCGGCGAGGGCGTACTCGAGTTGCTCGCGCACGAGGTCGACCCCGGCGCGCTTGTAGAAGCCGGCGAGGGCGGTCTCGAAGATCCGGCGCTGGGCGTCGTCGAGCTGGTCGATCCAGCCGCGCTCGGGAAGGCTCGCGACCGTCCAGCCGGACTGGTGTTCGAACGCGATCCGCGCCGGATCGCGCGACACGCTCGGGCAGGCCAGCACGATCTGGACGCGGTTCGAGCCGAGCGCGACGTGGTGGACGGCGACGCCGGTGACGCGGAACGCCGCGGCCGCGCTCAGCATCGCGACCAGCTCGCGGTCGGCGAAGTTGGCGATCGCCTGCTCGATGTGGTGGAGCTCGTCGCGGTGCTTGGCCACGCCGCGCTCGTCGGCCTTCCACGCCGCGCGCCGCAGCTTGGTGAACCGCTTGGGGATCGTGCCCGAGTGAAAGCCGGGCTTCAGGAACCGGACCATCGTCTCGCCGTGGTGGCCGATCGAGACCACGGGGAGGGTCTGGGGGCGGGTCTTGCGGTACAGCTTCCAGTTCTCCTTGAGCTCCCACACGAGGAAGCCGGCGACGCCGGGCATGACGAACACGGTGAACGCGGCGAACGACGTGCCGAGCGCGGCGCCCATCAGCTGGCGAGACGGTCCGCTGAGCGCGCTGAGCAGCGGCGGGTAGAGCGGCACCATGAGCTTGGCCGTGACCGTGACGACCGGGAAGTGCTTGATCGGGTTCACCCCCGGCTCGATGAACAGGTTGATGTAGAGCCGCAGGAAGTACGCCACGGCGGACCACACGGTGCCGAGCGCGCCCTTGACCACGAGCGTGAGCCGCGATTGTCCGGTCTTGAACCTGAGCCACTCGTCGACGCGATACAGCCCGCGATCGAGGAGCTCTCGCAGCTCGGCGAAGATCTCGAGGATCCAGCGGCCGATGCCCGGCACGATCCGGCTCGACAGGTGGCGCCCCGAGCGCACGAGGCCGTCGGCGGCGACCTCCTGGGCGTCGCGCCCGGCCCGCGAGTTGAGGCCCAGGGCGAGCAGCACGAACAGGCCAGCGGCCAGCGGCCAGCGCAGCCTGCCGTCGGCGACCAGGAGCCCGAGCGCGGCCGGGATGCCGGGCTTGATCACCCATCGGGTGAACCGGCTCGCCAGGAACCGGCGGACCAGCGGGCGGCGCAACAGCGCGCGAGGCGCCTCGAACAGGACGAGCCGCAGGGCGCGGCCGATCATCCGCAACCCGCCCACGACCGCACGGCGGAACGGCGGCGCGTGGAGCAAGAAGAACAGGAACACGGCGCCGGCGGAGATCGTCGCCCAGGTCGCGATCTCGGGGGCCGCGCGCCGCGCTTGCTTCGCGGCCGCTCCGACGTCGCGGACCATGGCCTGGGCGCCGGGCGCGATCGACGAGAACGTCGCGATCTCCTGCGCCGCGTGGTGGGTGTGCTTGGCGACGAGATCGATCATCTCCTGCAGGCCCTTGAACACCGTGAACGAGCCGAGCAGCGGCAGGATGAGGTACAGGGTGAGCAGGCGGCCGTACGCGGTGCCGAAGAACACCGACGACAGCTTCTGGAGGAACCGCAGGTAGCCCTCGCCGCGCCGGTACACGCCGTCGAGCGACCGCGACAGCGCGAGATCGCAGCGCAGGAGCTCGTCGCCGGTGTGCAGCCGGTCGACCGCGAGGTCGGGCATCTTGAGATCGTTGTGCGAGATCGCGTCGCGCAGGTTGCCGATCGACAGCCGGCCGACCGCGACCGCCTGATCGAGCAGCTCGTCGACCAGCTTGTTCGCGGCGACCCGCTCGGGGAGGTTGTCCGGATGCAGCGCGACCTGGTCGAGCGCGGCCTCGAGCTTGGGGCGCAGGGCGGCGCGCACGTGGGTATCGGCGCGCACGATCATGTCGCGCACGGCGGCGGCGAGCCGCTGCTGGTCGCCGGCGGACGGCAGGGCGCACTTGGCGACCTTCTGCGCGGCCACGTGCAGGTGCTTGGCGACCCGGACCTCGCGCGTCGCCGGCAGCGCGCGCACGACCGGCCGCTCGCCGCGCGACAACGCCCATGACGTCACGTCGACGACCTTGATCTCGTGCTCGGCGACCACGCACGCGGTCTGCAGATCGTGGAGCAGCCGCGCGCCCGGGGTGAACCGCAGCACGCGCTGCGCCGCGGCGAGCTCGGCGACCGGCACGAGCGCGTCCGTCCAGTCCGGCCCCGGCGCCTCGGCCCCCACCGCGCGGGCCAGCCGGGCACAGAGCTCGTCGAGATCCTGGCGCGCCATGTCGCGGTCGCCGGCCCGCAGCGACAGGATCGACGCGCGGGCGCGATTGCCCTTGACCCGGGCGCGCGAGGCCCTCGTGCGCGCCGACGCATCGACCCCGGCGGCGCGGTCGTCCGGCGCACGGACCGGCGGCGCGGGCTCGTCGATGATCGGCGCCCCTGGGGCCCCGGCCGGTCGGGCCGCCGCGAGCAGCGCCGGGCCGTCGAAGTCGAGCGCGATCGCGGCGTCGACGCGCGCGAGATCGAGCGTCGGGAACGTCCGATCGAGCGACCGGGGGGCGAAGTGCTGGAGCTCGAGGTACAGCGCCACGAACTCGCCGTACGTGCTCGTGTCGCCGGCGGGCGGCAGCAGCAGATCCTCCTGGCGCAGCACCGAGCGGATCTCGTCGAACTCGGTCTGGCCGATCCGGTTGATGCGCTCGCGGACCAACGCCATGGTGATCGCGCCCTGGGCGAGCAGCGCGTCGAACGCCTGGTGGACGCGGGCATGGAAGATCATGCGCCAGGCGCGCGACAGCTCGCGCTTGTCACCCGCCGCGAGCGCGGCGCGCGATCCGCCGATCAGCGCGACGTGCGCGGGCAGCGCCTCCGGGTCGGCGCGGAGCTCGTCGCGCTCGACGAGGCCCTCGAGGTCGGCGCGCGGCAGCGTGTAGCACCGCGCGTGCGGCACCTGGAGCCCCATCCCGGGCAGCCGGCGGTGCTTCTTGATCACGCGGCGGAGCACGCGATCCTCCAGGAGGACCACCCCTGCGCGTGCAAGCTCCCCATCGAGTCCATCCATGGCTAGCCAGCCTAGGAGTACCATCCCCACCGGCGCGGCGCTCGTCGCACGTGGCTGCCGCCCGCTGGCTTGCCACCTGATGCGACCGAGCCAGCATCGCGCCGATCACAGGGGCTACACTTCCACCGATGCACGCGGATGTCGAGATCGCCGCCTGGCGGCCGGAGCTACGGGATGACTTCGCGCGGCTCAACCGCGCCTGGCTCGAGCACTACGAGCTGCTCGAGGACGTCGATCGCGTGGTGCTGCAGCGCCCCGAAGCGTTGATCCTGGCGCCCGGCGGCCAGATCTACTTCGCGCTCGCCGGCCAGGACGTCGTGGGGACGTGCGCGGCCATCCCGGTCTCGGCGACGGTCATCGAGCTGGCGAAGCTCGCCGTGTCGCCGACCGCGCAGAACCGCGGCGTGGGCCGCCGGCTGTGCGAGGCGGTGATCGCGTTCGCGCGGCGATCGGGCGCGTCTCGCGTGGTGCTCACCTCCAACCACCGGCTCACGGCCGCGCTGCGGCTCTACCGCGCGCTCGGCTTCTGCGATGCGCCGCTCCCCGACGACACGCCGTACACCACGGCCGATGTCTACATGATCCTCGACCTGGCTAGTAGCTTACCGTAGAGGTTCTGACCGGTTCCTGGCTCCCGGGAGACCGCAGACACGCGCTGGCGGCGCGGGTCTGGGCCCGTCGCTCGTCCGTTGACCGCCGTATTGCGAGTGACCGGCGGTGCCATCTCCACGACCGACCGGCGCTTGACCACCCGGCCGTGCAATTTATCTCGCGCCGGACCCAGCCCACGCCGCTGCGCGGCGCGTTGGCGTTGGCGTTGAGCCGAACCGATGTGAAGCCGGTCAACCGGTCAGAACCATTGCGAACTGGTGCTAGTCACATCATCGGTGACGGTGCGAGTGCCGAGATCGCAGACTGGCAATGTGAGCCCTATGAATACATTCTGTTCTGGCTGATTTTTTGTCGTGACGCGCGGTGTGACGTCGCCTTTCGCCCGTGCGTGCGCGCGGTGACCAGGTCCACCCGCCACGCAAGCCATTGTGCACATGACATCGCGCCCCTGCACGTGCCAGCCACTGCCTCGTCGAACGCGCGCAGGTCGGTGAGCAAGTGGTGCATGGCTGCGTCGAAGTGCGCCGCCTGTTCGGCGATCCGTTCCCCCAGCTGATCGAGCTCACTGTCCATGTCACTGCCATATCACCTGGCTCTGACATGCCATATGTAAGCTCTGCGATGCTCGACGCGCTCTGCACCTTCACCGCATGAGTGCCGCTCCATTCCTTCATTGACATGGCGCCACCATGCCTGCTGCTATCGTTCAGTCTTGTCAGTAGATCTTTACATCCGGAGTACCGCGGACCACATGGCCGCGGATGGCGTATCTTCAGAGCCCGGTGTTCCTGCGCGAGTATGGGGGTGGTCACGAGGTGCAGGCGCTCCACGAGAAGATGTTCGAGGCGATGCATACCGAGTATCCGGAGATCGTGTTTGAGACGGCCGAGCAGATCTTGAAGCGCCTCTATTGATCTTGACGCGCAGAAGGCGCCAGCCAACCGCCGGAACTAGGCTCATGCACCAGCGATCGCCTGTCGCCCAGGGTCGCCGTCGTGCGGCGTGGCCGGTAGACTCGCTCGACGAGGCGACACTTCATGGCCGATGACCCACCGTTCCCCGACAGCCTGTGCCACCGCTGCGTGCACCTGCGCGTGGTGCGCAGCGGGCGAGGCTCGACGTTCCTGATGTGCCAGGAGCCATCGCTGCCCAAGTACACGGCGCAGCCGGTTCGCACATGTCGCGGGTTCACGGCGTTGCCGTCCGGCTGATGGACAAGGCGGACCAGGGTGCGTGCCGCCGGTCCGCGGTGACTGGCGACCTGGTCACTCGAGTTGCTGGCTAGCTGCTCGGTCGGACCATCGCGGCGCCCGAGTCGTGCAACGGTGCGAGATTCCACGACGGGCCGGTGGGCACGAGGCGTGCTGAACGCGATCGGCATGAGAACGGCTGCGCTCCTGCCCGTGTTCGTCATGGCCGCCGGTTTGATCGGCGGTTGTGCGAGCAGTGATGCCACCAACCTCGACGATGAGTGGGGGATGTCCGGCCCGCTGGCGCCGACGCCGCCGCCGGGGAAGGAGGATAGCGAGTTCCGGCGCGGCCTCCCGGTCGCGACCGATACGACGCGGACCCAGGTGTGGACCGCCCGCAACAAGTGGGAAGACACGGACACGCCGGCCGCGCGGGCGGCGGGGCTCGCGTGGCCCGCCGACAGCGGCCTCGACTGGGACGCCAAGTTCAGCGCGTGGGTGGCGTCGTTCTCGTGGATCCCGTCGGTGGATGGCAACTGGAAGACGGTCGAGCTGACGACGCCGTGGGGCAAGACGCTGCCGGCCCCGATGCTCGAGTGCGCCGAGACCTCGCTGTTCCTGCGGATCACGTTCGCGGCCTGGTACGAGCTGCCGCTGGTGCTCGAGAGCCAGGACGAGCACGGCCAGCTGGTGTACTTCGGTCACAACGGCGTGCGGACGGCGGCGGGCCGCTACGCGCAATCGCCGGAGTTCGCGATCAAGTACAAGGACTACACGGGTGGGACCGACTGGCAGGCGCACTGGCCGAGCGACGCCATGCTGCGCGCCAAGCGGATCGCGGGCGGCGCGGACGATCAGCCCGAGCTCGCCGCGGATGCGCATTTCGGGGCGTACCTCGACGAGCTGCACCTCAACAAGCGCGCTGGCTACTTCACGGTGATGGTGCTCGACTACCTCGGCTCGGCGAACCTCGCGGATCCGGCGAACGCGTACAACCTGGTGCCGGACGCGATCCGGCCGGGCGACTTCTTGATCGAGCGCTGGCAGAAGGTCGGGATCGGCCACACGCTGGTGGTCAAGCAGGTCGACGCGCTGCCGGGCGGCAGCAAGGACGTCACGGTGATCTCGGGCTCGATGCCGCGGCGGCAGGGCGTGCGGCAGTCGGGGCAGGCGGCGGAGCTCTACTTCACGAGCAACGAAACCGGCGGGGTCGGGGTGAACTCCGACGGCGATGCTTACGCCAAGCTCGGCGGTGGCATCAAGCGCTGGCGGGTGGCGAAGAACATCGGCGGCTACTGGACGAACACGTGGATGGCCGGCGACGAGTCGAGCTGGATCAACTCGACGGACTACGCACGGATCGCGGCGCGCCCGGCGCGGTTCGAGCAGCTCCTCGGCCAGCTGGCCCCGGAGCAGCAGCGCAGGGAGTTGCTGGCGCAGATCGGCGACGCGCGGCAGCACCTGACGCAGTTCCCGGCGTCGTGCTCGGCGCGCGAGCGGCGGGAGCAGGCGTTCGCGGCGCTCTACGAGCTGTCGTCGCGGGCGTTCGGCCAGACCGAAGGCCAGGTCGACGCGGCGTATCGCGAGCTTGACGACTACGTGTTCGCCGAGCTCGACTACGCGCACGCCAGGACGTGCTGCTGGGATTCATCCACGTCGGCGATGTACGACATCATCATGGACGGCGCGCGCGCCGATGCGAAGGCCGCCGAGGCGGCGAGCACCTGCGTGGCCCCGGTGGTGTTCAAGTCGCAAGCCGACGGCTACCAGCGCTGGGCGAGCCACGCCGCGGCGCTCGGCCGGGCCGCCGACTGGCGCGCCTGGAGCGAAGATGAATCGTGCGCGCAGCGCGCGGTCGCCGTCGACGCCGAGGCGGCGCTCGAGGCCACGCCGTATTGCTCGGTCGATCCCACGCCGCAGTAGCTACGGGCCCGCGGCGATGCGGGCGAGCGCGGACAGCGACGGCAGGAAGAAGTAGCCGCCGCCGACGTTGGTGACGACGGTGGGGACCTTGTCGAGGCGCAGCCGGATCGGCTCGGCGGGGATCGTGATGTGAGTGCCGCCGCTCCCGCCGATGATCGGATCGGGCTCGCGGTGCAGGCCGAGGAACCCGGGGTTGGCGAGCCAGGTCTGCTGGATGAACTCGAAGCCGCGCGCGATGCTCGATTGCAGGCAGATGAAGTAGAGGCCGCGGGGGACGCCATCGTCGCGACCGGCCCGCGCGACATCATCGGGCATGGGCGTGCCGTACGACCGGCCGCGCCGGAGGATGCGGTGGCGGTTCACGACGGTCTCCGAGTTCTCGGCGGACCCGCCGCGGGCGTCGCGGGGGTTCGCGCGGCGGATGTGCGACGAGATCGGGCAGAGCAAGCCGTCGGGGTCGTGCTGCAGGAAGCGGAACGCGTTGGTGCGCCCGGGCGCGGCGTAGGCGGGGTCGTCGTGGTCGGGGCTCAGCACGAGCGGCGCGCCGCTGCGCCAGCGGCCGACCAGCTTGGCGCCGATCAGCTCGGTCAGCTGCGCCGCGGCCTCGTCGTCGCCGCGCGACAGCCTGCGCGCGTGGTCGGCGATCCAGCCCCAGAACCCGGCGACGTTCTGCGCGAGCTTGCGAAACACCAGGTAGGTGCCGTTCTTGCCGAGATCGAAGTCGTCCCAGATCGGCGTGATCGGAAACCGATCGTAGGCGTTGCGGTAGCCGAGCAGGATCTCCCCGGCGGCGATCCGATCTTCGCCTGGGCGAGGCTCGGTGTGCAGGCCGGGCAGGAACGGCTGCGACAGGCCGTCGGCGAAGCCGAAGTGCTCGCGCTGGATCATCGGCCAGCTGATCTCGTCGGGGCGCACGGTGGCGCCCGCGACGACGAGCGCCTTGCGATGGTCGGCGAGCATCGCGGTCCGCGTGGCCTCGTCCCGCGCATAGAGCATGACGAGCACGTCGAGCCGATCGCTCGTACCGCCGAGTTGCCAGCCGTCGGGATCGGTATCGCCGAGGACGCGCCGGCGCCCGGTCATGCCGGCCTGGGCCTCCGGCGGCAGGATGTCGATCACGTCGCCGGGGACGCCGAGCGCGGCGAGCCCGGTGGGCGACAGCGCGACCTGGAGCCGGCCGGTGCCCTTGCGGCGGTGCCGGGCCACCGGGGTGACGCCGCGCCGCACCGTCTCGAGCCAGGCCCGCGAGGACTTCGCGTCGCCGCCGAACGTCGCGAACAGGAACCCGGCGTAGAGGTGGTCATTCCAGCCGGTGTAGACGACGCCCTGGATGTCTTCGAGGTCGCTGACCTGGGGCTCGGTCTCGCTCATAGCTTCCTCGTCCAGGCCAGGAGCTCGGCATCGGACATGCTGCGGTCGAGCCGCCGGCGGATCCAGATGTCATCGCGGATGTTCTGCACCGTCGAGTGGGTGACACCGCTCCACCACACCTGCGTCGGGATCTGATGTTCGCGGGTCCACTGCTTGAAGGCCTCTTCGTCGCGCGCGCCGCCGCACACCAGGTGCTCGGTCGGCGGGAACCCCAGGGTGTTCGACCACACCGCCGTGAGGCCGTAGGCCGCGCGATCGATGAACTCGCCGAGGTAGCTCTCCCAGCTGCCGTCGTAGTTCGAGAAGAACAACAGGCGATGGCGCTTGCGGCCCGCGGGGCGCCGATCGCGCAGGATCACCCAGCGCGCGAAGTGGATCGCCGAGATCCCGCCGAGGTCGCCGCGTACGGAGTAGACCCGTGCGGCCACGTCGATCGCCTTGAGCACGAGCCAGAGGGTCGTCAGGCGGAACCGGCCCGGCTTGATGTCGACGAGGTGGGTGAGCTGGTTCTGGGCCAGGTGATCCTCGCCATCCCGTATGGCGGGGTCGACGTCGACGGGCCGGGTGTAGGCCGACGAGATATCCGTGGATTCCTTGCGGCGCAGCATGACGTACCAGGGCAGGGCGAGGACCAGGATGATCGGCAGGAGCGCCAGGACGCCGAGGCCCGCGAGCAGCTTGCCGGCGAGCCAGCGCAGCTCCTCGTCGCCCTGCGGCGAGAGGTCGAGATCGGACGCCTGCGCGGCGACCTGCGCGTGGATCCGGCGCTGGATCTCGTGGCGCGGAAGATCGCACAGCACGGTGCGATCTTCGTGATCGAGCACGTGGCGGATCGCGTCGTGCACGCGGCGATCGTTGACGACCTCGCTGCGCGGCACGCCGCGATAGGCGGTGTAGAACGCCCCGGCGCGGTACGAGTGCGCCAGCATCCACGCGACCCAGTCGTCGACGTCCGCGATGCCGCCGGCGGGGTAGTCCACGCAGCACGCGAACACCGCCTCGATCGCGGGCGTGGCGCGCGCGACGGCCGCGAGGTAGCTGGCGGCGCGGCCATCGTGGTTGGTCTCCCAGGCCAGGAGCGACGGCAGCTCGCCGCGCGGATCGTCGATGATCACGAACCGCATGAAGTGGGTGTCGGGCAGCTCGCCGGGCCGGAAGATCGGGTTGTGGTCGAGGTCGCAGGCGATCTGGGCGAGCCGGTGATCGAGCAGCGCCCGCGGCACGGGGCCGGGAGCGATCTCGACGAGCACGGTCAGCGCCTGGGTGGCTTCGAGCATGGATCACGCTCCGTGCGGCGCCGGCAGTAGCATGCCGAGCATGGTTTCGGGCTCGCGAACGGACTCCGCCTCGAGCCAGCGCCGCACCCCGCTCTGTAACGCCGCGCCTTCATCGCCGCCGATCAGGCGGCCGAGCCGATACTGAACCGCATGCTCGAACAGGTGGGTGTCGGTCCGGGCGAGCCCGGGCAGCGCGGTGCGATACCGCGCGATCGCCTCGTCGGGGCGGCCCTCGGCCTCGGCGATCAACCCCTCGAACATCTTCGCGACGCAGGCGATGACCGGGACCGACTTGCGGGGAAAGCCGCGCAGGTGGCCGCGCGCCTCCGCCAGGGCCTCGCGGCGGCGTGACGAGCCGGGGGCGGCCTGGTTCGCGCAGGCGACCGCGTGGCGCAGGAGCGTCGAGCGCAGCACCAGGCCCTGGAGCGGCGGCCGATCGACGAGCGAGCGCCGGATCTGCTTCCACTCGGGGGCGATCCGCGGGGTCGCGTCTTCGGGGCGGCCGCGATACATCGCGAGATCGAGGCGCGAGGCGAGCGCGAACAGGTGCTGCAGCTGAAAGCTGCCGTCGGCGCTGGTCCACGAGCCGAGCGCCGCATCGAGCTCGGCCTCGATCGCGTCGGGCTCGAGGCGCGCGAGCCACGCGATCGCAAACGCGCAGCGCAGCGTGACCTCGGTGTATCGGTTGCCGTTGCGCGCGGCCGCCTCCGCCATCGCCGGGACGCGGCGCGACAGCTCACCGACCTCGCCGAGGTAGTACAGGGACCAGCAGCAGAAGATGCTGACGGTATCGAGCTCGTAGCCGGCGCGGCCGACCACGGCGCGGTAGCTCGCGATCGCCTCGCTGAAGTTCTCGAGCGCGCTCCTGAACCGGCTGTGCACGAACAGGTCGACGAACCCGCGCGTCGCCATCAGCTGGGGGGCGGCGGGCAGCTCATCGAGGGTCTTCGTGAGCTGTTCGAGCCGATCGAGCAGCCGCACCGCGCGCTTGGACTTTGCGGACGCCGCCAGGAAGTCGGTCTCGAGCGCGAGCGCCCGCGACACCCGCCAGCGCTCGCCGAGCTGCAGCGCCGAGAGCAAGAACCGGGTGCTGAAGTCCATCGAGCGAAACGTGTCGACCAGCGCGAGCCCGAACGAGACGCCCTCGCAGACGTCGACCCGGGTCAGCTCGGCCTGGCTGATCTCGGCGAGCGAGCGCGCGCGGAAGCCCAGGCCGCGGAGCCGCAGCCACGCGCGGCGTAAGACCATCCACAACAGGCCGCGCCGCGGCGTGCGCGCCATGGCGAGGCCGACCCCGGCGAGCACGGTGCGGGTGAGCTCGAGCCCCTCGGCGACGTAGCCCGATTGCAGGAGCGATCCGGCGGCGCGCCGGTACAGCTCGAGCATGGTCGCGGAATCGGCCCCGGAGGCGGCGAGCATGAATTCCCCGGCGGCATCGCGTGGCCGGCCCGCATCGGCGAGCGCATCGGCGAGCAGGGTGCGCAGGGCGCGGCGCTCCGGTTCGGTCCACTGCGGGCCCTCGAGCGCGATCACGTACCACCGCGCCGACAGATCGAAGTCGAGCTTGGCGCGCGCTTCGTCGCCGGCGCGCCGCGCGTGGCCGGCCGCGTGCTCGAGGTCGCCGGCGCCGTACCAGTGGCGCGCGAGCTCCTGGGCGGTGCCCTTGCCCGACAGCGCGGTCGCGAGGGCGCGGTGGTGGCGCGCGCGGCGGTCGCCCGCCAGCTGCCCCAGCACCGCGGCGCGCACGCGGGCGTGGTACGGCTCGATCGTATCCTCGGCGCGCGAGCCCGACATTCGCACCACGCGCTGCGCCCGGAGCAGCGACAGCTGGCGCGACAGCTCGGCGGGCGGGACACCGCTGACCTGGGTGAGCAGCGTGCGGGTCACCGGCTCGCCGGCCACCGCGACGAGCTCGGCGAGCATGCGCGCCGATTCGCCGAGGCTGTCGATCCGCTCGGCCAGCATCGCGTCGAGGCCCTTGCCGGCGATCTCGTCGAGGCTACGGCCGTGCAGGTAGCGGGTCAGCTCGATCAGGAACAGCGGGCTGCCGTCGGCCTCGCGCACCAGCTGCAGCGCGGTCTCGCGGTTGCCTTCGCCCAGGTGCGACACGGCGATCGCGACCGCGGCGTCGTTCGACAGCGGCCCCAGGTCGATCAGCCGCTGCGCGGCGTCCATGCGGCGCACCAGATCGACGACCGGCTCGCTGCCCTCGGCCCGGGTCGCCAGGACGAGCAGGACCGGCGGCGGATCGGGGGCGCGCATCAGGTCGGCGAGCAGCGCCGTGGTGTCGCGATCGACCCACTGCATGTCGTCGAGGAACAGCACGACGGTGTGGCGATCGCCGAGCCGCTGCAAGGTCTCGCGCAGGGCGTCGAACGCGTGGGTCCGGCGGGCCTGCGGATCGGCGACGATCCGGGTGCGCGGCGCGTCGGCGATCGCCGGGACGCGGTCGAGCACGGGGAACAAGGTCGGCAACAGGTAGGCGTCGCGCGGCAACAGCACCTGGGCGTCCTTCGGCGACTGCGCGAGCCACCAGTCGCTGAGCTCGTCGATCAGGTGATCGATCGCCTTGTACGGCACGTCCTCGCGATCGAGGCAACGGCCGCGCAGGAGGACCGCGCTCGGGTGGGTGGCGCGCAGCCGCTCGAGGAAGCGGGCGACCAGCGCGGTCTTGCCCATCCCCGACGGCGCGCGCACCAGCACGACCGAGGCGCGCCGCTTGACGAGCGGCTCGAGCGCGGCGTCGAGCATCGCGAGCTCACCCTCGCGGCCGGTGAAGCCGCCATCGCGCGAGACGCTGACCAGGGGCGAGACGATCCGGTCGGTCTCGGCGACGCCGAGCCGGCGCAGGAGCTGCCCCCCGGTCGGCCGGTCCGCGGGATCGCGCTCGAGCAGCTCGGCGCACAGATCGTCGAGATCGCGCGGGATGTGCTGGACGAGCAGCGACGGTCGCGGCGCGGCCTCGGTCTGCTTCTCGAACAGCACCCGGGCCGGCACGCCCTCGAACGGTAGCCGCCCGGTCAGCGCCTGGAACAGCACGACGCCGAGCGCGTACCAGTCGGTGGCCGCGGTGAGCTGCACGTCGCCGGCGCACTGCTCGGGGGCCATGTACGCGACCGTGCCGACGATCATTCCGTCGCCGCTCTGCCGGCGCTCGAGCTCGGCGACCAGGCCGAAATCAAGCAGCACGGCGCGACCGTCGCTCGTGACCTGGATGTTCGACGGCTTGACGTCGCGGTGGATCTTGCCGGCGCTGTGCAGCGCGTGGAGCCCGTGCGCGAGCTGCGGCAACACGAGGCGCAGGCGAATCAGATCGCACGGGGTCGCCTGGGGCGTGCTCTGGGTGACGATGATGCCGCTCTCGCGCACCGGCCCGGTGGGCGGCGGCCGCGTGCCGCCCATGAGGGGCACGGTGGGGGTCGAGGTGATGATCTCGTCCGGGTCGCTGACCTTGCGACCCCACAGGTGGGCCAGGAGATCGACGCCGTCGAGCAGCTCCATCGTGAAGAAGCACGAGTCGGCGGCGACCACGAGGTCGTAGAGCGCGACCAGGTTGGGGTGCGACAGATCGGCGAGCGCACGGAACTCGCGCTTGAGCTGATAGATCTTCTCGACGTCGGGGTTGGAGATCGTCTTGAGCGCGACCTTCTGGCCGCGCTCGAGGTCATCGGCCTCGTACACCACGCCCATCCCACCGGCGCCGATCCTTCGCACCACCTGGTACCGGTCGATGGAGCTTGCTACACCCTGCATCCCTCGCGGCGAAGTCTACCTTACTATCCGCCGCGTAATCGCCGCCCGGCCTGGCTCATCGGATAGACCGTCGCCCGAATGCCATTCCGCAGGCCGAGCGGGCGGACCCCGCGGCCCTGGCGGAACATCGAGGCGCGCAGCCGGCGGTCATCGAGATCGAGCCGCTCGACGAGCCGCAGCTCGGCAATCGCCAGCTCGTCGGTCCCGGTGCCGATCGCCAGCGCAAACCGTGCGCGATCGGCGGCGAGGTCGGCGTCGAGGCGGGCCAGCCGGTTCGCGCCGCGGTCCTCGGGCTGGGGCGGCGGCGGGACGAGCCGGAGGATCACGGGGCCCCGGCCCGGGACCCACCAGGGGGTCACCGTCGAGTACCGGTTGGCGAGGTAGTCGCCGGTGTTGGTGTTCGCGCGATCGCGGCCCGCGGTGTGAAACGACTCGAAGCTGCCGAGCAGGAGATCCTGATCGCCGTCGTGCGCGTCGTTCGAGGCAGTGCGCTGCATCCTGATATCGAGCCCGAGCACGTCGGGGGTCGTGGTGGCCTGGCCTCCGAACGCGCCCGACAGCCGCACCAGCGCGGGCCCGACCAGGCGCTGCCCGAGCGGGTCCTTCGCGACGAGCTCGGCCCGGCACACCACCCCCTCGGCGTGGACGGCGCGCGCCCGGCGGATCAGGCTGATCGGGAAGATCACCAGGCCGATCGCGACCCCGAGCACGGCCCCGATCACAAACAAGATCATGAGGCCGATCGCCGCGAGCACCCGCATGCGGGCAATGTCGCGCCGGACCACCGGGGAATGCAATGCCGCCCGGTCCATGACATTCGCGTCGCGATTCCCTGACGGACGCCTAACACACGCGGCCTAAGGCTTGGAGATCGCTGCCGCCGGCGCGGTACGGCGGTTGCGATGGGGCCGGTCATGCGCGCGATTCGCACGGTGATCTTATCCTTGCTCGGGGCCGCGGGCGCCGCCTGTGGCGCCTCGAATGCCCTCGACGGTGCCCCGGGCTTCTCAGGCGATGCCGGCGCCGGCGGCCAGGGGGCGGGCAGCTGCCTGGCGTCGAACGAGTGCCCGACCGGCTGGACCTGCAGCGACTTCCATACCTGCATGCCGCCCTCCCCAGGCAGCGATGCCGGCGTACCGCCGGAGACCGAGATCGAGTTCGGCGCCCCGACCAGCTCGCAGCGCTACGTCTACGTCGCGATGACCGCGGAGAACCGGCTCGCGCGGATCGACGGCGCGACCCTCGCGGTGTCGTCGATCGCGGTCGGCGCGGCGCCCAGGGAGGTCGCGACGATCCCCGGCAGCGACGGCGCGGTCGTGCTCGACCAGGCCAACGGGACGGCGACCGTGGTGCGCCCGGTCCTGACCGGCGGCGACGGCACGCGCGTGCTCGCGACCTTGCCCAGCCTCAACCGGATCGACGTCGATCCGACCGGCCGGTTCGCGGTGATCTGGTTCGATTTGGTCAAGGCGATTGCCGACCACACCGGCAACGCCGGCAGCTTCCAGGACGTCGCCGTGGTCGCGCTGGCGCCGGGCAACGAGAAGTCCGTCGCGCTCACCGTCGGGTTCCGCCCGCGCGCCGTGCAGTTCGATGCCGCCGGCACCCGCGCGTACGTGATCACGCAGGACGGCGTGTCGGTGATCGACCTAGGCTACGCGACCGCGCACGAGGCGACGATCATTCCGCCGATTCCGGTCGCGGATCCGGCGGTGTCTCCGGATGACCTCGAGGTCAACATCGTCTCGACCGGCGAGTACGCGGCGGTGCGCCAGACCAACGCGTCGGAGCTCCGCGTCGTCTCCGTCGGTCACACGAACCCGGGCCAGGCGTGGACGATCCCGCTCGCGTCGCCGCCGACCGACATCGATCTCGCCCCCGACGGCTCGCGGGTCTACGCCGTCCTGCGCGACGCCCAGCGCCTCGCGATCATCGACATCCCGGGCGACGCGCTCGACCCGAGCGGCGTCGACACCGTCGACCTCGCGCCGGCGACGGTCGGCTCGGTCGTGGTGTCGCCCGACGGCAAGCACGCGCTCCTGTTCACCAACGCGACGCTCGACCCCCACATCACGCGGGTCGAGCTCGCCGCGCCCGGCTTTCCGCACGTGACGTGGTCGCTCGAGAAGGCGGTGCGCGCCGTCGGGATCTCGCCCGACAGCACCACGGCGATCGTGCTCGCCGCCAAGGCGCCGGGCGATCCGGCGGCCGCGACCTCGTTCGACGACTTCGTCGCCAGGAGCTTCGGCTACGCGCTGCTCGATCTGGCGACCGGGTTTGCCAAGCTCCAGCTGACGCCGGTCGATCCGGGGCCGTTCGTCTATGCGCCCGACGGCAGCCGCGCCTACGTCGCCCTCGACGGCGGCGATGCGGTGACCGCGACGCGCGCTCTGCAGGTCGTCACCGCGCAGACCGGTGTCGTCCAGACCCTGCCGCTCGGCTCCCCGCCCTCGGGGGTCGGCATCGTGCCCGGCGCCGGCCAGGCGTTCGTCGCCCAGCGCCACCCGCTCGGCCGGATGTCGTTCATCGCCCTCGTCACGGGTGCGGTTCGCACCGTCACCGGGTTCGACCTCAACAGCCAGATCGTGGACCACTGATCATGCGCACCACACACGTCACCTGTGCCCTCGCCGCCGCGATCGCCGTCACGGCCTGCTGGAGCGACGACCGGCCGATCCAGTGGGACCGCCCGCGCAGCGTGCTCGGGCCCATCCCGCTCAAGGCCCACGTCGCCTACGTCGACTCGGCGCTCGATCGCGTCACGCTGATCGACGTCACCGCCGGCGCCCCGGTGGTCTCGCACGCCGCGATCGGCCGGAACGCGCTGTACGCGGTCCCGAGCGCGAACAGCCACCAGCTGTTCGTGATCACGCGCGGCGAGCAGGCGATTCACCAGGGCGAGATCGACCAGCCGCCCGAGTTCTGGGTCGTCGATCCCCAGCACCCCGGCGCGGCCGTCGCGTATCCGATCGGCTCGCCGTTCGATCGCGTCGCGGTCTCGCCCGACGGCAAGCTCGCGATCGCCTACTTCTCCGCCGGCGGCACCGATCCCGACGGGTTCTTCCGCAACCCCGACGAGCTCGCGGTCATCGATCTGACCAGCCCGGCGAGCGACACGAACCCCGCGCTCGACACGATCCGCTCGTTCGGCTCGGTGCCCGAGGGCATCGCGCTGTCTCCGCCGATGGTGCTCCCCGGCAGCAGCGATCCCACGCCGCGCACCTTCGCGTTCATCCTGTCGGCGAACAACCTCACCGTGCTCGACGCGACCCACCCGGATCGCCATGAAGTCTCGATCCGGCTCGATCTGGGCGGCGCCCCGGTCGTCCCGCGCCAGGTCGTGTTCGCCCCCAGCTCGGCGAGCGCGTACGTCCGCAGCGACAACGCGCGCGACGTCCTCCAGGTCTTGCTCGAGGCCGAGCCGGCCGATCCCACGGTGCCCCACGCCAACGACTTTCGCGCGGTCGTCGCCGAGCTCGGCGCGGGCGGCGGGCCGACCGACATCGCCGTCTACGACGATGCCCGCGGGCGGCGCCAGCTGCTCGCCTCGACGCCCAACACCGGCGAGGTCGTCGTGATCGACGCCGACACCGCGCAGTTCCGCTCGATCCACATCGCCGATCCGATCGATCGCGTCCTGGTGTTCCCGGGCGCCGACGCGGCCCCGCACAAGGCGCTGTTCGCCTCGCTCCACGCCGGCTTGCCGCGGCTCTACGTCCTGGGCCTCGATCACCTCGACGACCCGCTGACCCAGCCCACGCTCGAGACGATCACGCTCGACAAGCCGGTGCGCGACGTCGTCGCGGTGCCGGGCCGCGACCTCGCGATGGTCGTGCACGACGACGCCCGCACGGTGCTGGGCCTGCTCGACCTGGCGGCGGAGTCGACCTCACCGCTCCTCGGGGTCGGCCAGCTCGACGCGTACGACTTCTTGCCCGACGGCTCGCACCTGATCGGCGCGACCACCGGTGTCGCGCGCGTCGGCTTCGTCGCGCTCGATAACCTGCACCCGACCGACTTCCGGCTCGACGACCCGCCGGCGCACATCCTGGCGACCGCCAACGGCAAGATCTTCGTCGATCACGGCGGCCCGTTCGGCCACGCGACGATCATCCCGTCCGCCACCGCGACCCGCAGCGAGGCGCTGGTGCTGTCCGGGTTTCTGACCAACGACCTGCTCGACGAGGAGCCCTGACATGCGCGCCGTATCCTCCCTGGTTCTGGCCGCGGCCACCGCGGCGGTCATCGCTCCCTCGGCCCACGCCGACACCAACCGTGACGAGCTGTGGATCGGCGGCGGCACCCGCACCCTCGGGTCCGCGGGCGCCAACGCGCTGACCGGTGACAACCTGTCCGGCACCTCGTTGGGCCTTGCCCGCGATCTGGGCATCGCGGTCCTGCCCCGCATGGCCGTGTGGGCCGAGGCGGGCCTGACGACCGGCGACGCGAGCGGCGTGATGTTCCAGAGCCTGTTCACCGAGATCAACGCGCTCGGCCTGACCGGCGGCCTGCGCGTGCGGTACCAGCTCCACCGCCTGGTCGCCGCGAGCGCGCGCCTCGACCTCGGAGCCCAGCGCGCCAGCCTCACGATCTCCGACCACGCGGCGAGCTCGGCGTCGGATCACGGCTGGGGAGCGATGGCCCAGGCCGGCGCCGCGCTCGACCTGTTCGCGGTCGCGCGCCCGCCGTTCGGGATCGGCCTGCGCGCCGAGCTCGGCTACGTGATGGCCCAGGCGATCTCGCTCACCGCGCACCGCGACGCCACCAGCGATACGCTCATGCTGCCGATCAGCGAGGTCGGCCTGGGCCACCTCGATCTGAGCGGCCCGACGTTCGCGCTCTCGCTCGTCGGGCAATTCTGACCCAGGCCGCGATCGCACCGGCAGCGCTCCCGTGAGCGATCCGGAGTTATCGATCACCGCGCAAGCAGCTGGACCGACGGAAAAAGCGCTCCAACAAAGAACCCCGGTCAGGCTCGTCCCCGCTGATCCGCCAGGTATCGTCAAGTTGGCGGCATCGCGAGACCGCGGCGTTTGTGAGATAGTGCCACCAGCACGGGAGCGCGCTTCTCACACGCCATCTGGGATAGATGTCGAAGAATGGTTCCAACCCGAACGAGTCCGATGCCGACAAGAGGGTCGCCGGCGAAGCTGCGCCGCCACGGCAGCGGCGAGCGCGGAACCCCGCCGTCGACGACGTGATCCACACCGGCGAGATCGCGGAACCGCGCTCGCGGATCGTACGATCGTCGGGCGATGAGTCGAATGACTACGCGGAGGTCACGCTGGGCCCGAGCAAGTCAGAGCCGGCCGCGCCGCGGCGCTCGCTGCGGTTCTTGTGGCTGGCCGGCGCGCTCGTCCTCGGCGTCGCCGCGGGCGCCCTGTCGGTCGTCCAGGCGCCGGTGGACCGGACCCCCGAGATCGCGGCGTTGCGCTCGGACGGTGACGAGTTCGTCAGGACGATCGATCTCGAGGCGAAGGCCGCGCGACTGCGCGTCGACAGCATCGCGGCGACGCCGCGCCTGGTGGCTGCGATCGAGACCGATCAGGCGACGATCGAGGATCTGTTCAACGACAAGCGCGAGCACCTGTTCGTGCCGGTCGACGGTGAGGTGCTCGAGATCTTCCAGCTCCGCAACGGCACGGAAACACCGCTGTTTCGCATCCCCGTCAACGCGGCCGAGATCGCGCCGATCTCCGGCACCGACGCGCGCATCGAGCACGCCGGCGATCAGCTCAGCGTTGTGGTGGGCGCACCGATCGCGACCCAGCGCGGCGGGATCGGCGGCGCGCTTGCGCTCCGCCACGCGATCGATCTCACGGCAGTGCGCAAGCGAGTCGCCGAGCACGCGCTCGCTGCCAAGCTCGTCGGCATCGGCGCGCCGATCATGCTTGCGAGCTCGGATCGCGCGGGGGCGGGCGTCGACGTGCCTGTCGCGAGCAGTCGAGAGGTCAAGACCGGCGCGCTGCAGCTCGCGGCGGTGATCACCCCGGCGAGCACCGGCGGATCGCTGCGCCTCGCCCGCGACAGCTGCGCCGTGCTCGCGGGGTTGCTCGTCGTGGTGTTCGGGCTGAGCCTGGTCCTGAAGCGCCGTTGATCTGATCCGGCCCGGCGATCACGTCACGGGGCGCCCCCGGGGGTTCCCTCCTCCCAAGGAGTTTTCGTACCTTGTTCCGCGCTTCGCGCGGACTACGCGGACCGAAAATCGACCGTAGGTCGTCGGTCTCGTCACTTCGCGGGCGCCAGCTGCTGGCGCGGCGTGCCGAACTTGTCGGGGCTGATGCCGCCGCCGCCGGCCTTGAGGTCCAGCGTTGAGCTGTTGTCGCCGGCCTTGATGTCCACCGTCGTCGTCAGCGGTTCATCCGAGTGCTCGTTCCACGCCTGGACCTTGTACTTGCCGGCCGCGAGCGTCTTGAACGCGAAGCTGCCGTCGTTGTCGACGACCACGTAGTGCGGCGCGTCCACGACGATCAGGTACGCGGACATGTTCGCGTGCAGGTTGCAACCGAGCCGTACGATGCCCGGCTTGTCGAACTTCACGTCTCGCGTCTCGCCGCTCCTGTACATGCCGAGCTCGAACGGCTTGACCTTCGACAGCGAGAACACGTTGTGGAAGACCGAATCGAAGTTCGGGAACGTGACCGTCGAGCCGACCGGGACCGCCATCACGTGCGGGGCGAACGCCTTGTTGCGCTGCTCGATCACGCGCTGCTTCGGCGTGCGCCGGGCACCACCCTTCTCGGGCCACAGCATGACGACGCCGAGGCCGTCCGGCGCCTTGCCGTCGATCTTGATCACGCCGTGCAGCGACCCGAGCGTCTTGACCTTCGGCCTGGGCGCCTCGTCCTCATCGGCCTTGCCGACGACGGCCGGCTGCGCGCCCTTGTCCTGCATCTTCGTCGGCTTCGCCGTCACGCTCGGCGGCGCGCCCTCGCGGAACGTCGACGCGACGGTGGCGAGCGCCTTCGGCCCGGCGATCATCTCGGCGCGCGTGAACAGCTGCTCGGCGTACAAGCGCTGGCCGCGCTGACCGGCGACCACGGCGGTCGCGAGCAGCTCGGCGGCGGCCTTGTCCTTGAGCTTGCCGGCGAGCTTGCTGGCCGCGTCCAGCTTCTTCTGGTCGATCGGTCGCAGCTTGTCGGGCGGCGCGATCATCTCCGGCTTGAGCGGTTCCATCATGCCGAGCAGCTCGGCCTTGTCCTGCTCGGGCACGTTGAGCTTGTCGAGCGCTCCGACGAGATCCTCGATGAACGCATCGTACTCCTCGTCGACGAGATCCATGCGCGCGTGCGTGGTCTCCATCGTGCGGCCGCTGTACTGGCACGGGCCGCCGGTGGCCACACAAAAGAACTCGATGACCAGGCGCCTGAGGTTCGCGGCGTCGGTGTTGAAGAAGCGATCTTTGATGCGCGGATCGGACCTCGTGCGGCCGCCGAACTCGATGATCAGGGCAGTGATCCCCGGCATGCCGCCGAGCCGCTCGTAGAGCGACTTCGTCGTTGTCGGCGACGACGCCGGCTCGGGCGGCTGGTCGGCGGGTGGCGCCTGCGTCGTGGCGGGCGGGGGGGCGCTGGGCGAGGTGGTCGGCGTGGGTGCTGTATTCTTGTGCGAACCTCCGCAGCCGGCCAGCAGCAGGAATGCCACGATCCCAGAGATCTTCATGGGCGCGATTTGGCCCCGGCGGCGCGGCCGGGGCAAGCTCGAAACATACAAGACGGGCGAGGGGCCCGGTGAGCGGTGCCGGGCTTCGTCGTTCCAGCGGCGACTCCGCTCGCCTCCTGGAATAACCGTTTTCGCGGCCCGTCCACCCGTACCCGTGGAGCGGCAGCCCGAGGTCGCCGCGGCGAGCGCGCCGCCGCTGGTGGTCCTGGCCGCTCGACACCTCGCGGGTGCGAAGGTACGCTGCGATCCGAGCGCCATGTTGGTCCGCCAGGTGATGACCGCGAATCCGATCCGCATCGCCCCCGGGGCGTCGTTGCACGAGGCGGCGGAGGTGTTCGCGGAGTCGGATGCGAGCGCGCTGATGGTCGCCGGCGGCGACGGGCGGCTGGTCGGCGTACTTTCGGAGGGCGACCTCATCCGCGCGATGCTGCCCGACCTCGAGGCGATCCGCGGCGCGGGTGGCTCCTTGCTCGATGCGCTGCGCGTGTTCATCGAGCATGGCGCCCAGCTCGCCGAGCGTCCGATCACGCCGTACGTCATCACCCAGCCGATCACGGTCGCGCCGGGCGACCACGTCGCGCAGGTCGCGACGATCCTGATGCAGCGCATGATCCATCGCCTGCCGGTCGTCGACGACGGCATCCTCGTCGGGACGGTCTCGCGCAGCGACGTGTGTCGCGCCGTGCTGCGCGCCAGGTCCACGGTCCAGACCAGCGCCGCCGGTGAGTGATGGAGGCCGTGCGCGCGCTCGACGTGATCCGCGCCGCCGAGGACGCGCTCGCGGCGGGGCGGACCGACGAGGGCTTCCTGTCCGAGCGCTGGGGCCTCCTGCCCACGGAGCCGCCGCTGACCGCGCTGCCCGCGAGCCATCGCGCGTGGGACGACCTCGCGGGCGCGCTGCCCGGTCACTTCCGCAGGACGACCGCGCGTGACGCCCTCGATGGCATGCCGATCCTCGACGCGAGCCCGGCCGCGCTGCCCGACGCGTTCGTGTGGCGCGCGGCCTCGCTGCTCAGCATCTTCGCGCACGCCTATGTGCGCGTGCGTCCGGATCGGCCGAACGGCCTGCCGCCGTCCGTCGAGCGGCCGTGGACCGAGGTGTGTGGCCGGCTGCATCGCGATCGCGTCGCGCTCACGTACGACGATCTGATCGCGTGCAACTGGCGGCTCCGCGATCCGTCGCGACCCGACCGGCGCCAGCTCGACAACCTCGAGCTGCTGACGCCGACCGTCGGCAATCGCGAGGAGCGCATCTTCTACCTCACGCAGGTGGAGATCCTCGCGCTCGGGGCGCCGATGATTTCGGCGATGGCGCGCGCGCAGGATGCGGCCGCACGAGGCGATCCGCGCGGGCTCGAGAGCCAGCTGTTGATCCTGCAGGACACGCTGGAGCGGGTGACGCGATCGTTCCTGCAGATCGACGCCAATCCGTACAGCGATACGTACGTCGATCCGGTCGTGTGGGCCAAGACGGTGGCGCCGTTCGCCGTCCAGATCCGCGACGACGGCCACGCGGTCAGCGGCGCGGCGGCGCCGCTATTCCAGCTGCTCGACATCTTCATCGGGCGGACGAAGTACGAGTCGCGCGTCGGGCGCGAGGCGCGATCGCTGCGTCCCGGGTTCCCGCCGCGGCTCCGCGCGCTCGTCGCCGCGCTCGAGGCGATCTCGGTCCCGCGGTTCATCGCCGGCGCCGGCTCGACCGCGCTGCGCGGGCTGTGGCAGTCGTTGCTCGACGGGTACGTCGGGCGCGAGGGCTTCCTCGCGACCCATCGCAAGAAGGCGTTCGCGTACCTCGAGCTCGCGTTCAAGGTCGGGCGCTCGGTGACGACCGGCGGGTTCACCGGGGTGTTCGAGGATCAGACCTGGGAGGTCGCGCACCACGAGCTCGAGCAGTCGCGGCAGGAGCGCCTCGGCGGGGGGAGCGAAGCGATCACCGTCGGGTGCCCGATGGCGCGGCTCCGCGCGGACGTGCGCGGCGAGCTGACGTCGCCGGGCATGGCGCACGTGGTGCTCGACGTCGAGGGCGCGGGGGTGCGCTATCGCCCGGGCGATCGGCTCGCGCTCGTGCCCGAGAGCGATCCGCAGCTCGTCGAGCGGACGCTCCGCGCGCTGCGCGCCGATCGGGCGGTGCGGGTCCGGCTCGACGCGCGGTGGATCGCGACCCTGGCCGCGCAGTCGGAGGGCCGCGACGCGCGTCACGACGTCCCGCTCGTCGAGCTGCTCGCGCGCGGGCGGATCCGGCCGATGACGCGCGAGGTGGCCAAGGTGCTGCTCGGCGTCTCGAACATCGAGGCGCTCGGGCGGATCGTGAACGCGCGCGCCGAGGCGTCCTGGGAGCTGTGGGACCTGCTCGAGCTCATGGGCGAAGCGGCGTTCGACACGCGCGTGTTCTGGCGCGCGGATCCGTGGGAGCCGCACGCGATCTGCAAGCTGGTGCCGCCGCAAGACGAGCGCTTGTTCTCGCTCGCGTCGGCGATGCCCGCCGGCGAGGCGTGCGCGTCGCATGCCGAGCTCCTCGTCACCGAGCTCGTGTACGAGACCCCCGCGGGTCCGACGTCGCGACGCGAGCTACGGCACGGCACGGCGTCGTCGTTCGTGCGCCGGCTCGTCGATGGTGCCGCTCCCGCGGCGGCCGGAGAGGGCCTGCCGGTGCGCGTCGTGTCGGCGCCGCGCTTCCGCCTGCCCGACGATCCCGGCCGGCCGATCGTCATGATCGCCGGCGGCGGCGGCATCTCGCCGTTCCTGTCGTTCATCGCCGCTCGGGCAGCCCAGCCGCACCCGGCGCCCGCGTGGCTGTTCCTCAGCGTGCGCAGCGCCGCGCACGTCGCGCTCTACCGCCACGAGCTGGCCGCGCACATCGCCGCGGGTTGGCTCGCGTTCCATCCCGTGGTCACCTCCGGCGCCGCGACGCGCACCGGCGCGAGCATCACCAGCCTGCTCGTCGAACAGGCCCGTGCCCTCCTGGACCTCGTCCACGAGCCGTCCGGCGGTGGCGCGGGCGCGACGTTCTACGCGTGCGGCGCCGCCGGGTTCGCCGCCGCCGCCGTCGATGGCCTCGAGCGCGCGCTCGCGCACGCGCTGTCGGCGTCGCAAGCCGAGCACGCGGCCATCGCCGGCGCGCGCGCGCTGATCCGCCGGATGATCGGCGTCGGCCGCTACCAGCAGGACGTGTTCACGTCGCATCGCAGCGAGGTGACCACCGGCGTCACGTACGACGCGTCAGAAGTCGCGCTGCGCAACGACGACGAGCACGGCTACTGGATGATCATCGACGGCGTCGTCTACGACGTCACCGAGTTCTCGCACCGGCACCCCGGCGGGCGCGCGATCGTCCTCGAACACGCCGGGCGCGACGCGACCCGTTCGTACCGCATGGTCGAGCACCACCTCGACCCGGAGATCGAGGCGATGCTCGGCATGTATCGCCTCGGCACGATCCGCCGCCTCGAGTTCGGCAGCGAGTGGTGCGTCACGGTGGGCCCCAAGGGGCTCACGTTCGTCGCGCTCGCCGACGCGTTTCGCGCCTGGGTCCGCATGCTGCACCTCGTCGTCGAGGTGGAGAACGCCGTGCGCCACGACTTCCAGATCGTCCACTCGGTCACGGTGGCCGGCGAGCGCCCCCAGGACATGACGATCCTCAAGGCGCGCATGCTGTTCGAGGCGCACGAGCGGTTCATCGGGCACTACCTCGGGTCGCTCACCGGCGCCGGCCTCGACGAGCTGTGGAGCATCGCCGTCGGCTTCGCGGCGCTCGGCGGCGACGCGCACCGGCTCCGCGCCGAGCTCGACGCGATCGCCGGCGGCGACGCCGCGCGTGCGGCCACCGACGCCATCGCGCGCGCGTGGGCGTGGCTCATCGAGCTGGGGCGCGTGTCGCCCGCCGAGCGCGCCGGCGGGCTCGCCGAGATCCGCATGCTCCGGCCGCAGCTCGAGCGGATCGACCGCGAGTTCCTCGGCGCGCTGAAGCGAACGATCGCCTGCGCGGTCGCGGCGCTCGAGCGCTGGGAGCGCACCACGCGGGCCCACGCGGGTGCCGCGCTGGTGGCCGCGCTCGAGGAGGTCGTGCGCAGCGTGGCCCAGCTGCACGTCGCGGTCGCGGCGATCTCGACCTGGTGACGCCGGACAGCCACGCAAGGCCCGGCGTCCGCGCCGGCGAGTGGCGCGTACGCTGCTTGCGTTCATGCCGCCGTCCGAAGCCGGCTGTCTACCAGGTCACGGTATCGCGGGGCAGGCTCAGTTGACGACCGAGGTCGTGCCCGGCTTCACGACGACGCTGGCCTGGTGCGGCGCTTCGTCGCCGCCGGTCACCGTGACGCGCCGGGTGCCGGCCTCGAGGGCGACGCGCTTGGTGGTGGCGCCGGGGCCCAGCTGGATCAGCTTGCCGCCGGCGGCCTCGACGTAGCCGAGCTCGAACTTGACGTCGAGATCCCTCTGCTTGGCGGTGACGGTTCGCGTGACGCGCGGGGCTGGGGGCACGAGGAGCTCGACCAGGTGCGGGCCCGGGGCGACGACGCAGTCGAGCGGCGGCGCGACGTCCTGGCAGGCCGGCGCGTCGTCGACGCGGATCTTGACGTCGAGGTTGGCGCGCAGGTGCAGGGTGACGCCGTCGAGCAGGTGGCCGCCGAGCTCGATGCCGTCGGCGCCGCGCGGCGGGGTGACCGGATCGAGGATCGCGGGGAGCTTCCTCGGCATCGTCAGCATGAACCGGACCGGCTTGCCGGCCTCGACGAGCAGGTCGTACGGCGTGAGCGCCCCGGCGACCAGCTGGCCGTTCTGCCAGATCTGCGCGCCCGGAGGATCGGACACCAGCTTGACGCGCGCCAGCTCGTCGGAGACGGCGAGCGGCTGGATCAGCCGGGTCTCCTTGCCGGGCCCCGGGATCGTGAGCTTGGTGGTCGCGTCGTGATAGCCGGCCTTCTTGAAGGTGATCGTGGCCGGGGCGCCCGGGGCCAGCGACTTGAGCGTGACCGGGGTCGTCCCGGCGGGCTTGCCGTCGAGCTCGACCGTGGCGCCGGTCGGGGTGGTGTCGAGCTCGAGGGTCGGCGCGAGCGCCTGGAGCTCGATGGTCACCGGGTTCCCGCCGGTGTGCGGCTGGATGACGGCCTGCTTGGGCTCGTAGCCCGGAAGCCGCGCGACGATGGGGTAGGTGCGGTCGACCTCGAGATCCTTGATGACGAGGGTGCCATCGGCCGCGGTCCCGGCGTTGTGGCCCTCGACCTCGATCATCGCGCCGGCGGGGACGGTGTGGATCGCGATCGCGGTGCGGGTCGGACCGAAGATCCGGGGCCACGCGACGAGCGCGCCCAGGCCCAGCGTCGCCAGGATCGCCAGCACCAGGGCCCCGATCAGGGCGCGCGGCATGGCCGGAGGGCCGGCCGGCTGGCGGCGCTCGATCGGGTGCGAGGCGCCGGCGGGCAGCCGCTTCGACGGTCCCGCGGCGAGCCGGCCCGCGGCGTCGATCTTCTCGACGAAGAACCCGAGGCTCTGGAGCTGGATCTTCGGGGCCTCGAGGTCGAAGCTGCACACCGCCTCGGTCGCGACCCCGGGCAGCACGTTGAAGAACACGCCGGACGACGAGTTCGTGATGAAGTACAGGCCCAGGCCCGCGCCGCCGGTCTTGCGATCGATCTGCTGCTCGCTGTGCAGGCACTTGTGGAGGTAGCGCAGCACGGTCGAGCGCTCGAGGGTGCCGAACGCATCGCGCACCGCGATCACAAACTGCTTGCCGTCGCAGACGTATTGCACGACGACCTTCTGCTCGACGCGCAGCGAGATCCGCGTCTTGGTCGGGATCTCCGAGAAGATCGGGCGGCCTTGCTCGTCGACCGGCGCGTCGTACAGCGCGTTCATCAGCATCTCGTCGGCGCACTGCTCGATCGACTCGCGGTACTTGCGCCGCACGCCCATCGCCTCGGCGAACTCCGCGAGCTGCGAGATGCACAGCGACTTCTCCTGGTAGTCGCCGACCAGGAAGTTGTGGATCTGCGTGCCCCACCGGATGTGCTTCTCGAGGCCGAAGATGTCGCCCGCGAGCACCCGGGTCGCCATCGCGGACAAGAGCGTCACGTCGAAGTCGTCGGCGACCATCATCGCGGCGACGCGCTCCGAGCCCTGCATGAGGTCGACGACGGCGGCGAGGTTCGAGCGCGGCAGGATCGCGATCACCCGGGTGTCGCCGACCATGCGTGAGACCAGCGCCGCCGCGGCGCCCTCCATCGCGCCCTCGAGGTGGAGGACGACGAGCGCGGCGGCCAGCTCGCCGGCGCCGAGGTCCTCGAGCGCCAGGTGCGCGTCGACCGTGCCGCCGGCCGCCTTCAGCGCGACGGTGAGCTGCCTTGCGAACGCCTTGTCGGGCGATAGCGCGATGATCCGTCGAGCGAGCACCGAGCGAAAATCGTAGCCCGAACCGTGATCGGGCGACAGTTCCTTTGGCTGGCCCGGCCCCGGGGACCGGGCGGGACCTGGGTTCCCCGGCGGGCCGGCGGGGGCGATGGTCCTGATCCGGCTTCACCGCCCGGCTCAGGTGTTCGCGGTCACCCCGCGGTCATCCCTGCGTCATCGCTTCAGCGTCTTCGCGACCTCGGCGACGCCTTGCACGTTCTGGAGGTGCGCCAGGTGTCCGATCAGGTAGTCCTTGACCTGCGCCTCGAGCGACGCGAGGTCGGTGATGTTCATCGCCTTCGCGTAGCCGGCGATCGTTTGCTGCTCGCCCGCCGCGTACTCGCCGTCGACGTACGCGAGGAGCAGCGCGGTCTTGATGAACAGCTGCCGCAGCTCGGGGGTCGGCAGCATCGCCGCGAGGTTGTCGGGCTCGACCTTGGGCGCGCGCGCGAGCGCCCCGAGGTCCGCGGGGTGCGCGGTCGTCGAGTTGAAGAACTCGCCGATCATCGCCGCCTCGCGCTCGTGGACGTTGCCGTCGGCGCGGGCGACCGCGTAGAGGCCGCGCGCGATCGCCTCGGCCTGATCCTCGCGAATCTCGATCTCGGGAAAGAACTCGCTCATGGTCATCTCCTGTGGCCGCAACGGAGCTTCAGCTCCGCCAAACGTTTCTGGAGCTCGTCGAGAGATAGCCGCGCGTATTTTTCGGGCAGCATCCGGCGGTTCGACGCCTCGAACACCGCGAGCAGCTCCATGTACTCCAGCATCTCGAGGTCGCGCGACGGCAGGTAGTCGGCGACGGCCTTCTGGAAGTGCTCGGCCGCGATCGGCACGTCGGGGCCGGCCTCGGCGGCGTAGTCGCTCGCGAGCAGCGCGATCGCCTCGAAGTCGGCGTTCGAGTAGCCGACGATCTTCTCGGACACCGCGGCGCGATCGCGCGGGAACTCGATCGCCGTCGTGAGCTTGTGCTTGCGGATCTGCGCCGCGATGATCTGCTCGACCTCGTCGCAGGTCTGCGGGTACAAGAACGGGATCTTGCGATCGAGCCGGCCGGCGCGCTTGATGTCGATGTCGAGCTTGTCGGGGCGGTTGGTCATCAGGATGAACAGCACGCGACCGCGATTCGCGGTGTCGCTCATGAACTCCTTGATCCGCGCGACGACGCGCGACCCGGTGCCGCCGTCGCCGCCCTCGTCGTCGCCGCCGCCCGAGCCGAACGAGCGGTCGGCCTCGTCGAGGATCACGATCACGTTGCCGATGCCGTGGATCACGCCGAGGATCCGCTCGAGGTTCGACTCGGTCGAGCCGACCCACTTCGAGCGGAAGTTCTTGAGCTTGATGCCGGTCAGGCCCGACTCGTTGACGAACGCCTCGGCGACGAAGGTCTTGCCGGTGCCCATCGGGCCGGTGAACAGGAGGCCCATCGGGACGCGCGCCGTGCGGCCCTCGCGGATGTTCCTCGCGACCGAGATCAGCTCCTTCTTGATCTCCTCGATGCCACCGACGACCGAGAAGTCGTGCGCCGCGTCGACGAACTCGATGAGGCCGAAGCACTCGCGCTCGATCACCTCGCGCTTGCGCTTGCCGATCAGGCGCAGGATCTCCTCGTGCGGCTCCTCGCGAACGGCGGCCGGCGCGCCGGCGGGCGTGGGCCCGATCAGCTGCTGGATCTCGTCGCGCGGCATCCCCTGGGTCACCGCCGCGAGCTTGCGCGCGCGGGCCTCGTCGGGGACGAGCGTCTTGATGAACCGGTAGCGCGCCTCGGGATCGTCGTCGCCCGGGGCCGCCGGCTGCAGGATCGACTTGATCTGGATCGACTTGAGGCCCGCGGTGATCGTCGCGAGCCGATCGATGAAGGCCGGCTCGAGCGCCGGGTTGACCTTCCGGATCACCGCCTTGCGATCGTCGATGGCGGGCATCGGGATCTTGACCGCGGCGACTCGCGGGTTCGCGACGATCTTGGGGTGGAGCTCGCCGGCGATCTCCGCCATCAGGATCACGATGTTGTCGGACGCCTCGAGCTGCGGCGCGAGCGACCAGCGCTGCAGCATCACGACCGAGAGCCGATCCGCCTCCGACGAGAACGACGCCTCGCCCGCCGGCGCCAGCATCTCGGCGTACTCGAGGACGAGCGCGACGTTGTTCTGCGAGAACACCAGGCGCTCGAGCACGGGCAGCACCTTGTCGGGTGCGCGCTCGAGGAGCAGCGCCTCGATCCCTTCGACCTTGCCCGCCTTCTTGGCGAACCGACACCCGGTCGAGAGGTTGTAGCGGACGACGATGTCCTTCTTCTCGAACACGCTGTGGGTGAGGAAGTCGGCGACCGAGACCAGCTCGCTGCCGTCGAGCACGAGGTCGTGGACGTTGCCGTGGAGGATGAAGACGCTCGCCTCGCCACGAAGGTAGCGGCGCTTCAGCTCCTCGGCCCACACGGGAAGTGGCGCGGGCATGTCAGTCCTTGCGCTCGTTCCTCATCACATCGTCTTCTGGCCGGCCTTCGCCGCGTTCACGTTGCGCAGGCGCTCCCACTCGGTCTTCGACGACGCCTCGCCGGTCGACGTGCGCAGCGCCTTGAGCCGCGTGTCGAGGTCGCTCTCGCCGAGCTCCTTGCCGAGGTTCGCCTCGGCGATCGTGTTCTTGATGTGCGCGCGGACGTTGTCGAGCGCCTTGACCTCGTTGTCGACGGACAGGCCCTCGAGCTGGTCCTGGACCCGCATCCGCGCCTCGGCCGAGGCCATCTTGGCGAGCATGTTGTCCTTCTCGGCCTTCAGCCCCTTGATATCGGCCTGGACCTGGACGAGCGAGGCCTTCGCCGAGTCGGCGTCGTTCTTCGCGGTCGTGAGGTCGGCCTGGAGGCCGGCGACCTCCTCGGTGAGCGCCTTCTGCTTCTGGATCAGCACGAGGCCCAGATCCTGCTGGTTACTGTCGACCGCGGTCTGCAGATCGGCGCTCACCTGCGCGAGCTCGGCCGACTTCTGCTTGTACCGCGCGTCGATGTCCTCGCGGCGACGGATGATCGCCGCGGTGGCATGCTTGAGCGCCGTGTACTTCTCGATCATCGAGTTGATCGCGTTCTCGTACGCGATCTCGGGATGCTGCTTCTCGACGTCGCTGATCCAGAGAGATACGAACCCGCGCCACAGGTTGGCCACGCGCCCGAAGAACCCGGTATTCGCCATGGTGAGTATCGTAGGCACCGTGGGAGCACCGGTCAACTCGACTCGTGTTAGAACAGCGCCGTGGCGTGGAACAAGCTCAAGAGTCTGTTCGTCGTGACCGAGGGCCAGCCGACCACGATCTCGGCGGAGGACAACGCGGTGATCGAAGCCGCGCTGGCCCACACGCCGGAGGCAGTTCCGGCCGAGCTGCCGCCCGACACCGACCGGTCCAAGCTGTCGGGTACGATCGACTTCCAGGGGCTCTACGACCAGGCGGGGATCCCGAACACCGACGAGGTCGAGGCGCTCGAGAAGTTCCTCGTCGAGCTCGATCACGATCTGCCCCAGGCGTCGAAGCTGTCGTCGGCCAAGGCGTTCCTGAAGGCGATCGGCAAGTCGTCGACCGACGTGTTGACCGACGCCGCGCGCAAGATCCGGGTGGTCCGCGCCGTCGCGGACAGCAAGTCCGCCGACTCGCAGCACGCGATCACCACCGAGCAAGCGGCGATCGACGGCCTGCAGCAGCAGATCGACGACCACCGCGCGGCGATCGAGGCGGCCAAGCGCGACCTCGAATCGGTCAAGGCGCAGTGCACGACGGAAGAATCGCGGCTCCAGGGCGCGCGGATGTTCTTCGGCGTGATGGACCAGCTCACCGACGATCCGAAACCCGCCGCGCCGCCGAAACGCTAGGCTGGAGGCCGACCGGCGCCCAACAGTTGCAGATGGCGCTCGTGCGCATATAATGCGCATGTGAGCCCACCCTACGATGTCAACGCACCCAAGCGTCCGGTCAACATGACGCTGAACGAAGACCTCGTGCGCCGCGCGCGCGAGTACGCGACCAACCTCTCCGAAAAAGTGGAGAAACTGCTGGCGGACTACGTGGCTGCGGAGAGGGAACGGCGTGCGGAGGCGGATAGTTCGTTGGATGCCGCGATCACCGCATGGAACGAATTCGACGAGCAACACGGGGCCTTTGCCGATGAGCATCTGAACCTCTGATGGGCCAGTTCGACGTTCATCGAAATTCGGGACCTCAGCAGGCGGTCATCCCTTACGTCGTGGTCGTGCAGTCGAGCCGGTTCGACTCGGCCCGTCGGCGGGTTGTCATTCCGCTCGTGCTTCGGTCGGCCGTTCCGAGCCCGGATCCAAGCTTGAATCCGGGGTTCGACGTCGAGGGCCGCAAGGTCGTGCTCAATCCCCTGCAGATCGTTTCCATTGCCGTGGATCGTTTGGGTAAGCGCGTCGGTTCATTGAAAAACGACGGTGATCGCGTCATCGCAGCGATCGACCTATTGATCACGCGCGCTTGGGACTGATGGACGCGCCCCCCCAACACCATCGGCGCTGTCGCGGCCAGGGCTAGAGCTGCGTGAACGCGGCCTTCAGCCGGTGCTCGAGCTCGACGAACTTCGGCTCGGTCTCGAGGTCGTCGCGGTAGGCCAGCCCGAGGGCGACGAGATCGACGGTCTCCTTGATGTGCGCGCCCGACGTGGCCTTGCCGTCGGCGGCGCGGTCGCGGCCGAGCATGAACACGGTGTCGGCGACCTTGAGCGCGGCGCGGATGTCGTGGGTGACGATCACGATCGTGTTGAGCTCGTCCATGTCGCGGACCTGGAGGAGCAGCTTCATCACCTCGTCGAGGGCGGCGGGGTCGAGGCCCGAGAACGGCTCGTCCATGAGGAGGAGGGTCTTCTGCTTGACGAGCTGCTGCGCGATCGCGACGCGCTGGCGCTGCCCGCCGGACAGCTGGACCGGGTAGAACCCGGCGCGCTCGGCGAGGCCGAACCGCGCGAGCAGCTGCGCCGCCTTGTCCCGCGCCTCGGCGCGCGGCATCCCGTTCATCACGCCCGCGGTGACGAGGTTGCCGAGCACGGTGCGGTGGCGGAGCAGGATGTAGTTCTGGAACACGACCCCGACGGTGCCCGCCGGCATGGGCCGATCGTGGAGGCCGGTGATCGTGCCGCTCGTCGGCTGATTCAGCCCCGCGATCAGCCGGAGCAGCTGGGTCTTGCCGACGCCGGACGGACCGAGCAGCGCGACGATCTGGCCCGTGATCTTGTCGGGCCGCACGCGATCGATGATCTCGAACCCGAGCTTCTCGAGGATCAGGTTGCCACCGAGCCGCAGCGAGACATCCCTCGCGCGAAACAGCACCTCGTTGGCCACCATCAGGCGCGCATCCTGTCGAGCTGGCTGTAGGGGCACAACGCGCGCGTCAGCGCGCCCGCCAGGTAGTCGAGGATGAGCCCGATGACGAGGATCACGACCATGATGGCGTAGACCTCGGCGAGCCGGAAGTGCTTGCTCTCGTTTGCGATCATCGCGCCGACGCCGCCCTCGGCGCGCGAGATGTTCTCGACCATCGTGATCATCGACCAGCCCATCGCGACGTTCTGGCGCAGGACGTCGAGCGCCTTGTCGAGCGTCCCGAGGATCACGACCTCCCACAGGATCCGGAGCTCGCTCGCGCCGAGCGCGCGCAGATGATCGAAGTTCTCGCGCGGGATCTCGACGACGACGCGGGCCATCGCCGTGACGAAGTACGTCGTCATGCCGAACGTGAGCAGATCGACCTTGAGGTCGTAGCCGCCGCCGGTGATGAGCGTGAACGGCACGACCAGGCCCGAGCCGAGCCCGAGGAACCGCAGCTTCGAGATGCCCTCGACGAGCGGGCGGAACAACGGGACGATGGTCGCGTACGACAGCGCCATCGAGATCACCACGGTGAGCACCAGCGCGTGGCCGATCAGCTTCAGGGTCGTGAACAGCTCCTGGGACAGGCCGCTCTGCATCCACAGCGCGCCGAGCGCGTTCCACACCTCGCCGGGGCCGGGCAGGGTCTTCCACGGCGACGCGACCCACGCCAAGAGCGCCATCGCGAGCCAGAACGCCACCAGCCCGAGCGCGATGGTGCGATCGATCGATCGGTTCGGCAGGAACGCGTTCTTGAGCGAACCGGACGCGCTCAACTGCGATCCGTCGATCCGAGGACGATCTCGACCCGGCGGTTCTTCGCCTTGCCGTCCGCGGTCGAGTTCGACGTGACCGGGTTGGTCTGGCCGTGCGCGAAGATCCGGACCCGTCCGTCCGGGAAGTTCGACGGCGATTGCTTCTCGAGCCACGTCTTGACCGCGAACGCGCGATCCTCACTGAGCTTCATGTTGCTGTCGGCGTTGCCGGCGTTGTCGGTGTGGCCGTGGATCTCGACGGTGGTGCCGCCGGCGATCACGAGGTCGTTGAGCAGCTTCTTCAGCGTGTCCTCGGCTTCGGCGGTGAACGTCGCCTTGCCCGTGTCGAACTTGATGTCCCAGTTCTTCTTGGAGACGACGATCGCCGCCGGCTTGGTCTCCTTGTCGAACGTCGCGAGGTCGGGCTTGGTGGGCGCGGGCGCGGCGGTGTTGAGCTCCTTGACGAACGAGACATCGGAGATCTGCTCGACGGGCGGGAAGTTCGGGACGACGTCGGGGTACATGAGCTTCGCCATGTTGCCGAACGTCGTGTAGGTCGCCGCGAACAGGTTCGTCGATCCGGGCGCGAGCCCGAACAGCTGGAGGTTGTCGGCGAGGTTCGAGACGGCGGAGCCGCCGAGATCGACGGGCGCGCCGGTCTTGTCCTTCACGATCTGCGGGCTGAAGTACTTGAACCAGTAGTCGCCGTCCTGCTCGTTGTAGGCCACGGCGCTGACGGCGGCTGCCTTGTGGAGGTTGGCCTCGTCCTTGACGGCGTCGGCGCCCTCGAAGATCGCGGCCAGCATGCCCTTCACGATCTCGCGGTTTCCGTTGATCCACTTCTTGCTGCCGATGATCACGGCCGGCATCTGCGAGCGATATTGCTTCGTCGAGACGATCGAGACCAGGCCGCCCTTCTTCTCGGCGACGTTCACGTCGCCCGGCGTCCACGTCACGACGCCCTGCACGCAGTGGTTCTCCTTCGCGCCGGTCTTCTTGTTCTTCATGTCGACGCAGAAGCCGGTGATGTACTTGGTCGCGGCGTCGATGTAGTCGGAGGCGTTGACCCAGTTCATCGCGTTGGGGTCGTAGTTCGCCTCGTCGGGGTTGTTCGGGATGTTGTTGTCCCCGAGCCACTTCATCGCGATGTTCCAGTCGCCGTCGCGGAGCACCCCGGCGACGAGCGAGCCGCGGGCAGCCTGCGGGTTATCCTTCCACGCCTGCGGGCCCATCAGCTTGTCCTCGCCGCGGCTGTAGCCGGCCGAGCCGACGACCTCGACCTCGTAGTCCTTGCCGAGCTTGTCGAGGCGATCGTTGACCCCCTTGAAGAACTGCGCGCCGCCGTCGCCCATGATGACGACGAAGTGCGCGCCCTTGGAGGGGTTCTTGTCGCCGCCGTTCAGCGCCTCGGCGAACGTGACGAGCTGCGCCTGCATGTTGTTCGTGTCGTCCTCGCGAATCAACTTCAGGTTCACGCCGTGCTTGCACATCAGGCTGCCTTCGGCGGCTTGCTTGCCGCCGGTGGCGTACATGAGGCCCATCTGGGCGTTCCACGCCCAGTGGTAGAGCCGGACCTCCGGCTTGTCCGCGCAGCCCGGCTTCGCCGAGGCCGAGGCGGGCGTCCCGGTCGGCGGCGTCGCGCTTCCGTCGGGATCCTTCAGCTTGGGCACCTCCTTGGTCTCGAGGGGAGCCTTCTTGGGAAATAGCTTGTCGCGCTGGCTATAGACACCAGCGCCGACGGCGCCAAAAACAATGAGCGTGATGAGAACCTTGGCGAACGGAGTGAGTTTCATATCCCCTCCCGATGAAACCGCCGAATCTTTGCGCCTATCCCGCCATGGGTCAACAAGTCGGCTATCCTCAGCGTAAGCATGGCCACCGCAGGGGGCAAGAAGCCGAGCCTGGTCCACCGCGCGTTCTGGAACCAGTACAACTTCATTCTGCTCGGCGCCGCGGGCCTGTTCTCGATCGCGACGTTCACGTGGATCCCGCTGCTGCTCG
>Ga0308176_10000182_pt1 | contig 43968 bp, 39 predicted proteins | sample PhyCR2_3_FD_203890 | JGI IMG/M metagenome (GOLD analysis project Ga0308176, IMG submission 203890) | Soil microbial communities from UC Gill Tract Community Farm, Albany, California, United States - DLSLS.C.R2 | ecosystem: Environmental > Terrestrial > Soil > Agricultural land | place: USA...
CTGCGCCGCGGTACCCGCCGTCAGCGACATGAAGGCGCGCCGCACCGGATCGAGCGTGCGCTCGACTCCAGACACCCATCTCCATGCGCAGCGTGGCCGGCTGCCTGCGATCGAGACGTGGTCGTAGGGGATGTCGAGCAGCTCCATCATCACGGCGTGGCCAGCCTCGTGAACGGCCGCTTCGCGCATTTTGCGTTGAATCATGACGACCTCGGCTTTCCTGGGATCGATAACGGATTGACGCTCAAGTGGCCTTCGAGGACACGAGGGTCTCGCGAGGGTCGAGCGGGTCGCGCGCGTGCGGTGCGACGCCTTCAACCGACCGGGTGCGCCAGCTCATGCACGTACGGCAGCCGACGACGCCAGTCGTGACGTCGAGGCCAACAACCGACGTCAGGCGCCTGCATCCGGTGCTCACGTTGGGGCAGCGGAGCCAGCGACGTTGCCCTCCATGGCACGTCGGCGCATCGACCACGACGACGTCGAGATGGACGACGTGCACGCCGATCGCGACGCGGATGCTGCGAACGTGCTCCCACTCGCGGGGCGGAAAGCGTGTGCGCAGGGCGGGCAGGCGCAAAAGCACGCAGTCGGAACGCCACGTCATCGGGCGGCCTCGACGTTCACGATCGCGTTCTGGATCGCGACCGCGGTGCCCCTCTTCTCGGCGGCGGCGAGCAACAGCGCGAGGCGCCGCGTGGCACCCGTCGCAAGGCGATCGGCGAGGAGCGCGCCGGCTGCGTCGCCGGCCTGGGCGCGCGCCCCGGCGGCCGCAACCAGCAGGTCGACCGTGGCCGCAGCGAGCGCTATTTGCCGTGCCAGAAGGCGTTCACGCGCAGCCGGGCCCTCAAGCGCGAGCGCCGTGGCGGCGTCCTTGATCACCTCGAGCAGGTGGGCCGTGTCGCCGTCGGCGTCAACGAAGGCTGCGGCGTGCAGCTCGTCGAGCCACGTTAGGCCGATCCGGGGCTGCCTTGCGCGCGAGGCAGTGGGGGCGACCCGCTCACGCGAGCGGGCGCCGAGAGAGTGCTCAGGTACCGCGGTAGGTGGCATTCAACACGAGTATAGGTCGGCACGGGAACGACATGGACAGTCGTTCCCGCCGCGCTTGGGATTCGACGACGGAGCGTCCAAGCGCCCCCCTCGGGGGTGACGCGGTGACGCCGGTGACGCCGGTCTATTGTCGGTAACCTGCCGCAGCCATCCAGTCACCGCCGGCAGCGGGTACGGTCTACGAGCTGGTAAGCATTTGAGGTCCACGGGGGGTCACCCGCGTCATTGCGTCACCCGATCGTATCCTCAGTAAGGCACGCCTCGGCCTCGAACCCGCCATCCTCCGTTCCTGTGCATGTCGGCTGTCTCATCCCGGGCTGAGCAGCGGCGTCCTGGGCTGGTTGGTTACCAAGCCCCGGCTCAGTAGGCGTATGAACAGCTGAGACAACCTGCGGCTGGCTCGGCGCGTCGCTGATCGACCACAGCGTGCCCCGCTTGGTGTTCCGGCAAACGAGCCGCTTGCCGTCGACTACACGATTGCGGATCTGCCCGAGCCGAATTCCAATCGAGTTCGGAGTGATCTTGCCCGACTTGTCCGCCATCATCGCCACGGCATCCGCGAGCGACTCGTATTTGAAGCCCGTGGTGTCACGTTGACTTGACGCCGAGATGATCTGTGACGCGGTGAACTCGGTCTTCTGTTGGTCGCCGGTCAAGGCATACAGACCATCGATCATCAGCTGAATGAGCGCGGCATCCCGATCTGCGCTCTCCGCGAGCCCTTTGCGTGCGCCGCCGGGATCCGCGAGGCCGACCCATACGATGCAGTTGCGCACGAGCTGGCTCCACCCCTCGAACGATCCCCAGGCTGGTAGCGCCTGATCGGGCCGGCCCGCGACGCAGTAGGCTCGAAGGATTGTCAGCGCCGCTGTGACAAGCGTCGCGCGATTCTCAGCGATCCAGCGCCCGAGATTTGGGTGCTGGAAACCGCTCCGCTCCTCCGGCTTCTCCTCGGGGGTTTCCAGGCGAACATGGAGGCAACGCCGCACGGTGTCGGCGCCAAGCACGATGTTGTTGCCCGTCGCGTACCAGGTCGCGAAGAACGGCACGGTGATCATGCGTGACTCGCCGAGGATGCGATCCTTCCACACGACGCTCGTCAGCGCCGCATCCAGGCTCGGGCCGCCGAGCGTCCCTGCGATGTTGTCGATCAAGATCATCGGCTCGCCCTCAATCGCAAGTGCGGTGATCCTCTTCCGCATCTCGCCATCGTCTTCGACGTGCGGCATGCGCGCCATCGGACGGCCCGTGACGATCAAGCCGAAGGTGTCGCGGAGCAAACTCTTGCCGACGCCACGGAGGTTGCCGTCGATCAGCTTCATCGGGGTCGGGCCATCGAAGGCGTGCCGCGCCAGCGGCGTGAGCACGCCCGAGAACCAGGCAGACTTGTGCTCTGGCCTTGCGAACGGAAAGTCGACGACCACGTCGAGCAGGAGATCCCTTGCGCGAATCGCGTCCTCGATCGTGGGCGCAACGGGGACCGGTGGGAACGCGATCTCCGGCGGCTTGAAATAGAGGCCGGTCTCCACGTCGTATCCAGGCGTCTCCAGCACGGTACCGTCCGCCCGCAGCACGGGCGTCTCGACGACCGCCTCGAGCCGACGGACGCCTGGCCATGCCGCGCGCTGTGCAACCGCCGAGATTGACCAGGCCGGTGGGTGAACGGGAACCAGCGTCTTCCCATCGTGCTGGAGCCATTGCGCGCGTGACGCAAGCATCTCACGAATCGTTGCGGGCTTGAGGATCACAATACGCGGCGAACCAGGCTGGCGATGAACCGCCTTGATTGGCCTGTCCGAATCGGTGGCGATCTGGACGAGCTCGCTGCCGCGGCGATAGGCCTCAGGGTGCGTCGCGAGCGCGGCGACCGCTTCGTTGTTGACGCGTTCCTCGTCGACGTCGAGCAAGATCACGGGAAGCGCCGCACGAGATGGCTCGTCGGGTTCGCCAGCAATGTCTTGTTCTACGACATCGAGCGCGCGAGCGACGACCCTAGCGATGTAGTCGTCGCCGCCGCTCGCGGCGTGACCATCGGGCCGCAGACGAAGCGTCGCGGCAAGCACATCGGGATCGGTCACGCCCTCGCGCGCGAGCTTCGTTGAGAGCTCGACATCGTAGCTTTCGGGAGATCCTAGCTCCTGCCCATCCGCGCCAACCCCTTCGGCCTCGCCGGCGAAGACACGGTCAAGGCGAGGGTGCCGCGTGAGTAGCGCCGCCACTACGGGCGGCAGCCTCGGCTTCGTAGGTCTGATCGCGGGGTCGGCGTTCGCGTCACCGTCCGGTGCGCAGTCACAACGATCCGAACTTCCATCCTCCTGTCCGATGCTCGCGGAGGCCACGTCGCTGCAGTGCAGCGGCGGTGATTCTTCAGCCTTCACCGTGCACCTGCCCTGACGTTGTGCTGGGCACGCGTGATCTTCTTCGCAGCGAGCGCAAGGTACGTCTCGACGTAGCCGACGACAGGCTCAGCACCTGGTAGCTTCGCCATGGTCTTGAGCGACTTCTCGAACAGGAGATGTGCGAGGTGCTCGGGGGCCTCGTTCGGCGCGAGCGACGCGACGATGCATGCGATCCGCCACATCGTGTTGTCGCGCGTCCCGAGCGCCGCGTACGAATGGCCTTCGAGACATTGCTCGATGAGCTTCTTGCTCTCCGGATTCGTGAGGCGTCGGAGACGCACGAGCAGCGCGACGGTGGAGATGCGCAAGCTCGTCGACGCCGCTGGCCGCTCGTCGACCGCCTTCAGGCCGCCCGGCCTCGCGCGCGGCCCCGAAAGATTGGCTTTCGTATGTGTTCGTTCGATGTGCCGAACGCGACGGTCGAGCCGTTCGCGTGCTGCGTCGAACCCGGTAAGTGCGAGGAGCGCGTCGATGTCGAGCGCGCCGCCCGTGGCGTAGTCCGTAACAGGCACGTGATCAGGCGGGTCGTCTGGACGACGCGTGTACACGAAGTTCAAGTGCGTGAGTTGGTCGCACGTGCTGTCGTAGCCGGCATGCTTCGCGCTCGCGTGCCCTCCTTCGTCCCAGAACGGGTCATAGCGCAGGCCAGCCAGCTCGCTGAAGATGCCGAGCGTCCACCCGAGCTTCGGGCAGTAGACGTTGCGTTTCCAGTTGGCGACGCCGGTGTCGTCACGCTCGGGAATCATCGGGGACTCGAGGGGAATCTCGAGGTGGTGCCGGTCCGGTGCAATCGGGCGCATCTGCCCGACGAAGGCAAGCCCGACCTCCCTGCATAGAGCACACGATTCATCCCAGCCACCGCACTCATCGGAGTCCATGAAGATCCCGGAGCGGAGGACGCACTCGTTGTCGGAGTGTCCGCGATACCGGCAGCGCGCGAGCGTCACGCAGACCGCCTGGCCCTTGGGGTAGGTACCCTTCGAGCCCGCGGCGAGCCACTCGCCGTACCGCGACACCGTGGTCCGGTGCTCCTCGCCGTGGCCCGGTCGCTGGGCCGTGCCCGCGAACGGGTGGCAGCCGCGCCATTTCCAGAACGTGACCCAGAAGATCCCGCTCCACGCCACGACGGCGCGGCGCAGCGCCTCGAGCGCGTGGTCGCGCTGCGTGCGCGTCCATTCTCGCGCCGCGATCATGTAGCGAGTGGTAGCGCGCGAGAAGTCGGTTGCCGTAGGCGGCGTTGGGTTCGGCTTGCACGCTGGTTCATCGGCTGGCTGCATCTACGACCCAACGCAAACGCAGGCAACCTTTCTGAGCCGATCCAGAGCGATGGACGGCTGTCCTATACTGTTTGTATGAGAGCCCGAGCACCCGTCCAGGTCGAGCACATCGACGTGCCCATCGGGGCCGCCGTGGTCCGCCAGTCGATCAGGGTTCGCACGGTCGAGCTGGTTGGAGGCAAGCACGGCGAGTGCAGGACCACGATCAGGTACTTCGTGCCTGGCACCGAGGTCGTGAATTATCTCGTTGAGCAGATGATCCAAGACGCGAGAGCCGGAGACCCGCGAGCGCGCGTCCTGCTCGCGACGCACGTCGTCGCCGGACATCTCAAGCAGCCGACCTATCGCTACATCACGGCCACCACCCTGTTCAAGGCCGGGCTCGTGAGCCATCGCCGCGACCTCTATCGCTACGTGGATCGCGCCGTGGACGATGCCCTACCGAAGATGTGGGTGGACGATGATCTCGAGACGACGCTCATGAAGCAGCTCGTCGGCGTCACACCGAGCCATGCGCAAGAGCTACTGCCCCAAGTCAAGGTGGCCCAACGCACGCTGCTGAAGGAGATCTGGCCAGCTGACCGGAAGATCTACGCGCAAGCTCGACCCAGTGTCATGCCACAACGGAGCCTTGCGCCATTCGAGCGAGTCGGCCGGCACCGAATCCGTTCGTTGATCCGCGCGAAGCTCGGCGGAAGCAGCGACCTCGAGCGGCTCACAACGTTGCGGATGATCTCCGAGCGCCAGGCGTTGATTGATCGTGCGAACCGGATGACGCTGGACGCGCTTTTACGCGACGGACGCATCACGCCCGAGGAGGAGCGCGCCTATCGCTTTTGGCACCTCAAGCGCCGCGCTCCCGTGCGTACTACCGATGGGATCTGGTTCGACGGCATCGTCTGGGACACGCCGTACTTGCGCAGCCTATTGTGGCTTTCACCGGCGGTTCACCATCGACTAGTGGGCACCGCGTTCATGCGCGCATGCCCCGCGGATCAGCTCGCCACGGCGCAGGCCGATCTCCGGCATCATCTTGAGGCTCTACTGAAGGTTGGCCGATTCCTGCTGAGCATGGTGCGCGACGAGAATCAATCGAGGATGGCCGCCAACGCGGTCACGCCAGTGAAGACCCTGGCTCGCCTGGGCACAAAGCAGCAGCAACTCGCGGCGATCGCCGCGAACAAGCGACACGTCACGCGGAAGCAGTGGAAGGCGGCGGAGCTCAAGATCGACGGCATGTCCACGAAGGATGTGGCTGAAATCCTGGGCATTTCTCGTCAGGGCGTCGAGAAATTGCTCGCCGCCGCGCATGAACGCGTGACGCTTCGCAACAAGGGCTTCGGCGGCAACCAACGGCGCGGATGAGGTTGCATGCGTTTGCGTTGGGGTTGGAGGACCCATGGCCCACCTGCCCTACGACCTGCGATTCGCGGAGGAGTTCCTCGACATCCATGCCGTCGCGGCTCGGCTCGGCGTTCGCGTCGGGCATGTTCGTGCGCTCGTCGCCAAGCACCAGATCCCGGTCGTTCGAGTTGGCCGGCTGCTGCGCTTTGACTGGGCCGCGGTGCGGCAGTGGCTTGAGCGAACCGCGTCCGATGTCGAGGAAATCGCCGCTGGGCCGGACGACGCGCCCGCTCCCGCGGCGCTCGTCGCCCCGGGGGCGCAGGTCACCTCCGCTGGCATCGAGGCGCTGATACGCACGACGGCCGCTCCGGGGTCGCGCCCGATCGTGCTCGTCGCGACCAAGGCCACCCATGAACCGCCTGCTCGGAGGACACGATGAACCGTAAGCATCCGCGTCGCCCGAACGCCGCTGAACGCGCTGCCGATCAGGTTCTGAGCGCCATCCGCTCCTGCGCGCAGCGCCTATACACCGCCGCGTGGTCCTGCGACTCGCTCGCCCCGACGGTCACGGGCTTCGTCGCTGACCTCCAGTCAGGCTACTCGACGTACGACATGCCGCCCGAGGAGCTGCGCGAGGCCGCGTTCGCGGCGGGCGAGCTCACGGCCATCGCCGCGCAGAACGGCTGGTCGATCGCGGAGGCGCTCGCGCAGATCTCCGTGCGCAACGAGCTGTTCTACATCCACCAGGCCGCCCGGGGCAGCGTTGGCAAAACGCAGGACGCGATGATTCGGACCGGCGCTGACGTTGGACGGCAAGGCTTTCGCGCGGGAAACACCCGACGAATGCGTGACGACTCGCCACGCCAGCGGTCGAGGCCACCTGTCGCGACCGCGTCGGTTGCAGTCGTGTCGCAGGAAGGTCGGCGGTGATCGCCCTCGGCCATCCACCGTCGTGGAGCCACGAGCCCACCGTCGCGACGACGGTCGCTTCCGATCCCGCCCAGCCCACCGCACCAGCACCAACCACGGCCGCGCAGGGCTGACCGGAGCCGCTCGCACCGATGCCTGCTGACAATGACCGCACACGAGCATCGCTCCCCAGGCTGCTCGATGCTCGTGCGGTCGCCGACGCGCTCGCGTGCTCGTTGTCAGCCGCACGGCGTATCATGCGAACGGAGCTTGTCGCTTACCGGATCGGCGATCGTCTGCTACGGGTGAACGTCGAGGATCTCGCTGAGTACGTCAAGCGCAAGGCCGTCGAGTCGAAGGAACCCTCATGGCAAAGAACCGCTACGACTCCAAGCGCGTCTTCCGCAGGAAGCCCGGTGGCCCCTGGTACGCGTGGCTCTACGAGCTCGATGCCCACGGCGTCCGACAACGCACGCGGTTCTCGACCGGCCAGCTCGACAAGCAGGCCGCCATCGCCGTGCTCGTCGACCGGGAACGCGCAGCGGCCCAAGCTCCGCATGGTCTCGCCACGGACGCGGCCGGCCGGACGGTAGCCGACGCCCTCGAGTACCTGCTCCAGTTCTCGCAGACCCGGGAATGGCCGCAGACGACGCTCAAGATGTTCGACCAGAAGGCGGGCCACCTGAACCGCGTGCTCCGCACCTGCGCGAGCTGCTCGCCGATGGAGCCGTCGCGTTGCACGCACGCGAGCATCCCTTTGATGCAGCTCGGGCCGGCGGTGAAGCGGTACCTGGACGTCCGCCTCGCCGAGGGCGCCGCCCGCGAGTCCATCCGCAAGGAGCTGACAACGCTACGAGCAGCGTTGCGCGAGGCGGTCGCGCTTGGCTGGATGACCAAGGCGCAGTCCATCGACGCGATCCCCGACTTCACGGCGCGGTACAAGCCCCGCACGCGGTGGCTCAAGCGCGATGAGTACGCGAAGCTGCTCGACGCGCTCGAGATGGTCGAGCTGCCGGCCGGCAAGAGCAAGCGGGCGCAGAAGCTCGTCAAGCCGTCGCCTCGGCTGGGGCTCCGCGTCGTGAACCGGCGGCTGTGGATCGCGATCGCGGTCGGCCTCGGCGCCCGGCGCAGCGAGGTCGAGTCGCTCGACTGGGCGGGCATCGATCTCGATGCCGGCATCCTCGCGAACCACGGCACGAAGACCAAGGGCAGCGACCGCGCGACACCGATCCCGGCCGAGTTGCTCGTGGAGCTGCGCAAGATCCCCGAGGCGAGTCGTGTCGGGCGTGTCGTCGGCGCATGGCCGAACGTCGGCCGCGACCTCCCGAAGGCGTGCACGCTCGCCGGCATCGAGAAGGCCACGCCGAACGACCTGCGCCGGACCTACGCGAGCTGGCTCGTCAACCTGGGGGCGCCGTTGAAGGTCGTCGCGAACCTGCTCGGGCACAGCAGCACCCGCATGGTCGACCTGGTCTACGGACGCGTCGCGGACGAGACGCAGAGGGCGTGGGTCGCGAAGCTCGCGATGCCCAGCAGGCCGCTCGGCGTCGAGCAGGGCGCTGCCGGGCCGTGGGACAAATATGGGACAAACGTCCCGGAAACTCCTGGCGCTGATGGCGCTCCTGACGCGAGCGCCGCGATGCCGGGAGCGGCCGAAACCGCGGCTTCTCCGACGAAGAAGCCAATGAATGTTGTGCCCAGGGTCGGAATTGAACCAACGACACGCGGATTTTCAGTCCGCTGCTCTACCAACTGAGCTACCTGGGCGGCGGAAACGGAGCCTACACATCGCAGGCCGGTCTGGCAACTCCACCACCATGGAATCGTTGGGAATCCCCGTCTGGCGGCGGGTTGGGTGGGGCAGGGCACGCGGCGCGGGGCGTCACTGGCACCGGGAGGAGGTCTTCCCGGTGATGCTGAACTCGGTCGTCGGTCGGATCTCGCGGAGCGGTTGGCCGTCGATCTTGTGCGGGTGATCGTATCCGAACTCGCCCCCGGTGGAGATGAGGTCGTTGTGGCCGGCGCGGACCGCCGTGGCGAAGGCACGCGTGCTCGGGAGAACCTCGAGGCGGATGTACCGCTTCTCGGTCGCCGGCAGGGGCACCCCGCAGACCGATTGCACCCGCACGTCGAGCGTGCGCCAGTTGTCGCCGAGGGTGCGATCGTTCTTGCCGATCTGGAAGACGCACCCGGTGATCTTCGAGGTGCCGAGGTGCTGCCAGCTGCCGCCGATGCCGATGCTCTTGGCTGCATCGGTGACCTTGCCCCAGGCCTGCTCGGTGACGGTCTCCGGATCCGGATGGCCGGTCAAGAACGCCCTTGGGTCACATGGCGTGAAGCGCGCGCGGCAGAGGACCTTCGTGCCGGAGGCGCACGCCTTGCCATCGCCGCGAGGGTCGCTGCGCACGAAGTCCATGTCGAGCTTCGCGCAGTCCTCGGCGTGCCCCTGGCAGAGCGGCGCGGTGCCCACCCACTGCTCGGCCAGGGGCCCCACGGACGGGGTCGTGGTGACGCGCCGGCATAGAACCTTCTTGCCCGAGGCGCACGTCGAGCCGTCGCCACGAGAGTCGCTGCGCACGAAGACCATGCCGGCTTTCCGGCAGTCGTCGGGGCCGGCCTTGCAGAACGGCGCCGAGCCCATCCAGATGTCCTGATCGGCGGCCGCGATGCCCGGCATCACGGCCACAAGACCCAACGATGCGAGCACCATGCAGGTTCGCAGGAGCGCCGCGCGAAGCGTGAGGACCCACACGTTGGAGCGGCGGGCGGTGAAGAAGCGGAGTTTCGTCATCACCAGGGTAGATGTGGGAGGTCGTCCGGCGTTACAGCCCGCGTGGGATCCGGCCGCGCTCAGCGCTCGAACTCTTCCCTGCGCAACAGGCCGTCCTCGGGCACCTCGTAGCGGCATGCTCGTCGGAGACCAGTGATCCCGGTGCTGCTGGCCCGGCCCGCCACCGGGCAGACAAGCCCCGTCCAGTCAGCCGCGTGTATTTCGGTGTGCGCGCGCGCGCGCCGGCGATCCCCATGAGCCGTCGCGCGTTTACGCGACGTGCATCGGCAGCTTGCAGGCGCCCGATCCAGCGCGACAGCGAGACCGGTGCCCGCCCATGACTCGCCTGACGAAACGCTGGAGGGTTGCCTTGAGCCGGATCGTGGGTAGGGTCGCGAGATGTTCGAGGAAGGGGACGGGAAGGTCGCAATCCAGATCTTGGTCGCCGAGGGGATCCTGTCCGCCGGGGAAGCGAAGGAGGTCGCCGGCGAGGCGGCGCGGGCCGGGCATGGCTTGGCCGGGCATGGCTTGATCGAGCGGCTGCGCGCGGACGGCCGGATCTCGGAAACGACCTTTGTCTCGCTGTGCGCGCGCATGACCCGGCAGATGAAGGAAGAGCTGGGCAACCAGCCCACCGCGATCGCGCGCCCGGCGGGTCGCAGCGCGAATCAGGACAGGACGTGGGGCCGGTCTCCCGCGCTCGGCTCCGATCCTGGAGAGCCGTTCCCGGTGCCGGGCTGGGACCGCTACGAGCCGATCCGGCCGCTCGGGCAGGGTGGCATGGGCCGGGTGTTCCTCGCGCGAGATCTACGGCTCGATCGCAACGTCGCGATCAAGTTCGTGCGCGGTGGCGATCCGGAGCTGGCGCGGCGCATCGTCGGTGAGGCGCGGGCGCAGGCGCGGGTGAACGACGATCGGGTGTGCAAGGTGTACGAGGTCGGCGAGGTCCGGGGGCAGGTCTACATCGCCATGCAGCACATCGATGGCCGGCCGCTGTCGGAGCTGGTCGATGAGTTGACGTTCGAGCAGAAGGCGATCGTGATGCGCGGCGCGGCGCTCGGGGTCGCCGAGGCGCACCGCGTCGGGCTCATCCACCGCGATCTCAAGCCGTCGAACATCATGGTCGAGCGGGATGCCGAGGGTGAGCTGCGGCCGTTCGTGATGGATTTCGGGCTGGCGCGCGACTGGACGAACGCCACGACGATGACCGGCACCGTGCTGGGGACGCCGGACTACATGGCGCCGGAGCAGGCGCGCGGCGAGGTCAAGCAGCTCGATCGCCGGGCCGATGTGTACAGCCTGGGCGCCACGCTGTACACGCTGCTCGTGGGCCGGCGGCCGCTCGAGGGCCCGAACCAGCTCGCGGTGCTGTCCCGGGTCCTCACCGACGAGCCGACGCGGCCGCGTGCGATCGATCCGCGCGTGCCGGTGGATCTCGAGGCGATCGCGCTGAAGTGCCTCGAGAAGGAGCGCGCCGCGCGCTACGACTCGGCCCGCGCGCTGGCCGACGACCTGGGCCGATACCTCGGCGGTGAGCCGGTCGAGGCGCGGTCGGCTGCCGGGCTCGGCTACCGGCTGCGCAAGCGGCTCCGCCGCCACCGCCGGGTGGTCGCCGGGGTGACGGCGGCGGTCGTGCTGGTCGCGGTCGCGCTCGGGTTCGGCCTGCGCGAGCGCTGGCAGGCGGGGCGGCGGACGGAGCTGGCGCGCCGGTTCACCGAGCGCGTCGAGCGCATCGAGTCGATGGCGCGCTACTCGGCGCTCGCGCCCGCGCATGATCTCCGGCCCGATCGCGACCGGCTACGCGGTGAGCTGAAGCAGCTCGACGCCGAGATCCGGGCCGGGGGCGAGCTGGCCGCGGGGCCGGGATACTACGCGCTCGGGCGTGGCCACCTCGCCCTCGATGATGACGACCGCGCCGCGCCGGAGCTCGCGGCGGCGTGGGCGCGCGGTCACGAGCCGCGGGTCGCCTACGCGCTGGCGCTGGTCCAGGGCCGGCTCTACCAGCGCGCGCTCCACGAGCTCGAGCGATCCGATCTGCCGAAGGACCAGCGCGCGCAGCGCCGCCGCGACATCGAGCAGCGCTATCGCGAGCCGGCGCTGCGCTACCTGCGCGAGAGCAGCGGGCCCGAGGTGCTGTCGCCCGCGTACGTTGCGGCGCTGATCGCCTTCTACGAGGACCGGTTCGACGACGCGCTCGCGCAGCTCGACGCGATCGATCGGGGCAGCGACGGACGCGCGTGGTCGTACGAGGTGCCGCTCCTGCGCGGCGAGATCCTGCACGCGCGCGCCGAGGCGCGCCCGGATCAGGCTGCCGCCGACCTCGAGGCGGGCCGGCGTGCGCTCGAGGCCGCCGCGGTGATCGGCCGGAGCGTTCCCGCGGTGCACCGCGCGCGCGCCGAGCTCGAGCTCACGGCGCTGCGAAAGGAGCTCCACGGGGCCGGTGACGTCGACGCGCCGTTCGCGCGTGGAGTCGAAGCGGTCGCGCGGATGCTCGCGCTCCTGCCCGAGGACGCCGGCGCGCTGACCCTGCGCGCGGGGTTCCGGCGCAGCCTCGCCGAACACCGCGGCGGGCGCGGCGAGGACGTCGCCGAGCTCCTGACGGGGGCGGTCGACGACGCCAGGCGCGCCGTCGCGCTCGATCGGACGCGCCCCGAGGGGCAGCTCTCGCTGGCCAACATCTACCGGCAGTGGGGCGAGGTGCGGCAGAACCGGGGCCAGGACCCGAGCGCGCAGCTCGGCCAGGCGCTGCAGATCCTCGACTCGATCCCGGCGGCCGCGCGGGACGCCGAGTTCTTCATCGTGCTCGGGGTCAGCCATGAGGTCTGGGCGAACTACCAGGACGGCACCGGCCAGGGTTCGTCGGAGCACCGGCGCCAGGCGATCGCCGCCTGCGAGCAGGCGCTCCGGCTCGACGAGCGATCCAGCAGAGCCTGGCTCAACCTCGGCGAGAACTATTCACGCCGGGCATCGCAGCCGGGCGCGGACGTGGACGGCGACCTCTCGCGGGCCCGCGAGGCGCTGTCCCGGGCACGCGCGCTCGATCCCACCAACGTCTTCACGTACTTCTTCGAAGGTGCGATGTACTCGCGCGTCGCCGAGCGCAAGCAGGCACGCGGAGAGGATCCGCAATCCGACCGCGCGCGAGCGATCCAGAGTTATCAGCAGGGCGCGGCGGTGAGCCCGAGGAACTCCTACTTCCCCATCGCGATCAGCAACGAACACCTCCAGCAGGCCCAGGAGGAGCGGGATCATGGGCGCGATCCGCTGCCGGATCTGGATCTGGCCCTGGCCGCAGCGCGGCAAGCCGCGGAGGTGGCACCCGACGATGGGTACGCCTACATCAATATTGGGTGTGCCCTGCTGGATCGCGCCGACTACCAGCGGCTGCTCGGCATCGATCCATTGCCCGCCGCGCGGGAGGCGGAGGCCGCGTTCATGCAGGCGCTCGAGCACCTCCCGGACCGGCCCTCGATCTGGTGGAACCTGGCAGATCTGCATATCCTCCAGGCCCGAGTCGCGCTCGATCGAGGACATAATTCCCGGGAGCGCCTGAGGCACGCCGGGGAAGCGATCGATCGCGCGCTGGCGCTCGACCCGAGCAGGGCCAGAGCCTCGGAGCGTCGCGACAAGATCCGTGCGCTGCTCGACCAGTGGCAGGCGCACCACCGCCGTGGCGACACGCGCGATCGATGAGAGAATTATTTGGAGTCTAGCGGACCACTTTGAGTGGGACCTTGCTTGGGGTCCACGACGGAGCCGATCGGCCCGTCTTTTGGGGGGGCGTGTTGAGGGCACCCCGAGCCACTGGGCAGGGGCTTGGGGTTAGTATTGGGTTCGCTCTGGGTCATGGGATCTCCTGTCTTCAACATCACGGTGTAAGTTGTAGCCGGCGAGCAGAATGCTTGTCAGCTGCGGTGTGACCGTACTTGTATCCAACGCTCGTGCCAGCGAGCTCGCGGATGTAAAACGCGGGATGGTCACGTCCCAAGGCGCGAACATCGCGGTGTCGGCGCGCCGAAACGTCGACCGGCGCGCCGGCGTGGCAACCGACGCGTCGACGCGCCGGTTCAGGCGTCGGGCGCGAGAGCGTACAGAACGTGCGCGGTGCCTTGAACCGAGGCAGATGGGTCGACGCGCCGACCCACGTGTCGACGCGCCGAGCGCAGGAAGACCGCACGCTCGCACGCCACGAATCGCATAGTTCCGGCAAGAGTCGCTGGCACCGCGCGTGCATGAGCGATGGCACCAAGAAACCATAAGAAGATCGGTCTCAAGACAGAACCTTCGCAATCTTGCCCAGCAGGAGATCCGCAACCTCGCGGACCACGAACACAACCCGTCGCTGGCGGGGCGCAAGCAACGCCTGCAGCCGCGATGGACGGACCCTGTTCGTTGAAGAGCTCGACGAGACCGTCAGTCGAGCTTCGCGGCGACGGTCGACAGTGGATCACGTGAGATCGGATTCGAGTGCGGAGCTCGAGCTGGACGTGTGCATCAGCGAAGCGCGTCAATCTGAATAATGACCGACATGGGGAATCGGAAGATGCAGGATCAATGTTATTCAGCTCCAATCGAAACCAGAACGACCAGACCGACCGATTTCAAGATTGCGGCGTTCTTTCCTGGTCTCGGGAGCCGGGCGTTCTATCAGAACCTCAGCCGTTCTCTCCTGGATTCGGGTGTTCCGGAAGTGAACGAGATCTACCTGGAATCCGCACGCGTGCTGGGATTCCCTGGCCGGCCGGAGAACCTTCTGCTGCCCGAGCACAGCCTGCCGGCTGGAAAGCTGGCCAAAGCAGGGTACATCGGGGCGGTATTGCTCGTGCACAGCCTGGCATTGGACGCGCACATGCGGGCGATGTCGGCGCAGCGCGAGATACGGATGCATGTCGTGGCCTACACCGGCGAAAGCTTCGGCATCATCGCTGCCGCGGTTGCGAGCGGGGCAGTTTCGGTCGGTGACGCAGTCAAGCTTGGGCAGGTCTTCACGCCGCTGATGCTCGCAGCTGCCGACGGCCTTACTCCCGATGATCGCTTCGCTCACCAGCTGGCATCATACTTTCAAAGGCCCCGGGCACGTGAGACCGTTGGCCACAGAGCTGTACCATGTCATTGGACTACGGGGCCGCCATCCAGAGGTGATCGGCGAGATCCTGGAGGTCATGGACAAGACCTTTTCGCGTTCGGATGTCGAAGTGCACAAGCGCTATTCCGCGCGGCAAGTGAATGTTTATGTTCGCGCCGGTGCCAAAGCCTCTTTCGACCGATTTGTTGGAATGTTTCCAGCCATGGAAGCCGAGGAGCTGAAGCCCCCGACCACGTTCCTGGCGCACTCCGAGCGGATGCGGGTCGCGCGCCAGGCCCTCGAGCGGTTTATCGACGACGCCGGCATCGTATTCTGGAAGCCGAATACACCAGTGATTTCGAATCATGACGCGGGTGTGTTGACTACCGCCGCGGGTGTTCGCAACGGGATACTGGCGGCCACCGACAAGATCATGATGTCGCGGGCGACGGTGGACACTCTGAAAGGACTCCATCCGGACGTCATCGTAGAGCTCGGGCTGGGCGGAAAGTCCCTTCAATTACTGATGCACAACGACGTGGATATCCCGTGCATGGCGTACACCGGAACCGTCGAGCAAGCGGAACACCTGCTGCACCTGGCAAAGCCACCAGTCATCGCTCCGGCAGCAGGCGACGGGCGAGATCTCGGTCATGACCGCCGCGGCGCGGTGGCTCATAGATACCTCAACCCCGGGGAGCAGGTCGTCGGGTTCGGTGAGGGCGGCAGTGAGTCTCTGACGATGTTCATCAAGAAGGCGGGGGAGGATGAGATCACTGTCCGCAAGGTCCTGAGCGAGGCCCTGCTCACGACACGTTGGAGCCGGCGCGGCGAGGGCGTGATGCTCCCGCCGTTTGTCAAGGCCAGGAAACAATTCGAGTATCTCCGCGCACTGCCGGACACCATTCGCCATTACTTTCCGCAGGCCTACGACATACAGGAACGGGAGATCCCTGTCCCGGTCCATCTGCGGAAGCATGGTGAGGACACATACAAAGAAGTCATATACGAGATGAGCTATGTGCCCGGTAAAGAGCTCAGTCAGTTCATCGGTACTCATTTGCCGGCCGCACCGATTATCGCCCGCATCTATGAGCAGATCCTGGTGACGCTGAACCGAGATGTGCACGCTGTCAATCGCGTCCGTGCGCCGGGGGGCACCCTCGAGTCATCCTATTTCAGTAAGATCGAAAGTCGCCTGGCCCTCTGCCGGCGTACCGCGCCGCTGGTCTTCGGCGCAAACTTGACCGATACCGAACGCATTAATATAAACGGCACTTCCTATCTGAACTCATCGGCGCTGCTGAAGCGCTTCCGGCGGTGTCGCGAATTTCATGGAATTCTGGAGCCGCGATTTCACGCACTGGTGGTGGGTGATACGAACACTGAGAACATCAAAATTACCAGCTTCGAGCCCATCCTGGACGCTCAGCGGCTCATCGAGTCGGGTGCGCGACGAGCGGAGATCGAGGCGGCGTTGAATGCCATAACCTCGGAGTCTATCGGAATCAAGTTTCTTGATCCACGTTCGATCGGCTTCAAGAGCGACGGTGCTTACACTCGAGATGACCCGATGTACGACACGAAGATCTGGCACAACTCGGTAGGCCATTATGACGAGATTCACCACGAGTACTTTGATATGGAAGTAGAGGCTGCAGGTGGAAAGCCTCCCCGGGTTAACATCGAATTCAACCCGGGAAATAGTTATCGCCGAGTGTATCAAGATATGGAGGATCACTTTGGTCCAGTGATGCAATCTATATACGGTGCGCAGGAATTGGGGCCTGAGGACCTCCGAGAGGATCCTTACTGGTTGGTGCGCTTCGTGTTCGTGATGGGCACGCATTTTATGGCCATGCCACCGTTTCATTTTCAATCCGGGCCGGACGACAAGGTGGTAGCCGATAGCTATCACGTCCAGCGACGACCGGTTGCGCTCTACTGTGAAGGCATCCAATGGCTGAATTGGGCTCTGGAGATCCTGGAGGGGCGCCGGCGTGAGTTCATGGGTGTTGAGGTTCCGCCGCTTCCGTACTCGATTGGTTCGTTGGTGGCATGATCGGGCGATGAGCCCGTCTGTAGGTGTGTTTATCCATTGACAAGTGTCAGAAAGAGAAGAGCTACGCCATGGCAAATATTTCGCTCATCAAGCCGGTATCCGGGCTGAGTGACCTGTCGAATGAATCTCGCATGATCTCGGCACCATGGAGCCGGATGATACGAGGCATCGGTCTCGGCCAGTATCCCATCGACTATGATCCCGTGATCGCGAGGCACATCCGGGAGACCTTCGACCAGCTGGCGGCGAAGGTGTCGCGGTCCAATTATTACACGCTGTTCTGCCGAGCTTTGGCGGACTTCGTGCTGACGGTGGCCGGCTCCACTGGCGGTCGTGGCGATAGCGGGATCGCGCAGGCCGTCGGGCCGCTCCTGCAGGTCGCTCGGGCCGAGCGCAACCCCTACTACCGGTCGATGGCCGGAAGCCTTGTCATGGACTCCTTCGCCAAGCTCGGCCTCGACCTGTCGCTGCTGGTCAACGACGAGCTGGACTTCCCGGCAGAGGTGCTCGGCATGCTCGACGAGATCGCGCCGGACCAGATCCCAGACGAGAACAAGGGGCGGCACGGCCACTACGAGCGGCTGTCCGCCTGTTCCAACGTCTTCCTCGCCATCGGCCAGCTCGGGCTAGCCGACCGACTGGTCACCGGCGATCGGAACTACGTCATCGAGGCGCTGAACCTGCTGCACAACATTCCCGCGCCGTACTTCCGCGGCCGCGCCGGCTCGATGTTCATGTCTGTGCTCGCGCTGCTCGGCTACGAGAGCTATATCTTCGACGGTGAGCGGGATTACATGAAGGAGGTCCTGCACTACATGTCTCGCGGCGAACTGAAAATCTTCCCGTCGTTTCCTCAGAAACTCCCGATCGCCTGGTCAAAGGTCTATCCGCTGCTGACGATGCTCAACGCTATCGCCATGTGCGGCAGGCCGGAGTACCTTGACGATCCGATCGACTGGTTGGCCCAGGCCAAGACGCTGCTGGCCGAGATCCCGTGGGAGGACCGAGTCCATATGAGCCAGTACTACCTCATCGCCCTGCACAACCTGGGGCGCCTGCGGGACGAGTTGCCCGATCTGGACGCCTATCTCGCGGAGATCGTGGCGGTGCTGGACATCGTTGACCCGGGCGGCAACTTCTTCCCGAACGGTATCGCTTATCCGTACATCATCGAGGAGGCCATGATCACCGGCCGGCTGGATCTGATCCCAAACGAGGCGCTGGAGCGTATGGTCGACTCGTTCCTCGATCTCGACCGTACCGCCGCCGACCGGTACAACCGGGCCTTCCCGGTCAGCTACGTCCTGAACGTGCTCGGCGAGATCGGCGCCGCTGATCTGATCTTCACCCCTCGGGCTCGTTATGCCGGCCGCTCACCGATGGCCTGGGTTATCGACCGCATGTCCGAAGGCGCCGAGAAGGAGGGTATCCGGCTGTACATGATCCATCACGCCCTGGTCAGCTATGCCCTGCGGCTGCGGGGCGCCAACGCGCGGGAAACGGAGCTGTTCGAGAACTTCCAGTTCCGCCTCACAGCGCCCGAGGACAGCTACTTCCGCGACGGCAAGCGCGCGCTTCTGTCGGTGGGCGAGCAGGTCGACACGCGCGGCGCGGCGGGGCGGATATCCTGACCACCGGCGGGCGACGCGTTCCGCGCCGGCGCGTCATCCCTTGGCGATCTTGAGGCCCAGCTCCTTGACGCGGCGCCGGAGGGCGCGGCGGGAGACCTCGAGGCGCTCCGCCATGCGGTCCAGATCCCCGGCGCACTCGCGGTGGCAGCGCTCGATCTCGGCCGGCGAAAGGTCGCCCGCGGTGCGGACGTTCGGGCTCCGCGCGATCACGTCATAGATCGACGCGCGGGGGATGCCCAGGTGATCCGCGGCGGCCTTGAGGTCCCACGCACGCGCGCGCAGGGCGGCGATCAGCTCCGGCTCGGTGATCTCCGCCGGTCGGCGCCGGGCCGCAGGCGGCGGCTTCGCCGCGGTCACATCCAGGGACGCATCCGCGGCCACGGTCGCGGACGTCGCGTGGGCATCGAGCTCGGCGGCGAGCCGCGCTGGGAGCTGCAGGTGCGGCTGGCCGCGGCTGCCGATCACGAGCTGGCGGGTCACGTTGCGGAGCTGCCGGATGTTGCCCGGCCAGTGGTAGCGCACGAGCCGCAGCGCGATCGACAGGGGCAGCCAGGGCTCGGTGTCCGGATCGCCGGGCTCGCGTCGATCTGCCTCGCCGATCGACGCGAGCTCCTCGCGCGCGAAATGGTGGAACAGGAGGCCGATGTCCTCGGAGCGCTCGCGGAGCGGCGGGAGGTACAGCTCGTGGCCGGCGAGGCGGTGGAGGAGGGGCGCCTTGAATCGCCCGTCGCGGATCTGGTTGTCGAGGTCGGCGTCGGTCGCGGCGAGCACCCGCACGTCGATCGCGACCGGCGCGTCGCCGCCCACCGGGTACAGCTCGCCGGTCTCGAGCACGCGCAGGAGCATGGCCTGCACCTCGGGCGAGGCCTCGCCCAGCTCGTCGAGGAACAGCGTGCCGCCGTCGGCGGCCCGGAAGTAGCCTTCGCGGTCGCGCGCGGCGCCGGTGTACGCGCCGCGGACCGCGCCGAACAGCTCGGCGGAGGCCAGCTCCCTGGGGATCGTCGCGAGGTTCACGCTGACGAACGGCCCGTGCCGGCGCGGCCCGCGCGCGTGGAGGGCGCTCGCCACCAGCTCCTTGCCGGTGCCGGTCTCGCCGCGGATCAACACGGGCACGGCGAGATCGGAGATCTGCGCGATCGCGCGGCGCAGGCGCGAGATGCCGAGCCCGCTCCCGATCATGCCCATCGGATCGACGTCGGCGGGTGCGCCGGGTTCGACAAGGTGGAGCACCAGGAGGATCCGATCGGCCAGCGCGATCGGCACGCCGCCGCCGGGCGCGAGCGGGCCCAGCTCGACCTCGTCGCGCTCGACCCCGTCGACCGCGACCGCGGTGCCATCGTCGCTGACGATCCGGATCCGGTGCCCCGGTGCGGACGCGATGCGGATCGGGCGGCGGCTCATGAACACATCGGCGAGGGGCGCGCCGAGCGCGCTACCTGCGTGGTGGAAGTCGGGGGATCTGCGCGAGATCTGGACCTCGCCACCCGCGGCGAGGCCTTCGAGGACGAGCCGAGCGCCGACGCGCGCCGGGTCCGGGTGGGCGGCGATCGTGAGCGCCGGGACGAGCTCCGCGGTGGGCTCACCGCGCGGGCTCCTGCGCTCCATCGTCGACGCGTCGATGTGCTTGCGAGGTGGGTCGCCCACGAAACCAGCGTTCACTGGCATCGGTTACCTGTCAACAACGATGAAGATAAACGATCTCACGCAGCGCTCCGCTCGCGCCACGCCAGCAGCCACGATCAAAGAGCCAGGTCACCGCCGCGACGTTGAGCCCGATGGAGCGCGGGTGGTCACGGCGAGCTCGCGCGTGGTTCGGAGCGGCGGCGAGCACCTGCGGCAACCTGGCATGGTGCCGGCGCCGTCGGCCGCGCATCAGACGCGGTATGAAGGCTCCCGTGCGGCGCTTGGTCAGGATCACCGTGGTGGCACTCGCCTGGATCGTCGTTCTGTTCGGGCTCATGCAGCTCGTCCCCTACGGCCGCACGCACGGCAACCCGCCGGTGACCCGGGAGCCCGCGTGGGACTCGCCGCACACCCGCGCGCTGGCGGTGCGCGCATGCTTCAATTGCCACAGCAACGAGACCCGGTGGCCGTGGTACGCGAACCTGGCGCCGGTCTCGTGGGTCGTGCAGTTCGACGTCGAGACCGCGCGCAGCGTCATCAACTTCTCGGAGTGGAACCGCACGTTCGAGCTGGCGCCGTACTCCGGGCAGTCGATCCGGACCGGCAACATGCCCACGCTGAAGTACCAGATGGCCCACCCCGAGGCGAAGCTGACCGGCCAGGAGACGCTCGATCTGGCGCGCGGGCTCGACGCGACGCTCGGTACGCCGCGCAGCTAGCGGCTAGCGGCTCAGCACTCCACGAGGCAGACCGGAACATGCTCATCACCGGCTTGCCGGCCAGCCCCTGTTGCGTCGGTCGCACGAACGCCACCTGGGAAGCAGCACGTGTGGGAAGCTCTGCGCCCATGAGCATCCAGGTCAGGTCCGCTTCGCGGGTGAGCCTCGCGCTTCTCCTCATGCCGCTCGCGCTGTGCGCGCTGCTCGCCTCCGTGGCGCGCGCCGAGCCGGACAAGAAGCCGGGGCCCGTACCCGGCTCGTTCACCATCGAGAACTTCCGGCTCGAGGGTGGCGTCACGCTCCCCAAGGCGATCGTGGTCTACGGCACCTACGGCAAGCTCAACGCCGCGAAGGACAACGCCGTGCTGCTGCCGTCGCACTACATGGCCCAGAGCGACGGCTACGACTGGCTGATCGGCGAAGGCCGTGCGCTCGATCCGAAGAAGCACTTCCTGATCATGACCGAGCTGTTCGGCAACGGGCGCTCGTCGAGCCCGAGCAATACGCCGGAGCCGCTCCATGGTCCGCGCTTCCCGGTGACCACCATCCGCGACAACGTCGAGGCGGTGCGCCGGCTGCTCGAGGACGGCCTGGGCATCCATCACCTGAAGGCCGTGGTGGGCTTCTCGATGGGGGCGGAGCAGGCGTTCCAGTGGGCGGTGAGCCACCCGAAATTTGCCGACAAGATCGTCGCGACGTCGGGGACCGCCCGCTGCTGGCCGCACGGCATCGTCCGCCTCGACAGCCAGATCCGCGCGATCACCGTCGACCCGGCGTTCAAGGGCGGCGACTACACCGAGCAGCCCGTGCACGGCATCGAGACCACCGGCGCCGTGTGGCTGGCGTGGCTGTACTCGCAGGAATGGTGGATGCGCGAGCTGTGGAAGAAGACCGAGCCGGCGGCCGCCACCATGACCCTGGCGCAGTTCACCGAGAAGCAGACCAAGGAGTTCTTCGCCGGCGCGGACGCCAACAACCTCATCCTGCAGATGCGGACCTGGCAGGTCCACGACGTGGGGACCACGCCGGGGTTCGACGGGAGCACCGAGAAGGCCCTGCGTTCGATCTCGGTTCCGGTGCTCTACATGCCGTCGGAGACCGACCTGTACTTCCCGCTGGGAGACGCACGCCAGGAGAGCAAGTGGATCCGGAAGGTGACGCTGGCGCCCATCCCGTCGCTGTGGGGACACCCCGCCGGCGCGGGGGCGAGCCCCGAGGATCTGGCCTTCATCGAGCGCAAGCTGCGCGCGTTCCTCGCGACGCCCTGAGCGAGCTCGCTGGCCGACCGGATCACTTGCTGACGCGCGAGAGCAGCTTCGCCATGTCGTCGGCGTGTTCCTCTTCCTTCGCGAGCAGCTCCTCCATCATGCGCCGGGTCGTTGGATCGTCGGACCCGATCCAGCGGATGATCTCGCCATAGGTCGCGATCGCGATCCGCTCGGCGACCAGGTCTTCCTGGATCATGTCCTCGAGCCGGACGCCATGACCGTACTCGGCGTGGCTGCGGGTCCCGAGCCCTTCCGGGTTCAGGTTCGGGGTACCGCCCAGCTCGGTGATGCGCTTGGCGACGCGATCGGCGTGCTCTTGTTCCTCTTTGGCATGCTCGAGGAACTCATTCTCCACTCCGGACGAGTGGATGCCCTTGGCCAGGAAGTAATGACTCCGATAACGCAGCGTGCAGACAGTCTCGGTGGCGAGGACGTCATTCAAGACCTCGATCACCTTCTCGCGATCGGCCTTGTAGAACGCCGTGACGGCACCATCGGCCATCTTCTCGGTCGCACGGCGACGGATCTCTTCGATATCTGTCTTGAACGTGTTCATGTGGCCACGGGCAACGCAATTCCAGGGCCACGCTAACTCCCTGAAAATCTGCCACGCTCGATGGGCGTCGGCGCACACGTGCTCGCGCGACGCGGCGAAGCCGGCCCGGCTCCACCGTCGCAGAAGCTGGTTCAGGCGCCCTGGTAGCTGAGCTTCTGGCCGCTGACCGAGATCTCGGCCATGAGCCCGCCGCGGGGGATGGCGAACACGCTCACGCCGTCGGCGAACCTTGCAGAGGCAGCCGCGCCCGTCGTGATCGCGACCGCCGACACGTTGGCGCCGAGCTCGAACGAGCCGGCCTTGAGGCGATCGAGCGCGAACTGGTCATGGAACACGATCAGTTCGGACAGCGTCTGGCCCCCGAGCTGTGCGCCGACGGAGCCCTGGGTGAGCGAGACGAACCCGCTGGAGCCCCCGTGTTCGAACAGCACCCCGCGCCCGAACGCGCCGCCGACCACCACGCCGGCCTTCCCGATGTCCGGGAACACGGCGTAGCCCGCGCTGTGGTCCAGCAGAGCCTGGAGCCCGGGATCGCGGTTGGTCATCTCCTGGACCGTGGCTCGCGCGCGTAGCTCGAGGTTCTGGCGCGATGTGGTGGTAGAGGGAGCGGTCGCACACGCCGCGAGCGCGACCATCGTGAACGTGAGAGTTGTAATGAGCTTGATCATGGTATTCCTCGTCGGGAGCGCGTGCATCAAGCTTGCCCGGCGCCCCGATCGCTCCGGCGCCGAGTCGCACGAGGCCTTTGCCTTGCAGGCATCGCCGCATGGCAGCCCATACCAAGCCGATCGGAAAAACGCGCTGGGCGATCGCAGAGGGGTACATCCCGGGGTGGTCGTCCAGCGAACGTCGCGAGCTGGTGAGTCACGAGACCGCGTGCCTGCTCAATGCGGGTGATCAGGACGCGAGCGTGACGATCACGATCTTTTACGCCGATCGCGATCCCTCCGGCCCGTACCGCGTGACGGTGCCCGCCGGGCGCACCCTCCACCTCCGGTTCAACGAGCTCCGCGATCCAGAGCCGATCCCACCAGCTACAGATTTTTCTTCGGTGATCGAGGCCGACGTGCCGATCGTCGTCCAGCACACGCGCCTGGATAGTCGTACGGCCGACGTCGCGCTGATGACCACCGCGGCCTACGGGGAGTGACGACGGGGACTGCGTTCGTCGTCGCGCGCGGCGTCCTCGATCCCCGTGGTCGGGGGTGCCCACGGGGGCCCGCCGCACCCGGTGAAGCGGTCATCGAGGCCCAGCTCGAGCGCGTGCTCGTCGGTGCCCCTCGGATACGTCGTGTTGCGCCCCTCGAGCCGGAGCGCCGGGTCTCCCTCGACTCGTCCCGCGGCGTAACCACTCTGTCCCAGACCGTAGTGTTCGATCGACTTCTTCGTTGTTGGTGCCGACATATACAAGTCCTTGCAGCGGCCCAGTGCTGCATTGCGGGTGCCTGCGAGCGATCACCGGAACACGGTCGTGGTCGGCGTCGGCGGCACCCGTCAGCGCACGGCCCGAGACGCACACCGTGCGGGCATGCGCGCTTCACAGACCGAACATCGGTGCGTGCAGTCGCGATTGACTACTTGCTGGAGGTGCTCGGCTTGCCGGGCGCGGACCTTCTGGCGGGTAGCTCGTCCTGGTCGTCCTGCTCGTCCTGCTCGGGCATGTCGGGTCGTGAAGCTCCCTTGTGCGGCGGCTCGCCCTTCTTGGTCCTGGTCGTCTTGGTCTGTGGCTGTGGCTGTGGCTTTCGCTGTGTCTGCGGCTGTGGCCTTGGCTGCTTCGCTGCACCTGTCGACGTTCGTGTCGTGCGTTCGTTGCTGCGTTTTGTGGGCATGGGCCCGGGGCTGCATCGAACGTGCCACGAGGCACCCGCGTCCCACCAGGTGGGACCGAGGACGCACAGCATGGCGCCGGCCGGGCTACCACGCGGCCGGCGATGCTCCTATGATCGAGCTGATGCGCTTTCTGCACCCCGAGCATGACGAAGAGCGAGAGCTGTCGCTCGACGACGTCTTCCTGAACCCCGGCTACTTCGACGGCGCCTCGCGGACCGAGGTCGACCTGACGCCGGCCGACTTCCCGGGCGGCGCCCACCCGGTGGTCTCGGCCAACATGAACGCCGTCACCGGTAAGCGGATGGCCGAGACGATGGCGCGGTTCGGCGGGCTCGGGGTCCTGCCGCAAGACATGGACCTCGAGACGGTGGCGCGGATCGTCAAGCATATCCACAGCGCCGATCCGCGCTACGATACTCCCCTCGCGGTCACGCCCAAGAGCACGCTGCTCGATGTCCTCGGCATCATCCGCAAGCGGGCGCACGACCTGGTGGTGGTCGTCGACGACGAGCAGCGCCCGATCGGCATCGTCACGCACGCCGACCTGCGCGACCGCGACCGCTATACGCCGTCGGCGCAGCTCATGGCATCGCGGGTGATCACGATACCGGCGGGGACGCCGAACCGCGACGCGTTCCTGCTCATGGAGGAGGCGAGGGTGAAGGCGGTCCCGGTGCTCGACCGCGGCGGCCGGCTCGCGGGGGTCCTGACGCGCGACGATGCGGTGCGGCTCGAGATCATCCGGCCCGCCGTCACCGCCGCGGGGCAGCTCATGGTCGCCGCGGCCGTCGGCATCTCCACGGGCGCCGCGACCCACGCCGCGCGCCTGCTCGAGCTCGGCGTCTCGGCGATCGTCCTCGATACCGCCCATGGCCACCAGCGGCGCATGGTCGAGACCGTGCGCGAGGTGCGCAAGGTCGTCGGCAGCCGCGTGCCGATCGTCGCCGGCAACGTCTGCACCGCCGAGGGGACGCGCGACCTGATCGAGGCCGGCGCCGACGTCGTCAAGGTCAACGTGGGCCCGGGCGCCATGTGCACGACCCGGATGCAGACCGGGACCGGCCGGCCGACCTTCACCGCGGTGCTGTGCTGCGCCCGCGAAGCGCGGCGGCTGGGCAAGCACGTCTGGGCCGACGGCGGCGTGCGCCACCCGCGCGACGTGGCGCTCTACCTCGCCGCCGGCGCCTCGCGCGTGATGATCGGCACCTGGCTCGCCGGCACGTACGAGAGCCCCGGCGACGTCAAGGAGGACCGCGACGGCCGGTCCTACAAGGAGAGCTACGGCATGGCGAGCGCGCGCGCCGTCTCCGATCGCACCGCCGCGCTCGGCGCGTTCGAGCGGGCCAAGAAGGCCTACTTCCGCGAGGGCATCTCGACGTCGCGGATCTACATCCGCGACGGCCAGGAGAGCGTGGGCGCGATCCTCGTCGAAATCCTCTCGGGGTTGCAGTCGGCGATCACCTACACGGGCGCGCGATCGATCGGCGAGTTCCACGAGCGGGCGGTCGTCGGCGTGCAGTCGCTGGCGGGGTACCAGGAAGGGACGCCGCACGGGTTGGTGCGCGGCTGAGGCCTGCCGGCGCGGCTCAGCCGCCCGCGGCGCACGCCTCGGCGATGAACAGATCTTCGGCGCCGAGCCCGGTGAAGTCGGCGACGGTGATCCCGGCGCGGTCGTAGGCGACGGGCGCGGCGCAGAACGCGCCGATCTCGACGGCGCGCACACGCTCCGAGGGGGCATGCTGGAGCTCGCCGAGCCGCTCGCACTGGGCGCGCGAGTCGACGAGCAGGAGCGCCGCGCGGCGCAACAGCTCCGGATCGAGCTCCTGCTTGCCGGGCGAATCGGACCCCACGGCGGAGACGTGGCTGCCGGGCCGGACGTCTCGCGCGTGCAGGAGCGGGGTGCGCGCGGCCGTGGTGGTCACGATCAGCGTCGCGCTCGCGGCGAGCTCGCCCGGCGAACCTGCGACCACGATGCGGACGTGAGGGAGGAGCTGGCCGAGATCGCGGGCGCAGGCCGCCGCGTGCTCGGGGCTGCGGCCCCAGACGTGCACCTGCGCGAGCGGCAGCACCTCGGCGTGGAGCTGGGCCTGGAGCCGCGCCTGGACGCCGGTGCCGAGGATGCCGAGCACCGTGTCGGTACGGCCGAGCTCGCGCGCGATCATCGCCGAGACGGCCGCGGTGCGCAGGTCGGTCAGGTAGCCGCCGTCGTCGAAGTACGCCACGGTCTCGCCGGTCTCCACCGAGACGAGGACGATCGAGCCGTACGGCCGCCGGGCGTAGTTGCCGGCGACCTTCAGGGCGAAGTGGCGGCCTCCCTTGCGGTAGCTCGACTTGATGTGGACCTCACCGCCGCCGCCCGCCGAGAGATCGAGGTGCATCGGCATCGGCGTGTCGCATTCGCCGCGCGACTGCGCGAGGACGGCGGCGCGCATCGCGGTGATCGCCCGCGGCGCGCTCACCAGCCGGCGGATCTCCTCTGGCCCGATGACCTTCACGCTGCGAGGATCCTCTGCAGCGTGGGCAGCGCGACGTTGCGGCCCGAGATGACCAGGGCGGTGGGCGACGTGAGGCGGCCGGCCTTGCCGGTCAGGATCGCGGCGACCGTGACCGCCGCCGACGGCTCGATCAGGTACTGGTGGCGCTCGAGCATGAAGCGCACCGCGCCTCCGATCTCGGCCTCGCCGAGCAGCGCGACGCCGTCGACGCGGGTCTTCAGGTGCTCGAAGCCGATCCGGCCGATGCCGCCTTCGAGGCCGCCCGCGGTGGTCGACAGCGGCGGGAGGCGCACGACGGCCTCGCCTTGCTGGAGCGACAGCGCGAGCGCGGGGGACCCCTCGTGCTGGCAGCCGATCACGCGGCTGTCGGGCAGCACCGCCTTGGCGTAGAACGCGAACCCGCCCGACAGCCCGCCGCCGCCGACCGGCAGGAGGAACGTGCGCGCCTCGGGACAGCCCTCGAGCACCTCGGCCGCGAGGGTCCCGCCGTTGGCGGCGAGGATGCAGGCGTCGTCGAACGCGGACAGGAACGGCCGCCCCGACCGCGCGGCCTCGGCGCGCGCGACCTGCTCGGTGTCGTCGTAGCCCTCGAAGTCCGAGCGGACCACCTTGGCGCCGAGCGCCACGATGGCCTGGTACTTCGCCTGGTCGACGTCGCGCGGGACGTGGATCTCGGCCGGGACGCCGAGCTCGCGGGCGACGTAGGCGACGGCCTTGCCGTGGTTGCCCGCCGAGCACGTCACGATCCCGCGCTGCCGCTCGTCGGCCGACAGCCGCGACAGCACGAAGTAGGCGCCGCGGATCTTGAACGAGCCGGTCAGCTGGAGCGACTCGAGCTTGAGGAAGACCGGCGCGCCGGCCGCGTCGGACAGCGCCGGTGACGCCTCGATCGGCGTCGGGCGGATGCGCCCTTCGAGCGCGCGGCGGGCGTCCTGCACGAGGGCCATGTCGAGGTGGGTCACGCGGCGATGCTAGCTGCAGAAGCGGTCGCGATGCCAGCGCGTCGGGTGCGTGGTTCCCGGCCTGTCCGATATGCGAGACTGCGCGCGTGCCCGACCCCTCCAAGGACGACAAGCCCGACGAGCCGACCTCTCGGTTCGGCCGGTTCCTCACGAAGTACGCGACGCTCCTGTCGAGCACGGTGCTCGGCATCGCCGGCCTCGCCGCGACCTCGATCTGGCAGTTTCGCCAGTCGGCGACCGCGCAGCAGCAGGCGGAGTCCCAGCAACACGTGGCCGAGATGCAGGCGCAGAACAGCTGGAAGATCGAGCGCGCCGATATCCTGAGCAAGAACATCGCGACGCTCGCGTCGAGCGGGCCGGACACCGTGGAGCAGCGCTACGGCGTCTTGCTGTCGCTGGCGCGCGGTAACCTGCTCGATCCCGAGCTCGCCGTGTCGTACGCGCTCGAGCTCGGCAAGGACAACGCCGACTACATGCACTCGGTGCTGGCCACGGTCCCCGAGAAGGACTATGCGCGCCTCGCCCGCGCGTTCACCGTGTCGTGCCAGGAGCGCTTCGGTACATCACCGGCGGTCGAGATGTGCAACGACAAGCTCGTCAAGCGGTCCGCGGCGCTCGCGACGCTGATCGCGGATGACGGCGAGGCCGCGCTCACCGGCTCGATGCCCGGTCCGCTCGTCTTGCTCAAGGACGAACGGCCCGTCCAGGTGCACGTCCAGCGGGTGGCCGCGCTGTTCGCGCCGATGCTGACGGCGCTCTACGGAGATCGCAAGTGGGACGAGATCAACAAGTTCATCGCGTATTCGAACGGCGCGCACCTGGTCGCGGCGCTCGTCTTGACCGCCGCGCGAACCGGTGAGTTCGTCACCGACGACGAGGCCAAGCAGCTCCAGCAATTCGACGATACCCATTCCAGGTGGCTCGCGAGCTACCTCGCCGGCGCGACGTGTGACGCCGAGTGCAAGTCACGCGCGGTGAGCTTCATGGTCTCGCACTTCGCGGCGGCCCAGGGCAGCTACGACGTGGCCATGCGCCAGTTGCTCGGCGGCCCACGCACGCAGTCGCACCTGGCGGTGAGCCGCCTGCACACGCGCCTCCTGTGGTGCCAGGTCGATCCCGCCGACATCGCCGCCCTGCGCGATCGCGTCCTCGTGCCGACCGCGACCGCCGTGCTCGCCAATCCGAACGCAGATGCCTCCGTCCGCGACGGCCTCTATAGCCTCGTGCTCTTGACGCCCGAGCCGGCGGCCGACGACGCCCCGGCCACGGCGGCCTGGCAGGCGATGACGGCCGTGATCACCAAGGGCGGCGACAAGGTCGCGCGCGGGTTTGGCGATCGGCGCGCCACGGCCAAGAACCAGCGGCTCAATCCACCTCCGGCCCTCAAGAAAGCCAACTTCTGCGCGTTGCCCACCGATGATGGCGGCAGCGCGCCGGCCGTGAAGGCCTCGCCGTGATCCGGCAGACTGGCAAGCGGAGAAGCCCATGATCATCGACTGTCACGGTCACTACACCACGGCCCCGAAGGCGCTCGAGGGCTGGCGCAACCGGCAGATCGCCGGCCTGACCGATCCGGCCATCGTCGCCGACGTCGCCGATCTGAAGATCACCGACGACGAGCTGCGCGAGAGCATCGCCGCCAACCAGCTGAAGCAGATGCAGGAGCGCGGCACCGATCTGACGATCTTCTCGCCGCGGGCCAGCTTCATGGCCCACCACATCGGCGACTTCCAGACCAGCGCGACGTGGGCGGCGATCTGCAACGAGCTGTGCTACCGCGTGTCGCGGCTGTTCCCGGACCACTTCGCCGGCGCGGCCATGCTGCCGCAGTCGCCGGGCGTGGACCCCAGGACCTGCATCCCCGAGCTCGAGCGCTGCGTCACCGAGTACGGCTTCGTCGCCATCAACCTCAACCTCGACCCGTCCGGCGGGTACTGGACCGCGCCGCCGCTTCCGGACCGCTCCTGGTACCCCATCTACGAGAAGCTGGTCGAGCACCGGATCCCGGCGATGATCCATGCCAGCACCAGCTGCAACCCGTGCTTTCACACCCTCGGCGCGCACTACCTGAACGCCGATACGACGGCCGTCATGCAGTGCCTGACCTCCGACCTGTTCAAGGATTTTCCGGCGCTCAAGTTCATCATTCCGCATGGCGGCGGCGCGGCGGCGTTTCACTGGGGGCGGTTTCGCGGGCTCGCGCAGCAGATGGGCAAACCACCGCTGCAGGAGCACCTGCTGAATAACCTGTTCTTCGATACCTGCGTGTATCACCAGCCCGGCATCGACTTGCTCGCCAGGGTCATGCCGAGCGACAACATCTTGTTCGCGTCCGAGATGATCGGCGCGGTGCGCGGCATCGACCCGGAGACGGGCCACCACTTCGACGATACCCGGCGCTACATCGACGCCTCGCCGCTGCTCACCCGCGCCGATCGCGACAAGATCTACGAAGCCAACGTACGGCGCGTCTATCCTCGCCTGGACGAGGCGCTCAAGGCCAGGGGCCATTGAAGGTACACATGTCCACCTATCAGCTCGGCGTCGTCAAACGTAACATCACGCGGCCCGACCGCGCGCTCGTCGACAAGCTAGCTCGCTCCGGCGTCGCCACCGTGCACGAGGCCATGGGCCGGACCGGCCTCTGCAAGCCCTACATGCGGCCGATCTACGCGGGCGCGCAGCTCGCGGGGCCGGCCGTCACGGTGCTGCTTCCGCCCGGCGATAACTGGATGCTGCACGTGGCCGTGGAGCAGGTACAGGAAGGCGACGTGGTCGTGGCCGCATGCACCTCCGATTGCGACGACGGCTTCTTCGGCGAGCTGCTCGCAACGTCGTTTCGCGCCCGCGGCGCCCGGGGGCTGATCATCGACGGCGGCGTGCGCGACGTGAAGGACCTCACCGCGATGCAATTCCCGGTCTGGAGCCGTGCCATCAGCGCCCGGGGCACCGTCAAGGCGACGCTCGGATCGGTGAACATCCCGATCGTCTGCGCGGGCGCGCTGGTCAACCCGGGGGACGTCGTGATCGCCGACGATGACGGGGTCGTCGTGGTGCCGATCGCGGTCGCACAGCAGGCCGCGGAGGCCGCTCAGGCCCGCACGGACAACGAAGCCGACAAGCGCGCCAGGCTCGCCGCCGGCGCGCTGGGCCTGGACATGTACAACATGCGCGAGCTGCTCGCGAAGGCCGGCTTGACGTACATCGATTGACGGACGCGTGACCGGCAGGTGACCGGCAGGCTCGTGCAGCAGATCGCGCAGCGCCGGGCTCCATCGCGGGTTCCGCATGCGCCTCCTCGCCACGGCGAGCGCCGATCGCCGCACGGGTGAAAAGCCCGAGTGGATGCTGGTGCAGCCTCGGCGGTCGCGCCGGCCGGCCTACCGCGCCGGTCATTCGCTGGACGGGTCGGGTCGGGAGGTCGCCGCGGCGCACGCATCGTGAGCTTCGCGCCGGAACAGCGCCCGACGCTGCCACCTGACCCAAGCCGCGCGGCGGATGCGCTCCGGCTTGCTCCTTGCTTGTAGCAACTCAAGCCAGGAGACCCACAATGACGATGAACGAGCCAACAACGATACGTCCTGCAACGCCGAGAACGCCGCCGGCATCCCCGCCAGCTCCAGGGTCGGATGCGTGGCCCCGCGGGGCCAACATCGTGCTGGGAGTATGGTTGTTCATCTCCGCCTTCATCTGGCCGCACACCGAGAGCTCCGGGACGAACACCTGGATCGTCGGCGTGCTGATCGTGATCGTCGGCATCATCGCGCTGTACGTGCCGTGGGTCAGGTGGCTGAACGCGGTGCTCGCGGTCTGGCTGTTCATCTCGACGCTCGTCTTCCCCCAGCTCACCGTGGGGACGATGTGGAACAACACGATCGTTGCGATCCTCGTGTTCCTGCTATCGCTTGTACCCGGTAGCCTGCATCGGACAACCGGCCGGCCGACGCGAACCGCGCACGCATGACCTTCGGCGATCGCGGCGTATCGCGCGGCGCTCGACCGCCTTATGGCGCTCGATGGAGCGCCGCGACTATTTTCCGGAGAGGCTCCGGAGCGCATCCGAGACGCTCGGGTCCTTGCCGCACTTCTTTGTCAACGCGGGACCCAGCTCGTCCTTGAACTTCTTGCTCATCTTCTCGTTGACCGACGGTGGCAGCTCCTTGTGCTGCTTCATCATGGCCCCCGCGTCGGCGACCACGGCCTTGTTCGCGTCGATGTGCGCATGGATCGCGGCGGCCAGCTTGACGCAGTCGTCCTGGTTGGCCACGACGATGGTGGCGAGCTGCTCGATGAACGTATAGAACCGCTCCGCATCCGCCTCGGGGATCAGCTCCTTGGTGGCGGGGGGAGGCTTGTCTGCGCTGCCGGCCGCCATCGCCGGGGCCGGGGCGGCGTTGTCGGTGGCGGCGGCCTTGTCGGCACTGGCGGCCTTGTCGGCGGACTTGTGGCACGCCACGGTGCCGGCGGTCAGGGCTGCGATCATCGTCAGCGTGCGGATCGTGGACATACGGACTCCTTGGGGGATCGAGACCATGTCACGGCTGGCGCGTGTCCGGGGCCGTGATGGAACCTCATCTGAACGTCCTGACGGTCGATGTCGGGGGTGGCACCACCTTGGCGCCGCCGTTTCGGAATCGCTACGGCGCTTGATCCCGGCGGGCCCGCTCCTGGAGCAAGGTGTCGAGGTCGCGACGATGATCCAGCACTGCGATGACCCAGACCTCCCGTTCCTCGACGCGGTACATGATGCGGTAATACGGGGAGACGATGAGCTCACGGTACCTCGTGATCCCGCGAACGCGAAGCTCTGGCACCACGCGCCCTCGGTTGCTCATCTCGTCCAGCGACTCAATGGCCGCGTCGAGTCGCTCGTCGAGCACGAGCGCGGCCTCGATGCTGATACTCGCGGCCAGCTCATCTGCGATCGCGAGCATATCTTCGTCGGCTGCTTCCGACCGCATCACTCGCCGCGTCACTTCGCTTCGCGAGCTTTCATGCGTGCCGCGAGGCGTTTTTTGTGCTCGCTACGAGATACGGTGCGCCCGGCGGCTATGTCTGCCTCGCCCTGGAGCGCGAGCTGCAACAAGGCGAACGCACGCCGGTCTTGTTCATAAGATGCGACATCCTGGAGGACCGCCGTTGCACGCCCGTTCTGCGTGATCACGATCGGTGAACGTTGCTCATGCGCACGCTCGATCAGCGAGGCTGCATCGCGCTTCAGCTCCGTGATCGGCGCGATGTTCTCAAGCTTCATGTAGCGATACTAGCACCGAATCCGGTGCGATCCCATTCGGCCGGCGGCATCGCGAGCGCGCCCTATGCAGGGCGGCTGCAGAAGCAAATAATCGAGCTGGTGTTGCGTCATGGGGCGGTCCTGCGCGTGCGACCACGGCCCATTCTCGAGCAAGCAGGTGCGGTAGGATACGGCACTCGTGTCCGTGTTTCTCGAGGTGCCCGAGGCGGCGTGGGTCTGCTCGAACGCGCTCGCGTTCGCGTTTCGCGATCGCTTCCCGGTGACGCCCGGGCACACGCTCGTCGTGACCCGGCGCGTGACCCCGGACTGGTTCACCGCGACCGACGACGAGCGAGCCGCCGTGTTCGCCCTGATCGCCGAGGTCAAGCGGCAGCTCGACGAGGAGCTCGACGAGCAGCGCAGGCCGCACGGCTACAACGTCGGGTTCAACGTGGGCGAAGCGGCCGGGCAGACGGTGCCGCACCTGCACGTGCATGTCATCCCGCGCCGTCGCGGCGACATGGACGATCCCCGCGGCGGCGTCCGCCACGTCATCCCCAGCAAGGCCAACTACCTGCGCCAGGTCGCGCCGCTCGCCACCGGCGGTGACGACGATCCGTTCTCGCGCCACATCATCCCGCTGTTCGAGCGGGCGACCGACATCGCGATCGTCGCGGCGTTCGTCCAGGAGTCGGGGCTCGATCGCATCCAGACGGCGGTTGACACAGCGTTCCGGCGGGGCGCCCGGATCCGGGTGATCACGGGCGACTACCTGAACATCACGCAGGCCGGCGCGCTCGAGACGCTGCTCGACTGGGAGCAAGCCGCGCAGCCCGACGACGGTGAATCGGGGCGCTTCCTGGCCCGCGTCATCGAGGTCGAGCAGCTGCCGGCGCGCGGCAAGTCGTTCCACCCCAAGTCGTGGCGCTTCGAGGCAGCCGACCTGGGCGTCGCGTTCGTCGGCAGCAGCAACCTGTCGCGCTCGGCGCTCGAGAGCGGCATCGAATGGAACCTGCGCGTCGATCGCGATCGTGACGCCACGGCCTACACGCGGGTGCGCGACGCCTTCGAGGCTCTGTGGACGCGTGCGCGGCGGCTCGATCCCGCCTGGATCGAGGCCTATGCCCAGCGGGCACGCAGGGCACAGCTCGCCATGCCGGCCGGCGAGGAGGACGCCGAGGCACTCGAGCCGCCGCCCGAGCCGCACGACGTGCAGCGCGAGGCGCTGGAACGGCTCCGCGCCTGCCGCGCCGAGGGACGCAAGCGCGCCGTCGTCGTCCTGGCGACGGGCCTCGGCAAGACGTGGCTCGCCGCGTTCGATCACGCCCAGCTTCACGCCGAGCTCGGCCGCCGCCCCCGGCTGCTGTTCCTCGCGCACCGTGCCGAGCTGCTCCGGCACGCGGCGCGGACCTATCGCCGGATGCTGCGGGCAGCGGGAACGACCGCGCGCGTCGGCTGGTTCCTCGGCGATAGCAGCGACCTGGCCGCCGATCTGGTGTTCGCGTCCGTCGCCAAGCTGTCGCGCCCGGAACACCTCGCCCGGCTGGCCAACGAGCCGTTCGACTACGTCGTCGTCGACGAGGTCCACCATGCCGCCGCGGAGTCCTACCGTCGGATCCTCGATCGGATCGATCCGTTGTTCCTGCTCGGCCTGACGGCGACGCCGGATCGCGCCGACTCGGCGGATATCCTTGGCCTGTTCGATGACTTCGTGGCCTATCAGGCCGACATCGCGCGCGGCATCGAGCTCGAGCGGCTGACCCCGTTCCACTACGTCGGGGTCAAGGACGACATCGACTACGCGAACATCCCGTGGCGAAACCGTCACTTCGATCCCGAGGCGCTCGCGCAGGCGGCGCAGACCGAGGCGCGGATGCAGACGCTGTGGCGTGCCTGGGCCTCGCACGGCGGCGATCGCACCCTCGTGTTTTGCTGCAGCATCGCTCACGCGACCTTCGTGCGCGACTGGCTACAGGCGAAGGGCATCAAGGTCGCGGCGGTCTACAGCGGCGCGGGCTCGGATGATCGCGAACAGTCGCTTGCGGAGCTCGAGCGCGGCGAGCTTGCGGCGGTCTGCGCGGTGGACGTGTTCAACGAGGGTATCGACGTGCCCTCGATCGATCGCGTCGTGATGCTGCGGCCGACCGAGTCGAGCGTCGTGTTCCTCCAGCAGCTCGGTCGCGGCCTCCGTGTGTCGGCGGGGAAGCGCTGGGTCAACGTCATCGACTTCGTCGGAAACCACCGCATCTTCCTCGAGCGGTTGCGAGCGCTGCTGTCGCTCGGTGGCGCCAGCGCGGAGGCATTTCGAGCGCTCCTCCAGCCGCAAGGGACCATCGAGCTGCCGGCCGGATGCTCGGTCGAGCTCGCGCTCGAGGTGAAGACTGTGCTCGCCAACCTGTTCCAGGTGAGCGGTGCCGGCGAGGTCGAGCGTGCCTATCGCGAGCTGTGCCTCGAACGCGGCACGGCCGAGTCGCCCTCGTCGCGACCCACGGCCGGCGAGCTGCATCGCATGGGATACCTTCCGAGCCGGCTGCGCGAGCGTCATGGCGGCTGGTTCGACTTCGTTCGCGGCGAAGCTGGGCTGACGGCCGAGGAGGTCCAGGTGCTCGAGGTCGCGGGCGGCTTCCTGCGGGAGCTCGAGACCACGGCGATGACCAGGTGCTTCAAGATGGTGACGCTCGAGGTCCTGCTCGAGCACGACGCGCTCCTCGCCGGCATGCCGCTCGACGAGCTGGCGACGCGAGCGCACGCGTGGCTGCGGCGTTCACCGGAGCTGTTCGCGGACGTCATCGACGAGCTGCGCGTGCAGGTGCTCGATGACGCGCTGCGGGCGAGGTGGCTCACCTACTGGAAGCAGAACCCGATCGACGCGTGGACCCCTCGCGACCGCCGCGCCTGGTTCCGGATCGACGATGACCTGTTCCGGCTCGATCTGGAGGTCCTGCCCGAGCTCTCGGCGCCGCTCCATGCCTCAGCCGTGAGCTCGTCGACTACCGGCTCGCCCAGTACCGGGATCGGCGTCGCCGGGACCAGCCGACGAGTGCCGCGTTCGTATGCAAGGTGACGTGGAACCAGCGTGACCCGATCGTCAAGCTTCCGCCGCGCAATCGCGTGGCGATCCCGGAGGGCGAGACCGATGTCCGCCTGCCCGACGGTGCGGTCTGGCAGTTCCGGTTCGCGAAGGAATACTGCAACGTCGCGCGCCCCGCCGGCACCTCACGCAACCAGCTCCCGGACCTGCTGCGCGGCTGGTTCGGTCCGCGTGCCGGACAGCCAGGCACCGCGTTTCAGATCCGGTTTCACGCGGCGCCCGGCGGCCTCTGGGTCGAGCCGGTGCAGGCCGCGGTGATCGACCTTGCGAGCCGCAGGAAGATCGTCGCGTATCGCGACCTGCGCGTGGCAGCCGGCCACGTGGTCACGGATGTCGAGCCGCCCGACGAGGAGCTCGTGTCATTGCCCATCGACGATGCCGATCGGGATCTGTTCGCCGTGCGCGTCTCGGGCACCTCGATGGACGGCGGCAAGCAGCCGCTGCACGATGGTGATTGGGCGGTGATGCGGCTGGCGCGAAGCATGCCTGCCAGCGCGGTCGAGGGGCGCGTCGTGCTCGTCCAGGTCGAAGGCGACGCGCACGGCGCCGGTTACCAGATCAAGCGGCTCAAGCGCGACGGTCGCGGATGGCGACTGACCTCCGACAACCCCGCAGGTCCGACGTTCGAGGCGACCGAGGCGATGGTGCCGATCGCGCGCCTCGAGCGTTCCCTTCGCCCCGAAGATCTCGCGCCGGCGATCGGGACCGTGTGCGACGAGGCCGAGCTCGCGCAGAAATTCGGGATCGACGAACTATCACCGCGCTCGGATCGCCACGCGGGCCATCTGTTCCTCTTCATCGATCAACCGGATGTGTTGGTCGAGCCTGACCGCGTGCGGTTCACCGGCGTCACACCACGGCCGGCGGAGACCGCGTTCGTGCTCGCGAAGCGCGACGCGACGAGCTGGCAATACGTCGGCGTGGCCCGCCAGACCGAAGCTCGCGGCACCTGGTCCTTGCCCGCCGTCGATCTCGCCACGTGGCGAACCTGGGGTAAGGGGCGCGAGGTCTCACGACGGTTACCGGCAGAGGCACTGGCGAAGGCGCAGCAGGCGGCAGAGGCACTCCTCGAGCGACCGGAGGCGCAACGCTGGATCCAGCGTGGTGATCGGCGTGCCCGGATCGTCGGCAAGGCGCGCGACGGGGGGCTGCGGATCGACGGTGGTCCCGATGGCTTCGCCGAGCGCACCGTGTCCTTGATCGACCTGGCCTGGGTGATCCACGCGGCGGAGGATGTCGCGAGCACAGGCGGACTTCTGGACGAAGCTCGCGTCAACAAGCTTCGCTATCTGGACGGCACACCCAAGGAATCGACGCGATGGATCGACACCGGCTGGGCGATCGCGGCGTGGCAGCTGCTTGAGATGCGGCACAAGTAGTCCCACAGCAGAACGGTGAGCTGGTTACTGTCCATAACTCGCGAAGATCTTCACTCGTTCGAGGCCCCGATCTGAGAGGGCTCTGGAGCGAGGCGTTGCAGGATGTAGCGCTGTCGAGAAACTCGCCCAGGACGGGGACGTCTTGTTCCTCGGTCAACGCTCCTTGTGTCCGCTCCGCCGCCGCCAGGACCGCGGAGACGTCGAAGCTGCGATCGAGATCGTCAGTGACGACGCGAACGCTCGCGCCGCCTTTCTTCAAGACGGTGAAGAACTCGCGCAAAGCAGCGAACGCGCGCCGATCGAGAGCTTCGGCCGCGTCCGCGAGTGCATCGTCGCTCTCGCCAGCGGCGATGATCGCACGTGTCGCCAGGTCGACAGCATCGCGCAAGGGCGCGCCCTCGGATGAGTTCGCCCCTTCCAGTTCGGCCAGCTCGAAGCCGAACGATCCGCGGACGATGCCGGTGATGTGCAGCCTCGGCTCGTGACGGTCGCGAACCGGGCCAGACGCCGGAAGGATGCCGTGCTGTCGCTGGCCCCAGACCTTGGTGACGAAGTCCTCGTAGTTCGCGAGCGCCTTGGACGCGAAGGTGGCGTCGATGCCATGGCTGCCGACGACCGGCGCACCGCCGAAGTAGAGCGCAGCGTGTGCGGAGGAGTGAGCTTGCGCGGCTAGCGACGCCAGCTCCTGAGCGAGGATATCCCTTCGAGCTTTCAGGCTACGACGGACTAAGACGTCAGCGTCAGGAACGGCCGCGAGGAGAGCCTCCACGGTCGCAAGGTCGGCGCCAACCTCGTCTCTGTCAGTCTTCTGAGTCATTGAGAGATCGTCCCACTACGATTCGCACAGCGTCGTGCCGTGCGCTTGTCCATGCGGTGAGCCTACCGTGTCCCACGAGAATGCGCGCCATCGAGTGCCGCGGGCAACTCGGGGCGAGGCGTTACCGGATGTATCGCTCGTGTCCGCGAGTGAGCGTCACGAGGCGTAGGTGCGCGAGGCATCGCTTCCAGCCACTGTTCACGGCTCGTCTTCGATGGCGTCCGCAGGCAGCCACCAGTCGGCGACGTTGAGCGGGACGGCCTCGAACGGCTCGATCCGCGCTTCGGTCTCGTCGCTATAGTAGCCGAGCGTGACCCAGCGGCCAGCCTCGAGTCGATGGGCGATCACCGTGCGTGCCTCGAGGTCGACGAGCCACGCATGGGGTACGCCGAGCTTCGCGTAGTAGGGCATCTTGTCGACGAGGTCATGGCGGCGCGTGGTCGGCGACAGGATCTCGCACACCCAATCGGGCACCACGTGGATCGCTCGTTTGCGGGGCGCCTTGGGCATGCGCTCGCGGTGCCAGCCGCCGACGTCGGGCGAGATCTCGAGCGTGTTGTCGGGCCGCTCGATGCCCGGCTCCGTGACGATCCACCAACCACCGGGGCCACCGCGGCCTCTGCCAAACGGACCAAGGAGATCGCTGGCGATCTCGAGGCCGATGAGCTGGTGAGGCATCCGCGGCTTGGTCATGGTGTAGAGCACGCCCTCGATGATCTCGCCGACGATGCCCGGTGGCAGAGCATCGAGATCCGCAAGCGTTGGGAGTTTGGCGGGGACGGCTTGTTTCGGGGGCGTCATGGCTGTCCTGGGTGATGTGGTGCAGCCAGCACACATTCTAGCATCGGTCGATAGCTCGCGGGGGCCCAACTGTACTGGGGTATCGACGGCGCAGCCACGGCTGGATCGTCGATGTCGTAGGAGGTCGCGGTGCCGAGAAGGACCGCGACGTGCGCGTCGGGCCGTAGCCGTGCGCGATGCATCGTCAGGTCGCCCTGCGGTGCGTTTGGGTTGTCGCTCGCACACCGGCGGCATAGAACGTGGTTATGCAGCCGGTGTTCGCAGACCCCAGGACCGGCTTCGTGTTCAAGCGAATCTTCGGGACGGTGGAGCACAAGGCGCTGTTGATCGCGCTGCTGAACCACATGCTGGAGCTCGTAGGCGAGCGGCGCATCGTGGACGTGCAGCACCTGAGCGGGGAGCAGCACGTGGGCATCCCCGAACTCAAGCTGTCGATCGTGGACGTCAGGTGCACGGACGCGAGCGGGCGGCGCTTCGTGGTGGAGATGCAGGTACTGAAGGTGGAGGGCTTCGAGAAGCGGGTGGTGTACAACGCGAGCAAGGCGTACGTGATGCAGCTGCGGAACGCAGACGAGTATCCGGCGCTGTGCGATGTGGTCGGGGTGACGATCTGTAACTTCAACCTGTGGCCGGAGCGGGAGGACAGCGGCCGGTACAAGGTGCCGATGCTGAGCCGGTGGCGGATGCAAGAACAGCACAGCGGGGCGCCGGGGCTGCCGCAGGTGCAGTACGCGTTCCTGGAGCTGCCCAAGTACGCGGCGGGGGATGCGCCGGAGGCGCTGATCGACCGCTGGGCGTACTTCTTTCGCGAGGCGAAGAACCTGAGCGTGGTGCCGTCGGCGCTGGCCGAAGATCCGTTCCGGGGGGCGCTGGAAGTGGCGCGAACGGCCACGTTCTCTCCAGAGGAGTGGGAAGCGTACGAGCGAGCGAAGATGGCCGAACAGGATGCGCGTGGCGCGCTGGCGGTGGCGCGACAGGAAGGCACCGAGGAGGGGCTTGCCAAGGGACACCTGTCAGGGCTCGCCGAAGGGCTCGCGAAGGGGCATGAGTCGGGGCTCGCGGCAGGGCTCGCCAAGGGCAAGCAGGAGGCACTGCTTCGCCTGCTCGCGCGCACCGGGCTCGTGCTCACGCAGAAGGAGCATGAGCGGATCGCGTCATGCGCAGACGTCGCAACGCTCGACCGCTGGTTTGACAACGCGCTGGCGGCCAAGGCCGTCGCCGACGTGTTTCGCGATTCGTAGTCGGAAGCTCGTCGCCTGGTCGGCCATCGGCGCGGGGGCTCACGCCGCGTGATGGGAGTCTTCACGCGACGTGCCGTTCCGCCGAGCGGCGGCAGGACGCAGGTTGTGGGCATGACGAACATCGACACCAGACAGGACCAACGAAGGGACGGGCGGCGGGGCGCACGGGTGAACCGGCGCTCGGTGGAGGGCGTGTTCCGGAGTACGGGGTTTCACTGGGTGGGCGACGGGTTCTTCGTCTCGAGCTACTTCCCGAGGCCGAGCCTGCCGGCGGAGCGGGTGAGTCCGTTCCTGCTGATGGACTACGGTCCGGCGCGCGAGTTCGAGCCGCTGGCCCGCGGGGAGCGCGGCGTGGGCTGGCACCCGCACCGCGGGTTCGAGACGGTCACGCTGGCCTGGGAAGGCGCCGTGGCGCACAAGGACAGCCTCGGGCACTCCGGGGTGATCGGGCCCGGCGGCGTGCAGTGGATGACGGCCGCGTCGGGGATCCTCCATCAGGAGTATCACGAGGAAGGGTTCGCCCGGCGCGGCGGACGGATGCACATGATGCAGCTGTGGGTGAACCTGCCCAAGGCGCAGAAGATGAGCGCGCCGGGGTATCAGCCGCTGCCGTCGGCGCGGATTCCGACGGTGGGGCTGCCGGGGGATGGCGGCCACGTGCGGGTGATCGCGGGGGAGTATGGCGGTCAGCGGGGGCCGGCTCACACGTTCACGCCGATCACGATGCTCGACGTGACGCTGCGCAACGGCCACGAGCTCGTGGTCGACGTGCCGGCGGAGCACAACGCGCTGGCGGTGGTCACGTCGGGGGAGGTGGCTGCGGGCGGGGAGCGCGGCAAGGGTGGGGAGCTGGTGCTGTTTGCAAACAATGGCGGGCCGCTCGCGCTGCGCGCGGAGGCAGACGCGCATGTGGTGATCCTGGCGGGGGAGCCGATCGACGAGCCGATCGTGCAGTACGGGCCGTTCGTGATGAACACGGAGGCCGAGATCGACGAGGCGATCACTGACTTCAACGCGGGCCGGTTCGGCCGCGTGCCCGGGGAGCGCGAGGACGAGCGGGTCGGTGGGCACCAGCGCGTCGACGGCGATCGCGAGCCTGGTCTCGCTGCCGCCTTTGAGGCTGGCGACGACGTCGGCGAGCAAATCGACCTCGTGATGGATGCGCTCGGCGGCGGCGACGATGGCCTCGCCTTGCATCGTGAGCCGCGGCAGGCGCGAGGTCCGGTCGAACAGGCGGACGCCGAGCTGGGTCTCCAGGCGATCGATCGTCTGGCTGACCGCCGCTTGGACGCGGCCGAGCTTGCGAGCCGCGGCGGAGAAGCTGCCTTCGCGCGCGACCGCGCGGATGGTACGCAGCTGCTCGATGGTGACGCCTTCGAGGCCAGACTTCATGGCCGCGAAGTGTATCGCGCGCGGTCGGATGCTCGCGGCGCGACGGCGCGGTGTCAGACCCTTCGCCGCCGCGCGAGCGGCCGTTTACGCCGCCGGAACGATCCATCGCGATGGCGATAGGCCAGGGTGTCATCACGCCCATCCTGATCGTGCGGGTCCTCGGCGCCCAGGTCGTGCTTACGCGAGGCGTGCCCCCGCGCCAGGATGGCTGAAGACCGCCGGGATTGCTCACGCGCCTGCAGCTGCCGGAGATACGTGGGACCGTCTGCGGAGAGGTGCTCGAAGTCGTAGTCGTCGTGCCTGTCGCGCCGGACCTCGAAGGGAGGATCATCGCTCCCGCCGGGCGCGACTTGCGGCACGTCGTCGTCGCCGTCGTCGCGGAGGGTGCGGTCCTGATCGTCGCTATTCGTGCACTGGGTACCGGAGAATGGATGGTCTCGCATTGGCTCTCTCCTGGTGAGGCATGAAGCGTCGCTCTGTTCACGGCGCTCATGCTCGGCTCGCAACGACGGTAAATACCGGCCGGCTCCTCGGAGGTCGTTGAGTGGCCGTATCATGTCGGCACCGTGTTGCAGCCGTCGTTCCGGAGCGGCGCACTGGTAACACTCGATCGCGCGTGGCTGCTGAAGCTGCGGTGTGCCAGTCGCCGCGCTGTGGCTTACGGTCCCGGGGTGCAGGAACTCCGGATAAGCCAGTGGACTGGTTTGTCACGCCGAGCGTGGCTAACGCCGCGCGAGATCATGCGCGGGGAAGCCGCCGTGCTCGATCGGCACGGCGACGCCGGTTGCAGCATCGTTCGTCGATCAGAGACGATGCTGCGATCGCATCACCGATCGTGGATTGCGCGAGTACCCGCATTCATTGCAGCGCGTCGATCCCGCGGGTCGGCGAAGCAGGTTTCGCTCGCGGGTTGCACGCGGCGCGTCAGCGCGCGGCTCACGATGTGCTGTCACGCGGTCGCTCACTGCGCCCATCGCGCAATGCGCCGGCGCACGGCGCGTGGAACGCACCGATGGTACAGCGAAATGGCCGGCCGCGGAGGAGCATGCCGGTTGCATCCGGGGGAAGACGTGATCGCGGAAGTCCTGCTCCGCTTCGTGGTCGGGGGCGTCCTCGTCTCGGTGTTCGCCGTGGTCGGCGAGCTGGTTGCACCGAAGACGTTTTCGGGGCTGTTTGGCGCGGCGCCCTCGGTGGGCATCGCGACCCTGGCGTTGGCGTTTCGCAAGGACGGCGGCGCGGCCGTCGCGATCGAGGCGCGGTGGATGCTGGTCGCGACGGTGGCGTTCGTTGTTTACAGCACGATCTGTGTGGGTTTTTGTCGACATCGCGCGGTCCCGGTGTGGCTCGGCGCGACGGCGGCCTGGATCGGATGGTTTGTGGTCGCGGCGGGGCTCTGGTACGGGCTCCACGATGTGGTGGGGACCTGAGTTACCGCTCGAGCTGCATGGCAGTAAGTAATTATCTTAGCGTTGCCCGTAGGTGAAGATCCACAAGGTAGTCGCGATCAGGAGCCATGCGGCGGTCCCAGCAGCCAAGCCGAGGGCCGGGGGCCAGGGCTCGGCCGTACAGGTGACGACCGCGGCGAACCCCGCGAGCGCGAGCGCCCCCAGCCGAGCGCCTCTCGCGTCGTCCGCGGCTTCGGCCAGGCCATCGTGCCGGTCCACCAGCGTGAGGGTGGCCGGGAGGATCGCGGGAAATGCCAGGAACAGGCCGCCCACCGCCGGACCGTAGCGCCTGGCGACGAGCCCGGTGCCCACGGTGATGGCGCCGCCGAACACGAACCGCAGGACGTATTCCCACGCGGCCGGCTTCTTGATCCCGTCGAGCGTGAGCGCTGGCTTCGTCATCTGGACCGCCTCCCCGTGGGGTCATCGCGCCTCGCCGTGCTGGCGTGGAACGAGCCGCGGGCGCGGCGCGGCGGTCCGCCAGGGCGATCACGCAGGGAGCGGCGCGGCCCGGGTGGTCTCGTTGGGGACCTCCAGGCGAGGCTGGGATGCGAGGAGCTGTTCGAACATGACCAGGAGCTCGTTTCCAAGTCCGGCAAGCTCGTCGGG
>Ga0308176_10000183_pt1 | contig 43831 bp, 38 predicted proteins | sample PhyCR2_3_FD_203890 | JGI IMG/M metagenome (GOLD analysis project Ga0308176, IMG submission 203890) | Soil microbial communities from UC Gill Tract Community Farm, Albany, California, United States - DLSLS.C.R2 | ecosystem: Environmental > Terrestrial > Soil > Agricultural land | place: USA...
TGCGCATCGGTGGCATTCCCACCGGGAAGGTCGGGATGGGCTGCCACAAACATCAAATCTTTTCCAAGCTTCAGGGCCTGCTGCACGCTTTGGCTGATACGCACCCGCATGTCTTTCGTCACTTTCAGGCGGTCAATCACCAATTCGATGTCGTGAATCTTGTAGCGGTCAACCTGCATTTTGGGCGCAAGGTCTTTTACCTCTCTGTCAACTCTTACTTTCAAAAAACCTTTCTTACGCACCTCTTCAAACAACTCGCGATAATGCCCTTTGCGACCGCGAACCAGCGGCGCCAACAGTGTAATCTTTTGGCCGTCGAAACGTTTGAAAATATTGTTTACGATTTCCTCTTCGCTCCAGCGTACCATGCGCTTGCCGGTATTGTACGAATAAGCTTCGCCGGCGCGGGCAAACAGGAGGCGTAGAAAATCATAAATCTCTGTAACCGTTCCAACGGTCGAACGCGGGTTTTTGTTGGTGGTCTTTTGTTCGATGGAAATAACGGGCGAAAGTCCGGTGATCTTGTCCACATCCGGCCGCTCCATTTCGCCAATGAACTGGCGGGCATAAGCGCCAAAGGTTTCCATGTAACGGCGCTGGCCTTCGGCAAAAATCGTATCAAAGGCAAGTGAAGATTTGCCGCTGCCGGATATACCCGTTATAACGACCAGTTTATTTTTGGGGATCGAAATATCAACGTTCTTCAGGTTGTGCTCCTTGGCGCCGTAAACTTCAATAAACTCTTCTGTGTCTTTTGGGGGCGTGCCGTCTGTTTTTTTCATTCGCTTTCCAATCAGGTGAGCGAAGATAAGACCGGGAAATTCTTTGCTAAAAACTTTAGGCTTTCAGAAATAAATTTCAAAACGGGGAAGGTTTTGCGCATTCTGGCACAGTTTTCAATAAGTAGGGCCAAACCGCTTCTAAACCTAAAAGCAGAACGTATGAAAAACACAATCACTTTAGCCGCTTTTCTTTTTGCAGCCCTTGCAGCCAATGCGCAAACAACTCCTGATTCTACGCAACAAAAGCAACAGACGACACCTGTTACCACGCAGACCACGACGACAACTACCACCGCTACCCTTTCCGATACCTCAATTAACTCGGCTTACATTGCCGACCCTGAAGCCCTAAAAGGATTGACCACAGAAACCTTACGGCCCGAACATGCTTTCCCGGTTTTGGGAAGCTATACGCCAACCGGTGCTTCTACGGCCAATGTAACCATCACACTTGACTCGGCCAACAAAGGCATTGTTTGGGTAGAAGGACTGTCGCAAGGCAAGTTCAGAGCCCTGATGAAAAAAGCACCCGCCACTTACAAAATTCCCGCGCAAACGACAGCCGAAGGAAGGAACGTACCCGAAGGCACCCTGTTTTACAATCCATCATCCAAAGAAGTAACCATTGTTCTGGGCCGTCCGTTTGACGAGGTTAACCCTGCTTCTTTCCAAACCACAAGCGATAACACTGTGGTGAAGGAAAAAGTAACGAACAACAAACAAAAAGTCAAAGTAAAAGGTTGGCAGTACACCGGTGTAAAAGCGGGTGCCGCCATCACGCCATCAGCCTCCAAGCAATAACCTATGGAATTTGAAGAACCCGAAAAGGCCCGCCAGTGCGAGGCCTTTTTTGTTTGCGCTTTAAAACGGATTAAATGACGGGAGAACTCAGGGCAAATGAATTCGGCAATTAAATTGAACACGTCGTTGCCGAAGGTTGAAGCAAATAAACTTCTTCTTGCAGCCGGTTAAGTATTTCCGCGGCTTGCTGTTTGTCGAAATCTTCCTGCAGTTTCTTTTTTACGCCAAGACCTGTCAGTTCAATGTGCACGTCGGGTTGCACGCCGTGATTTTGCAAACAGGCTTTTGCGCAAGCCACCGGACAGCCGTCGAGGACAACAATCTTTCTGCCTGACACAGCCGTCCTCACCAAGCCTTTTACGTTGCCGCCAACACCGGCTATGCACGACATCTCTGCCAAGCCTTTCCGATCCATCTGTACAGCCAGGTAGTTGGCCATTTGCGCCGCGCTGGAACATCCCGAACAGGAATAAATCAACGGCTTGTCTTCAATAAGAAATTCGTTCGCGTTCATTGAAAAAATTTTATCCGGCAAGGGCGGTGCAACAGAACTATTCATATCTGCGAGATAGAAAAAGTTCCGTTGCGCTCACAACCATTTTTGCTCTTTGTACCAGCCAATGGTTTCTTCAATGCCCTTTTGTAAATCATAAGCAGGTGTTTCGGCCAAATCAGTCCACACCGCCTCGCTGTTGCAAAGCCAGTTGGCACTGGTGATCTCAATTAGTTTTTCGCGGTTGATGAACGGAAGGCGATTCAAAAAAACTTTGTACATGCTGTCAATGCCACTCACCGCCGTGCGCACAAGCGGCAGCGGCAATTTTATTTTTAGCGTTTTGCATTTTAGGGTGCGTCTTGCTTCGATGCCAATTTGTTCTTTGTCGTAAGCTTTGCCGTCGGAAACGAGGTATGACTGGTTGACCTGCTCCGAAGCCATTAAACCAATCACGGCTTTTGCAAGGTCTTTGACGTACACCAGCGACAGCGACTGTTTATGGCGTCCCACGTAAGGCTCAAAGCCTTTGTTCACCAATTTAATAAACTGAAAAAAGCCTTTGTCCCGCGGGCCGTACACGCCGGTGGGATAAACAACAAGATGCGGAAGACCGGGCAGCGAATGAACGTATTCCGTTGCTTTTGCCTTGCTCTTTCCGTAAGCCGAAAGCGGTTTGAAGTCGTCCTTTACATCAATGGGACGCATGTGTTCCGCATTGCCCGGCCCGTAGGATGCCAATGAGCTAATGAGCACAAATTTTTCGAGCGGTTGTGAAGAAGCAATTGCCGCATCAGCAAGGTTCTTTGTAAAGCCGTAATTAACGGTATAAAAATCTTCCAGCTTTTTTGCCTGCGTGATGCCGGCGTTGTGAACGATATAAGCAAAGCCCCCTTCTTTTTGCCGGAACTCGCTTAATTGTTTTTTCAGCTTTTGCGGCGAAGAAAAATCGAGTTCAAAAAACCGAAGCTCTTTTTGCTGCAAAAACTCGCGGCTGCTGCTGTGCCGAACGCCGGCATACACCTCGTATCCTTTTCGCAAAGCCTCTTCTACCAGAAAGCTTCCGATAAAACCGCTTGCGCCGGTGATTAAAATTTTTTTCTTCATCGCTTTTAAAACAAGTGGCCTCATAAATAAAATGTTTGTCAGGCTGGCCCTTCGACAAGCTCGGGATAACAGCGCACCCGTGACTATTTATGAGACCAGTTAAAATAAGATATATTGAATCAAAGCTCTTATGTGCTTTCCAATTTGTCTCCGAATGTTGTGATTCGGACACACAAGGAGCGTGTACCCACATGCTGGTCACATGTTGAAGCGGGTCTTCCATTTCACAGGTATTTGATGTAACAACGCCGGCGTTTGTGCTGCCGCGCATCAAAATGTTCCCACATGGCCTGCACCCTTTTGTTGTCTTCCAATTGGTGATTCGTTTCCACGTACCGTACGCCGCTTTTCAAATACGACCGCAGGGTTTCGCACATCAACACCGCGTTCACGCCTTTGCCCTGCAGATCGTTGCGTACGGCCACCAACAACAAATCAGCCACCTTGCTTTTGCGCAAGGCTTTTAATAAATGCACAAAGCCAAAGGGAAACAACTTTCCGCCCGACTTCTGCAAAGCCTCCGACAGCGAAGGCATTGTAATGCCAAAGGCGGCAAGCTGTCCTTCTTTGTCGGTAATCAGTGAAACAAAATCGGGACGCATGAAGGAAAAATATTGTTTGGTATAATACGTCACCTGTCTTTCGGTGAGCGGCACCACGCCGTACAAATTTGAATAAGCGCTATTGATGAGCGCAAAGATGTCTTTTGCATAAGGCAGCAGTTCTTTTGCTTTGCGAAATTGAACCACCTTCAGGCCCAGCCTCCGCTGCACAACGGCCGCCATCTTTTCCAGCTTCTCGTCCATCTGCTCTGGCAGGTTTATTTTGTATTCCACCCAGTCCGTGTGTTTGCTGTATCCGGCTTTTTCCAAAAACGCTGGGTAGTAAGGATGATTGTAAACTGTTGCCAACGTTCCGGCTTCGTCAAAGCCTTCCACCAACATGCCTTCGTGGTCTAAATCGGTAAAGCCCAGCGGACCGTGTACGGCTTCCATGCCAAGTTCTCTTCCCCATTCTTCCACTTTTTGGATCAACGCCTTTGCGATGCTTTCGTCTTCTTCAAAATCTATCCAGCCAAAACGAATGTGCTTTGCCTTCCATTTTTCGATGTAGGCTTTGTTGACAACGCCGGCAATGCGTCCCACAACTTTGTTGTTTTTGTAGGCGAGCCAATAACGGGCCTCGCAATAATCAAAGGCCGGATTTTTATCTTTACGCAACGTGACTTTCTCGTCGAAGTGCAAAGGCGGAACAAAATGCGGATGGCCTTTGTACAAACGATAAGGCAAGGCCAGAAAGTCTTTGAACGCTTTTTTATCTTTCACCTCTTTTACAACGATACTCATACAATTTTGCTTTCGTTTCTTTCTACAAATACACCAAGTTCTGTTGCCACCTTTTCAATTTTTTCGATCGCTTCATCCAATTGGTTCAGCGTATGCGTGGCCATTACCGACATGCGCACAAGCGACGAATCACCCGGCACTGCCGGCGATACAACGGGGTTTACAAACACGCCTTCTTCAAACAGCCGTTGCGTGAAATGAAACGTCAGATGATTGTCGCGGATGTAGAGCGGGATAATGGGCGTTTCCGCTTCGTTGGTGTCGAAGCCAAGACTTCTTACGGCTTTTGCCAAATAGCGTGTATTACGCCAAAGAGCGTCCAGGCGTTCGGGCTCCTGTTCTATAATTTCCAAAGCTGCCAACGCGGCCGCTGCCGCCGATGGCGGAATGCTGGCGCTGAAAATAAGCGGACGCGAATTGTGTTTTAAATAATCAATCACTTCTTGGGTAGATGCCACAAAACCGCCACCGATGCCAGCGATTTGCTGAAGGTGCTCATGATGATGTCCACATCATCGGTCAATCCAAAATGGCTGGCCGTACCGCTGCCGTTTTCGCCTATCACGCCAAGTGCGTGCGCATCATCCACCATCACCAGGGCTTTGTAATGATTGGCCAATTGTACAATCTCCGGTAGCGGGCAAATGTCACCTTCCATGCTGAAGATGCCGTCCACCACAATCATTTTGATTTGCTCTTTCGGCAGGGATTTTAAGATGCTTTCCAGATCATCCATGTCGTTGTGCGCAAACTTGAGCACCCTTGCAAACGAAAGCCGGCTGCCTTCAATGATAGAAGCATGATCAAGTTCATCGAGGATGATCACACCGTGCCGGCCAACGAGCGACGACACGGTTCCCAGATTGGTTTGAAAACCTGTGGTGAATATTAATGCAGACTCCTTTCCGACAAAATGAGCCAGCCTTTCTTCCAGCTCAACGTGCAGCCGCGAAGTGCCATTTAAAAAACGCGACCCCGAACAACTGCTGCCGTATTGCGCAATGGCTTTGCAGGCAGCTTCTTTTATTTTGGGATGATTGGTAAGGCCCATGTAACTGTTGGAGCCAAACATCAATAATCGCTTTCCCTGAATGATGACTTCTGTATCTCTGTTCTCTTCTATCGGTCTGAAATAAGGATACAAACCGGCTCTCTTTAATTCGGCGGGTGCTGTAAATTTTTCAAACTTGTGGTGCAAGGCTTGTTGGATCATACCGGATAAACTTGGTAATTGTCTTTGCAAAAATGATTTCGCGGCAAGAGGTGGGTGACTGCAAAGACGGTGATGAAATACTGTTTAATCGAAGGCAAATAAAACAAAATTTCTAATTAAAGATAATTATGTCTTTAATTAGACCGGATGATTTTCGTCATGCACTTTTTCAAAAAAATTGCAGTCACGGTTTAATGGTTTTGTTACTTTGTGCCGTTTGTTAACTCCATCGCATGTTTTCGAAAACCGCCGAATACGCTCTTCGTGCCGCCATTTTTATCGCACAAAAAAGCAGTGTGCAAAAAAAGCTGGGTATTGAGCAGATTGCCTGGTCCATTGATGCGCCGTCCTCGTTTACGGCCAAGATTCTTCAACTGCTTACAAAAGACAACCGCGTCATCTCTTCGGTGCGTGGCGTGAACGGTGGTTTTTATATTACGGAAGAAGCAAGAAACCTTTCTGTGCGCACCGTGTTGGAAGTGATTGGCGAGAATAAGATTTTTACTGAGTGTGTATTGGGTTTGAAAGATTGTACCGAAATAAAGCCCTGCCCCATGCACGTCCAATACAAACCCATCAAAGAACAACTGATTCGATTGTTTGAAGAAAAAACCATCGGCCAATTAGCCGGAGACTTAACCGAAGGCAAAGCCTTTCTCATAAATGCAGGAAAACAAAAAAGAAAGCGTTAAGCAGACGTTTTCTTTGCCGTATTTCACTCACATTATGCAGGCGAGAAAGTACCAACTGCTGCGAGAAGACAAACCTTATAACCTTAGAAGCAGACCTTGACACTTAAAAGAAGCCAACCTTATTCCCTTATGCTGCAGGCTTTTCAAGCGAACAATAAGGGAATAAGGTTTTTGGTCTCGCCACGTACATTCATCTATTAAGGTGATAAGGTTGGGTTGTTTACGATTAAAGTGGTTTTCTTTTTTCTGAACCTACGCAAGTTGAGTTACCAAATAAAAAAAGACGCAAATGATTTGCGTCTTTTTAATATCGAAAAGAAAATTGATTATGCTGCCAACGCCTTGTTCACCAGTTCAGCCGCTTCGCTCAACTGAATGGCCGATTGCACTTTGAGGCCGCTTTCGTCAATTAACTTTTTGGCTTCTTCAGCGTTTGTTCCCTGCAAGCGAACAATAATGGGAATGTTGATGTTGCCCATGTTCTTGTACGCATCAATCACACCTTGCGCCACGCGGTCGCAACGAACAATGCCGCCAAAAATATTGATGAGAATGGCTTTTACTTTCGGGTCTTTCATGATGATGCGAAAGCCTGCTTCCACCGTTTGCGCATTGGCCGTACCGCCCACGTCCAAAAAGTTTGCGGGTTCGCCGCCGCTTAGTTTAATCATGTCCATTGTGGCCATGGCAAGACCTGCGCCGTTCACCATGCAGCCTACGTTGCCGTCAAGCTTTACAAAATTTAAATTGTATTTGCCCGCTTCTACTTCGGTTGGGTCTTCCTCGCTTACATCACGCAAGTTGGCAAGATCAGGATGACGCATTAAAGCATTGTCGTCCAAATTCATTTTGCAGTCAACTGCTACAATCTTATCATCGGCCGCTTTAAACAAGGGATTTATTTCGAGCATTGCGCAATCCAGTCCCACGTAAGCATTGTACAAGTTGGTGACAAACTTCACCATGTTTTTAAAGGCGTCGCCCTTGAGCCCAAAGTTAAAAGCAATCTTTCTCGCCTGGTAACCTTGCAGACCGCCGCCGGGGAAAACCCATTCTTTAAAAATTTTCTCGGGAGTTTTGTGGGCCACTTCTTCAATGTCCATTCCGCCTTCGGTGCTGTACATAATTACATTCTGTCCTTTTGCGCGGTCGAGCAGAATAGAGAGATAAAATTCTTTGCGTTCGGTGGGGCCGTCGTAATACATGTCTTGCGCCAGCAAAATCTTGTTCACTAGTTTTCCGGCTTCACCGGTTTGGATCGTCACCAAGGTGCCGCCCAAAATTTTTGAAGAGATGTCGGTTACTTCGTCGAGGTTTTTTACAACTTTTACACCGTTCACACCCGTTTCGCGAATCTTTCCTTTGCCACGGCCCCCCGCGTGAATTTGCGCTTTGATTACCGCAAAAGGGCTTCCATACGTGGTTTTAATTTGGCGGTAGGCTTCTTCCGCTTCGTGAGGTGTGCTGGCGGCCAATCCTTCCTGAACCGGAACGCCGTATTGTTTTAGCAGTTCTTTTGCCTGGTATTCGTGCAAATTCATGTAGAAATTTTTTGCGAAGATAAACTCTGTCCCTAAAGGGAACTTAGACCGGAGAAACTTTTCTTTTTTAATCGGTTCCTTAAAGCAACCATGCTTTGACAACGGCACTCCAATTCAATAGCCCCTCTTTATGCTTTCGGAAGCTAAAGTCCCTTTAGGGGTTTGGAGTTTTTAGAAAAAATTATCCAACGATTTTAAGCTGATTGGCTTTTCCCAAATGGTCAGTTTAGCGCCGTCAAGTTCAGAAGGCATGGCGGGCCGAAAGGCACTGATAAGATGGTACTGTATTTCAGGAAAGCGCTGGTAGAGTTCCGGCAGTTTATCCCAACCCAATCCATCGGGGAGGTTGTAGTCAATAAAAAGATAATCGGGAGTCATACTGCTTAAACGCGACATGCCGTCGGTCAGCGTGTGTGCAATGTAAACTTCGTAATTCTTGCGAAGGAAATACGTCTTCATCAGAAGACACAAGTCCACTTCGTCATCAATAATCAAAACCTTTTTCCGCGTAGTCATAGCTCGTCAACGATTCTTTAATTCCTTAATTATCATACCAAGATTTTATTGGGATAATTAGCCGGTGGCTCTTTGTACCCTGGGTCGCAACTGTGCATTCATGCCCGTCAACTTTCCCTGCATTCTTTCCAAAAATAGGCGTTCGTGCAGACTTTTGTAAATTGTTTTTGTCTGCGCAGAATTCAGCGAAAAGGCTTTCGTTGGTACGATTATTTAAACGAAACAGGAAATAATTGCTCATCTTAAAATCACCCGTATATGAGTGCAAAAACAAAACTTGTATTAGGATTGGTAGGCGCCGCAGCCGCCGGTGTTGTTGTTGGCCTGTTGTTAGCACCCGACAGCGGTACAGCCACCCGTAGGAAAATTGCCGACGCCACAAGCGATTGGACCGATCATTTAAGCGACTTGTTCTCTTCGGCAAAAGAGCACGTGGACGACCTGAAGAAAAAAGGCTACAAAGCCGCTTCCACGGCTTCGCGCCGCGCCGCGGAAGTAAAAGAAAGCTACATGTAAAAGACAGCAGCGGCGTAGCAGCGCTGCTGCTTTTTTAAACCACCAAACCATGATGGACGATTTAAAAGCCCACACCGCACAATTAAAAGATCACGTCAGCGAGTACGTGCAAACCACGGTTCAATTAGCCAAAGCCAAGGCCACGAAGGGTGCCAGTAACGCCGTTGCGGGAGCCGTTATCGGCATCACGGCGGTTTTGCTCGGCATTTTTTTTCTGGCCTTTCTGTTTACGGCGCTTGCCTGGTGGCTCGGTAGTTTACTCAACAGTCCCGCTCTTGGTTTTTTGTGCGTTGCCGGTCTTTTTCTTCTCCTCATTGTATTGATTTTTGCCCTGCGCAAAAAAGTTATTGTTCCCCTGATTCGGAACGCCATCATCAGTGCCGTTTATGACAAGAAAGATTAAAACTTACGATGATTTGCTTCAGGAAGAGCAGCGGCTTACCGCACAAATGCATTCCTACAAAGAACTTGTTAAGCAAGACATTTCCAGCATTAAAGAAGGCCTAAACCCCATTAAGCGGAGTGCCAAAATGGTGAAGAATTTATTCAGCCGCGAAGACAAAGGCCCGCTTCTGAATTTCGGGCTGAATCTTGGAATGGACGTTGTGCTGCGCCGCATGTTGCTTGGCCGTGCGGGTTGGGTGGCGAAGGTGATGGTTCCTTACCTCGTTAAGAATTACGCCTCTCATCTCATTACCGAAGACCAGCGAAAAGCCGTTGGCAAAACGGTTTCCAAATTCATCAGCAAGATTCTGATGAAGAAAAAGAAAGAGCCATTTGAGGCAGCCCCGCCGGCATAAACGGAAAGAAATCTACACGGCATACGACAAGCCGTTAAAACCGGTACAGTTTTTACATCTTCAATCGTCAAATTGAGGTTTTATGAACAACCACAACGAAGGTCCTCGCAACAAAGAAGACAATACGCAATCAACCTTTGAAACACGACCCGATGTAACACCGCGCCGGGAAGGCGGCGACGATGCGCTTGCCGAACGCAATCCATCCGACAGCCGGATGGACGAAAAAGTAATTGTGAACGAACAAAGCAGTCAAAAAATAGTGAATGCGCCGTCGCAAACGGGCGCACACGCAGCGGAAGCTGAAAACACAGTGGACGAAGTTTAGGATGAACAGACAGGAGAACCCTTAGCCAGAAGAATGGATTTGTTTTATCTCCCGGTAGTCATTGCATCGGAGGATGTAAAAAATTACCGGGAGATTTTTTGACCGCACAAACATTTGTCATTGGAGGTTTAGGTTTAGAAGAGCAGCGTCCCGTCCTTAGCGGGACGCTTGTATTTGAGGAAATAATTCTACTAAACCACAACCCTTGCCTGTAGGAATTTCGCCGGTAAACAGAAGTTTTATTGGTACATTTTTTCCTGTATCAACAGCACCGCTAAATCGCTATCATTCATGTCCAAGATTATTTACGTTAACCGGCAACAAAACAATCAAAGCTTCGCCTCTCTTTCTGTAAGCCGGCCAACACAACCCGGAACGCAAAAGCAACCCGTAACTGAAAAACGCATTGCCGATCCTTCGTCCTGTGTACCCCACGGCCAATGCTATCCCATTCCCTCTTTTTTTGAATACAGGGCAAAGCCAAAAGAATTCGATACGTTTTAAAATGATGTTCGTCAATGAATGAATCAATTCTGCGGGAGCAGGATTGATTTTTTTGTTTAAAGAGGTAGCTGAAAACTGATTTCGTAGAATTGCTTCCACACGTAAAGCCGGGACTGGTGTTCTTACCTTGGTTATCGTTCGGCCTGCTTAGAAACTTCTTTTCGCTAAATCACTGATTTTCATTTTTTAGAAAGATAAGTTTACAACCGTACCCATTTTGGAGCCACTCTTGCCTATGGATAAGTGCGCCAAAATCTCCACAAGATGATCAATCAACATTTAGCTCAAAAGCAGCGGCTCAAAATATTACCGCAGCAGATTCAATTGCTCAATTTTTTTCACCTGAACACACTCGAACTTGAGCAACGCATTCAGCAGGAAATTGAAGACAACCCCTTGCTCGAAGACCAGAAAAATGATTTTGAAACCGACGTTGAAAAATTCAACAAGGACAGCGTACAGGACTATCAGGACTGGGAAGAATTCGTGTACGATGACATCCCCGACTACAAAGCCGAATACGGCAACTTTTTGCACAACGACAAACTTCCCGAACGGCCCATTACTAACAGCTTCGATTACCGCTCTTCGCTTAAAGATCAATTCAAGCTCATAAGCGAAGACGCCGCTGAAATCGAGCTGGCCGAGTTCATCATTGACTCTCTCAACGACTGCGGGCTGATGGAGCAGAGTCTTGAAGACCTTGCCGAGGACATTTCTTTTAAACACAACAAATGGATTGAACCCGATAGCCTTTTGGATGCTTTGCAGAAAATCCAATCGCTCGAACCCGTCGGCATAGCCGCACGCAGTATTAAAGAATGCCTGCTTATTCAGCTTCATCGCCTCAATACAAAACGCCCCGATGTACGCATCGCCATCAAATTGCTGGAAGAACACTTTACCGATTTGCATCACCGCAACATGGACAAGATCAAGTCGCATCTTAAAATAGACGAAGAAGAGTTGAAGATTGTTCTCACGCTCATCGCTTCGCTAAAAATGCGGCCTGTTTGCGAATTGCAGGAAGGCGTAAACACCAATCAAAATATTCTTCCTGATTTCATCATTACCCGCAACGGTGAAAGCATTGAAGTACAGCTGTATCGCCAGCGTTCGGAAAGCCTTTGCATTAATTCATCCTGGCGCGAGATGGCTGAAAATAACGCCAAGATGACCACCGATAAATCCGCCATGCAATACATTAAAAACAAATTGCAGTCGGCGCAATGGTTTATTCACGCCGTGCAGCAACGCGAAGGCACGATGATGAAGATCATGAAGTCAATGGTGCAATTGCAATACGATTATTTCATGACCGGCGACATCAATTTGCTGAAGCCGATGATCCTGAAAAACGTAGCCGAGATGGTGGGTGTGGACATATCAACCGTGAGCCGCATTACCTGTAACAAATATGCGGAATCTCCCTTCGGGCTTCTATTGCTGAAAGATCTTTTCACCGAAGGCATTGCCAACGAAAAAGGACAGGTCATCAGCAACCGCGTTATTCAATCGGCCATTGCCGAAGTCATTCAAAGCGAGGACAAACACAATCCCTACACCGATCAACAACTGGTAAAAATTCTTTCGCAACGCGGCTTTTCCGTTGCGCGACGAACCGTTGCCAAATACCGTGAGCAACTGCAAATTCCCGTTTCACACGTTCGCGGCTTGTGGGCATAAAACCACTAATTTCACATTTTTAAAATACACTGATTAATACATGCAAACCATTTTGATCATTGACGATGACCGTGACATCTGCTTGCTGCTGAAACGCTTTTTAACCCGCCACAATTACGACGTAGCCGAAGCCTACAGCGGAAAAAAAGCATTGGAATATCTGGAAGAAAACGAACCCGCCCTGGTGATGTGCGACTTTCGTTTAGAAGACATGGACGGCAACACCTTGCTGGCAAAAATTAAAGAACGTTACTACCACCTGCCCGTCATCATCATGACCGGTTATAGCGATATCAAGATTGCCGTGGAAGTGATGAAGATGGGCGCCTTTGACTACATCACCAAGCCACTCTTCCCCGATGAAATTTTGGTAACGATAAAGAAAGCCCTGGAAGCACCGGCGCAAGAACGCGAACCCATACGACAGGAACGTCCTGCAGGCATTAACGTACCGAAGCAAGGCACGGCAACCGTTGCGCCTGAAACAAAAGAAAAAGCACCCAACATAATCGTTTCGGGAGAATACATTTTCGGCGATTCAACCGTGTTTAAACAGTTGCTGCAACAAATAGATTTGGTGGCGCCGACGAATTACACGGTTATCATTCACGGCGAAAGCGGCAGCGGCAAAGAAGCCATTGCGCAAGAGATACACAAACGCAGCAAACGCAAAAGCAAACCTTTTGTGGCCATTGACTGCGGCGCTCTTTCAAAAGAGTTGGCCGGCTCCGAGTTATTCGGCCACGAGAAAGGTTCCTTTACAGGCGCATTAAATCAAAAGACGGGAAGCTTTGAAATGGCGAACGGCGGCACCATTTTCCTCGATGAAATCGCCAATCTTTCTTACGACATCCAGGTTTCGTTGCTTCGCGTGGTGCAGGAAAGAAAAATGCGCCGCGTCGGTGGATTGAAAGATATTGAACTCGACGTTCGCATCATCATCGCATCTAACGAAAGGCTTTGGGACGCGGTGCGAAAAGGCAAGTTCCGCGAAGACCTTTATCACCGCTTCAACGAATTCAGCATTGACGTTCCGCCGCTGCGCCAACGACCCGATGATGTGTTGTTGTTCGCCAATTTCTTCCTTCAGCAAACCAACCAGGAATTAGGCAAGAACGTAAAACGCTTAAGCCCTGAAGTGGAAAATATTTTCCGCAACTATGTTTGGTATGGCAACCTGCGCGAATTGAAAAATGTAATTAAACGTGCAACGCTTTTAACCGACGGTGAAGAAATTGAACCCACGGCCCTTCCTTTTGAAATTTCAAACTTCAACAAGCTTCAGTTTGACAAAGGCCCGCAGATAGAAACCGTTACAAGTTCCTACCTGCCCTCGACACCGACCGCACCTACTGCGGCAGTGGAAGAAGAAGAACCGCAACGTTCGCTCTCCGAAACCACGCTCAAAGGCGCCAGCATTGACGCAGAATACGAAATGATTTTAAAAGCGCTGAAAAAGGTAAACTTCAACAAAAGTAAAGCGGCCAAATTGCTGAACATAGACCGCAAAACGCTTTACAACAAAATGAAGCAATACCAGGAATTCAACAATCAATAAAGCTTGGTGAAACGTGAGACGCCAAACGTGAGACCGCGACGACTTTTGTAACAGAGTTCACTGCGGTTTGACGTTTGACGTCTCACGTTTCACGTTAATATCGTTAATTATGCTCGTTTCTCCCCCTTTGGTTCGTATGCTTATCATTGATGATGACGAAGACGATTTCTTCATCACTTCAGAATATTTAAAAGGTATCCAGGAATACAAACTTCAGATAGACTGGAGCTATAAATTCAGCGACGCCGTAGAGCGGCTGCAAAAGCGGGCCTACGATATTTATTTTGTTGACTACCGCCTTGGCGCCAAAACCGGCCTTGATTTTTTGCGCGAAGCGGTACGCATCGGCGCCGAAGAACCCATTGTCCTTCTCACCGGCAAAGGCAATAAAACCGTGGACGTTGAAGCGATGCAAATGGGCGCAACCGATTATCTTATCAAAACCGAATTGAACACCGAAAAGCTTGAACGCTGCATTCGTTATTCGCTGGAACGCACAGCCTATTTAAAAGCCCTGCGGGCTAACGAAACAAAGTACCGTACCATGTTTGAGCTTTCGAAAGACGCGGTATTTATTGCCGACAGGAATCTCCGGTTTAAAGACTGCAATCCCGCCACCTCAAGTCTGTTGGGTTACACAAAAGAAGAACTGGCGCAAGTTGCGGTGTACGATCTCATGGATGATATAAAGGACAAGCAACTTTTGCAAAGTTTCATGGAAGCCGAAGGACATGCCGCCGACCTTGAAATTGAACTGTTGACAAAAGACGGCGAACGTAAGACCTGCGTCTTTTCCGCAACCGAAACCGCCGACAGAGACGGCACTTATTTTCAAGGACTGTTGCACGACATTACTAATTTACGCCGCGCCGAGAAAGCCAATCTGATGGTAGAAAAACTCGGCGCAACGGGCCGCCTCGTTCGAACACTGGCACACGAGGTACGAAACCCGCTCAACAACATTAACATGTCAGTAGAACAACTGGCGCACAGCGCAAACGAACAAGAGGAAACAGGGTTATTTCTCGACATCATTCAGCGCAACAGCAAGCGCATCGGCGACATCATCACAGAATTGTTGGACACGGCCCGGCCTACAGAACTTACATTTGAAAAATTTCCTTTGCAGGCCATCATGGACGAAGCGGTAGCCGAAGCGCTTGATCGCATCACGCTGCAACACATCAACGTGGATGTTCGCTACACGCCGGTACCTTGTTACGTGATGGCCAACAAGGAAAAGCTGCGCATTGCTTTTTTAAACATCGTTATTAACGCCATAGAAGCGATGGAAGCCGGCAATGGAACCTTGAGTATCAGCATTGAAAAGGGCCGTGGCGAACACGTGGTGACAATCAAAGACAACGGCTGCGGCATTCCGGAAGAAAATCTTTCACGGCTGTTTGAGCCTTATTTTACCTCCAAGAGAAACGGCATGGGACTGGGTTTGGCGGCTACGTTGAATATTCTTCAATCGCACAAAGCAACGATTGACGTTACATCGATAATGAAAGGAGGAACGACGTTTACCATTACGTTTCCGGCAAGCACATAAGCCCTGCTGATGTGAATGCCCGATTCCCAATCCTAATCCACAATCGTGTTGCGTTTGCTGTGCAGCCAATGGTAAAGCATGCCGCCAACAAAAGGAATGGCAATTACCGCAATAAGCCATACAACTTTCTGTCCTCCTTCAAGCGTATCGGTCTTTTGTACCTCAAAAATGCTCCAGATCCAACTTACGGTCATGAGCACAGCCGAGATGATGATTAAAACATCTCCGGTATTGTTATCGCGGTTGTTTCTGAAACCGATAGAAAGAACCAGGACAAAAATGGCCACCAGTCCTAGAATGAAATTGGGATGTCGCAGGTTTGTCATAAAAAGGAGTTTTCTATTAAGCGGAAAAGTTTGTGCACACTTATCAAAAGGGCTAAAATTCTGTGCCATTCTTGCTTTGGATAGCCTTTACATTCTGCACGTTTGAGCATTGCAACAGAACAACCGCCAATCGTAAACAGGATAACTTATAGGTCAATCCGTGAAGGCGGAATTTCTTTTGATTCGCGTTTGATGATGAAAACAGCCGTTGGCTTGGGACGAATGCCGTGACCGCTTTCGAGAGCGAAGGCCCGGGTAAACTCTGCGCCAAAATACAAGATCACCGACGAGTAATAAACCCAGGTAAGGATGATAACAACAGAAGCCGCCGTGCCATAGGTTATGCCCAGCCTTGACCTCGACAGGTAAATCCCGATTAGGTACTTGCCCGCCAAAAAAAGAATTGCCGTAAATACAGAACCTACCAATGCATCACGCCAGGAAATCACGGCATCGGGAAGCACTTTGTAAATGACCATGAACAAACCTGTAATGGTTACAAGCAAAAGCACAACGTTCAGCGTGGTAAGCAGGTAAACAGTTACGTGTGGAAATTTTGTCGTGAGCTTATCGCCCAATAAGGAGAACAAGGCGCTGGAAATAAGCGTGATCACCAACAGAAAACCCAATGTCAACACTAACACAAACGATAAAGCCCGGTTGATTAAATATTTCAGCCAGCCTTTTTTGGGTTTGGCTTTTACCGACCAAATGAAATTGATAGAACCTTGTATCTCGGTAAAAATACCCGTGGCCCCCACAAACAAAATTACGATGCCGATGATGGCGCCGATGAATGTATTGTGTGATTTTTCTACGTTGATGATGACCTCTTGGATTTGCAGCGCCGGAGCACTTCCCACCAGCATTTTTATTTCGTCGTAAACCCTCCCTTCCACCGCAGCACGGCCAAAAATGCTGCCCACAATAGAGATGATGATGATGAGCAAAGGCGCTACCGCGAAAATGGTGTAATAGCTAAGCGAAGCCGCCAGCTTCATGCAGTTGTCTTCAGAAAAATTTTCACCGGTCCGTTTTAAAATACGCCAGGCAAGTTTAAGGGTCTTCATCAAAGCGCTTTCGTTGAGGCGGTGAAAGTACAAAAATGCAGATGACGGATGAGGAAGACAAAAGAGGAAAATGCAGCCGGAGGTTCATCAGCCGGCCATTAGTGTTTCGCGATTTAAGCGGCCAGTGTAAAATCGCTCATGCGGTTAGCACATTCGCGGCATACTTTGGCGCATTGTGCAAAGGACGCTCCCTGCAAGCGTTCGCAAACCTCAGCGCATTCTTCGCATATACCCACGCACAACAAAGCCATGTTGCGGCTGTTGACAGAACCGGTTTTCAGCGCATGAAAAGTACCCATGCAGATGTAGGCACATTCATCCACCACTTTTACAACTTGCTTTGAAAGATATTTTTTGATGGATTGCAGATCAGTAAGCAGGCTTTCACAATTAATCCAGGCGTCGAAACAGGCGCTGGTATGGAAGGGTTTAATGGTGAGCATATTTTCCGGGTTAAAATGGTTTAAAGGGTACCGGCTGGGTCTTCACAAGGGTCGAACGGTGTGGAGTGTAAGCAGAAAATAGCCTGCCAAAAAATTACAGGCAACAAATGTACTTCTCTTCTCTTTGCGGTGAGTAGAGTTTTCTACAAAAGAAACCAACGGGCAGCCAAACTGCCCGTTGCCGGTGTGTTTTTGGCAATCCGTTTATTTATGAGCGGCCTGCAAATCACGCAAACGCTTTACTTCATCGTGACCGGTCTTCAACGTTGCTTTTTGCCGCACAATGAGGTCGCGCAGCGAAGGTTCCCAATCCACATCGGCGTTCAACGCAAGGTCGTAGGCCTTTTGTGCAGCGTCTTCGCCGAACTCACAATTGTCCAAAATAGTTTTGCGGTCCTTGCCGGTAATGGCCGATTTGAGGTCCATCCACACACGATAAATTTTTCCGGAATTGGTTGTTCCATCAGCCGCATCGGCGCCCAGCCGGCTCACTTCCTGCGTCAGTTCCTGAGCATATTGACGGCTTTCCGTAATGTAACGCTGAAACAAGGTTTTAAGATCGGCATCGCCGTCTTTTAATTCTTCCACAGCTCTTTCGTAACCCACCACCCTGTCGTGATTAATGCGGACTAAATCATTTAAAAGGCTTACTATTTTTTCCATGACTCGGTTGTTTAGAATGGATGAGTAAAAAATCGTACCCAATAAAACCGTGATTTTTATGAACCGGAGGTTCGTCTATCCATTGGGCTTTACTTGCGTCGCACACGTGTACGCCATGTTCGCTGCGCGGCAAGATGAATAAAGTGCAAAGCGTACACGTGTGCGACGCAACCGGCGCTGAACAGGATTACCGACGTTGGTTACATAAAATCTTTCTGCATGAAGCACCGTTTTACCCGTTGCAATAATCTGGCAGACCTTACTGGTACAAAAATTTCAGCAACATCTTTATCTACTAACCAAATTTTATTCTTATGGCAAAGTATTCAAGAGGGGCCGGCAAAAAAGTTAAACGTGCGATGGATGAGATGAAAGAAGGAAAATTAAAAAGTGGCCGCAGCGGTAAAAAAGTAACCTCGCGCAAGCAAGCCATTGCTATTGGTTTGTCTGAAGCAAGAAAAGAAGGCGCAAAAGTGCCGTCGAAAAAAAGCGCTTCTAAAAAAGGCGCAAGCAAGAAGTCTGCTTCAAAGAAAGGCGCAAGTAAAAAAACATCCTCAAAGAAAACAGCAACAAAAAAATCAGCGAGCAAAAAAGGCGCATCGAAGAAAGCCACTACAAAGAAAGCGGCCAGTAAGAAAGGCGCAAGCAAGAAAGCAAGTGCAAGGAGAAGATGAATGGAAGTTGACTGGTTGATCAGTTGACTGGTTGCTTGGTTTATTGATAAAATTTTATTTTACGAATCAACCAGTCAACTGATCAACCAGTCAACCTTTTCACACCAACTCCTTTAAAATTTTCATCAGCATTCTTTCATCGGAAGCATAGCCGGTGAGGTTGTCGTCTTTTTCAATTGCATCAAGTTCTTTCGTGTATTTCGAAAGCCTTTTTTCTTCGTACAGCTTGATGATTCCAGGATGCACGTAATACTTTTTACAAACGGTTCGGGTATTGCCCAGTTTGTGGCTTACATCGTCCAGGGCAGTTAAAATATTTTTCTTGCAATCGCTTTCGCTTTCCGGTTCATCCATGCTGCAAAAGCAGCGCAGAATATTTAAAGTTCCTGCCCAGGTTCGAAAATCCTTGGCTGTAAATTCACCTCCGCTGGCTTCTTTGATGTAGCGGTTTACAGAACCCGAATCAACGGGATGTGCTACTCCTTCACGATCGTAATATTGAAACAATTCCTCGCCCGGAATATCCTTGCAGCGTTGGACAAGCTTCGCCAGCTTTGCGTTGCGCAGGTTGATTTTGTGATAGACGCCTTTCTTTCCTTTGAACGAAAATTTCACGGTGCTTCCGGCTACTTTTACGTGGCCGTCTTTGAGCGTGGTTAAGCCGTAGGAGCCGTAAAGCTTTTCGTAATCGTCGTTGCCAATGCGGATGTAGGTTCGTTCCATCAGGCTTACCACGGTAGCCAGCACTTTTTCTTCGTACAATTCACGTTTGCTCAAATCCTCTTCCACCTTCATGCGAATGGAAAGTAGTTGCTTGCCGAACTCGTACAAGCGGTGAAACTTGGTTTCGTTACGCAGGGCCTGCCATTGCGGATGATAGCGGTATTGTTTGCGTCCTTTTGCATCGGTGCCGGTGGCCTGAATGTGTCCGGCCTCTTTTGCACAAATCCACACGGCCGTCCACGCGGGTGGAATGGCTAATTTTTTTATGCGTTCAAGCGTTGCTTCATCCTTTATTGGTTTGCCTTTGTACGAATAAGAAAAGCCTGTTCCTTTTTTTGTACGCATAATGCCTTCTTCCCCGTGGTTCACGTAAACCAAATCGGCCAGTTTTGCCGAACGGAAATAGTCGCGGTCAATTTTCAAAAACTCTTTGTGCGATATGTTTGTTGTTTCCATAAATTATTCGGGAACATCCTGCTGTTTCTTTTGCCGAAGACTTCTTTTGTAGCGATCCACGCCTTCGGCTTCATCCACCGAATGAGAACTGTGCAGATCGTTGTCTTCGCGGGCCAGTTGCGAAAGACGGACGTAAAATTTTTTGAGCACTTCAAGCTCGTCTTGCGTAAGGTCTTCCACAACAATAAGGCGGTTGCTGGCTCTCTCTTCCGCAGCAATCAGTTCGTTTAGCTTTAGCTGAATGGCAAGCGAATCTTTGTTCTGCGACTGCTGAATGAGAAAGACCATCAGAAACGTAACGATGGTGGTGCCTGTGTTGATAACGAGTTGCCAAGTGTCGGAATAGTGAAAGATTGGCCCCGTTACAGCCCATACGACAATAACAAGGAAGGCGAGAAGGAAAGCCATGGAAGAGCCTACGGCCCGTGTAATGGCGGATGCGGCTTTCTCAAATCGTACCTTAAATCCATTTTTGTTTTTGATTGCTTTCATGCCCAAAGCCCTGTCCACCTTCGAAGCCGGTATGTGGCCGCTTTCCTTCGCTGGGTTGTTGTTGTCCATAATTAATCGGTTATTTTTTTATAAATGAAAAAGCCAGACCAAAACGGTCCGGCTGTGTTGCAAGGTTGTTTTTGCACGTGCAAAAGGCTTATTCTTCGGGCTCTTCTTCGGCGCCGAGGTTAATGCCGCTAACGGCCAATTCGGTTAACAACTGGTCGGTTTGCTTTTCTTCGTCCAGCGTTTGTGCTAAGATGTCGGCCACTTCGTTTTCGCCCATTGTTTTTGCCAGTTGCACCAGGCTGCCGTAAGCGGCAATTTCGTAATGTTCTACTTTTTGTGCGGCGATGATCAAGCCAGCGTCACGCACCATTGTCCCTTTTGGCAATTCTTCCAGCAGGCTTTGTGCTTCTTTCACCAAACCTTCCATAGCATCGCACTTTTTAGCACGGGCTGGCGTATCCAGCAACTCAAATACTTGTTCAATTCTTCCGATGTGCCCTTCGGTTTGCGTGAGGTGGTTTTGGAAGGCATTGCTTAACTCCTGCGAAGTCGAGGCTTTGCTCATTTTCGGCAATGCCTTGGTCAAATGTTTTTCCGCCCAATAAATGTCTTTTAATTCATCAAGAAACAATTCTTTCAGCATCGTTTCGTCGCTCTTTTGAGCGGTACCGCTGGTGCGCTTGGACGCCGTTTTCGTTGTGGTATTCCTTGGCATACAATAAAGGTTTTAAAAATGATTAAGATGGATTATTCAGGTATAAAATAACATGCCATCGAGGGGAGGCTGCGGCTGTAAATGAAATTTTGTTTTGTAGAGTTTTGTACACAAAGGCAGACGGGGCGGTAAAAGTAGTAAGCTATCGGCCACCGTCTATAAGCTATCAGAGGTCAGTTGTCGGCACTTAGCTACGAACAATGCATGAAAGAGATCGCGGCGTTTGCAGCCTATGAAAGACAGCCAGGTTTTAAGCGATACACTCGTCACACATAAATTCACTGACGGCCGAAAGGTAAAAGCTGACCCCATCAGCGTTTTCGTTTGTGGTACTTTATTTGGATTGTCTATACACGAGCCCCTTAGCTCACATACCCTTAAAACAATCCATATGGACACAAATCAGCAACTAACTTTTTTGCAGGAAAGAATAGAGGAGATTGGAAGTGCACTTTTTTACAATTTAAGCGAAGCCGTTTTAAAGCTTCCCACATCGGTCGTGAGCACTCTGAAAGTGGACGAGTATGGGTTTGTTTGGTTTTTTGTACAAAAGCCGCGTCAGCAGCTTTCAGAGTTTGAGCAGGAGTTTCCGGTGAAGCTGGATTTTTACAAAAAAGGCAAAGGCTATTTTCTGCAAGTCTGCGGAAAAGGCTTTGTGGTGAACGATCCCGAAGAAATGAACGCCTTTGTTGACTTGCCTGAAGACCAGAAGAAACTTGCTGCCGGTTCAGTGGCACTGGTGAAAGTCAAGATTCAAAAAGCCGAGTATTACGAAACGCGGTCGTTGCACAAAACGACTTGGTGGCAAACGGCCTGGAACGCGGCCACGGCTTGGTTCCGTCACAACGCTTACCGCCCCGAAGGCAATACTTATTTTCCTGCATCTTAAAAGAACAACCGTATGGCAAAAACAGCAAGATCAATCTGGTCGGGTGCCATCAGCTTCGGCCTGGTCAACATTCCGGTGAAGTTGCAGAGCGCCGTGCAAGACGATAACATTGATTTTGACATGCTGTCGAAAGATGATTTAGCACCCATTCATTATGCCCGGATTGATTCTAAAACGGGCGAAGAAATTCCGTATAAAGACATCGTAAAAGGCTATCAGTATGCGAAGGGCAAATACATTGTAGTAACCGACGAGGACTTTGCAAAAGCCCGGCCCGACATTGCCAAAACCATTGACATCATTCAGTTTGTAAAGGAAGAAGAGATAGATCCGATTTATTACGAGAAGCCTTACTACATCGTACCGGCAAAGGGCTCGGAAAAATCTTACAAACTTTTGCTGAAAGCGCTTGACGAAACAAAAACCGTGGGCCTTGCGGAGTTCATGTTGCGCAACCGTGCACACATTTGCGCACTCAAAAATCACGAAGGTGTTTTACTGCTGAACCAACTTCGCTACGACGAAGAAGTGAAAGCCGTGCCCGATGTAAAAACATCTACGGAACGCATCACACCAAAGGAAATTCAACTAGCCACAAAGCTGATCAATCAACTTACCGAAACCTTTGATCCTGCGGCATTCAAGGACACTTACATTGCCGAGCTGAAAAAAGTAATCAAGGCCAAAGCCGCCGGCAAAGACATTCAAATTGCCGAACCGAAGAAGTTGCCGGCTACGGTGAAAGACCTGATGGAAGTATTGAAGCAAAGTCTGGACAAAAAGAAGAGAGCATAGCCATTTGTGGTTTGTAGTTGGTGGTTCTTTCAGCGTACGATTTCTTACAATAGCAGGCAGACATAAAAAGGATGTGAATTCTCCACATCCTTTTTATGTCTGCTTTGTAAGTGAAGAGCATTTGCCCTCATCACGAAACCACAAACTACAAACCACCAACCACAAACTATTTTTTTGTTCTAACCGGTTCGTTCGCTTCTATGGCTTCATTTTCTTCTTTGTTTTTCTTTGCGTCCTCGGCTTCGCTGCTCTTCTCTTCGTTGCGTTGATTAAAGGAATTCATATTGCCGGGCTGTGGCTCATTCTGTACTTGTTCGCTGCGTTTATCATTCACTCTTTCCATAACAGGTTTTACACATTCCGTGGACAATTTTGTGCCAACAAAAATAGGCTTCAGCAATGGCACTGAATTTTCAGCGCCCTTTACATGAGTCTTTCTCTGTACAACAAAAAACGCGATTTCAAAAAAACCGAAGAACCCGAAGGCAAAGAACAAACTTCAAAAGGCAGCCTTCGCTTTGTGGTGCAAAAGCACGACGCGTCGCACGTGCATTATGATTTCCGGTTGGAGATGGAAGGTGTGCTGAAAAGTTGGGCTGTGCCAAAAGGGCCGTCTTTAAATCCATCCGACAAACGGCTGGCAATGATGGTGGAAGACCACCCGTTTGCTTACCGAAATTTTGAAGGCGTGATTCCGGCCGGCGAGTATGGCGGCGGAACGGTGATCGTCTGGGACGAAGGCACGTATGAATTAGCCGATGCAGAAAACTTATCGCAAAAAGAACAGGAAAATGTTTTGCTGCAAGCCTTGCACAAAGGCCGCATTTCTTTTGTGCTGCACGGAAAAAAACTGAAGGGCGAATTCACGTTGATGCAGATGCGCGGCAAGGGCGAACGTACTTGGCTGTTGATGAAAAAGAAAGACGGCTTCAGCAGCGAAGAAGCCGTAACGCAAAACGAACGTTCGGCAAAAAGCGGAAAAACCTTGGCAGATGTAGCAAAAGAAAACGGCGCTGAACTCAATCATCCCAACGAAAAGAAAACCGCGGTTAAGACTAAGGTTGAGGATAAGAACTCACAAGCACTGCAAAAGAAGAAAGATTCAAACCATAGCACGCCAACCACAAACTACAAACTACAAACCACAAACGGCCTCAAAACATCTATGCCGCAAAACGTTGTGCCCATGCTGGCCACGCTCATCAACGAACCCTTTGATGATAACAACTGGATTTTCGAAATAAAGTGGGACGGCTACCGTGCCGTGGCTTATTGCAACGGCAAAGAGATAAGTCTTGTTTCGCGTAACCTGAAACCCTTTACCGAAAAATATGCACCCGTTGCGAAAGCTTTGAAAGAACTAAAAATAAAAGCGGTACTTGACGGCGAGATTGTAGCCGTTGGTGAAAAAGGCCTTGCCAATTTTCAACTCTTGCAGAACTGGCAAAACACACCGAGCCGTTTGCAATATTTTGTATTTGACGTTTTGTGGCTGAATGGAAAAGACATAACGCATCTTCCACTTATCGAACGCAAGGCTTTGTTGAAAGAACTTCTTCCCGCCGATAACGAGGTAATTAAATACAGCGATCACATAATTGGGAAAGGAAAAAACTTCTTCAAAGTTGCGCTAAAGCAGGGCCTCGAAGGCATCATGGCCAAGAAGGCGAACAGCATTTATGAAATTGATTCCCGCACCGAAGATTGGGTAAAAATAAAAGTGAACCAACGACAAGAAGTGGTGATTGCGGGTTACACCGAACCGCGACGGACGAGAAAGTTTTTTGGCTCATTGTTGTTGGGCGTTTATGACGGTGCTGATTTGGTTTACGTGGGACACACGGGCAGCGGCTTCAACACAAAAACGCTGGAAGCGATCTACAACAAATTACAATCGCTTAAGATTGATCATTCACCCTTTGCAGAAACGCCACACACCAACATGCCCGCAACCTGGGTAAAGCCAAAGCTTGTGTGCGAAATAAAATTCACTGAATGGACGGTTGACCGCATGGCGCGACACCCGATTTTCATGGGCTTGCGAACAGATAAAAAAGCGGCAGACGTACGGTTTGAAAAAGCAACGACAATGGCCAAAATAAAAAGCACCGCGAAGAAAGTTTCGCCGGCAAAAAAATCTGCTACAAAAAAAACAGCGGCTAAGCCGCGACAAAAAAGAAGCGCCGCGAAAGCAAAAACATCAGGCAAACAACTAAACGTAGACGGCGAGAGCGACCAGGTGATTAACCTGAACGGCCAGGACGTGCAGCTTACCAACCTGCAAAAGATTTACTGGCCGCAGGAAGGCTTTCGCAAGGGCGATGCGGTGAACTATTACCTGAAAATGGCGCCGTTCATTTTGCCCTATTTGCTGGACCGGCCGCAAAGCCTCAACCGTCACCCGAACGGCATTAACGCACCAAACTTTTTTCAAAAAGACGTTCGCGGCAAAGTGCCCAATTGGATAGAAACCGTAGAAGAATTCAGCGAGTCAACCAATGTGCATGTGGAGTACCTTGTGTGCAGCAACGAAGCCACACTCATTTACATGGCCAACCTTGGCTGCATTGAAATTAATCCCTGGCATACCCGGAAAGATTCGATGCTGCAACCCGATTGGTGCCTCATTGATTTGGACCCGCACACCGGCAACACGTTTGAGCAAGTAATGGAAGTAGCCAAGGCGGTAAAAAAAATTTTGGATGCCGTCGGCGCGGAAGCCTGCGTGAAAACTTCCGGCTCTTCGGGCATTCACATTTACATTCCGCTGGGCGCGAAATACAGTTACGATCAAAGCCGGCAATTGGCTGAATTGATTGTAACGCTTGTGCACAACGAACTACCCGAACTCACAAGTTTGGAAAGAAGTCCATCAAAACGGCCGAACAAAATCTATCTTGATTTTTTGCAGAACAGCGAAACGCAAACGGCGGCCGCCCCTTATTCACTTCGGCCGAAGCCCGGTGTGCCGGTTTCAACGCCGCTCGATTGGAGTGAATTGAAAAAAGGATTGACGCAAAAAACATGGAACGCAACCAACATTTACGACCGCGTAAAAAGCGAAGGCGATTTATTCAAAGCTGTGTTGGGCAAAGGAATAAATTTGGAAAAAGTGCTGAAGAAGGTTGAGGCCATTAGCTGATGTGGTGAGTAGCTGATGAGGCTTTCGCCGGTGTAGGGACATGCCACGGCATGTCCACTTGGAAACAACAGCCTGCCTCTTAAATCAACACGCAGCTGCCTACTTGCAAACAATAACAATAAACCACAAATCGCCTCATGCACCCTTCTTTAAAAATTTACGACGACAGTATAAAGCAAATCATCAACCCCGATTTTGAAATTGAAACTTTATCGAACGATTGCCAATTTACCGAAGGGCCGGTTTGGAACAGCGAAGGCTTTTATCTTTTTAGCGACATCACGGCCAACGCGGTTTTGAAGATTGTTCCCGGCAAAAAGAAAGAGGTTTTTATTGCAAAGAGCGGAACGGCAAACGCAAGTGACGAAGATCTGAAACCCGGCCAAGAAGGTTCAAATGCTTTGGCTTATGATAGTGAAGGAAACTTGCTGGTTTGTCGCCACGGCAGTCACGAAATTGCAAAATGGAACGGCAAAGAATTGCAGCCTTTCCTTTCTTCGTACAACGGCAAACCGTTTAACTCACCCAACGATTTAATTGTTGACAAAAAAGGAAAAATATTCTTCTCCGATCCTCCTTACGGTTTGAAAGATGGAAAATTAAACCCCGAAAAGTTTCAACCCGTTGCCGCTGCGTATTGCCATTACAACGGCGAAACGAAAATCTTTTGCGATAAATATCAATACCCAAACGGTGTTTGTCTTACGCCGGATGAAAGCGAATTGTATCTCTGTTCAAACAAACTTTTTGAAAAATTAATTTCGGTATTTGATGTCGGGACACTCCGTTTTAAACGCATACTTGCCGAGGAGAATAGCGACGGAATCAAGTGCGATGCAAACGGTAACGTTTACCTGTGCAACAAAGACGGCATCATCGTTTTAAACAGCGAAGGAAAGCGTTTGGCTTTGATCAGTTTTCCAACCGTTCCTGCAAATTGCTGTTGGGGCGGCAAAGCGAAAAAAGACTTGTTCATCTGCGCAAGGGAAAGTGTCTTTCTAATTAGAAACTTATTACGGTAACGGCTCATCCCGACCTTCCCGGTAGGAAGGTCACCGGCCGCACAAAACCTCGCCTGCCGGAGAGACTGCAAATAAAGCTGCGTCGTTGCAAAGCAAGAGGCTGTGTTCAGGTGGCCTTCCCACCGGGAAGGTCGGGATGGGCCGCTCTTTTCCTATTTTTGCTTCATGCTACAAATCAGTAACCGCGGGCAGCAAATGCCCGCCTCTCCCATTCGAAAATTGGTACCGTACGCCGAAGCGGCAAAGAAAAGCGGCGTGAAAGTATATCACCTCAATATTGGCCAGCCCGATATTGAAACACCGCCTTCCATTTTAGACGCCGTTCGCAAAGCCGACATTCCCGTTTTGGAATACAGCCACAGCGCCGGCAACGAGAGCTATCGCAAAAAATTAGTGAGTTATTATAAATCCGTTGGCATTAACGTTACATCCGATCAGATCATCGTTACCACCGGCGGTTCAGAGGCCATTATGTTTGGTTTTTTCTGTTGCTTAAATCCCGGCGATGAAGTCATTATTCCCGAACCTTTTTACGCCAATTACAACGGCTTTGCGGTGGAAGCCGGCGTGAAGGTTATTCCCATTACAGCAAGCATTGAAAGCGGCTTTTCCCTGCCGCCCATCAGTGAGTTTGAAAAAGTCATTACACCAAATACAAAAGCAATTATTGTTTGCAGTCCGAATAATCCAACGGGCTATTTGTACAGCCGTGAAGAAATGGAAGCCTTGAAAACAATTTGCTTAAAACACAAGCTCTATCTTTTTTCGGATGAAGCTTACCGCGAGTTTACGTACTCCGGTGAATTTGTCAGCGCCATGCACCTCGACGGCATGGAAGAAAACGTGGTACTAATGGACACCATCAGCAAACGATACAGCGCTTGCGGTGCACGGTTGGGTGCTTTCGTTACAAAAAACAAAGCGGTTTACGATGCGGCAATGAAGCTCGCGCAGGCAAGATTAAGTCCTCCGGGACTTGCGCAAATCATGGGCGAAGCCGCCGTGGATTTAGCACCTTCTTATTTCGACGGCCCCAAAGCTGAATACATTGCGCGAAGAGATTTATTGGTTAAACGTTTGAACGCAATGCCCGGTGTCTTTTGTCCCAATCCCGGCGGCGCTTTTTACGCTATGGCCAAATTGCCCATTGACGATTCGGACAAGTTTTGTCAATGGTTGTTGGAATCATTTTCCCACAACAGTCAAACAGTGATGCTGGCGCCAGCTACGGGTTTTTACGGCACACCCGGATTGGGGAAGACCGAAGTGCGCCTTGCCTATGTTTTAAACCTGAACGATTTGAGCAAGGCAATGGATTGCCTGGAAAAAGCACTGGAACAATATCCGGGCAGAACGGAAGCGTTGCAGAAAGAACTGGCGATGAGTAATCGGCAATAAGCAATCCGCAAGAAGTAATTTTTTATGGCCCCGAAATTATTTTTCGGGGCTTTGTTTTGCCCGTTGCCAATTGCCCGTTGCTCATTAAAAGCAGAGGCATAATAATTGCAAAAAATGAAAAAGCCATCGGGCAATTTTTCATCCTAAAAAATCTACAAAATGGCAAATACAGAGAATTACGGTAGCTGGCACGCCGACGAAGAATTTCAGGCACACATTGGCGACTCCGGCGTGGTAAACGTTGGACAAACCGAACGAATGGTAAGCGTAGGCCTCGGCGCCTTTTTGCTTTCTTCCGGTTTGGGCAATTTAACCTCGCATCCCATCAAAGGTTTGTTGCGCACTCTTGTTGGTGGTGCTTTGCTTTACCGCGGCGTATCGGGGCATTGCCCTGTTTATGCAAGCATGGGCAAAACAAAAGGCGTTAGCCACACGCAGGCCATCAACATTCGCACGGGTTTAATTGTGAACAAACCGAAAGACGAAGTGTACGCTTTTTGGCGTAAGCTGGAAAATCTGCCGTTGTTCATGAAGCATTTGGCAAGCGTGACCGAGATTGATCAAAAGCATTCGCATTGGGAAGCCGATGTTCCTGGTGGCGTGGGCCGTATCAAGTGGAACGCCGAAATTGTAAAAGAAGAAGACGGACAGATGATCGGTTGGCAATCCATTCCCAACTCCACCATCAACAACGCTGGCAAGGTAACGTTTAAAGAAGCGCTGGGTGGACAAGGCACCGAACTGGAAGTAGTCATTAGTTATCATCCGCCGGCAGGCGAATTGGGCGCGGGCATTGCCAAATCATTAAATCCCGTTTTGGAAAAAATGATCCGGCAGGACATCATGAACTTTAAAGATTACATTGAAACGAAACATCAGTCGCCGGCAAATAATTACAACACAAGCAGTCAAAGTAATACAAACAATAACCCGAATATCATTCGCAACGAAGCAGAAAGTGTGCAGGAAGGAAGCAGCAACAATCAATAAGCCGCTACTTTTCAAAACGGGCTTTAATGTTGTTTGCAGCAACGGCCAATAGATCGGGCAATAATCGGAGATTAAATTCAGAAAAAAGCAAGGGTGGTGAAGGCTTTAATTCATGTTCATTGAGTTGAAGCTTCCACCACCCTACTTTATGCCAGGCACCCATTTTGTAGCCAATGTTATCATATTCGGCAAAGAGTTGAAAACCGCAGGCTTCGTGAAGCTTAACGCTGGCATCGTTGGGCAACGTAATGCCCGCATAGACATTTATCAGCCCCTGCATTTTTAGGATTTGGAACAAGGCTTTGTAAAGTTCTTTGCCGATGCCTTTTCCTTTAAAATCTTTGTGTACATATACCGATGATTCGCAGGTCCATTGATAGGCTTCGCGTTCACGATGTGGGGATGCGTACACATAACCGGCAATGCGGTCGTCTATTTCGCACACGAGCCAGGGAAATTTCTGCAGGCATTTGGTTATGCGGACTTCAAATTCATCAACTGGCGGCACACGGGTTTCGAAGGTGCAGGCATTGTACAAAACATGCGGCGCATATATTTCAAGAATACTGCCGGCATCTCCCGCTTTTGCAAGTCTAACGTTCACCATGCCGAAAAGGTAAATTTTTGCAGCTTGTTAAAGAAGCAAAAAATGATTTCAGCGGAAAAGTGCGAAGCCTTATTTTTGCTGCCCTTCGCCGAGGTAGCTCAGCTGGTTAGAGCATCGGATTCATAACCCGAAGGTCGGCAGTTCAAGTCTGCTCCTCGGTACGCTTTAAGCTCTGGACGAAAGTCTGGGGCTTTTTTCTGCCTGTTCCTATCGGAAGGGTATTGAATCCTAGCAATCAATCAGGCAGACGTTATTCGGTCAACAGGTCGCTAAGCCCAAGGTCATATTTGATCTTGTTGGAAAACTTAAAACGCACCCAGTAAAAATTCCTTTGTCTCCGCAAAACTCTTGTGCGTCTTTGCTTTCATTCCTTGCCTGGCCCCGGCTCTAACGAGCACTTCGCGGTCGTCAATGTAAACGCATTCGTCAGGCTCAACTGCCGCTACCGCCATGGCTAAGCGATAAATACGCGGATCGGGTTTGCGCAAACCCACATCGCAGGAGCAAATAAAGCCGTCATACAAACGTTTTAGATCAAAGGTTTTCACACGGTATTCCTGCAATTCTTTGGGTTCGTTGTTGATAGAAAAAATGCGCAGGCCCGGTTTTGTTTCTTTCCATTGCAGCAGCCAATCCAGTGTGTGCGGCAGCGGTTGCGATTGGCTTAGCATAAATTGGATAAAAGCTTCTTTTGTAAAACTTCGCGGCTCGTAAAACAAAATGGTGTCGAGATAATAATCAAGCGATACGGCGCCCTGCTCGTACACATCAAAAGCAATTTCGTGAAGGGCGTTCATTTTTTCGTAATCGAAGCCAAATTCAGTGGCCGCTTTTTGCCGCGATTCATGGCCCCAGCCATTGGTGAGCAACACACCGCCGATGTCTAAAAACAAAACCTTGGGTGATATATTTTCCATAAAACAATTGTGGTAACGAAATTAACCGATGACATTGCTTTTACCCGCGAATTTCTACTGAAATTCTCGTTGAAGGGTAAGCCAAAAACAACGCAAGCAGAAGACGGTGTGCAGCACGATCAGGTTTTATTTTTTTCTACCTTTATTTCACCGCTCCTTCTGTAAATCCTTCGGGCCTTTCTCTACCCTGCTGACCTGCAAACCGCCCTTGTGGAGGCCATTATTGCTCACCTCAAAACCATTGCATTATGTCAACGCAATTTCCTCCGGCATGCACTGCCCTTCAACAAAAAGCAGATGAATTAACCAACGAGATTGATGATCTTGAGGAACTCTTAAAAGAAGCTCCCAAACAGGGCCGGCAAAAAATCATCAACCAAATTAATGCCTTAAAGCCGCAACTGGCAGCGGCCGAAAAGCAACTGAACACTTGTGTCATCAATAACACCATTCCACCTTTTGGACCGCCACCACAACCAACAAAACCGGTCATCAGCACCGACACATCACTGGCCACAAAAACCAAAGTCATTTCGCTTTCTTTCCTGCAAAAAAAATTCGATGGTTTTTTTAACAAGCGCACCGATCCGCCGCTCTTCAAGCTGCGCCTTCACCATCATGACCACATCACCGGCAACGGCAGCATTGACAACGATCCGCCCAACAGCGATGCAGAATTTACATTCATTGACGCACAGCGCGGTTACCGGCGCGTTAGCTTCACCGACCTTGGCCAACTTGATCACGGCTACTATTTTAACGACATTAACAGCAGTGCCTTCAACGTCAACATTGATACATCGAATCCGGCGCCGCTTGAATTGAAAATCACGTTTGAAACGGACGGACCAACAGAGATGCCATCAACGGGCACGCTTGATCCCAACATGGACTTCATTGAGTTTTTTATTTCGGTGCGTTTCACTTTGGGCTTTGACGCAGCCGCCAAACGCGTGGACTTGCTAAGCTGGGTAAATGATTTTACCAACGTTAAAGTTGCCGTCAATGCAGTAACGCAAACCGTACACGTTACCGGCAATTATCTTGGCAAAGCCATTGACAAGACGATGGCCGCTATCACATTCGATGATTTTGTTGACCAGACCTTTATTCAACCCGTGGTGCATGTGCACATTACAACCACACGTGCCATAGACCCTGGTGGCGCCACACAAAAAAGTATGCGCCGAAAAATCTTCAACCGCCTAGTTGACAAAGACAGTGCCGCAGGACAAAAAGTTCGCGACAACATTAATGCACAAATAGCGCAATGGATAGTGGGCGATAATGGCTCCTTCCCCATTACCTTTTTTCGCAACGACGGCCAGAACATCACCATCAGCTACACGGTTCCCAAAAACCTGCTCAATCCTTTTCCTTTCTTTCCGCCCAACTGGCCTTCGGCAAACAATCCGCATCCTAACCCGAAACTTGATTTTTCGCCCGGCGCATTGGCAAACATTGACCACATTATTGTACTGACAAAAGAGAATCGCTCCTTTGATCATATGCTTGGCTTTTTGAGTTTGCCCGCAAACAAAGGGGGCATGAGCCGTTCCGATGTAGATGGCTTGAAGGGCGGCGAATCCAATCCGTACAACGGCGTCAATTATTCATCCTTTGCATTCCCGCCGGGCCAAACGCTTTTTACACCAAATGCCGAACAAAACGCAGGGCCAAGCTTTCATCAGGTTGACAGTGGAAAGATGGACGGCTTTGTGAGAAGCTATGCCGAAGAAGCCTCGCGGTCATCGGGAATAGATACCGGCAACGGTTCTTCTATTATGGGCTATCACAACGGTGCAAACGTGCCGGTGTACGATGCGCTTGCACGGGATTTCGGCATCAGCCACCGCTGGTTTGCACCGCATCCCGGGCCTACGTTTCCAAATCGCTTTTATGAGCTAACCGGACGAATGAATTTGAACAGCGGACTTTCCGATCCGGCACAACGGGGCTTTTGGGAAATAAACAATACAGGACCGCTCACGCCATCACTTTCGAAAACCATTTTCGATCACCTGAACGATTATGCACACATCGCAAACGTATCGTGGAATTACTTTGAATTCTTTTATTGCTTCCTGCGCTTCTTTGCTGATTACACTTTCGATCACACCAACGTTTTGGATGCCGAAGATCCGGTAAATGGCTTTTTTGCGAAGCTGAAAAGCGGAAATCTGCCATCGGTTTCGTTTATTGATCCACACTTTATTGACCTGCCGCCGCACGCCAATTGCGACGAGCCGCCATCGGACGTAAAGAACGGACAAGACTTTGTGCGCAGGATCGTGGAAGCCGTCATTGCCAGTCCGAAGTGGAACAAGATTCTGCTTATCGTTACCTATGATGAACACGGCGGTTTTTACGATCACGTTCCGCCGCCACCGCTTCAGAATTTTCCGGACGATCCAACGAATTATAACCTTCCGGTAAACACTTACGGACTTCGCACGCCGGTCTTTTTTATTTCGCCTTGGGTGGCCGCAGGCAGCGTGTTTGGCCACGACAGCCTGCACGATTCGGACGAATTATTCTTCGACAACACCTCCATTTTAAAAACCATCGCCAAACGTTTTATGAGCGATTTCCCGCCTTACATGGGTCCGCATTATGCGTCGGCGAAAGACCTGGCTGTGGTGATAGGCAATGCGCCGCGCCAACCGCAATTTTTACCTTTCATCCGCTACAACTTTATGTACGCTGTCACGCAAAAAATGCTGGACGTGCAAGGCGCCAACACCGCACCGGGAACGCATCTTTGGCAATGGGATAAAAACGGAACGGCCGCACAAGATTTTTCGTTTGAAGATGCGGGCGGTGGTTTCTTTTACATCCGCACCAACTGCGGCAACTTATACGTAACCGTTGACGTGCCGCCACTGGTAACGAAAGGTGGAACGAAAACAGCCGACACGCAAAATTTTTCCATCAAGCAGGATGTGAAGTACAAGCCATCAGCGATTGACAACGTTGCAAACCGTTTCAAGCCAGAGTATCAAAAATGGAAATTGACAAACAACAGTATCAGTATTTTACAACGTGATTTTTTCGTCATTACGAATGCCTTCTTTACGGCCAAAGTTTTGAAATGCGTGGACAGCGCAACAGGCGGCGCAGTGGTACTTGGCGACCCCGATCCTTCATCGCCCACACAACTGAGCAAAAATGCGTGGAAGGTAACGAGTCCGTTAATCAATCATGATATTGTGGTGAAGTAAGAAACACGCAAGCCTCCAAAAAAAGGAGGCTTGCGTTGATTAAACAACATCGCCTCTTTTTAATTCGATCTGCCTTTTTTCTTCGCTTTCCCTTGCTTCTATGGCGGCGTTTCTTATGGCCTCGCCGGCAATTTCTTTGTTCGGCTCTTTACCAGTTTGTGTTATTTGAGCAAGTGCAGGCTTGTTTTTCGCTTGCAGGTTTCTATAAAACCACCAGGCACCCAAAAGAACAAGAAGAATTCCGAAAGCCGTTAAGGCTTGCGAAGTCAATTCCTGTCCCGTTGCATACGTGAGCACAGCTTTACCAAAACTGTCCTTTTCCACCTTTGCGTTCTTTGCAACAGAAGGCAAATGAAGCTTGACTGTTTGCTGTATCAACGTTCCGTTTGCCAACACATCTTCATTCATTACAAACTCCCGGTCGGAAAGCTTGGTGATGTCGGGCTTTTCAACATCCAGGTCTGTTTCCCACAAGCCGTTCCGGTTGACAAAGCCAATGCCAAGCGCTTTGAACTTTACGTTGTAGGCACGGTTCATTGCGTCTTCGGTATAATTAAAATCAGTGAGATAGTATTTTGGCAACTCTCTTTCCATTTGCCTTTTTAGGAGCGAAACGTTTTCGCCGATAGTCTTTTTAAAATTGTCCCACTGCGCGGCTGTTAGTTGCATCGAAACATCAATATCCGCATTGCCAATCTTGTCTATGGTAAAATCAATGGTTTGTTTTAAGCCGCGGTAAATATCCTGCGCACGGCCCCAAAAAGAAAGTTGCAGGCAAAAGCAAAGAGCCGGAATAAAGCAATATTTTTTCATAATCATTACCGTAAGGATTTAAGAATGTCGAGAAGGATGGATTGGTACTTCGGATCTGCGTTCGCGTATGCGGCAACGGCAATGCCCACCACGCCACCCCCGGTTGCTTTCAGGGCGGCTGTCCAGTTGAAGACGGTGCTGCTTGTGTACGTTGTTTGCCCGTTGAAAAGCGAATAACCGTTGTAAGCCTGTCCGGTATTGGTGTATTGCAACGTACCCTGGTAGCTTTCGGCGTATTGCTTCATTGCTTCGATTGCCTGTTGCGGGTCCGTGTATCCGTCGAATTGATAAACCACCACCGAAGCCATGTTGCTTTTGTCCGCAATGAGTTGTTTCATTTGCGGCATGGATTCAGAAGTCCTGGGAGCCGGTATCCAGGTGTTGGGATAAGAAAAACTCACTGCATCCTGGTAAAGGTTATAACCGGTTGCATCGTTTCCGCTGCCGCCACTTGTGCTTCCATAATTGGCGTCGAAAACCTGCGTGATTTCATCAATCTTCTGCCGTAAAAACGAGTCGTCTTTCAATTCCATTGCTACCGCACCTTTGTTGATGGCATCACGTACATCCAGCAATTGATAACGATCGTCGCCGGCGGCCGCCGCCCCAAAAAAAGCTTGAAGATTTTTCATGCCTTCGCGATAAGCTTCATCGGTAGTCATGCTGCCGCCAATGCCTTCTCCCCCGATGCCGGTGGATTCAATGGCGTAATAATGACCGTTCATTTTAAAACCCGGGTAAGCATGGCCGGGAATAAAATAAATAACCGGGTTCATTCCCGCATCGGCCATAATGCTTGCGTACAAAAGAGAAAGTTCGATGCACAAGCCTGTTTTGCCGGTAACCACTTCACGCGGCAGGCGAATGCTTTGGTGCATGGTAGTGATGTCGTCCAATCTTTCCGGAACGCCGCTGGTGCCGCTGTAAACCATGTGGCTCATAAGCGTTGCCAAATAAATTCCTTCCATAAACCGTACGCCTTCCTCTTCTTTGTTTCCTACGGCTGCGGTTTCGCCCTTCAAAATCTTTTCTTGTATTTTTTGCGTGTAGTATTTTATGATGGGATCTTCGGGAGTAACAAAACAAGTCAGCAGGTTGGCGTTGTCAAAAACATCCGCTGACGTGCGGATTTCATTTGCGGGAATACAGGTGTACAAAAAATCGTTGCGGCCTTGTATTTCGATGGCAAAACCCTGGTCAATATCGCTGATGTTTGCGCCCTTGATTTTGATGTTGACTTTCTCTTCGGACGTCGTTGTTTTCTCGACAATTTTATCGGCGAAAGAAGGATAGCAATTAACCACCACCGATTGGCCGGGTTCAAGAGAAGGAATTTTCATTACCGAAGTCCATTCGATATAATTGGGTATTTGAAATGAAACGTCAACGTCGCGGGCCGACCTGTTGCTATTGTTCGTCACCAGCATTTTAAAAAGGCTGTACTTTCCACTCAAGGCGTTTTCATTGCTGTACACTTTGTATAACGCGGGCATGATGGCCGGCTGGTGTTCGATCTTCATGTCCAGTTGAACCGGAGAAACAAGGCCTGTAAGCGGATGACGAAACGACAAAAGCAAGCCTGCGAGAATGAGAAGCAGCGGCAAGAACTGTTTTGACGTTTTTAATTTCGATTGTCCTGTGTCCATACAATAAAATTTTGGAGAACGATGAACAATTGAACGCTGTCTTTTGGGCGCGAAGTTGATAAGGCGCGGACGGGATCGGAATAAACGAAGGAGAATAAACTGAATGTCTTTTACCCGGCTTTGAAGAATGCCTTGCTAATGAAACGATTCAAAGGTATAGCATAAGTTGTGCCCGCAACACAGCGCTTTTCAATAAAAAATCCCGCACCGCTGTGCTTGAACCGCAATGAAGGAGTTGCGCAGAAGTTCTCTCTGTGAACCTTTGTGTTCACTGTGTCTTCGTGGTTCAAAAGCTGCACGGAAATTCACTCATCAAACAGTTGAAACACGAACGGCATCTCCTGCTTCCTCATTTCTTTGAAGCAGGCAAGGCATCCAGCTTAATCACCCGCACATAATCGAGCATTGCCTCGTTAATCTCTTCGTTCATGTTTTGGTTTGCCGGCAGATAACGCAACGTGAGATTGTTTTTTCCTTTCATCAAATAGACCTTGAGGCTGTTGCTGAATCCCCAGTTCGACCACTCGGCCGTGCCACGTTGAGGAAACACAAACACACCCGCTTTTCTATCGTTAACGAACGCCGTGCGAATGGCGCATTTGTTTTCGGTGTTGATTGGCCCGTTGCCGTTTGCATACTTTACATCAATCAAATAAAACCCATCTTCACTAACGTTAATTGGAATTGTAACGGTTGTATTTTTCGACGTGCTGATTTGTGTAAAACCACTGCCGGAAAACCCTTTGTACGCCGCATCTGATTTTGGCGAAAAATCTTCTGCTTCCACTGTTCTCATGGCCGGTGCAGGAATAATGCTTAGTGGTTCGCTGGCAAAAGATTCCATCCCTTTTTTATCTACCGCAATCACACTGTATTCTGCGTAGCTTTTATCGTTTGCGGCAAAATGGTTTGCCGTTGTACTGGTGAGCAATGCACCGTCGCGAATGATTTTGTAGTTCACTGCGCCGTCAACTTTTTCCCACGACAACATACCCGCCGCTTCGTTTACAACCGGCGCTGGCAACGACGTGTGGTTGGCAACGTTGTTTGTGGCCGAAGGCGAAAGATCGTTGTTTGCCAATTCAATTTTTATTGCGTGAACGCCTTTTAAACTTGCTGGAAAACTGTTCGTTGGAGTCATCTTTCCGTCCAGCCAAAAATTTTTTATTTTATTGCCGTAGCCGCTCATCTCAATGTTTAACACAGCATCGCGATAGGTAAAATTGGTGAGGCTTCGCTTGCCGTTAAAAGCCTTGGGCACAAAGGGTTCAAAGCCTAATCCGTCCTCATTAAAACGAATGCCGAAGAAAACTTTATGCACGATGCTGATGTTGCCGGAAAGACTCCAAAGCATGTTGCTCGAATTGATTTGCGTGCCCAAAAAATCGCCGTTGTCGGCTACAAAATTTTCCTTGTTGGTAAGAAACATTGCCGCCGGACGATAGATGCTGGCAATGCTTTGCATTACCGAGCCTTCGTTGCCGCTCTTTGCCGATGCCCACAACCAATAGCTTTGTACAAAAGGCCACACGGCGTTGTTGTGATAGGGCGGAATGTCCGGTATTTGCGGATAAATGCAGGGAATGCCGAAATCGAGTTGCGGTACGTTGCTAACGATTTTTGTTTGTTGCTTCTCATCGGCGATGCCAAACAAAACGCACAAGGCTTCACCCAGTGCTTCTGATTTTGGCGAAAGAAATAAGTCACTTCTTCCGTACCAATATTGGCCGTAATAATTTTTGGCCGGCATCCACAAATATTTGTTTATGCCTGTTTTAATTTTTTCAGCCGCAGTTAAAAAAGTCTTTGCTTCAGTCTCTTTGTGTAGCAGGTGGGCCATCTTTGCGGCCACAACATTTGCTTCGTAATGCACCGCGTTCGTGCCCAAATTTTCCGAGTTGTAAATGTCCGCGGGCTGCATCCATTTCGGATAGGTTTGTTCGCGCCAGTCAAGAAAAGAAGACTCGCCTTTTACCAAACCTGTTTCGCTGTCGTACAAGTTTTGATAATCATCTTCCAACGAATTTTTAATGATGGTGTACGCTTCCTGCAACCAATCTTTATCGCCGGTGGCTTTGTACAATTCGTAAGCGGCAACGGCCCAGATCATTCTGTCGGATGATACAGGCCAAGCACCGCCCGTGCCCGTGTCCTGAATGATTTTTTTCTTCTTGTTTACTTTCCGGAGCAAGCTGTTTTTGGCCACACGCGGTTGCAGGTAAGCCATTGAAAGAATGATGCTGTAACTGATGTCGCGTGTCCACACGCCGGCCCATTCTTTCCCCGTTCGAAACGTGCTGTCGGGTTCAACGGCCTTCATCATTTCTTCCAGTGACATGTTGTAAATCGCATCGGACAGAACGTAGCTTGATTTGTATTGCGGAAAAGCCGTTGCGTCTTTCGACATCTTCCAACTCGCCGCTGTTTGCGGTGTATCATCGGCCTTGTTCAACACAATTTCGGTTTCGTAAATGCCGTCGCCGTCGGGATCTTTTAATTGCAATTCGGAATGTTGATGCAGGTTGTTGAAATCCCAAATTAGCGGCGCGGAACTTCCGGCCACGTACACGGCTTTGAAATCATCTTTATAAAGTTTATCCCCGTTGAACAACGTGTAGTAGCCATCTTTTTTAAACGCCGCAAAAACGTTGCGCAGGTCAAGTCGTATTTTCAGTTTTGTATTGGGCGATAAGTAACCTTCTTTGGTGTTGTCGGTTTTGAGTTGTTCGCCAAATTTTATCAACGGTGTTTCGTATGAACCTGCACCGGCCAGGTTAATGTGATGATCAAAGCCTGACTTCATTTCGTTATCCTTGCCGTTGATGCTGAACTTAAACGCAACAACCGAAGACTTAAACAGGTTTGCCGGGCTTTTATAATCCGAGGTCATTTCGGTGGGCGAAAGTGCCTTTGCGGTGTATTTTCCCTGTTGTACGATTCTGTCAGAAAAGACTTCGAATTGATTGTTGTGCCAAAGCGGTTTCATCGTTGTTTGCGCATTCAGGATGCAAGAAAAAAGCAGGCTGGCAACGAGAAGCGGTTTCTGTTTCATTTGACAAAGATTGACGAATCAAACCTACAAAAGACTTGCTGGTGAAGATAGCAGCCTTAGAACCGTATGTTGACAGCGTTTCCGTTTCGCAAAAAAGTCAACGGTTGTGTCACGGTAGCGTCCACTTGCTTGCCGTTAATTGTCGCAGGCTTCCACCGGGGCATGCGTTTGAGGATGCGCAGCAATTCGTTGTCAAACACATTGCCTGCAGAATGTTTTATTTGTAAATCATCTACCTGTCCATCAGCGTTCACCACAAATTGAACGACGGCAAATTTTCTTTCGGCCCCTGTTAACGGGAGCGATGATTTTAGGTTGCGATTAAAAAAACCCAGCAGCACGGCTTTGCCGCCCGGAAAGCCTGGCGTACGCTTTAGTGAAAGAAGGTTTGCTTTCTTCAACTCGTTCAGAAAAGCTGTGCTTAATTCTTTCAAGCCTCCTGCTGTTTCTTTCTCCAGGTAAACGTCGTTATATCCTTCAGCCGAATACTTGCGCAATGCCTGCAAATTGTGCCGGCTTAAAATTTCCAAATCATCCTGCGTCAGTTGATATTCGTGGTTGTAACTGTTGTCTTTTCGTTCGAAGTTTTGCACCGCCGTTGATTTGACCGTTACGGTGCTGTCATCATCCAACAAAAAAATCAAGGCGTCGCCGGCAATGACGGTATTGGCGCCGGCGCCCGAACCGCTTAACCAAAGCGAATAAGCCGATCCCGCTGCGCTTAGTGCAACGTTCACTTTACTACCGGGAGCGGACTTTAAATTTACCGGCGCTGTTTCAATGTGCCAGCGTTTTTCAGCCGCATTGTATTCGCTTCGTTTTATTTTTTGCGCTTCGGAGAGTAGAGGAAAGAAAAGAAGGAAAAGAAAATATTTCGCAATGGAGGAGGCACGGACATCCGTACTTCTGTTGCGTTGATAAAAAAGAAAAAGAGGTCTGATTTGGTTCATTTGAAGGGTATCATTCTGTTGGCGCATTTGCCTTTCTGAGTTAAACGTTCCGCACTTTAAAGAGACAAATTAATACCAGGGCACCGTTGTTTTCAGCTCGCGGTTGATTGCGCCTCTGAGCACAAAAGTAAGCTCAAAGGCATTGCGCACTTGGGAACCCGCCTTTAACGATGACACGGTGTAATCGTACGAAAGGCCTACCTGGAGATCGTTGCGCCGGAAACCGATGTACGGGATTGCTGCGTCATTGATGCGATACCACATCCCGCCGAGCAGTTCGTTTCTTTCTTCTTCGGTTAACGGAATACCGTAGGCCGCACCGGCCGTTATCTCGTTTGCGTTGGCCTGGTACATGGCGGTGAGAGAAAGGTAAAGATTGCCGCTTGGTCCAAAAGAAAACTGCGAGCCACCCTGGAATGCAAAACGCGTTGGCATCGAAAACTCTTCGGTCAATACATTCTCCTTATGCTGAAGAATATTATACACCGAAATGCCACCAAAATAAGCATTGGCGCCAACTGTGCAGCTGTACAACAAGCCTGCGTTCACGTCAAAAAAAGACCGGCTGTTTGCATTCAATGGTTCGCCCACGGGCAGAGAGCCGTCAAAGCCGCCAGGCCCAAACTGGTTTTCAAAAGAAAGCCTTGAGTAGTCGTAGCGCCGTTGATGATAAGCAGCTTGCACGCCGATGCCAAAACTGTTTTCGCCGTAAGGGTCAAGCCCTACGTGATAAGCTGCGCTCAGTCCAACGCTGTTTGTTTGCACCGCACCGCCCAGTGAATGATCGTTCATGATGTAAAGGCCTATACCCGCTTTATGGCCTTCCGGCAAACTGTTGCGCAGCGGGTTAACTTCGGCCGATATGTAGCCGGTGAAGTACGGACTGCCGCCCGACAAACCCTGCGAACGAATGTTGGAAGCAAAGCGGTAACCTCCATCCATGGAGCCTGTGTTGGCGGGATTGGTTAAAAGCGGCGTGGAAAAAAATTGTGAGAAATGATAGGACTGCGACCAAACCGCTTCAGCCGCTAGCAACAAACACAAACCGAGGATGCATTTTTTCATGGTAAAGAGTTATCTGATCAAAACGCTTCTGCCGCTTGCCTTGATGATTTCACCGTTCTTGCCTACGGCCTCCAAAATCCAAGAATAGGTTTCTGCCGGCTGCGGCACACCGTCTTTGTTTCCGTCCCAGCCTTTGCCTGGCGTAGCGGTTTCAAACACCTGTTGCCCCCAGCGGTTGTAAACTTTGAAATAATGCAGGGAAGTGACGTTGTAAAAAATGGGCCGCAATACATCATTAACACCGTTGCGGTTTGGTGTGAAAGCGGTTGGCAAAAGTGCTCTCGCATCAGATATCGGCGTGCATTGTTTAAATTCAATCTTCACCGTGTTGGAGGCTTTCACCGCACAAGTACCGTCGTCAATGTAAACAGAATAAATACCCGATTGCTTTGCCTGATAACTAACCGAAGTAGCGCCGGTAATCAAAGTATCGTTCCGGTACCATTGGTAAGCCCTTCCACCGCTTGCGGTTAACGGAAGTGAATCAGTAATGCAGGCGAGTGTTCTTGTAGCTGTAATGCTGCCGGGGAAAACCGTTTGCGCCGTCACTTGTACAGATTTAATGTTCGTGCATCCGCCGGCATTAGTCGCCTTGATGTAGTAGGTGCCCGCCGAAACCGCACCCGGTGATTGTACGGCTGTCGTAGTGTTTGCATCAGTCCAGTAACTGTACTGTAAGCCTGCGTCGGAACCTGCCGTAATTGTTGGCGATTGCAAGTTAACCGTAGCGTTGGGGCAAATCTTCGGCGGATTGGTAATAACAAGATTCGGGACAGTGGCGGTTTGCGTGATTGTAAACGAAACGTCAACAACGCAACCGGCGTTGTCTTTCACCGTTACTTTATGCGAACCCGCTGTTAGGTTTCCAAACGTGTTGGCCGTTTGAAACGACCCGTTGTCAAGACTGTACGTGTAACCCGGCGCACCTCCCGTAGCTTGCGCGGTCACCGAACCGTTCGGCTGCCCGCAGGAAGTGTTCGTAACACTGGCCGTTGCAGCAAGCGTAGAGGCAACTTGCGTGATATTGAAGTTCACCTCGAACGTACAGCCGCCGGCATCTTTTACCGTCACCTTATGCGCACCCAAAGAAAGGCTTGAAAAACTGTTGCCCGATTGATAGGTGCCGCCATCCAAACTGTATTGATACGGTGATGTACCACCACCGGCCGTAATACTAACCGATCCCGAAGCCTGCGTGCACGTAATGTTGGTGGTTGCGGCAGATGCCTGCAGAGTGGATGTAAAGGACGCTATCACCACTGAAGACGGATTGCTTTTGCAACCGCCTGCGTCCTTCACAACGATTTGATACGTTCCTGCGGACAGTCCTGTAAAAGTGTTTGCTGTTTGAAAGGTTACCCCGTTATCTTTTGAATACGTATAGCCGCTGCCGCTGCCGCCCGTCGGGTTGTTAACCGTGATGGTTCCCGTGGACGATGTACAGGAAGGATCGGTGCTGGCGGTGGAAAAAGTAATGACCGTACTTGGCACAACAACTACCGTATTGCTTGCCGGAGCGCTGCAGCCGCCGTTAAAAAGTATGGCGCTGTATGTACCTGTTTGCGTAGCAGTATAGGTTGCGGCAGTTGCCCCGGTAATCAACACGCCGTCTTTATACCATTGGTAAGACACACCGCCGGTGGCAGTAAGCACAACACTGTTGCCCGAACAAAGAGAAGCCGAAGCCGGCGTAATGGAGCCGGCAGGCGTGATTCCCTGCGTTACAACAGCAGTGTTGGTCGAACTGCCCCTGCAGGTTCCCAAAAAAATATCGGCTGTATAGTTTCCTGTTTGGATAGCTGTATAAGTAGCCGCTGTAGCGCCAACAATCAACACACCGTCTTTGTACCATTGGTAAGCATTGCCCCCAGTTGCTGTTAGTGTTACCGAACCGCCAGCACACAAGGTGCTGTTAGCAGGAGAAATAAGCCCGGAAGGCGTAGTAACCACGGTAACCACGCTCTCGTTTGAGGCTTTGCCCTTACAACTGTTAACATCAAAAATATCAGCAGCGTACCGGCCACTCTGCATGACGACATAGGTTGAGGAAAGAGCGTTGTTGATGGCGACGCCGTCTTTATACCATTGGTAAGACACACCGCCGGTTGCGGTCAGGGTTACGGAGCTACCTGCACAAACCGTTGCCGTAGCCGGCGAAATAGAACCTGTGGGCAAGGGCAGAATACTGACCGTTGCTGTATTAGATGCACGTCCCCTGCACCCGGTGCTACTAAGGATGTCAACCGTATAAGCACCCCCTTGGATCGCATTATAAGTAGAAGCGGTTGCACCGCCTATGCTTACGCCATCTTTGA
>Ga0308176_10000184_pt1 | contig 43808 bp, 40 predicted proteins | sample PhyCR2_3_FD_203890 | JGI IMG/M metagenome (GOLD analysis project Ga0308176, IMG submission 203890) | Soil microbial communities from UC Gill Tract Community Farm, Albany, California, United States - DLSLS.C.R2 | ecosystem: Environmental > Terrestrial > Soil > Agricultural land | place: USA...
GGAATCCTTGCACGGGCGTCAATCACCCTCAGGCGCGGGCGATGATGCGTTCGTAGGCCGCCGCGAGCTTCGTCACGTCGTGGCGCGGGGAGCCGTCCTCCATGGCGACCTCGTCCACGACGAGCTCTGCGCCGTACGACGCGGCCGCCCGTTCCAGGCCCGGCAGGTCCGCGACGGTCCCGGCATCCGCGAGGACCGTGTGGATCTTCAGGTCGGGCGCGTGCTCGGCCAGGACGGAGAGGTGGTCCTCGGGTCCGAACCCGTGCGTCTCCCCCGCCTGCTCGGCGAGGTTGAGGACGACGATCACCCTCGCGTCGGTCCGGACGAGGGCCTCCCGGAGCTCGGGCACCACCAGGTGTGGGATCACCGAGCTGAACCACGAGCCGGGGCCGAGCACCACCCAGTCCGCCGCCAAGATCGCCGCGACCGCCTCCGGGCAGGCCACGGGCTCCGGCTCCAGCCGCACCGCCGTGATGACGCCGTCGGTGGTAGCGACCTCCACCTGCCCGCGGACGGTCGTGAGCGCACGAGGGTCCGCCGGGTCCAGCCCGCGCACCTCGGCGGTGATGTCAAGCGGCGTCAGCGCCATCGGCAGCACGCGGCCGGAGGCGCCGAGCAGCCGGCCCACCCAGTCCAGGGCCTGCACGTGGTCGCCCAGCTGCTCCCAGAGGCTGACGATCAGCAGGTTCCCGACGACGTGCCCGCGCATCTCGCCCTCGCCGGCGAAACGGTGCTGGAGTACCCGGGCCCAGGTGGCGCCCCACGCGTCCTCCCCGCAGAGGGCCGCCAGGGCCATGCGGAGGTCGCCGGGTGGCAGCACACCGAACTCGCCTCGCAGCCGGCCCGAGGAACCGCCGTTGTCGGCGACGGTCACGACGGCGGTGAGGTCGTCGACCACCAGGTCGTCGACGAGGTGTCGCAGGGCCTGGAGGGACGCGTGCAGCCCGTGGCCGCCCCCGAGGGCCACGGCGGACTGGGCGCGGGCCGACATCACTCGCGCCCGAGGTCGCGGTGGCTGGCGCGGGCGACGTACCCACGGTCCCGCAACCGGCGGGCGATCTCCTCCGTCATGGCCACGCTGCGGTGCTTGCCGCCCGTGCAGCCGACGGCGACCGTCATGAAGCGCTTGCCCTCGCGGAGGTAGCCCTCCGCCACCCCGGCCAGGACCGGGACGTAGCCGTCGAGGAACTCCGCCGCGCCGGGACGGCTCATGACGTAGTCGGCGACCTCCGGGTCGCGCCCGGTGCCGGGTCGCAGCTCGGGCACCCAGAAGGGGTTGGGCAGGAAGCGCATGTCGGCGACGAAGTCGGCGTCCACCGGGATGCCGTACTTGAAGCCGAAGCTCGTCACGGTGACGTTGAGCCGGGTCGTGTCGGGCGTGCCGAAGGCCTCCGCGATCCGGTCGGTGAGCTGGTGGACGTTCAGCGACGTCGTGTCGATCACCAGGTCGGACTCGCTGCGCAGGTCGGCGAGGACCTTGCGCTCGCGGTGCAGGCCGTCGAGCAGGCGTCCGCCGGCCTGCAGCGGGTGCGGACGGCGCACGGCCTCCTGCCTCCGGACGAGCACGTCGTCGCCGGCCTCGAGGAAGACCAGCGTGGTGTGCCGACCCGTCGCACCCTGGGCGAGGTTGGCCTGGAGGGACTGGAAGAAGGAGCCCGAGCGCACGTCGACCACGACCGCGATCGGCTGCTCGGTGCCGCGGCTCTCGTCGACCAGCCGCACCACGTCGCGCAGCAGGCTGGGCGGCATGTTGTCGACCACGTAGAAGCCGAGGTCCTCCAGCTCCTTGGCCGCGGTGCTGCGACCAGCTCCCGTCATGCCGGTCACCACGACCAGCTCGCCGCGGTGGCTCTCGCCGGTGCTCATCAGGACTCCTCGATCTCGCCGGTGGCGGTGTTCACGCTGACCCGGGGGCCGGCCTTGGTGGCGTTGACGGCCACGGCTTCCTTGATCGCGGTGGCGGTGCGCGCGCCGATGCCCGGCACCGTCGCGATCTCCTCCGCGCTGGCCTCCCGCAGCTTCTTCAGCGAGCCGAAGTGCTTGAGCAGCGTCTTGCGGCGGACCTCGCCCAGGCCCGGCACGTCGTCGAGGACGCTCTCGACCATCGACTTGGAGCGGCGGGAGCGGTGGTGCGTGATCGCGAACCGGTGTGCCTCGTCGCGGACCCGCTGGAGCAGGTAGAGGCCCTCCGAGGAGCGCGCGAGGATGACCGGGTCCTCCTGGCCGGGCAGCCACACCTCCTCGAGGCGCTTGGCCAGGCCGCACACGGGGATGTCGTCGATGCCCAGCTCGTCGAGCGCCCGCTGGGCCGCCGCGACCTGCGGGGGCCCGCCGTCCACGACGACCAGTCCCGGAGCGTAGGCGAACTTGCGCGGACGTCCGGTCTCCGGGTCGACCAGCATCGGACCGCTGTCACCGCTGACCTCGGTGCTCGTCGCCTGCTCGTCGAGGAGCCGACGGAACCGCCGGGTGATCACCTCGTGCATCGACGCCACGTCGTTCTGCCCGTCGACGCCCTTGATCACGAAGCGGCGGTACTCCCCCTTGCGGGCCAGGCCGTCCTCGAAGACCACCATGGACGCGACCACCTCGGTCCCCTGGAGGTTGGAGACGTCGTAGCACTCGATGCGCAGCGGCACCTCGTCGAGCTCCAGCGCCGTCTGGATCTCCTCCAGGGCGCGGTTGCGGGTGGTCAGGTCGCTGGCCCGCTTGGTCTTGTGCAGCGCCAGCGCCTGGAGCGCGTTGCGGGCCACGGTCTCCTGCAGCGTCTTCTTGTCGCCCCGCTGGGGCACCCGGATCGCCACCCGGCTCCCCCGCAGGTCGCCGAGCAGCTGCTCGAACGTCGCGAGGTCGGGCGGCAGCGCCGGGACCAGGATCTCGCGCGGGATCGTGTCTGCGTCGCCCGCGTAGAGCTGGAGCAGGAAGTCCTCGACCAGCTCCGGGGTGCCGCCCTCGTCGACGCGGTCGGCCACCCAGCCCCGCTGGCCGCGGATCCGGCCGCCGCGCACGTAGAAGATCTGCACCGCGACCTCGAGCGGGTCCTCGGCGAGCGCGATCACGTCGGCGTCGGCACCGTCGCCCAGCACCACGGCCTGCTTCTCCAGGGCTCGCTCCATCGCCCCCAGGTCGTCGCGGAGCCGGGCCGCCTTCTCGAAGTCGAGCGCCTCGGACGCGGCGTACATCTCCTTCTCGATGCGGCGGATGAACGGCCGGGTCTGTCCGCCCATGAAGTCGCAGAAGTCGTCGACGATCTCGCGGTGCTCCTCGGCGCTCACGTTGCCGACGCAGGGGGCCGAGCACTTGTCGATGTAGCCGAGGAGGCAGGGCCGGCCGATCTGGGCGGAGCGCTTGAACACCCCGTTGCTGCACGAGCGCATCGGAAAGACGCGCAGCAGGATGTCGACGGTCTCCCGGATCGCCCAGGCGTGGCTGTAGGGCCCGAAGTAGCGGGTGCCCTTGCGCTTGGCGCCGCGCCCGACCATGACCCGGGGGAACTCCTCGCCGACCGTGACCGCGAGCCAGGGGTAGGACTTGTCGTCGCGGTACTTCACGTTGAAGCGCGGGTCGTACTCCTTGATCCAGGAGTACTCCAGCTGCAGCGCCTCGACCTCGGTGTTGACCACCGTCCACTCGACGCTGGCCGCGGTCGTCACCATCGTGGCCGTGCGCTGGTGCAGGTTGCCGATGTCCTGGAAGTACGACGACAGCCGGGCCCGCAGGTTCTTGGCCTTGCCGACGTAGATCACCCGGCCCTTGGGGTCCCGGAACCGGTAGACCCCCGGCTGGGTCGGGATCGATCCCGCCTCGGGCCGGTAGGACAGCGGTCCCCGAGCGGAACGCGGTGATCGAGCAGGCACGGGCCAACCCTACGGTCCGGTGGGGACAGTCAGGACGTTCGGCACGGGAGGACGACCCGGCGCGTCCGGCACGATGGGAGAAACGCGCTCACGCGCTGATCGGGGGAACGTTGTTGAGTGACTTACTCTAGTTGCATGTCGTGCCGCGACCGCTACGGATACCGCCTGACCACGAGCCCCGAGGCCACGGCGTCCTACAACCGCGGCATCGGCGACCTGCTCCGGCTGCGCACCGGCGCGGTCGAGGCGCTGGCCACCGCCGTGGTGCTCGACCCGACGTTCGCGCTCGGTCACGCCGCGCTGGCCCTGCTCGGCCAGGAGATGTGCGCACCCGTCGACGTGGCCGCCCGGCTGCGCGACGCCCTCCTCCACGCAGGCCGGGCCACCGAGCGCGAACGCAGCCACGTGCACGCCGTCGACGCGCACCTCCGGGGCGACAGCCGCCCGCTCGTCGCGCACCTCGCAGCCCACCCGCGCGACGCGCTGCTCCTGTCGACGGCCGTGCCGACGATCGCCTTCGCCGGGGTGACCGAGGTGCCGGCGCAGGCCTGGGCGATCGTCGAGGGCGCGATCCCGGCGTACGGCGACGACTGGTGGTTCTGCGGCCTGCTGGCCTTCGTGCGCCAGGAGCAGGGCCGCTTCGACGAGGCCATGTCCCTCTCCTGCGGCTCCCTCGCGGAGGAGCCAGGGGCCGGCCACTCCGCCCACGCCCGGGCCCACGCGCACTACGAGACCGGTGACCACGAGGCGGGGCTCTCCTGGATGGACAGGTGGGTGACCGGCGCCGGAGCCGCGACGGACGGCCTCAGCCACTTCTCCTGGCACGCGGCGCTGCACGAGCTGTCGCTCGGGGATCTCGACGCCGTCCGGACGCGGTACGACGGCCAGCTGCGGCCCGAGGACACCATGGGCTGCCGGGCGCTCGTGGACAGCGGGTCGCTGCTCTACCGCTGGGCCCTGACCCCGGGTGCGGTCGACGTGCCCGGCATGGCGGGCGTCGCGGCGGCCGTGGGGCCTGACACCCTCGCCCGGCCGGCCACTCCGTTCCTCGCGCTGCACGCGGCGGTCGCCCTGCTGGCCCTCGACGACGGGCCCGGCCTGGTGGCGCTGGCCGACCGGTCCGAGAGGCATGACCACCCCACCCAGCGCGACGTCGTCGCACCTCTGGTGCGCGCCCTCGTCGCGATGCAGGCAGGGCGCTGCTCGGCTGCCGCGGACGCGCTGGCCGCACTGACCTCCGCGCTCCCCCGCCTCGGCGGCTCCGACGCGCAGCGCGAGATCGTCGAGGAGACCCGGATCGCTGCTCTGCTGCGCGCCGGCCGGCTCGACGAGGCGCGGACCCTCCTCGACCTGCGGCTGGACCGGCGCCGGTCGCCGAGGGACCGGCGGTGGCGGGAGTCCTGCCGAGGCTAGGCCAGGCTGATCTTGCCGCCCTTGACGGTCACCTGGACCTTCGGCAGCGGCGACGGCGCAGGCCCGCCCTGCACGGAGCCGTCCTCGATGGAGAACATGCTGCCGTGACAGGGGCAGACGATGCTCCCGTCGGACACCTTGGAGACCGGGCAGCCCTGATGGGTGCAGATGGCCGAGAAGGCCCGGATGTCGCCCTGCTGGGGCTGGGTCACCACGACCTTCTGGTCGGCGAAGACCGTGCCACCCCCGACCGGGATGTCCGACGTCGGTCCGAGGTCGGCTCCGGACGTGCCGGACCCACCGGACCCGCCTGACGAGCCCGAGCCGGTCGAGCCGTCCCCGCCGGCGCTCCCACATGCGGCCAGCAGCGGCAGCCCCAGCCCCACGGTGGCGGCCCCGGCGAGAGCCTGTCGGCGGTCGATCCTGGTGCGGTCGTCGGTCACCCTCGGGTCTCCTTCTTCGCGGTCGTCCTGCGGGCGGCCGTCTTCTTGGCAGTCGCCGTCTTCGCGGTGGTCTTCTTCGCAGCCGTCCTCGCCGTGGCCTTCCTGGGGGTCGCCTTGACGACGCCGCGCCCCGCCGGCGCCGTGGCGGCCGCCAGCTGACGGGTCGGCTGCTTCGCCTCGCGCCCGTCGAGCAGCGGAGCCAGGAACTGGCCGGTGAAGCTCTCCGGCACGGCAGCCACCGACTCCGGGGTGCCCTCCGCGACCACCAGGCCGCCCCGGGAACCACCCTCGGGGCCCATGTCGACCAGCCAGTCGGCGGTCTTGATGACGTCGAGGTTGTGCTCGATCACCAGGACGGTGTTGCCGGCGTCGACGAGGCGACCCAGGACCAGCAGGAGCTTGCGGATGTCCTCGAAGTGCAGGCCGGTGGTCGGCTCGTCGAGGACGTAGACCGTGCGGCCGGTCGAGCGCTTCTGCAGCTCGGCCGACAGCTTGACCCGCTGGGCCTCACCACCGGAGAGCGTGGTGGCGGGCTGGCCCAGGCGGACGTAGCCGAGGCCGACCTCGACGAGGGTCTTGAGGTGGCGGGCGATCGCGGGGACCGCCGCGAAGAAGTCGACCGCCTCCTCGATCGGCATGTCGAGGACCTCGGCGATGGTCTTGCCCTTGTAGTGCACCTCGAGCGTCTCGCGGTTGTAGCGCGCACCGTGGCAGACCTCGCAGGGGACGTAGACGTCCGGCAGGAAGTTCATCTCGATCTTGATCGTGCCGTCGCCGGCGCACGCCTCGCAGCGCCCACCCTTGACGTTGAACGAGAAGCGACCCTGCAGGTAGCCCCGCATCTTCGCCTCCGGGGTGGCGGCGAAGAGCTTGCGGATGTGGTCGAAGACGCCGGTGTACGTCGCCGGGTTGGACCGCGGCGTGCGTCCGATGGGCGACTGGTCGACGTGGATCACCTTGTCGACGTGCTCGAGGCCGCTGATCTTCCTGTGCCGGCCCGGGACCGCGCGGGCGTTGTAGATCTGCTTGGCCAGCGAGGTGTAGAGGATGTCGTTGACCAGGGTCGACTTGCCCGACCCGGACACGCCGGTGACCGCCACGAAGAGCCCGAGCGGGAACGTCACGTCGACGTCGCGCAGGTTGTGCTCCCGCGCTCCGTGGACCGTGAGGTCTCGGCCCTTGGTCCGCGGCCGGCGCACCTCGGGCACCGGGATCTCGCGTCGACCGGAGAGGTACTGCCCGGTCATCGAGTCCGGGTGCGTCAGGAGGTCGGCGACCTCCCCGCTGTGGACGACCTGGCCGCCGTGCTCGCCGGCACCGGGGCCGATGTCGACGACCCAGTCGGCCACCCGGATCGTGTCCTCGTCGTGCTCGACGACGATCAGGGTGTTGCCGAGCTCCTTGAGACGGACCAGCGTCTCGATGAGCCGGTGGTTGTCGCGCTGGTGCAGGCCGATCGACGGCTCGTCGAGCACGTAGAGCACACCGACCAGGCCGGCACCGATCTGGGTCGCGAGCCGGATCCGCTGGGCCTCGCCGCCGCTCAGCGAGCCGGACGGACGGTCCAGCGAGAGGTAGTCGAGGCCGACGTCGAGCAGGAAGTTCAGGCGCTCCTGGATCTCCTTGAGGACCCGCTCGCCGATCTGTCGCTCGCGGGCGCTCAGGTCGAGGCTGCGCAGGTAGTCGGCGGTCTCGTTGATGGGCAGCGCACAGACCTCGGCGATGTTCTTGCCACCCGCGTCGCGGGCGCCGAGGGTGACGGCCATCGACACCGGCTTGAGGCGGCTGCCGCTGCAGGCGGGGCAGGGCACCTCGCGCATGAAGCCCTCGAACCGCTCCCGGCTGGTGTCGGACTCGGCCTCGCGGTGCCGGCGCTCGATGTAGCCGCGCACGCCCTCGAACTCCGCGTAGTAGGCGCGCTGGCGGCCGTAGCGGTTGCGGGTGACGACGTGCACCTTGGTGGGGTGCCCGTTCAGCAGCGACTTCTGGGCCTTGGTGCCGAGGTCCTCCCACGGCGTGTTGAGGTCGAACCCGAGCTCCTCGCCCAGGGCTCCCATCAGGCGCAGGAAGTAGTCGGCGACGTGCGCCTGGCTCCAGGGCTGGATCGCCCCCTCGCCCAGGGTGGCCTGGGGGTTGGGGACCACGAGGTCGGGGTCGACCTCCATCCGGGTGCCGAGGCCGTGGCACTCCGGGCAGGCGCCGAAGGGCGAGTTGAACGAGAACGACCGCGGCTCGAGCTCGTCGGTGTCGATCGCGTGGTCGTTGGGGCACGACATCTTCTCGCTGAACTTCATCTCGCGCCCGGGGTCCTTGGCGTCGAGGTCGACGAAGTCGAAGAGGACCAGGCCGCCGGCGAGGTTGAGCGCGGTCTCGACCGAGTCGGTCAGGCGGCGCTTGGAGGACTCCTTGACCGCGAGGCGGTCCACGACCACCTCGATGGTGTGCTTCTTCTGCTTGTCCAGCTTGGGAGGGTCGTCCAGGGTGTGGGTCTCCCCGTCGACCCGGGCTCGCGAGAAGCCCTGGGTCTGCAGCTGGCGGAAGAGCTCGACGTACTCACCCTTGCGTCCGCGGATGACCGGCGCGAGGACCTGGAACCGACGTCCCTCCTCCAGCGCCAGGATCCGGTCGACGATCTGCTGGGGCGTCTGCCGCTCGATGGGGGCGCCACAGGTGGGGCAGTGCGCGCGCCCGGCCCGCGCGTACAGCAGCCGCAGGTAGTCGTAGACCTCCGTGATCGTGCCCACGGTGGAGCGCGGGTTCTTGGAGGTGGACTTCTGGTCGATCGACACCGCGGGCGAGAGCCCCTCGATGAAGTCGACGTCGGGCTTGTCCATCTGGCCGAGGAACTGGCGCGCGTAGGCCGAGAGCGACTCGACGTAGCGGCGCTGGCCCTCGGCGAAGATCGTGTCGAACGCGAGGGAGGACTTGCCCGACCCCGACAGCCCCGTGAACACGATGAGGGAGTCCCGGGGCAGGTCGAGGGAGACGTCCTTGAGGTTGTGCTCCCGGGCCCCCCGGATGATCAGCTGCTCCGCCACTGGCGATCCCCTGCATGAGTCGGCTTGCGTTCGAACGCCCCAACAATGACATGCGCCACCGACAGTCCTGCCATCGTCCGCCCGAGAGGGTGAGGACGGGGAGGGTGGAAGTGACGCACGCCGCACGCAAGGATGGGGACCATGTCCGCTGCGAACGCCGAGCCCGAGCCCCTGGCCGAGGCCTCCCAACGTCTGATCCGCACCGTCGACCGGCTCGAGGACGCCGCCTGGGCGGAGCCCAGCGGGCTCCCCGGCTGGACCCGGTCCCACGTGGTGGCCCACCTGGTCCTGAACGCCGAGGGGCTCGCGGGCGCCCTCGGCGGCATCGTCCAGGGCACGCCGCTGCCGATGTACGCGTCGCAGGAGGCCCGGGACCGCGACATCGAGGACCTCGCCAGGGAGGCACCGGAGGTCCTGCGCACCCGCCTGCTGGGGGCGACGACCGACTTAGCCGACGCGCTGGCCGCGGTCCCCGAGGACGCCTGGCAGACCTCGGTCGAGCGGGTCCCGGGCGGCCGGACCTTCCGCGCGGCGTCGGTGCCCGGCATGCGGCTGCGCGAGGTGGAGATCCACCACGCGGACCTCGACGCCGGCTACACGCGCGCCGACTGGGCGCCGGAGTTCGCTGCCGCGCTGATCGACTCGATGGCCAGGCGGGAGGTTGCGGAGTCCTCCTTCACGGTCCACGCGACCGACCTCGACCGGTCCTGGACCTTCGGTCCGGCGGCAGGGCCTACGGTGACGGGAAGGTCCGTCGAGCTCGCCTGGTGGCTGACCGGGCGGGGCGCGGGCGAGGAGCTGACGAGCGATGACGGCGGGCTGCCGGGGATCGAGGGATGGTGACCTACACGGGCGAGGTGGAGGCGGGCGGCTCCCCTGACGTGCGCGAGCTGGACGCGCTGACGATCACGAAGCTGGCGGTGGACCAGCAGATGTCCAACAACTGCTACCTGCTGCGATGCCGGAAGACGGGTGAGCAGGTCCTCGTGGACGCGGCCGCCGAGCCGGACCGGCTCCTGCCCCTGGTGGGTGACGCCGGGCTCACCACGGTGGTCACGACCCACCAGCACTGGGACCACCACCGCGCCCTCGCCGACGTGGTGGCGGCCACCGGCGCCGGGGTCGTGGCCGGGTCTCCGGACGCTGCGGCGATCACCGAGCAGACGGGCGTCCCGGTCACCCGCGAGGTGAAGCAGGGGGACACCGTGGCCGTCGGCGACTGCACCCTCGAGGTGATCGCGCTCGCCGGGCACACCCCCGGCTCCGTCGCCCTGCTGTACGACGACCCGGGGGGCCACCCGCACCTGTTCACCGGTGACTCGCTCTTCCCCGGCGGCGTGGGCAACACGTTCGGCGACGAGGCGGCGTTCGTCCAGCTCATCGACGAGGTCGAGACCAAGGTCTTCCAGCGACTGCCCGACGACACGTGGTTCTACCCGGGCCACGGCAACGACTCGACGATCGGCGCCGAGCGGCCGCACGTGGCGGAGTGGCGCGCGCGGGGCTGGTGAATCGCCCCGCAGGGCTCGCCGGGTCACCCAAGTTTGGTGACCCGGTGAGCGCCTCTCGCGGCTAGCGTCGCCCGTGGACGTCCGGCCGGCCGCCCGCCACGACACCAGCTCGGGTCCAGGTGAGCTCGATGGGAGAACAACCGTCATGGCCTACGGAATCGTGCACTTCTTCCCAGGAGGCACGCGAGAGAACTACGAGGCGTCGATCGCCGCGGTCCACCCGGGCCCCGGCCGCCTGCCCGACGGGCAGGTCTTCCATGCCGCGGGCGGCTCCGAGGGCGGCTGGACCGTGATTGCCGTCCACGAGTCGCAGGAGAGCTGGGAACGATTCCGCGACGAGATCCTGATGCCGCGGATGCAGGCCGGGATCGAGGGCGGCTTCCCCACTCCTCCCGAGGAGACGGCCGTCGACCTCGCCACCGTGATGCCCTAGGCGACGTCAGGAGGCGACGGCGCCGTGGAACGCCGCGAAGATCTCCAGGGAGCGCCGGTCGGGCGGGTTGCCGGTCGCCACGTGGTGGAGGAGCTCCTCCCGCGTGAGGCCGGCCTCGACGCCGAGAGCTAGGAGCTCGGCGTCGTACAGCCCGATCCAGGTCCACAGCACCAGGGCCGGGACCCGGCGCTCCCTGGCGACGCGGCACACGGTGGCGGCGCGGTGTGCGGACAGCTCGTCCGCGAGCCGGAGCTCGACGTCGAGCGAGCTGACCTGCTCGGGGTGGGCACGCAGGTCGTCCCTGCGCCGTTCGAGGGCGCGCGTGCGTGCGGGGTTTCCCCCGGACACGGCCGCCGCTGCCCAGCAGACGACGCAGCAGGCGGCGATCGCCGCCGCGAGGACGATGGCCAGTGCGGCGTGCATGGCGGCTCCTGGGGGTGAAGGTGCCCGTGCTCCCTCAGCGTTCCCCGCGAGCGGCCTCCCCACGCCTACCCGGCGAGCGGACTAGACCGCTCGGGTCGTCAGGAGGCCACTGCTCCCTGGAACGCCGCGAAGATCTCGAGCGAACGGCGGTCCGGGGCCGACCCGGTCGCCACCCGGTGCACCATCTCGCGCCGCGACATGGAGGACTCGACCGCGAGGGCGAGCAGCTCGGCGTCGTACAGGTCGATCCAGGTCCACAGCACCAGCGGGGAGACCCCTCGCGCGCCGGCGGCGGCGCACACCGAGGCCGCGCGACGGGCCGGCATGGCCTGGGCGAGCAGCTGCTCGACGTCCTCCAGCGTCACCTCGTCGGGGTGCTGGTGCAGGTGGTCGAGCCGGTTCTCCAGCTGACGGTGTCGGCGGTAGCGGGCCATCGGTGCGGCCTCGATCCGCCAGTACGCAAGGCACAGGACGGCGACGACCACAGCATTGACGGCGATCAGCCCGAACACGAACATGCGTTGACTCCAGGGGGGGTGGGGGCGCTCGACGTCAGCGTTCCCATCCTGACCGGGTCTCAACCACCCGCCGTGAGCTGACTAGACAGCGAGGTTACGGCCCGGCGGCAGGCCCGACGGGCGCCTGCCACACGAGCGTGTGATCCGGGTCGGTGCCGGGGCGGTCGACCGAGTTGTGGTGCGGGGGGCTGGCCAGCCGGCCCCAGGCGTCGTCGCCCACCCAGGCGGGTAGCCCGAAGGGCAGGTCCGCGGGCGGGATCCGTGCGTAGTCGCTCTCGGTGAACTCGGTCGAGCCGTAGCCCGGCCCGGTGTCGTCCCCGTCGGGATCGGGGCCGACGGCCGCCCGGACCGCGGGCAGCTGCGAGCCCCATTCGTGGAGCAGGTCGGCGGTGTCGTGGTCGGAGGGGTGCGGGAGGCGGAAGACCGGCACGTCCACGGGCCTGCGGTCCCACAGGTCGAGCGCCGCCTGGGCGTTCTGGCCGAAGGCGACGACGGCCCGCAGCGGCGGCCCCGTGACCAGGTCGAGGAGGTGGTTGCGCCAGGCCAGCTGGTCGGGGTCGGCCAGCAGCTTGCGGGCCTCGCGGCCCCGGGACGGGTGCACGGCCCAGGGGAAGGCGTTGACCAGCACGTAGGAGTGCGTGAGCCCGAGCTTGGTCAGGAAGCCCTGCACCCGCTGGCCCGCGTCCCCGACGAGCGTCCTCCCGACGATCCGCTCGGTGGGCCCCGGGTCCGACGCGATCCCGAGGAGGCGGGCGGTCCCGCCCAGCCGTCCGCGGTAGAACACCGGCCCCCAGTCGTACCAGAACAGGTCGCGCACCTCGGCCCGCTGCTCCGGCAGCGCCGCGAAGTGGAGGGCCAGCTCCGCGGGAGGTCCCGGGTCGTGGTCGACCATCGCGAGCCTCCTCTCCCGGCGGCCGAGCGCCGGCACTTCCTACGGTGCTCCCCCGGGATGGGGGATGTCGAGCCCGATCCCGGGGGTCAGGCTGGAGGGAACGGGGGTCCTGGGGAGGAGCGCTGTCATGTCCACCACAGAAGGGCGGCAATCGACCGACGAGCGGCCGACGACGGAGGCCGCACCGGACGTCTTCACCGCGGCGTACCTCGGCCAGGGCGCCGTTGATGGCGCCCTGACGGGGGCCGCACCGGATCAGCTCGCGGCCGTGCCCGACGGCTCCCACTCCCGGGCGCCGACCGTGGGCACGGTGGCCCTCGGCGGGCAGGTGCTGACCCCGCAGGGTCCGCTGCGCGGCTGGCTCACGATCGAGGGCGGCCGCATCGCCGCGATCACCAGCACCAAGCCCCGGAGCGCCCGAGCCCTCGCCACCGACGGGGTGATCCTGCCGGGGCTGATCGACCTCCACGGCCACCCCGAGTTCAACGTCTTCGCCCCGTGGGAGCCGCCCCGGGAGTACGTCAACCGCTACTCGTGGCGGGCCAGCGATGCCTACCAGGTGCTGATCCGCGGACCCCAGAACAAGCTGCTCACCACGCTCCCGGCAGGCACCGAGCTGAGGTACGCCGAGATCCGGGCACTTGTCGGGGGCGTCACTGCGATCCAGGGCGCCAGCGGGACGACCCAGGGCTCGACCGAGTCCCTGGTGCGCAACGTCGACGGCGTGGTCTTCGGCCGCAAGCGGGCCCGTTCGGTGATCGACCTGCCCTCGGCGACCTCACGCGGTGCGGACGACCTGCGCGCGATCGTCACGGCCATCGCGCACCACGAGGTCGACGCGCTCTACGTCCACCTCGCCGAGGGCCAGCGTGACAACCAGCGCTCGATCGACGAGTTCACGCACCTGGTCGGGTTCGGTGCCCTGACCGAGGCGACCGTCATCATCCACGGCACCGCACTGACGCGGGACCAGCTGGGCGACGCGGCTGCTGCGGGCGCCAGCCTGGTCTGGTCGCCCCAGAGCAACCTCCGCCTGTACGGCGAGACCACCCGCGCGTCCGACGCGCTCGACGTCGGCCTCCCGATGGCCCTGGGTGCGGACTGGCTCCCGTCGGGCTCGGTGAGCCTGCTGGCCGAGATGAAGGTGGCGCGCCAGGAGCTCGCCAACCAGGGCCGGGCACTCGCCGCCCGAGACCTGGTCACGATGGTGACCTCGGGCGCCGCCGGCATCGCCGGCCTCGCCGACCAGCTCGGCAGCCTCGAGGTCGGCCGGCCCGCCGACGTACTGGTCCTGGCGCGCTGCGACCCGGACCCCTACGAGTCCGTGTGCGCCGCGATCCCCAACGACGTGGAGCTGGTCCTGATCGGCGGTGACCTCGCCTACGGCCGCGCCGACTGGGTGCGCGCCCTGGCCGCCACTCCGGACGATCCGCGGCTCGAGCCGGTGCTCGCCTGGGGCCGGCCGATGCTGCTCGACACCAGCTACGAGGGCCAGCCGGACGATGCGCCGGTGCCCCGGCTCGCCCAGCTGCGCGCGGCCCTCACCGAGCAGTACCCCCAGGTCGGGCCGATCTGGAACTAGGGGCGGTCTGGAGCTAGGGGCGGTCTGGAGCTAGGGGCGGTCGAGGAGACGACCCGTCCCGTTGGTGAGGCGTACGTCGTAGAAGCCGCTGTTGCCGTCGGAGTACCAGATGCTGTGGCGCTTGACGTCCCACGCCGGCTGGGACATCGCGAAGGCGCCCGTGGCCGTGGGGTTGTCGGCCCGGGTGGTGGTCAGCGGCTTGTTGAAGTAGGCCACCTCCCGCGGCTCGGCGAGGTGGCTGATGTCGAACACCCGCAGACCCGACAGGATCATGGAGCACGCGACCACCTTCGGGTTCTTCTGGTAGGGCACGGAGCAGTAGTGCCCGGCGTACCCCTGCACCGGGATGTCGGCGCCGGGGTCGTTCTTCTCGGCGCCCTCGCGGGCCGACGGCTGGTGCACCTGGAGCCGCAGGTCGGAGACGATCCGCGGCTGCTTCGGGTCGGTGACGTCGATGATGCGGGCGGCACCCACCGGGGCCCTGGCCTGGTCGGCGCCGGCGGTGAGCGAGTAGTTGGCGTACTCGTCGACCTCGAGGAGGTAGTCGCGACCGTTGCGGGTGAACGGCTGCGGCACCTGCGGGATCGAGTGCTCGGGCCAGGACAGGTCCTTGATGATGTGGACCTGCGGGTTCGGCTTGCGGTCCTGGATCTCGCTGACGTCGAGGATCCGCAGGCCTCCGGAGGAGAAGCGGGCCCCGGTGCTCGAGTCGCCGATGTTGGCGACGTAGAGCGTCCGGCCGTCGGCCGAGACGCGCATGCCGTGGTAGTTCACACCGGCCTGCTCGAAGATCGGCTTGGGGGCGGTGGGGTCGGTGAGGTCCAGCGCGACGAGGGTCTGGCCGCCGGTGCTGGAGGCGTAGAACGTCAGCCCGTCCGGTGACCAGCCGCTCTCGTGGCCGAGGACCGCGGTGGGCGTGGAGGACAGCAGCTTCGGGTGCCGGCAGCTGGAGCGCACGTCGTACAGGTCGAGGACCCCGGGCGCGGTGCCCGGGTTGCCGGAGACCGCGCCGAGCAGCCCCCGCCGCTGGTTGAGCAGCACGGACTCGTGAGGGGTGTCCATGCCGGGCGTGACCAGGTTGGCGGTCTTCCGTGGCCTGCGCGGGTGGTCCATGTCCAGCACGACCACGCCCAGGCCACGGCCGGAGGTGAACTGGAACGGCGCGTCCTTGGGGAAGAGCAGCGTGGAGTCGTAGAACGCGCAGGTGTGCCCCCGGGCGTCGGTGTAGCGCAGCACCTTGAAGCCTCCGGTGCGGCCCTGGTGGGAGACCGGCCGGGTGTTGCACCGGTAACCCCTGGCCGCGCGACCGGAGTCGTAGTCACGCTGCGGGACCCTGCCCTGGATGTCTGTCTCGGGGCGCGCCCCGGGTCCGCACGTCGCCTCGGGGGTGGCTGCCGGGAACGACGAGCCGGTCGCCGACATGACCCCGGTCAGGCCCAGCCCGGCCAGCGCGGCGGTGAGCGCCGTGACGGCGAGGGCGAGGCGCCGGAGGGCGGCGCGCCGGGAGGTACGGCTGCGGATGCTGTTGTCGACGACCACGAGGGAGACAACGAGCGAGTGCCGCGAAGACTACGGGCGAGTTCGACGTGTCCCCCGCGTCGCTCCCCCGGTGGCCCTGTTCGTCCGCGCGAGCCGGGGAGCAAGATGAAGCCGTGACGGACTGGTGGCGGACGAGCCTCACTCGCGGAACGACCCGCCTGCGCGGCGGCGGCCGCTCGGCAGTGCTGTGGTCCGCGCGGATCACGGCCGCGGCCGTGGCGAGCTACGTCGTGGCCACGCTGCTCTTCCCGGGCACCCAGCCCCTGACCGCGCCCCTCACCGCGATGCTCGTGGTGCAGGTCACCCCGGTCTCGCTCCTGGCCAGCGGCCTGGACCGGGTGGTCGCCGTGGTGGCGGGCGTCGCCCTGGCCGTCGCGTTCTCGGCGGCCGTCCCGCTGGAGTGGTGGAGCCTCGGCCTGCTGATCCTGGTCTGCCTCACGATCGGGCAGGCGCTGCGCCTGCGGTCGAACCTGATCGAGGTCGCGATCAGCGGCATGCTCGTGCTGGGCGTCGGGGCGGTCGGCGCGGAGTCGGCCGCCTGGCAGCGCCTGGCCGTCACGCTGGTGGGCGCCGCCGTCGGGATCGCGACCAACCTCGTGTTCCCGACGAAGGTCGCGAGCGCCGACGCCGGCCGGGCCATCGACGGGCTCGCCGACTCGGTCAGCAACCTGCTGAGCGGGGCCGCCGACGAGCTGACCGCACTGGCGGTGGACCACCAGGACCGCCTCGCGCACGCCGCGACGTCCTGGCTCGACGACGCGCGGGACATCACCTACCACGACATCCCCCGCGTCGGCGCCGCGCTCCTGCACGCCGAGCAGGGTCGCCGGCTCAACGTCCGCGCCGTGGGGACGCCCGACGTCGGGCCCGGGCTGCGGCAGGGGCTCGAGGCGCTGGAGCACTCCACGGTGTCGATCCGCGGGATGTTCCGCGCGCTGGCCGACGCGGCCGACGACGCGACCTGGGAGGCCGACGAGACCACCGAGACGGTGCTGCTCGGGCTCGCCCAGACCTTCCGCGAGATGGCGGCCGGAGTCGACGCGTTCGGCCAGCTGGTGCACGACGAGGCCGGTCCCGCGAGGCTCATCAGCCCCGAGCGGGTCCAGGACCTGCGGGACGCCCTCGAGGGACTGCACGAGGCACGGGCACGCCTCACCGACGTCGTTCTCACCGGCGCCCCGGACGGGCTGCTCGAGCTGCACGTCGCGGTGCTCTCCACGGTCAAGCGGCTGCTGACCGAGCTGGACCTTGCCGCGCGGATCCGGCGCCAGATCCGGATGCAGCCACGATCGCGCTCCCGGTTCCCCGGCACGGTGACACCGAGGTCCGGTCGCCGCACGCCGGTGCTCCCCGAGACGGCACCGGACGCGGAGACGCAGGTGCTGCCGACGTTCCCCGACGAGCGGTAGCCCGCCGGCACCGCCGTCCCGGTGGAACCGCCCGGCACCGCGCTGCGTCGTACGCCGCATGAGGAACGTCCTGCCCGGCCCGCACGGGGCCGCCGTCCTGCTCGTCGCGGCCACTCTGCTGGCATCGACCGGCTGCGGTCCGCGGGCCGAGGACCGGCCCGAGTGCTCCGTGGGCAGGTCGACCCTCTCGGGCATCGCCCCGGGCTCCGGCCGGGTCCTCTGGACGGCACAGCTCGACCTGACCAGCGAGCGACCCCTGCTGGTGCAGGACGGCACCGCCGTCGTGACGGCCCCGTGCGGCGCCGCCGTGGTCGACCTGGAGGACGGTGAGGTCCTGCACGACGACGCGACGCCCGGGAACCTGGTCGGTGTCGCCGGCCGTCAGCTGTTCACGCTCGACGAGACCGTCATGCACGACCCCCCGGCAGCATCCCGATCACCGGGTTCGACCTCGACTCGCCCGGCCGGGGCGGCGGCTTCTCGACCAACACGCCGTACCAGGCGGCCACCGTCGCGGACGGCAGCCTGATCACGCTGTACGGCGACACGCTCGAGGCCGCGGACGAGTCCGGTGCCGGTCCCTCCTGGTCCACGCAGCTGCCGCCCAGCCGCCAGCCGCAGCTCCTGCCGAGCGGGCACAGCGTCCTGGTGAGCACCGAGGACGGGTCCACCTACGCGCTCGACCTGACCGACGGCAGCCTCGGCTGGCGCTCCGTCCCACCCGTGCCCGCCCTCTTCTACTCGCTGCGCCTGACCCCGGTTCCCGGCGTCGTGCTCACGGCCTCGGCCGACTACGAGCACCCGCGGCGGTCGTACGTGTACGCGAACGACGCGGAGACCGGCCGGCTCCGCTGGACCCGCCCGGCCGTGAGCGTGCTGGGCGCGGACCGGGACCTCACGCTGCTGCGCACCGTCCACCTCGTCGAGGCTGTGGACACGCGCAGCGGTGCGCTCCGGTGGCGCCGCCCGGCTTCGAAGGTCGGTGCCCGCACCGAGGCTCAGGGGGCTGCCCTCTCCCCCGGCACCGTCGTTCTCCCGCAGCCGGGCGCGCCGGTGCTGGGCCTGGAGCGGAGCACCGGTCGGATCCGCTGGCGAGGGCCAGAGACGATGACCGCGCTCAAGGCGGGCGACGTCGTGGTGGTGACCACGTCGGACGGGCTCACCGCTCTGGACCCGGCCACGGGTGCGGTGCACTGGCGCCTGCCGGTCGAGCGCTCGCACCAGGAGCTGGCCGTGGCACCCGACGGCGAGCTGCTGCTCCTCGACTCCGACCTCGTACCTCACCTCGGAAAGTGACCTCGAGCACGAGGACGCGAGTCGGACGTTGGCAGCCCGGCCAACGGGGTACGTATGCGGTCCGACCGACCATGGTCCCGATCGCAGGAGGACGTCCGTGCCGGCAGAGTCGACCGCCGAGAACGCGGACCGTGCGGCGCGCGAGTCACGATCGCTGGCCTGGGCCGTCCGCGGTGGACTGGTGGGGTACGGCGTACTTCACCTGCTGGTCGGCTGGGTCGCGGTTCGCCTGATCGTGACCTCGTCATCCTCCACTGCGACCGCGAAGGGCGCCCTCTCCCAGCTGGCCGGGGACGCCTCCGGACGGACCACCCTGGCCGTCATGGCTGCTGGGTTCGCGGCCCTGGTGGTGTGGCAGGCTCTCGTCGCCGCGGTCGGCTATCGCGACCGCGACGGTCGGGCCAGGGACGTCATGCGGGCGAGCGCCGTGTGCCGAGGCGTGATCTGGGGATACCTCGCGTTCACCGCTGCGTCGATGGCGATCCTGGGCGGATCGACGGGCAGCGGATCTCCCGGCTCCACCACGGCGTCGGTGATGACGTGGCCCGGTGGTGCGTGGATCGTGGCCCTCGTCGGGGCCGTGGTCGGCGGGACCGGGATCGGGTTGGGAGTCTTCGGCTGGCGTGATGGGTTCCTCGACCAGCTGGACAGCCACGCGCGGGCCCACGACAAGCGCCGGGTGCCGATCGTCGTGCTGGGTCGCGTCGGCTACCTCGCCAAGGGCGTCGCCCTCGTGGTGCTGGGGGTGCTGCTCGTGTGGGCCGCCTGGACCCACGACCCGCACAAGTCCGGTGGTCTGGACACGGCGCTTCGGGAGGTCCTCGGAGGCGCGCTCGGCAAGGTCGCGATCATCGTGGTGGCGACCGGGGTCGGCTGCTTCGGCCTGTTCCTCGTGGCCCGGGCGTGGCACCTCAATCGTGAGGCGTTGACGTCCTGACGTCTGTCCCGATTCGCACCGATGACCTCGACCAAGCGGCTTGGGTGCACGTCTACGGACAGTGGCGCTGACGGCGGTCTGCAGAATCCACACCTGCGTAGGTGGTGCACAGCGGCGCCGCTTACGACGAGTCGCACCGGCTCCGGCGTGTTGTTCGGCTTGTGGGCGTGGGCTCGGTAAGAAGTAGGCATTCCCTCCCGGAGAGCGACTTCACCATGACAGCCAGCGACTACGACGACTTCGCGAACGCCTACTCGGCGGAGAACGAGTCCAACCTCTTCAACGCCTACTACGAGCGGCCGGCGATGCTCGGACTCGCAGGCGACGTCTCGGGGCGTCGCATCCTCGACGCGGGATGCGGTTCCGGGCCGTTGTCGGAAGCGCTTCGAGCCAAGGGCGCCGTCGTCACCGGTCTCGACGCGAGTGCGGCCATGGTCGATCTGGCTCGCCAGAGGCTGGGCGAGGACGCCGACCTGCGCGTCGCGGACCTCGGAGCGCCATTGCCGTTCTCCGACGCCGAGTTCGATGACGTCGTCGCATCCCTCGTCCTGCACTACCTGGAGGACTGGACCGGCCCGCTCGCCGAGCTGCGTCGGGTGCTGAAGCCGGGCGGTCGCCTGATGGTCTCGGTGAACCACCCCAGCGCCTACGCGATCGTGTATCCCGAGGCGGACTACTTCGCGGTGACCAGGTACTCCGAGGACTACACGTTCGACGGACAGGTGACGTGGCTGAGCTTCTGGCACCGACCACTGCACGCCATGACGGATGCCTTCACTGCTGCAGGCTTCCGCATCGTCACGGTCAGCGAGCCACCTCCGGCGACGGACACTCCCCCTGAGGTGCTTCCCCCCGGGCTGGAGGTCGGCAGGTCGTTCATGTGCTTTCTCTTCTTCGTCCTCGAGGCCGTCTGAACGCGCAGGCAAGGACGCCTGCACAGTGCGCGGTGAACGTTGCCCACGTGCGTGCAGCTCGGCCCAGGCTACGCCAGCACTTCGGCTGTCCGCCGGACCTCCTCGGGAGATCGGCAGCTCAGGAGCAGCGTGGTCACGCCGGTCTCCTCCCACTGCGCGACCTTCTCGCGCACCTCGGCGGCGCTCCCGACGATGTGCATGTCGTCGACGAGCTCGTCGGGGACCAGCGCGGTCGCCTCGTCCTTGCGGCCGGCGAGGTACAGCTCCTGCACCCGGTCCGCGAGGTCGGCGTACCCCATCCGCTCGAAGACCTGCTTGTGGAAGTTCTGCTCCTTCGCACCCATCCCGCCCATGTAGAGCGACACCATCGGCTTCAGGGCGGCGAGGACGCCCGCCTTGTCGTCGGTCACCTGCAGGTGGCAGGTCGCGGCGATCTCGAAGTCTGTGCGGGTACGTCGCGCAGCCGGCCGCGCGAAGCCCTCGTCCAGCCACGGCCGGTACATCCCGGCCGACCTCGGTGTGTAGAAGATCGGCAGCCAGCCGTCGGCGATCTCTGCCGTCTGGGCCACGTTCCTCGGACCCTCGGCACCCAGCCAGATCGGGATGTCGGGGCGCAGCGGGTGCACGATCGGCTTCAGCGGCTTGCCGAGACCGACCGAGCCCTCCCCGCGGTACGGCAGCGGGTAGTGGGGGCCGTCGTTGACCACCGGCGCCTCACGGGCGAGCACCTGCCGGATGATGTCGACGACCTCGCGGGTGCGGGCCAGCGGCTTGGCGAAGGGCTCGCCGTACCAGCCCTCCACGACGTGGGGACCGCTCACGCCCATGCCGAGGACCACACGGCCGCCACTGAGGTGGTCGAGGGTCAGGGCGTGCATGGCGATCGAGGTGGGCGCCCGGCCGGACATCTGCACGATGGACGTGCCGAGCCGCAGGCGGGAGGTCTCCCGGCCCCACCACGCCAGGGGCGTGAAGGCGTCCGAGCCCCAGGCCTCGGCGGTGAAGACCGCGTCGAACCCCGACTCCTCGGCAGCGGCGACCAGCTCCGCCACCCCGGCAGGAGGTTGCGCGCCCCAGTACCCCAGCTGCAGTCCCAGCTTCATGGCCCCAGACTCTCATCACGTCGCTGCGTTCGCTCGCCGCGAACACCGACGTCACACGGCGGGGGCCGCGCCTAGATTCGGGACATGGGCGACATCATCGCGTTCCCGAGCACGCCGAAGGCACCCGAGCCCGACGGACCGGAGCCACTCTGGCGCGACGCGGTCGGGCGTGAGCTTCGCGAGGAACGCCGGGTGCAGGGGCGCACCCTCCAGGACGTCGCAGACGAGGCGGGGGTGTCCACGCAGTACCTCTCGGAGGTCGAGCGCGGCCGCAAGGAGCCCAGCTCCGAGGTCCTCGGCGCGGTCGCCGGTGCCCTCGGGCTGCGGCTGGTGGACCTCACCAGCCGGGTGTCCCGCAGCCTCGGGACGATCACCGGCCCGGTCTGCCTCGCCGCCTGACAATCGGCGGCCACGGCGCCCTCAGCCCGCCACGGCCGGCAGCTTCCGGCTGTCCAGCACCGAGTCCACCACGCCGTAGGCGACCGCCTCGGCCGCGGAGAGCACCAGGTCCCGGTCGGTGTCGCGGCGCAGGGTCGCGACGTCCTGACCGGTGTGCGTGGCCAGGATCTGCTCCATCTCGGCTCGGAGCCGCACGATCTCCTTCGCCTGGAGCGCCAGGTCGGGCAACGTGCCCTGACCGCCGCCCGAGGGCTGGTGGAGCACGACCCGTGCGTGTGGCAGCACGCTGCGCCGTCCCTCGGCGCCGGCCGCCAGCAGGACGGCCGCCGCCGACGCGGCCTGCCCGATGCACGTGGTGGCGATCGGCGACCGGACGAACTGCATCGTGTCGTAGATCGCCAGCATGGCCGTGACCGAGCCGCCGGGCGAGTTGAAGTAGAGGTTGATCGGGGTGTCCGGGCTCTCCGACTCCAGGTGCAGGAGCTGGGCGATGACGACGTTCGCCACGCCGTCGTCGATCTCGGTGCCGAGGTAGACGATCCGGTCGGTGAGCAACCGGCTGTAGATGTCCACCGCGCGCTCGCCGCGCAGCGTCTTCTCGACCACGCTGGGGATCGTGTAGCTGCTCATCGCCCGGTCACCGCAGCCCGAAGGTCGGGGTCGGACGGGTCGGCGTCACCGCGCTGACGTCGGTGAGGATCTGGTCGACGAAGCCGTACTCCCGGGCCTGCTCGGCGGTGAACCACCGGTCGCGCAGGGCATCCGTCTCGACCTTCTCGACCGGCTGGCCGGTGTGCTCGGCGATCAGGTGCATGAGCACGGTCTTGGTGTGCTCGAGGTTCTCGGCCTGGATCTCGATGTCGATCGCGGAGCCTCCGATCCCGGCCGACCCCTGGTGCATCAGCACCCGCGAGTGCGGCAACGCGTACCGCTTGCCGGGGGTGCCGGCCGAGAGGAGGAACTGGCCCATGCTGGCGGCGAGCCCGAGGGCCAGCGTGCTCACGTCGTTCGGGATCAGCCGCATGGTGTCGTAGATGGCGAGGCCGGCCGAGACCGAGCCTCCCGGGGAGTTGATGTAGAGGCTGATGTCGCGGTGCGGGTCCTCCGCCGAGAGAAGAAGCAGCTCTGCGCAGAGACGGTTGGCAATGGCGTCGTCGACCTCCTGGCCGAGGACGATGATGCGCTGGTGCAGCAGCCGGGTGGTCAGCTGGTCGTCGAGGGAGCCGGTGGGGCGTTCGGGTGCGGTCTGGGTCATGCCACAAGCGTGTGCACCGGAGGTGGCCGGTTCCAGCGAATCCGCTGGGGGCAGTTCTGCCCACAGCAGCGTGGTGCGGTCCGACCCAGTGCGTTCCGCCCAGTGCGTTCCGACCCAGTGCGTTCCGAATCAGCGCGGGGCGTCCAGCCCGGCGAGCTCCTCCGGGGACAGCTCGAGGCCGGCGGCCCCCAGCGCCGAGTCCAGCTGCTCGAGGCTGCTGACCCCGACGATCGGCCGCGACCGCGGCGGGCTCGTCATCATCCACGACAGCACGACCTGGGAGGGCGCCACACCGTGCTGCTCGGCGACCCGTGCAAGGGCGGAGAGCCGGGCGGTGGTTCCGGGGTGCTCGTAGACCTGCGGAAGCGGCCGGTCCGTCCGGTCGTAGGCCCCCTGGATCAAGGGGCTGTAGGCCCACAGCTCGATCTCGGGGTGGCTCTCGACGTAGTCGCGGGTCTCCTCCGAGACGAACCCGAAGCGGTGGTCCTTGCCCGGGACGTCCGCGCCCGGCCGCGGCTCGACGTACGACGTCGTCAGCTGCAGCACCGTCCACGGCTCCACGGACAGCCGGGCGGCGAGCCGGCGGCCCCGCTCGACGCGCCAGGTGGCGTGGTTGGAGACGCCGAGGCGGGCGACCAGGCCGTTCTTGACCAGGGCGCCGAACGCGGTGACCGTCTCCTCCAGGTCGGTCGTGCGGTCCTCGCCGTGCGCCCAGTAGACGTCGATCCGGTCGATGCCGAGCCGGTCGAGGCTACGCGCGCACTCGCGCTCGACGACCTCGTCCGAGAGCCCCTCCAGGCCGCCGTCGTCGGAGGGCTCCACACCGACCTTGGTGGCGACCACCAGCTGCTCCCGCACGCCGGGGTTGGCGGCGAGCCAACGACCGATCACCGCCTCGCTCTGGCCGCCGTGGCCGGTGCCGGACTCCCAGAACGCGTAGCAGTTGGCTGTGTCGACGGTCGTGCCGCCGGCCTCGACGAACCGGTCCAGCAGTGCGAACGACGCCCGCTCGTCCAGACGCGTGCCGAAGTACATGGTGCCGAGGACGAGGTCGCTGATCGCGGGCATGCCCGCCAGCGTAGGGTCCCCCACGTGATCGAGCTCCGAACCCCCACCCAGATCGAGGAGATGCGCCCGGCCGGGCGCTTCGTCGCCGACGTCATCACGCGGCTCTCCAAGGCAGCCGACGTCGGCGTCAACCTGCTCGAGCTCGACGCGCTGGCCCACGACATGATCCGGGAGCGCGGAGCCGAGTCCTGCTACCTCGACTACCACCCGTCCTTCGGGGCCTCCCCCTTCGGCAAGGTGCTGTGCACCTCGGTCAACGACGCGGTCCTGCACGGGCTCCCCCGCGACTACGTGCTGCGCGACGGCGACCTGCTCAGCGTGGACTTCGCCGCGAGCGTCGACGGCTGGGTGTCGGACTCCGCGCTCAGCCTGGTCGTCGGGACGCCCCGCGAGGAGGACCTGCGCCTGATCGAGGTCACCGACCGCGCTCTCGCGGCCGGGATCGAGGCCGCACGCGTCGGCGCGCGGGTCGGTGACATCTCGCACGCGATCGCCACCGTGGCGAGGGAGGCAGGGCTGCGGATCAACACCCAGTTCGGCGGCCACGGAGTCGGGCGCACGATGCACGGCGACCCGCACATCCCGAACGACGGGCGGCCAGGCCGCGGGTTCCCGCTGCGGCCCGGTCTGGTGATCGCGATCGAGCCGTGGTTCCTGCACACCACCGACGAGATCTTCACCGACGCCGACGGGTGGACGCTGCGCAGCGCCGACGGCTCCCGCGGCGCGCACATGGAGCACACGATCGCCGTCACCGAGGACGGGCCGGTCGTGCTGACCGACCGCGCCGTCTAGAGAGCCTTCTGGAAGAACAGCATCCGTCCCAGCGGCCGATAGCCCAGTGCCTCGTTGACCGCGACCATGTGGTCGTTGCTCTCGGCGTTGAAGGTGTCGATCTGGTGCAGCTGTGGCTCCACCTCGCGGAGCCAGCTCAGCATCTCGAGCTTCAGCAGGAGTCCCAGCCGGTGCCCGCGGTGCGCACGCACGACGGACGTGTCGTGCTGCTCGCTCAGGTGTGGACGCCTGCTGTCGACGCCCACGATCGTCTGCCCTGCCAGCTCGCCGGTCCCCCGGTGTCGCGCGTACAGACGACGGATCCGGACCCCGCGCAGCCGCTGCGCCTCCTCGTAAGCGCGGATCCGCCGGGGCGTGTGCACCTCGTCCTCGAGGTCGAGCTCGTCCAGCGGCGCGTCGTTGATGGCGGCGACCATCACCGCGAACGCCTCGAGCTCCTCCTCGGGCACCGGTCCCTCCAGCCGCACGAGCTCGTACGCCGTCGCGTGGGCCGCCGCCTCGGCGTGCAGTCGATCCGTCTCGGACCGGTCCAGATCGGCCAGCAGCTGGCGACGACAGATCTCGCGACTCCGGCACCCCAGGCCGTGTGCGGCCGCGAAGCCGGTCGCGGCCGGCTGGTCCCACCCGTGGGTGCCGACGGTCGTACGCCCCTCGGCACGCGCCCGGTCGACCAGCGCCGCCCAGACCTCGCTGCCGTACCCCCGCCGACGGTGGTCGGGATGCACGTCGAAGCGCAGCCAGGCGACGTGGCGGTTGTCCCACTCGCTGGTTTCGTACTCCGCCCACCCGACGACCTCGTCCCCAGCCGTGGCCAGGAAGGGCACCCGCGGCTCGAGGTCCCAGCCGTGGAGGAGGTGGCCCCGTGTCTCCTCCTCGTCCACCGGGCGCATCCAGGGCGCGTCGACGACGCGGGCCGCGTCGGCGATCGCGACGAGGTCGCGCACGGCTCCCCGGTCATCGGGATCGATCTGCAGGAGCTCCATGTCTCGAGGGTCCGCGCCGGGGTCCCTCCGCGCCAGTGAATATCGACCGCCGGAGCGACCGGCGAAGATCGGCTCTCGCGCTCACCGGCCCGCGCGGCGATACTCGACCGAGGAGCTGCGACCTCGGGTGGGAGGACGGGTGGGGCGATGGGCAAGGCGACGATCCTCGCCGTGGACGACGACCCGGGGGTGCTGGCCGCGATCACGCGCGACCTGCGGCGCCGCTACGGAGACCGTTACCGCATCGTCAAGGTGACCAGCGGGGCCGAGGGGCTCGAGGTGCTCGCCCAGCTGGCCCTGCGCGACCAGCGGGTGGCCCTGATCACCGCCGACCAGCGGATGCCGGGGATGACCGGCATCGAGATGCTGGGCCTCGCCCAGCAGCACGCACCGGGCGCGAAGCGCGTCCTGCTCACGGCGTACGCGGACACCGACGTCGCGATCCGGGCGATCAACGACATCGGGCTCGACTACTACCTGCTCAAGCCCTGGGACCCTCCGGCTGAGCGGCTGTACCCGGTGCTCGACGACCTGCTCGACGACTGGGCCCACGAGAACCCCGAGCACGACACGGACGTGCGGGTCGTCGGGCACCGTTGGTCGGAGCGCAGCCACGAGATCAAGACGTTCCTCGCCCGCAACCACGTCCCCTACCGGTGGTACGACGTCGAGCGCGACCCCGAGGCAGCGCGGCTGGTCGAGCTGGCGCAGGCCGACACCAGCGCCTTGCCGCTCGTCCTGGTCCCTGAAGGCGAGGGCCTGCGCGCGCCGTCCACGCTCGACGTGGCCGAGGCGCTGGGCCTGCGCACCAGCGCGGAGCAACCGTTGTACGACGTCTGCATCGTCGGTGCGGGTCCGGCAGGGCTGGCCGCGGCGGTCTACGCAGCGTCGGAAGGACTCAGCACGGTCATCGTCGAGCGCGAGGCGCCGGGAGGCCAGGCCGGCCAGAGCGCGGCCATCGAGAACTACCTGGGATTCCCCAAGGGGCTCAGCGGCTTCGACCTCACCCAGCGGGCCAACGCCCAGGCGTCCCGCTTCGGCGCGGAGCTGGTCCTCGCCCGCGACGTCGTCGCCTGTGAGCGGAGAGGCCCGGTGCACGCCGTGCTGCTCGAGGGGTCCGGCGAGATCGAGGCGCGGGCCGTCATCGTCGCCACCGGCGTTGCCTACCGCCGGCTCACCGCACCCGGGGTGGATGCGCTCACGGGTCGCGGCATCTACTACGGCGCCAACGCCGCGGACGCCGTGCAGTGCCAGGGGGACGTTGTCCTTGTCGTCGGGGCGGCCAACTCAGCCGGCCAGGCCGCCCTCAACCTGGCTCGCTTCGCCGAGCGCGTGGTCCTGGTCGCGCGAGGCCCGTCCCTCGAGACCTCGATGTCGCGCTACCTCGTGGCGCGGATCCTGGCGGACCCGCGCATCGAGGTGCGGTACGGCACCGAGGTCGTGGCCGCCCAGGGCGACGACCACCTGGAGTCCGTGACGCTCTCCGAACGGAGCACCGGCGCCACCGAGGAGCAGGCCACGAGCTGGCTGTTCGTGTTCATCGGCGCCGCGCCGCGCACCGACTGGCTCGGGAAGGACGTCGCGCGGGACGAGCACGGCTTCGTCGTCACCGGGCAGGACCTGGCCCACCCGAACGGGTCGGCGCAGTGGCCCCTCGTGCGGCCTCCCTACTCCCTCGAGACCAGCGTGCCCGGGCTGTTCGCGGCGGGCGACGTGCGCCGCGAGTCGATGAAGCGCGTCGCGTCCGCAGTCGGGGAGGGCGCGATGGCGGTCTACCACGTCCACCGCTACCTGGCGACGACATGATCGGCCCGGCCGACCTGCGCGACCTGGAGCTCTTCCAGGGCCTCACGCAAGCCCAGCTCGCCGAGCTCGCGGCGGCCGGCGAGGAGGTCCGCTTCCGACGCGGCGACGTGGTCTTCCGCGGCGGCGAGCACGCGGACTCGTGGTGGGTGCTGGTCGACGGCGCCATCGACCTGCTGCGCCACGTCGGCCGCGAGGACGTCGTGGTCCGGTCCATGGACGTGCCCGGCCAGTGGGCGGGCGGCTTCCGGGCCTGGGACGAGCACGGGGTCTACCTCGCGACCGGCCGCGGGGCGACGACGGGGCGGGTGCTCCGGGTCCCGGCGGACGCACTGCGCGAGCTCGCGCAGGTCTGGTTCCCGCTGGCGGCCCACCTCATCGAGGGCCTGTACAGCACCGCGCGCAGCATCGAGTCCACCGCGCGGCACCGTGAGTCGCTCGTCACGCTCGGCACCCTGGCGGCGGGACTGGCCCACGAGATCAACAACCCGGCAGCCTCGGCCACCCGGGCGGTCGACGCCCTCGAGGACGCCTCGGCCACTCTGCTGGACTCGCTCGGCCGGCTCGCCGGCGACGAGATCAGCGCGCACCAGTTCAGCACCCTGGACGCGTTGCGGCAGGAGCTTCCCGGTCGTCCGCTTCGCGGGGACCCCATGGAGCTGGCCGACGACGAGGACGCCGTCGCCGACTGGCTCGACCGGCACGGGGTCGTCGACGGCTGGCGGCTCGCGCCGTTGCTCGTCGGCGGAGGCGCCGATCCGGCCTGGTGCGAACGGGTCGCCGGTGCCTTCGACGGACCGGCGCTCGGCACCGGGCTCACCTGGGTGGCGAGCGCCGCGTCGATGACGGCACTCCTGGCCGAGGTGAAGGAGGCGACGAACCGGATCTCCGGGCTGGTCGCCGCGGTCAGGTCCTACTCGCAGATGGACCGGGCCTCGCGGCAGCAGGTCGACGTCACCGAGGGCATCGAGAGCAGCCTGGTGATCCTCGGCCACAAGCTGGGCGCCGGGGTCACCGTGGTGCGTGACTACGACCCGACGATGCCACCGGTGGACGCCTACGCCGGAGAGCTGAACCAGGTGTGGGCCAACATCATCGACAACGCCGTGGACGCCATGGAGGGCGCCGGCACCCTCCGGATCACCACGCGGGCCCGCCCGGACTCTGTCGTCGTGGAGCTGGCCGACTCGGGCACCGGGATGTCACCCGAGGTGGCCGCACGGGTCTTCGAGGCGTTCTACACGACCAAGGACGTCGGGAAGGGGACCGGCCTGGGCCTCGACATCGCCCGGCGGATCGTCGAGGAGCGGCACGGCGGCACGATCGGCGTGGAGCCGACCACCGACGGCGCCACCCTCCGGGTCGAGCTCCCGCTCCGGGCCGGCGGCCGCGTCTCCTGAGCGCCCGTCGGGGGTGCAACGCACGACGGCCGCCACCCCCGAGGGTGGCGGCCGTGCGTGGTGAGAGGACCGTCAGCTGGCGGTCAGTGCGGTGTCGTCGACCACGAAGCTCGTCTGGAGCGAGCTGTCCTCGACTCCGCTGAAGCTGATCGTCACGGTCTGGCCCGCGAGGGACGACACGTCGAAGGACTTCAGCGAGTAGCCGGTGGCGGCGTTGACGTTGGAGTACGTCGCCAAGGTCGTCGAGCCGGCCTTCACGGTCAGCTTGTCGTAGGCCGTCGAGCCGGACTCCGAGGTGTCGATGTGCAGGTAGAACGACAGGGTCGCCTTGCACCCTGCCGGGATCGTCACCGACTGGCTGAGCGTGTCGGTGTGCGCCGAGCCGTATCCGTCCATCCACGCCTTCCAGCTGCCGCTGTGCGCGGCCTCGCCGGTCGAGCTGTCCACGACGCCGGAGGAGGCCGACCACGGAGCGGCGGTGCCGGTCTCGAAGCCGGGGTTGCCGAGCTTCTGGCCGGTGCTGGTGCAGGTGCCGCCGCCACCACCGCCGGTGGTGCAGGTCGGGTCACCCGCCTGCGCCGGGACGTTGACCGCGTCCCAGGCCGCCTTGACCGCGTTGAACTCGGTGCAGCTGGTGGCGCCGTACAGGTTCTTGGCGGCGGTCAGCGTCCAGGTGCGGTACTTCAGGTACGACGACGTCGAGGTCTTCATCAGCATCGCGTTGTACATGATCTTCTCGGCCTTCTGGATGCCGATGCCGGTGATCGAGGAGCCGTTGCAGGTCGGGCTGCTGGGCTGCCCGTCGGTCGGGCTGGTGCCCTCGGCCATCAGGTAGAACCAGTGGTTGCCGGGGCCGGCCGCGGCGTGCACCTCGTCGGTGGGCGTCGAGGAGGTGTAGCAGTTGGAGTCACCGGCCAGCGACGGGTTGTACATGTAGCGGATCGGTCCGCTGCCGACCAGGTTGACCTGCTCGCCGACGGTGTAGTCGGGACGGTCGGTCGGGTTGTTGGCGTACCACTCGGTGGCGGCGCCGAACGTGTCGGCCACGAACTCCTGGGTGCCGTTGCCCGAGATGCCACCCGGCGTGTGGTCGTCGACGCCGTGACCGAACTCGTGCGCGACGACGTCGATCGACCCGATCCACTTGCCGCCGGTCTGCGTGTGACCGACCTGCACCTGGGTGCCGTCGTAGTAGGCGTTGACGTCGGCCAGGCCGACCCGGATCGGCACCCAGCCGCCGGAGCCGTCCATGCCGGAGCGGCCGTCCCAGGCGGAGAGCATCTGGCGCTCCTCCTCGGCCGAGTAGAACGAGTCGACGCAGCCGGTCTCGCGGTTGGTCGCGTCGCCGTTGCCCCACAGGTTGTCGGTGCCGGTGAACGTCGTGTTGGTGGCGGCGTCCTGGCAGACCAGCGTGGCGGCGTTGGTGTTCTTCATCGAGTACGACGAGCCGGAGCCGCTGGTCGGGATCGTCACCGTCCCGGCGTACGCCGAGGTGCCGGTGCCCTCCATGACGTGCTCCCGGGTGCTGAGCACGTGGCCGTTGTGGGCGTCGACGTAGACCGTGAGCCGCGAGGCCTGACCGTTGCGGACGCCGTCCACCGTGGTCTCCCAGGCCAGCAGCGAGGCCGCGCGCTGGAGGACCACCAGTCGGGTCCCCTCGAGCCGGGCGTCCTTGACCTGGCGGGCCGACGTGGACCGGGCAGCCGACTGGCTCACCGTCGGGCTCACCGAGGCGAGCTGGACGGCGCGGGACTGGGCGACGGTGGTGCCGAGCACCTTGCCGGAGCTGTCGGTGGAGACCACGAAGTCACCGCCGATGACCGGGAGTCCCTTGTAGGTGCGCTCGTAGGGCACGTACTGCAACCCCGAGGACGACTGCACGGGCATGGCCCGGAAGGCGTCGTACTTGCTGGCGTGGATCTTCGCCGGCCGGTTGGCCACGAGGTCTCGCGCGGACTGCGCGGCCTGCGCGCGTGCGTCGGCCGGGTGTGGGGCCGCGCTGCCGGCGGCCATGCCGGCGGTGGGAGCCGACACGACCGTGACGGCTGAGATGAGGGCTGCCGCGCTGGCCAGGATGAGCTGGCGCGGGGGCCCAGCGACGAGTCTGTTCACTCGACACTCCTTTGTCCGGGCTCGCTGAGGAGCCCCGTGAGAGGGAAAGGATCGGCCCAGGCCCGGACAATGCTGGAGGTCTTCCACCCGAGAACGTGAACCGCGGGAACTCTTGCGCCACGCGGGAGGGACGGTCAACGGGTTCGACGTGCAGGACTGTGCAGTGCATCAATACGCAAATGTGGCCCTGCCCGTGCACTGGCAGGACGCGGCAGCCCCCGGCGCCTGAGCCCCGGGAGGACCTTCGGCTCTGCCGACGACACGGCTGTTGGTCGACCCTGTTGAAGGTGAAGCTGCTACGTCGCCTCGCGCCGCTCGTGCTCCTCGGGCCGTTCCTCGTGGCGGCAGGCGGATCGGCGTCGACGGCCTCGGCGGCCGCGCCGACGGTTCCCACGCTCACCGGGATCCGGGCCGCTCACCACGGCAGCTTCGACCGGGTCGTCTTCGACTTCCGTGGTGGCCTGCCGTCCAGCCACCGGGCGCGCTACGTCTCACGGCTGGTCGCCGACGGCTCGGGCAAGCCCGTGCGGATCGCCGGCCGGGCGATCCTGAGCGTGCGGTTCGAGCCCGCCGACGCGCACAACCCGGCCGGTGGCTCGACGGCCCCGCGCCGGGTGGCGTTCCCGCTGCCCAACGCCATGACGGCCGTCCGGTCCGGCGACTTCGAGGCCGTCACGACGTACGGCATCGGGCTGGCGAAGCGGACGCCGTTCCGCGTCCTCACCCTCACCAACCCCGACCGCGTGGTCGTCGACATCAAGGCGGGCTTCCGGACCGTGCCGCGCAAGGTCTTCTTCTTCGACCAGGACAACTTCGTCGACAACCAGCAGCCGTTCTTCGTCCCCCGCTCGCGCCCCGTGCTGCCCGGGACCCCGGCACGCGGCGTCCTCGACCGCCTGTTCGCGGGCCCGCTGCGCAGCGAGCGGGCCGACGGCCTGCGCCTGCTCCGGTCGGGCGCATCCGGGCTGACCGGACCGAGCATCAGCGACCAGGTGGCGCGCACCCGGATGACGGGTGGGTGCAGCAGCGGCGGCTCGACGGTCTCGCTCGCCGGTGAGGTCTTCCCGTCGCTCAGGCAGTTCGCCTCGGTCGACTGGGTGAAGATCTACGGCCCGGGCGGGCACACCGAGAACCCGACCGGCCACTCCGACTCGATCCCGGCCTGCCTGGAGCCCTGATGGCCACCGACGCCCGCCTGGCGACCGGTCACGCCGACGCGATCGCCCAGGCCGGGCTCGTCCATGCCGGCGAACTGCGTCCCGTCGACCTCGTCCTCGACGCCATCAACCGCATCGAGCGCCTGGACCCGCTCCTGAACGCGCTCGTCGTCACCGACTTCGACCGCGCCCTCGACACCGCGCGGAGGGTTGACCCGGCGCTGCCGTTCGCGGGGGTGCCGGTGCTGGTCAAGGACCTGTGCACCGAGGTCGCCGGGCTGCCGATGCGGGAGGGCTCGGCCTTCCTGCGAGGCGTGGTCTCGGCCTACGACCAGGAGTACGTCGCCCGGTTGCGCCGCGTCGGGTTCGTGATCCTGGGCAAGACCAGCACCCCGGAGTTCGGCATGGCACCCACCGTGGAGCCGCAGGACGCCCTGCCGACGGCGAACCCGTGGGACACCACGGTCACCCCCGGCGGCTCGAGCGGCGGCTCGGCTGCTGCCGTCGCCAGCGGGATGGTCCCGGTGGCGCACGGCAACGACGTCGGCGGCTCGCTGCGCATCCCCGCCTCCTGCTGCGGCATCTTCGGCCTGAAGCCGACCCGCGGCCGCAACCCCCTCGGGCCTCGCTACGGCGACGTGTTCGCGGGGATGGCTGCCGAGCACGTGCTCACCCGGTCGGTGCGGGACAGCGCCGCCCTGCTCGACGTGACCGCAGGCCCGGCACCGGGCGACCCCTACTGCGCGCCCCACCACCCGGGCTCCTGGCTCGACGAGCTCCTCGGCCCGCCGGAGCGGTTGCGGATCGCGGTCAGCCGGTGCCCGGCCGAGGGGTATCCGGTGCACGTGGACTGTCTCACCGTCCTCGACGACACGGTCGACCTGCTCACCGACCTCGGCCACACGGTCGTGGAGCGCGAGCTCACCGAGCTGACCCCCGACGTCGGCAGCGCCATCGGCCGCATGTACGGCGCCGCCGTCGACTGGGTCGTCCGCTACTGGGCTCGCGAGACCGGACGGCTCCCCGAGCCGGACGAGCTCGAGCCGCTGACGCGCCTGTACTGGGAGCGCGGGCGCGAGGTGAGCGGGGGTGAGCTGCTGATGGCGCTCACGACCGCCCAGGCCTTCTCGCGTGCGCTCGCCGCGGCGTACGACGCTCCCGGCGGGTTCGACGTCTGGCTCTCCCCCACCCTGGCCGAGCCGCCACCACGCCTGGGCCAGATGGCCGCGACCGCCGACGACCCGACCCGCGCCGAGGCGAGGTCGGCGGCGTTCGTCGCCTTCCCGCTGGTGACCGCGAACCTCACCGGACGTCCGGCCATGAGCGTGCCGCTCGGCTGGAGCAGCGACTCCCTGCCGGTCGGCATGAACTTCATGGGGCAGCCCGGCGCCGAGGGCACCCTTCTCCGCCTGGCCGCACAGCTGGAGGCGGCGCGAGCCTGGGGCGAGCTGTGGCCGCCGGTGTCGGCCCGCTGCGCCGACCACCGCCATCCGTTGACAGACCCCGCAGACTTGACCTCGTGAGCGACCCGATCCGCGTCCTGCGCGCGCACGACCTCGTGCCCGCCGACCCGACCCCCGGGATGGACCGGCAGCGCGCCTTCGAGCTGGCGGGCAGGCTGTGGGCCGGCCAGGTCGAGACCGCGCCGGGCACCACGTCGGGCTGGCACCACCACGACAGCAACGAGTCGTGCCTCTACGTCGTCCGCGGCATCCTGCGCCTCGAGTTCGAGGGGTACGACGGGCACGTCGATGCCGGCCCCGGCGACTTCGTGCACGTCCCCGCACACACCGTCCACCGGGAGAGCAACCCGACCGACGAGCCGTCGCTCGCCGTCATCGCCCGAGCCGGCGCCGGGATCCCCACGGTCAACGTCGACGAGCCGCCACCACCGCACGGGCACTGACCACGCGGCGGGCCGCCGTCACCCCTCGGTGGTCGTGTAGCCACCGCGGAAGAAGAGCAGCGGCTCCTCGGCCTCGGTCATCTCGAGGTCGAGGACCCGGCCGATGACGACGTAGTGGTCGCCGGCCTCGTGCACGGCCTGGATGGTGCAGTCGACGTGGCCGAGGACGCCGTCCAGCACCGGCGAGCCCGTCTCCGCGGACGGTCGCCACTTCACGTCGGCGAACTTGTCCACGCCGCGGCTGGCCATCGTGTTGGACACCTCCGCCTGGTCGGCCCCCAAGAAGTTGACGCAGAACGTGCCCGAGCGCTGGATCAGGGGCCAGGCCCGCGACGTCTTGGCGGGCACGAACAGCACCAGCGGCGGGTCGAGCGACACGCTGGAGAACGACTGGCAGGTCAGCCCGACCGGCTCGCCGCCACTGGTCGAGGTCACGACGGTGACCCCCGAGGCGAACCGCCCCATCACGTCGCGGAAGCGGCGCGCGGCCGCGGCGGCCTCGGCGTCCTCGGTGTGGACCGGGCTCGCCTCGCCGGGACGGAACTCGAAGTCGATGTCGGCGTCGCCGAGCCACGAGCCGATCAGCTCCGGGCTCGGCCACGTCCCGCGCGCGTCAGCGTCTCCCCCGTCCGGGATCTCGCGGCTGGCCTCCGAGCTCATGCTCCCCACGGTAGTCAGTGCCGACCCACCGTGAGGTCCTGCCCCTGACCGGCCCTGCTCAGCCCTGCTTCGGCCGGTACGGCGTGAGCACGCAGAACTCGTTGCCCTCGGGGTCCGCGAGGACCGCCCAGCCCTTGTCACCGTCACGCAGGTCGTTGACGAGGGTCGCGCCCAGGCCGACCACCCGGTCGATCTCCTCGTCCCGGGAGCGGTCGGTGGGCCGCAGGCAGATGTGCATGCGGTTCTTCACCGTCTTGGCCTCGGGGACCTTGAGGAAGAGCAGGTAGCGGTCGTCGGGGCCGGCGAGCCCGCACTCCTCCGCCCCCGGCTCGTTCTCCCACTCGGTGGGCGCGGTGAAGTCCTCCAGGACCTGCGCCCACCACAGGGTCTGGGCGTAGGGGTCGGCGGCGTCGATGCAGAAGTTGGATGCGCGAGATGCCATGGCGCCACCCTGACAGCACGCACCGACGGTGCCCAGCGATTGACCGAATGCCGCGCCGCAAGGTCCGCCGTGACGTCCGTCGGGGCCCGGTCGCCTCAGAGCCAGTCCTTGCGCCTGAACGCGACGTACAGGCCGCCCGAGAGCAGCACGATCAGGATCGTCGAGGTGAGGAAGCCCGACTGTCGGGCGAACCCCGGGTAGGGCAGGTTCTGCCCGTAGAAGCCGGTGATCGCGGTCGGGACCGCGATGATCGCGGCCCAGCTGGTGACCTTCTTGGTGATGATGTTGAGCCGGTTCCCCTGGATCGTCAGGTTGGTCTCGACGATGGTCCCCACCAGGTCGCGCAGGCTCTCGGTCCACTCCGCGACCCGGAGGACGTGGTCGTAGACGTCCTGGAAGTACGGCGTCATCTCCGCGTGCACCAGGCCGACGTCGCGACGCATGAGCGTGTTGACGACCTCGCGCATGGGCAGCACGACCCGGCGGAGCCGGACCAGGCTCTTGCGCAGCTCGAAGCTGCGCCGCTGCACGTCGCGATCACGCGGGCGCTCGTCGAAGAGGAGGTCCTCGAGCTTCTCGATCTCGTCGTCGAGCGACTGGACCGCGTCGAAGTGGCCGTCGACCACGAAGTCCAGCAGCCCGTGCACGAGGGCGCCGATGCCGTACTTGGTCAGGTCGGCGTTGTCGTCCCACCGCCGCAGCAGGCCGTCGAGCGGGAACACGTTGTCCCTGCGCACGGTGACCAGCGCCGACGGGGTGATGAACGCCGCGATCTCGCCGAGGACGAGCTCACCGCTCTCCGCGTCGAGGTGCACGGCGTACGCCGAGAGGAAGTCATGGCCCTGGTAGCGGTTGAACTTCGGCCGCTGGCGCCCGCTGGTGGCGTCCTCGACCGCCAGCGTGTGCAGCCCGAGCTCGTCGGCCACGACCTGGAGCTCGTCCAGGTCGTCGCCGACCAGGTCGACCCAGACCATCGACGACGCGTCCTGCAGGTGCTCGGAGACGTCGTCGAGGGGGAAGTCCTCGTCGGCGAGGACTCCGTTGCGGTAACACCGGGTGCGGGCCACGCTTCGAGTATCGCCCGTCGTTCACACGACCGGCTGGACCCGGGGCTCCGGCTCGGTCTGCAGGAACTCCAGCGCCCCGCCGTGCTCGCTGGTCAGCTCGAACGCCGCGCCGTCCCGCGGTCGCACCTCGAGCCGCACCCGGGCGGTCTTGGAGTTCAGGCAGTGGCTCAGCGAGCGGTCCGGGTTCCGGTAGCCCAGGCACACCATGGCCTCGGGCCGCGCCATCATCTCGAGCGTCGCCTCGCCGTCTCGTCCCCGCATCCCCAGCGACCAGCGCGGGAACGCCAGTTCGGGCCGCTGGCGCCACAGGTCGACGACGCGGTCGAAGCGGTGCTCCCGTCCGCCGTGGCGCACGACGAGCATCGAGAGCAGCGGCGAGAGCCTGCTGCCCAGCTCGATCCGGCCCGAGGCACCCTCGACGACGCCGGCCGGCGCGCCGCCGCCGTCGAGGAAGACGCACTGCCCCCAGGCGTACTCCGGACTGTGGGCGTCGCCCCAGTTGTGGCCCTGCATGCCGACCCAGTCGGCGAGGTCCCACGTCTCCTCGCCCCAGGAGAGCCGGCCCTCGAAGGTCGCCACCGGGACGGGGGTGAGGAGCTTGTTCCTGGGCAGCCGGGCGTCGACGAGACGACGGGAGGGCAGCAGGCACATCGGGTCGCCCAGCGCACCGGGCACCCGCGCCCACGACAGGTCCCAGCCCACCCGGCCGGCACCGGAGGCCAGCTCGCCGGTCGCCCTGCCACCGGCGGGGTCGAGCCCGAGGCGCAGCGGCCCGACCTCGGACTCGAGGCCCACAGCCCCACTCACGAACGACGCCTCCGCCAGGGGCACGTCGTGCCGGAAGCCCGCGGTCCGGTCGGCGTCGAAGACGCTGCACCAGGCCTGGGCGAGGGACGAGCCGTCGGCCCGGGTCAGGATCGTGGCCTTGAGCCACAGGGCCCGCGGCGCCGCGGGATCGTTGGCGCGGACGAACCACGACTCGACGTGGTCGGTGCCGCCGAAGAAGCGCGGCGCGTTGTCGGGGATCACTCCGCAGATTGTGCCCAGACTCCTGAGAAATCGCGTCCGGCACTTGGTCACCGGGGCACCGGTGCTGAAGACTGGCCCCGATGACTCCCTTGCCGGGTGACCCGATCTCCGGGTCCGATCTGGACCGGTTCTCCCGGGCTGCCTTCACCACGGTCCAGTTCCGCGAGGGCTACACCAAGCGGGAGGTCGACGCGTTCGTGTCGCGCGCCGTGGAGTCCCTCCGCTCCCCCGCGCCGGCGTTGGCTCCCGAGGACGTGCGAGCCGTCCGCTTCGCGCCGGTCCGGCTTCAACAGGGGTACGACATGGCCGAGGTGGACGCCTACCTCGACGACCTCGAGCACTACCTGACCGAGCTGGCCAGGCGCCGACCCGCACAGCCCGTCCCAGCGGCGGACGGCCCGTTCCCGCCGGGCAGCTCGAGGCTGGACCGCGCCCGGATCACCGCGCTCGGCAGCCTGCAGACCACCCCGATGAGCATGCGCATCGCCGCCGTCATCGTGGCTCTGGGCGTCCTCGTCGGCCTCGTGGTCGGCCTGTGGCCGGGCGACCCGTCGGTGCAGACCGCGCTCGTGTACGCCCTGATCTTCTCGGTCTCCGGCGCCGGAGTCCTGGTCGTGGCCGTCCAGGCCGTCCTCCTGCTCCTGTCGGTGGTCCAGGGCATCGCCTACCTCACCCGGCACGCCCTGCGCCGGCTGCGCGGCCGGTCGGACGCTGACGGCGAGCGGGTCTGAGGCGCATACTCGCCCCCATGGCCCTGCTGGACAGCTGGACTCGCGGCTCGCACACCGGGGCCGAGAGCGCCCGTGCACCCGTCACGCACCCGACGTACCGCAAGGGCTCCGGCCCGGGGGTGATCGTCATCCACGAGCTCCCGGGGATCACGCCCGAGGTGATCGGCTTCGCGGAGACGGTCGTGGCGGCCGGGTTCACCGTGGTGATGCCCAACCTGTTCGGCACCCCGGAGGCGCCGATGAGCGGGCTGAACATCGCCACCAGCCTGCGCCGGGTGTGCGTGAGCGCGGAGTTCAACAAGCTCGCCACCGGTGTCACGTCGCCCGTGGCCGGTTGGCTGCGCAGCCTGGCGCGCGAGTTGCACGCCGAGCTCGGCGGCCCCGGCGTGGGGGCCCTGGGCATGTGCTTCACCGGCGGGTTCGCCCTCGCGATGATGGTGGACGCCGCCGTCGCCGCCCCGGTCGTGGCCCAGCCGTCGCTGCCGTTCGCGATCGGCAAGGCCCGGGGCGCCGACCTCAGCCTCTCCCCCGCGGATCTCGCGGCCGTGAGGCAGCGCGCCGTGGACGGGTGCCAGGTGCTGGGACTGCGCTACCGCAAGGACGCCGCCACCGGCACCCGCTTCGACACCCTCGAGCGGGAGCTCGGCGACGCGTTCATCCGGGTCGAGTTCGAGGGCAAGGGCCACTCGACGCTCACCGCGCACCGCCAGCAGGAGGGCGTGGACCGGGTGCTGGCCTTCTTCGCCGAGCAGCTCAGGGCGTGACCGCCACGGCCCGGGAGGCCCAGTCGCCGGCCGTGGTGGTGCAGCGGGCCGCGTCGAGGGGCTGCCCGGAGGTGGTGAACAGCTCGACCGCGGTGTCGATCCACCGGGCCCCGCCGTCGCGATCGCCCTCCGCCATGGCCAAGTGGGCGCGTGCCTCCGCCACGGCGGCGTCCCAGGAGGTGCCCTCCCACCTGCGCTGGACGACCTCGGCCACCTCGATGTAACGGCCGGCGGACGCCAGGTCGCCCGCGTCCGCGTGCGCGATGGCTGCCGGCACGGCGAACATGACGTCGCAGAAGGGGCAGCGGTCGGTCACGCCCATCATCCCCTCGGCACGCTCGGCGACGGCCACCCCCTCGAGGGGGGTCCTCGCCGCGGAGATCATCGTCCCGTGGATGCGCTGCAGCAGGTGCATGCTGATGACCGACCACCGAGCCAGGGGCAGCGCCCGTTGCAGGAGCTGCTGGGCCTCGTCCCTGTCCCCCCGCGCCAGCCGGACCTCCGCGAGCCGCTGCAGGCAGTGCGCCTCCCCGGCGGAGGCGTCCACGTCGCGGTGCAGGTCGACGGCCTCGCGGAGCTCCCGCTCGGCGGTGTCCAGGTCGCCCTTCAGCAGGGCCGCCTCCCCGATCAGCGCCGTCGCGAAGGCGACACCACGCAGCGCTCCGTGCTGCTGGGCACGACGGCGCAGGCCGTCGGCGAGGTCGATCACCTCGTCGTACGGCGTGGGGCCGTAGAGCAGGTACTCCGCCACGCACAGGTGGGCGTCGAACACGGCAGTGGCGAGCCCCGGGTTGTCCTGCGTCCGACGCAGCTCGCGCAGGAAGCGCTGGTACCACTCACCACGCTGGTGCGCGATCAGGCCCTGGAGGCCGACCAGGTCCATGATCTGCCAGGTGTCGCCCGGCTGGAGCAGGGAGCGCGCCTCGTCGGCCGCCTCCCACGCGGCTTGGACGTCACCGGCGAAGTACGCCAGGTTCCCCCGAGCCAGCAGCAGCGACGCGTCCGCGGCGTCGCCCTCCAGGCCGAGGTTCGCGAGCGCGACCTCGGCCGTCTCGAAGTCGCCCTGGTAGGTGGCGGCGCGGGCGAGCCGGGCCCGGACCAGGCGGTGCTCGGTCCCGCTGGTGATCGAGAGCGCGGCCCGGTAGGCGTCCACCGCCGACGGGTCCGCCAGCGCCATCAGCAGGTCCCCACGCCGGGCGAGCAGGTGGGCCCGGTCGCCGCCGGACGCGTGGTCGACGACGGCGTCCAGCAGCGACAGGCCGTCGCGGTAGGCGCCCAGCGCCCCGGCCGTCTCGATGGCGGGCCGGGCGTACGGGACCGCCTGACGGGGGTGGCCGGAGGCGACGAAGAGCCGGGCCACCCGGGTCGCGGGCGTGTCGAGGTCCGCGAGCCGCTCGGCGACCTGGCGCCCGGCGCGCGAGCGCTCGTGCGGCGAGAACCCGGCCAGCAGCGACTCCCGCACCAGTGCATGGCGGAACCGGAACCCGGCCTCGGTCGGCTCGACCACCGATGTGGCCAGCGCGGCCTCGAGCGCGGCGTACGTCTCGGACTCATCGGTCCCGGAGGCGGCGAGGAGCTCGTCGGTGGTGAAGGCGGCGCCGAGCAGCGCCACGCGTCGGAAGACCGTCAGCGCGTCGTGCGACAACCCCGACACCGCCAGGCTGCGGTTGTTCCCGCGGCCGGCGTCGCGCGCGGCCTCGAGGACCCGGAACGGCAGTCCTCCGGAGACCGCCCAGATCTCGTCGACGGTCGCCTCGTCCAGCTCGGGGAACCGCTGGTCGAGCAGCCGGTGGGTCCCGCGCTCGTCGAGGGGTGCGAGCTCGATGACCTCGCCGATCCCCCGCGAGACCAGGCTCTCCTGCACCTCGAGCAGGTGGCCGCCCACGCCGGGGCGCGCGGCCACGATGATCACGACGTGCTCGGCGACGGCGCAGCGAGCCAGGTAGTGCAGCAGGCGCAGGGACGCCTCGTCGGCCTCGTGCAGGTCGTCCACGACCAGCAGCAGCCCGCGCCCGGTGGCCGAGAGACGGAGCAGCTCGGCGGCGGCCACGAACAGCCGCTGGTGCGCGGTCTCCCCGTCCCACGAGATCTCTCGGCCTCCCAGCGCGCGGCCGAGCTCGTCGCCGTACATGTCGTCCAGCCCGTCGAGGAGCGTGGGGTGACGTCGGCACAGGTCGCCGAACGCCTCCAGCACCGGCGCGTAGGGCCACGAGCCCTCCACCGCGGACGCTCCGCCCCGGGCGACCCGCCAGCCGCGTCGCCGGGCCAGCTCGGCGGACAGCTCGAGCACCGCCGACTTCCCGACCCCGGCAACGCCGGTCAGGACCACGGCGCTGCCCCTCCCGGCGTCGGCACGGTCCATCCGGTCCCGGATGGCGTCGGCCACGCCGCGTCGTCCGACCAGGCGCAGGTCTGCGCCGGGCGCGGCCTCGGTCGCGGGCCTCTCGGCGGTGCCCGAGAGGCGGGCGCGCAACGCCCGCGCCGCGGCACTGGGCGCGGTCCCCAGCTCCCGTCGCAGGGCCTGCTCCATCCGCTCCAGCTGGCGCAGCGCGGCACGCAGGTCCCCCCGCTCGGCGCGGTCCTGGGCCAGCGCCAGGTGCGCCTCCTCGTCGGCCGGGCTCACCCGGACGAGCTCCTCCCAGTGTCCGGCCAGCCGCAGCAGGTCGCGGTGCAGCACGTCCAGTGCCTCGCGCCACGGCGCCGCCCACGGCTCGTAGAGGTCGTCGGGCAGGAACGGGCCAGACCAGCCCACGAGCGCCTGCTCCGCCTCGACCGCGGAGCCCGACGCCACCGCTGCCTCCGCGGCCCGTAGGAACTCGACGGCGTCGACGCGGACCTCGGCGTCGGGATAGAGCATCACCAGGTCGTGGCGCAGCGCCAGGCCCGACGACCCGCCCAGGGCACGGCGGGCGTAGTGCGCCGCCTTGTGCAGCCGGGGCGTCGCCGACTCGACCGGCAGGTCGGGCCACAGGGCGTCCATGACCTGCTCACGGTGCATCCGGCGGCCGTCGGCCATCGACAGGAGCTTCACCAGGGACGCCGCACCCCGCCTGCTCCACGCCTCGGGCGCCACCTGCGCGCGCTCGAGCGCCACCGAGAAGCTCCCGAGCAACGTGATGGTGACGTCCATGCGGTTGCCTCGACCGGTCGCGGTCAGTTGCGAAGAGTCCACGTTACCCCTGAACCGGCGCCGTCAGAGCGCCTCGTCCCGGGGCCGGCGGCAGCGCCTCGAGCATCTCCACATCGTCGATCATCGCCGCGCTGACCCTCCTCAGCAGCGGCTGGACCCCGAGCCCGTCCCACTCGAAGCCGGCGATCTCGTCGCTGGCCTCGAAGAGCTGCGCGGAGAGGAGGTCCCGGCGGCTCTGGTAATCCTCGAGCGCCTTCGCCTCCGGCCGGGTCCCTCCCAGGGAGTCCGTCAGCGCCGACGCCAGCAGGTCCGCGTCGCGGAGCGCGTCGGTCATCCCGTGCGTGCTGATCGGGTCCTTGAAGTGTCCCGCGTCGCCGACCAGAGCCCAGCCGGGACCCCAGGACCTGCGCACGAAGCCGCGCCGTCCGCCCCAGCCGTGGAAGCCCCCCGCGCGCGTGGCGGAGCCCAGGAGGTGCACGTGCCCGGGAGCCGCCAGCCCGAGCACGGCCTCGAAGGCTTCCTCGGCCGACCTGCCCATCCGCATCGTGCGCATCCGGAGCGGGGAGCTCGCCACGAAGACACAGGTGAGCCCGTCGTTGGTGGGGATCAGGCCGGCCGCGACCCCGTCGCGGTAGGCCCACTGGTAGCCGTGGTCGCCGAGCCCGCCGTAGTAGGCGTACTGCACCGCGCTGGCCCAGTGACCCTCCCGCAGCACCGTGGCTCCGGCCTCCCGGGCCACGGAGGACGCGATCCCGTCGGCCCCCACCACGAACCGGGCGTGGAGGTCCCTCGTCACGCCGTGGGCGCGGCTCCGGACCCCCGAGACCCGACCGTCGCGGTCGCGCAACAGCCCGGTGACCCGCTGCCCGTGGCGGACCTCGACGCCGGCGCCGGCGGCCGCGTCCACGAGGACGCGGTCGAGCACCGTACGGCGGGGCGCGTAGAGCGCGTCGACGCCGGCACTCGGCCGGATCGAGATCCGGACCGGCTCCTGGTCGCCGTAGAGGAAGGTCGTCGTGCGGATCGGCGGCGTACCTGCGGCCACGACCTGCTCCAGCAGGCCCCACCGACTCAGCTGCAGCACGCCGGCCCGCATCAGCCCGTGGGTGGACAGGGTGTCCGCGCCGTAGGCCGACCGGTCTAGCAGCGCGACCCTGGCCCCGGCCCGGGCGAGCAGCATGGCCGTCGAGGCGCCGGCGACCCGCCCGCCGACCACGATCACGTCATAGGTCTTCACGACGCCTCCCCCAGGACCTCGGCGACCGGCTGCTGCCCGTGGCACAGGTGGTTCACGACGTCGCGGGCGCCGAACCGGGCCCCGTCGATGAAGGTCGAGTCGCGCCGGTGCTGGAACTTCTGCCCGACCACGTACAGGCCGGGAGCCGCGGTCACGCCGCGGTGCTGCTGGATCGCGCCGTCGTTGCCGACGACCGGGATCCGCAGCCACGGGTGGTGCTCACGGAAACCGGTGGCCAGCACCACGGTGCCGATGCCGGCTGCCCGCAGGGAGAGCCGCGATTCGTGGCCCGGCACGCTGACGCGCTCGGGGCGGGTGGAGGGCTCGACCTCCGCAGCCAGGCCGACGGCGTCGATGTAGCGGTCCACGTCGTCGAGGAGGCTCCACATCCGGCGGTCCGCGCGGGAGGTGGTCTCGTCCAGGTCGGCCCGGAAACGTGCCTCCTGCCCCTCGACGGAGTCCAGCCGCCCGACCAGGTCGACACCCGCGGCCTGCAGGGTCACCAGGTCCAGGTCGGCGCCGCGCGGGTCACTGCGCGGACGCCCGACGAGCTGCAGGGACG
>Ga0308176_10000185_pt1 | contig 43413 bp, 38 predicted proteins | sample PhyCR2_3_FD_203890 | JGI IMG/M metagenome (GOLD analysis project Ga0308176, IMG submission 203890) | Soil microbial communities from UC Gill Tract Community Farm, Albany, California, United States - DLSLS.C.R2 | ecosystem: Environmental > Terrestrial > Soil > Agricultural land | place: USA...
ACGACGGCCAACGACCAAGTCGCGTCGGTGATGGCCAACCGCAACCTCAGGGTCGCTCGGTTCGACTACTTCGTGAACAGTGATCAGACGTTGGTGCGCGACCAGATCGTGAAGATCAACGCCAACGGTGGTAGCGCCCAGCTCGTCGTCGAGAACAGCTATCAGTGGGACGGCTCCTGCAATTCAAACCTCGCGGCAGTCGAGCAGGACTCGTACAACCAGACTCTCCAGATGGTTGGTGCGATGAAGGACATCGCGCACGACTTCGAGGTCTTGAACGAGGTCCAGCTCTACCCATGGATCAACAACGAGGTCCCCTGGAACAGCGCCGGCACGAGCACCGCCCCCTATGCAGGCAAGCCCTGCGTCGCCTCGGCCACCGCCGCCATTCGCGGCGCTACGCGCGCTATTCATGATCATGGACAGCGAGCTACCGTCGGCGTCATCGGCAGGGACTTCGGCTGGCTCTCCTGGCTGAAACAGAACAATGTCGCTTGGGACGTCACGGGCTACCATATCTATCCGCACTACGGCGATCCGAGCCTGGCCTCCGACCCTTGGTTCGGCACGAATGGCCCGCTCTACCAGCTCTCTTTGTTCGGCAAGCCGATCACCATCAACGAGTTCAACTGCGGCGAGATCTACGACAGCAATTACGAGAACACCGCCGGCCAGCCCGACACCGAGACGTGCCTCAAGTCCGTGAACAAGCACCTGCAGGAGATCCGCAGCTACTCGGGCGGCCAGCCCATCGGATCCGTCGTCACCTACGAGCTACTCGATGAGCCCTCCAAGGGGGTGCCAGAGAACCACTTCGGGCTCATGTACGCCCTCAACAACCCGAAGATCGAACTCTACCTCGTCACCGCGTTCGCCGGTGGCACCCTGACCAGCACCGAGCAGGCAACCATCACTAGCCGCGGACTGCTCACCGACGCGCAGATCGCCGGGATGAAGTAAGCCCCACCCGCGAAGAGGTGAGCACGGCACGGGGTAGATCCGGGGCTACGCTCTCGATGGCCTCCGCGATCTGGAATGGACCGTGGTGAACCTCAGGCTCCAGCTCCTCGAGCAGGCGATCGACGATCTGCTACGCATGGAGCAATCGACGGCGCCCGGAGGGGGGGCATCGGGTCTCCACCCCGGAGCTCTGGGATGGCGGCCACCTCTGGAGTCGCCTCGTCGAGCGCGCTGGAATCGTCGTCATCAGCTTTCCCGACGGCAACGAATCCGCGGAGCGGCCGATCGCGGACGTGCGCATGCATCACCTTCAGCGCGCCGGTGTCGACGTCAAGAACTGCACGACCCAGTACTCGAAGTAGGTCGGCGAGGCGCCGAGGCCTACTTGGCCATGTCGCCGAGGATGTTGACGCACTCCTCGACCCACGGATCGCGGGCGACGCCGTCGCGCCAGCGGTCGAGCCGGTCGTCCTTGCGCCCTCCTGGGCCCGGCGGGGGCAGCGCCGGATCGTCGATCGACTTGATGATGAGCTTGGGGGGGCCGCTCTTGAGGTCCGGCGAGGCCGCCTCGAGCGCCGCCCGCTGCTGCTTGCGGTGGGCCTCCCACGCCGCGCGGGCGAGCGGGAGCCGCGTGTCGTCGCGGTTCGCGCGCAGGAGCTGGGTGAGCGCGGCCATCTTCGCGAACGCCGGTTGCTTGGCGACGCGCTCGGCGCTGTGCTCGGCGAGGACGCTCGGCGTCCAGGTGGCCGGCCAGTCGTCGTGCGGCGCGGCCGGGATCGACGACCAGGGGATCGCGTGCTCGAGCTGGCGCTCGCCGGTCTCGATGTGCCCGGCCGGATCCGGCAACACGATGTCGGGGGTCACGCCTTCGCGCTGCGTCGACGAGCCGCTGACCCGGAAGAACTGCTGAACGGTGATCTTGAGCTCGCCGAGCTCGATCTGGCCGCCGGTCGCGCGGTCGAGATCGACGAGCGTCTGCACGGTGCCCTTGCCATGCGTCGGGCCGGTGCCGACGATCAGCGCGCGGTGATAGTCCTGCAGCGCACCGGCGACGATCTCGGACGCCGACGCGCTGAACCGGTCGACCATCACGATGACCGGCCCATCGAAGTCGGTGCCGGGCTGATCGTCCTTCAGGGTCTCGCGGCGGCCCCGGTTGTCTTGCACCTGGACCACCGGCCCCTTGTCGATCAGGGCGCCGGTCATCTCGATCGCGTCGCCGAGCAGGCCGCCGCCGTTGCTGCGGATGTCGATCACGACCCCGGCGACCTTCTTGGCCCGCATCTCCTGGAGCAGGCGGCGCACGTCGCCCGCAGAGGTCCGCTGCCCGGCCGCCCGGCCGCCATAGAAGCTCGGCAAGTAGATGTAGCCGTAGGTCGGCTGGCCCTTGTGCGACAGCAAGGCGCCGCGCGCATAGGACTCCTCGACCACGATCACATCGCGCGTGATCGAGAGGCTCTCCTGGGCGCCGGTCGGCTTCTGGATCCGCAGGTGGACGATGGTGCCCTTTGGCCCGCGGATCATCTTCACGACGTCGTCGAGCCGCATGTCGACCACGTCCACCGGGTCCTGCCCATCGGCCGCGACCGACAGGATCAGGTCGCCCGACGCCAGCCCACCTTGCCGCCAGCTCGCGCCGCCGGGGACGATCTCGACGACCTCGACGTAGTCGTCGCGCTCGCGCAGCTGCGCGCCGATCCCCTCGAGCGAGCCGCTCATCCGGATGTCGAAGTTGGCCCGGTCGGCAGGCGGCAGGTAGTCCGTATGCGGATCGAGCGATGACGCGACCGCGTTGATGAGCTCGGAGGCCGCGTCGAATGGCCCGGGGTGACGCAGCCGCGTGAACCGCGCCGCGTAGGTCTTGGCGATATCGGCGCGCGCCTTGGCGTCGCGTGCCTCGGGGGTCGCCGGGATCTTGGCGATCGACAAGGCCGGGTGGTCGTCGTCGTCATCGCCGTCATTGCCGGCGGCGTCCTTGACGGCGCTGTTCTTGATGGGGGCACCCTCGGGTTTACCCTTGCCCTCGGGCTTACCCGCGCCCTCGGGCTTACCCGCGCCCTCGGGCTTACCCGCGCCTCCAGACTTACCCTTGCCCCCGCCACCCTTGCCCTTGGCATCCTTACCGCCCTTACCGCCCTTGCTGGCATCGCGCTTGTCGGCGTCGCCCTTGTCCACGCTCCCCTTGCTGGCGTCGGCTGCGGCCAGGCGGGCTTCCATCTGGTCGACGTGCTCGAGGACCTCGAGCTCGAGGCGCCGGCGCCAGCGATCGCGGAGCTCCTGCTCGGTCTCGGCGACCTCGGCCTTCTTGGGATCGAGCTCGATCCACTCTTCATCGTCGTGATTGAACGGCGCGGCGAGCAGCTCCGCGACCATCTTCTCGACGACCTCGACCCGGGCGACGAAGATCCGCGAGCCTTCGTGCGAGAGATCGAGCGAACCGCTGTGGAGCTCGTCGTCGATCTTGTCGCGGTACCTGGCGAGCGCCTCGCGATCCTTGTGCAAGAGGAACATCTTGCTGCCGTCGAGCCGGTCCATGTAGGTCGCGAACGCGGTCTGCGACAGCTCGTCATCGATGGGCTTGCGCAAGAGGTGCTGGTGCTCCAGCAGCTGGACGACCGCCGCCGACAGGGCGGCCTCGCGCGGATCGGGCGGCGGCCCCGGATCCGCCTTGGGGGCGGGCGCCGCCCGCGCCGCCGGCACCTCAGGAGCCACCCGGGGTGACTCGCCCGTCGCGGGGACCTTCGCCGAGCAGGCGACGAGCGCCAGGCCGAGGAGGGTGTAGAACGCCCGAGAGAACAGATGAACATGGAGCCGTGACACGCACCTAATCTAGCCTGTCGCGGCCGGCCAGGCCGTAGTCGATCGACGAGAACCACCCGGCCACGAAATCCACCGGGCCGGGAATGAACCAACCGGTGCCGCGGTTGTTCGTGGTCGTACCAGGAGCTCGGCTCCCGAGCGCGCCTCAGGCGACTCCGACCACCTCCGTGATCCGGCCGTCGGCCGCGAACCGCACCGTGTCGTCCCGGTCATCGCGGCGGTGCCCTCCGGCGCTGGTGTGAGTGCCAAGACAACGCGCTCGGCGCCGCGTTTGGCTTCCTACCCGAGGCGGATCGAGGGTTCTGGGTTGGCGTGCGCGGGGCCGCGTCGCCGCGCAACCAGGTACCTCCGTCACGTGGCCGGTGCGCCGCCCCGGAGAACGCCAAGCGCCGCGAGCGCCCGTGCGGCGTGGTCGACGAAGCTGCGCGCCTTGAGCGAGAGGTGTCGGCCGCTCGGCACGACGAGCTGCACCGGCAGCGGCGGCGGCTCGAGGTCGGGGAGCAGGCGGACGAGCGTGCTCCCCGCGAGGTCATCGGCCACCTGGTAGGACAGCGCGCGTCCGATGCCCCGCCCGGCGCGCACGGCGAACAAGGTCGCGTCGACCTCGTTGACGATCAGGCGGGGGACGAGACGCACGACGTGGTCGCGCGGTGAGCCGCCGAACCGCCACTCGAGCGGCCCCGGGCGGGTCGCCGTGAAGATGACGTCGTGCCGGGTCAGATCACGCGGCGTGCGCAACGGGGGTCGTCCGGCGAGGTAGCTCGGGCTCGCGACGAGGACGCGCCGCACCTCGCCGACCCTGCGCACGACCAGGCTCGAGTCGGCGAGCTGCCCGATCCGGAGCGCGACGTCGAGGCCCTCGTCGATCAGGTTGAGGTTCTTGTCGTGCAGCACCAGCTCGACCCGGAGGCCCGGGTAGGCGTCGAGGAAGCTCGCCACGATCGGCATCACGTGGCGGCGTCCGAACACGAGCGGCGCGGTGACGCGCAGGACGCCACGAACCGGGGCGGCGGCGACCTCGCGCACGGCTTCGCCGTAGCCGGCGAGGACCTGCCGGGCATGGTCGGCCAGGCGCTTGCCCGCCTCGGTCGGGCGGCTCTTGCGGGTGGTGCGCTCGAGCAGACGGGCCCCGACGCGGTCCTCGAGAACGGCGAGCGCGCGGGTGACCGCGGGCGGCGAGCGCCGCAGCTTGCGCCCCGCCGCGGCCAGGCTGCCCTCGTCGAGGATGGCGACGAAGATCGTGAGCTCGTCGAGCCGGTCCATGATTCTTCCATAACACGGAATACTGACTTGCGATCGGCGCGACTGTGACAGACGCGGCCGGAGGGCTACAACGAGGCATGAGCACGTGGCCGTTTCATCGTGGCGAGCTCGAGGCCCAGGCCCGCGCCGGCGGAGGCTCGCAGGGCGGCGCGATCCGCGAGCAGATGCCCGCGCAGCACCGCACGTTCTTCGAGGCGCTGCCGTTCGTCGTCGTGGCGTCCACGCACCAAGGCATGCCGGTCGCGACGCTGTGGACCGGCGCCCCGGGCTTTGTCACCGCGCCCGATCCCAAGACCTTGCGGTTCGCGGTGGCGCACGATCCGCACGATCCGTCCGATCCGGCGAGCCAGGCGTTCACGTCCGGCGCCCCGTTCGGGCTCCTGGGCATCGAGCTCGCCACCCGGCGGCGCAACCGCGCCAACGGCCGGATCACGTCGGCCGATGCCGGCGGCGTCATCGTCGCGATCGACCAGAGCTTCGGCAACTGCCCGCAATACATCCAGCCGCGCGAGATCCGATCCGCGGCGCCCGGCACCCCGTCAACCGAGCCGTTCGAGCCACTCGATAACAGTCTCGATCACGGTCTCCATCCCGACGCCCGGGCGACGATCGCGCGCGCCGACATCTTCTTCGTCGCGACCAGCGCGCACACCGACGAGCGTACCGGCGGGGTCGATGTCTCGCACCGCGGCGGCCCACGTGGGTTCATCCGCGTCGACGGCGACGTACTGACGATTCCGGACTTCAAGGGCAATCGCTACTTCAACACGCTCGGCAACCTGGTGGCCGACCCACGCGCGGCGCTGGTGTTCGTCGACTTCGCACGAGGCGATCTCCTGCACCTTCAGGGCACCACCGAGATCCAGTGGGACGGCGCCGAAGTACGCGCGCTCGAAGGCGCCGAGCGGCTGTGGCGCTTCCACGTCACGCGCGGCTGGCGCCGGCGGGGCGCCTACCGCTTTGGCTAGCACCACGCCGCAGAGAAGACGGCCGGTTGATCCATGGCAATGGGGAGAACGAACCCGACCCATCAAGCTCGATGGGGTTCGTCGTTTCACTTCGAGCCGGTGAACCTCGAGCGCGGCCCCTACCTCGCGATCCGCGACGAGCACGGCCTCGCGGCGATCGCCGGCGTGCATGTCTACTCGCAGGCCTTGCGCGTCGCCTCGCTCGGCAACATCGCGACCCGGCCCGACGCCCGTGGCCGCGGCCATGCACGGCGCGTCACCGCCGCGCTGTGCCGGCTGCTCGAGCCCGAGTGTGACATCATCGGGCTCAACGTCCGCGCCGACAACGCCCCGGCGATCGCGTGCTACCGCGCGGTCGGGTTCGACGCGCGCCATGCGTACGACGAATGGCTCGTCACCGCGGCCTGACCACGAGGCGGCCGCGCAGGGCACGGTCAGGCGCGGTCGGTCTCGCTCGTCCGCCGGCGCCGGCCACGCCTGCTCTCGACGAGCAGGTGGCTGTCCGCCGCGGTCAGGTCGAGCCCGTAGACCTCGCGCAGCGCGGCGATCTTGGCCAGCGACTCGGCGCCGAACGCCGGCTTACCTTCGAACGCGTGCAGGACGATGCCTTCGAGCAGATCGCCGAACGTGAGGTCGTGGGCCCCGGCGAGCGCCTTGAGCACGAGCAGCACGCGCTTCTCCATGCGGACGCCGGTCTGCACGCGCTCGATCGTGCGTCGCTTGTCGTCAGCCGCCGTGCCGCGCTTGGTCATCGTCACGCCCTGGTAACACGAACACCGCCCGCGCGAGCGGGGATGCGGTGATCGCCGCGATATCGTAGTAGCGCGCGACCGCGCCGCGGCGGTGGTCGGCGAGCTCGGGGTGCCGCGCGAGGAGCTCGTGCGAGGTCGTGGCCGCGGGATCCTCGGCCATCCGCTGCGCGACCAGCGCGAGATAGGCCCAGGTGAGCGTCTCGTGGTACCGGTCCGCCGCCCCGGCCGCGCCGGCGAACCGCCGGAGCGCGCGACGGAACCGCACCGCGGCCTCGCCGAAATCCGCGCCGCGCAGCATCGCGTACGCGAGCCGCACGTGCTCGCGATGGCCAAACGCCTCCGGCGCGATCGCGAGCGCCTCGAACCGTGCCACGAGCTCGGCGTCACCCAGGGCATCACAGCCGGCATCGCCGCCGCGCCCGGCCGGTGCCGCGTCCGTGGTCATGACACCACCTGCCGCCCGTACCCCGCCACGACCACCCAGATCGCCGCGGCATAGACCACGAAGCTCACCGGCGGCGCCTCGCCCACCACCGCGTGCAGCACCACCGCCACCCCCAGCACGCCCAGCAGCGCCACCCCGCCGGCCCGGACCGTGCGCGGTACCACGAACAGCACCGCCGCGCCCAGCTCGGCAGCCCCGAGCACCGCCAGGCCACCAGGGTGCCCGGCGTGGGCCAAGGAGACGAGCAAGCCCGCCCCGCCGGCCCCCAGGACCAGCGCGAGCGACCAGCGGAGCACGTGCAACGGCATGGTACATTGTTACCAAGTTACCAAGATACGTCAAGCCGGATGGCGGCCCACTGATGCGCACGATGTCAGCGTCGGGATCACCCGTCGTGCACGAGGCGTACAATTCCCGCTGGCTGAGGTCTTGCTTGTTGGTCAACGCAATGCCCATGCGCTTGCCTAACTCCGGATCTCGGGTGGCTGCCCGATGGGTCGGATGGATCCTCGGGATGGGAGCGAAGGTGGGAACAAAGGTGGAAACAAACGACACCGGCATGGTCTCGCCGCGCCAGGGGTTGGAACCTGCCGGTGATGTGGCCATCCGGACGTTGACGGAACTTGCACAATTCGCTTGGGCGTCGCCAAACCGGACGCGTGCCTCCGCGGACCCAGCGTGGCGCCGAGCCGCCCCCCGCGACCGCCAAGACGCTCCCCGCGCCTGGGCACCGCACGCCTTCGTGCCGCGCGGTTTCGCACGTCACGGTTTCGCACAGCGCGTCGCCGCACGGCGCGTTTGGGACCGCCGTACCGCAGGTTCACGTCTCGGGTGGCGCCATCAGATCGCCTCACGGGCGCCTGGCTCTTCGACGACGGTGGCCGGCACCACCGTGGCGCGGCGCCACGGTCCTGAACCGCGCAGCGCGCGCGCCATGCGCAGCCTCGCGCGTGGCACGGAGCCGGCGAGCCGCAGGATCGGCCTCATCACGCTCGTCTCATCCACGCTCGTCTCATCGTTGACGCGAGCCTTCGGCCAGAAACCACTCTGAAGTTCCGAGGAAGTATGGAAGGAGATCTCACCCTACTGTCGATTCCGGACCTGCTGCAGATGATCTGCCTGGGCGGGTACAATCGCGATATTCACCTGTTCGATGGCTCGACGCAGGTGGGGGTGATCGCGATTCGCAATGGCCGCGTCGATCGGTGCTTTGGATTCGGCGCGTGGGGGGAAGCGGCGTTCTTCAAGCTCGTCCAGATGCGCCGCGGCCGCTACAAGGTGAACGACGCGCAGGACATGTCCGCGTCCGACGCGACCCTCACGGCGTACTCGTGGCAGGAGCTGCTGATGGAGGCCGCGCGCCGGCAAGACGAGGCCCAGCACGTCGCGCAACCCGCAGCGGCGGCGGGGAACGGCCGCGTGATCGCGTTCCCGAGTCCGGACAGCTACGAGTTCTCGTTCGAGTCGCTGTCGAGCCCGACGCCCGTGACCGCGCCGCGCCTGGCCTCGGTTCCGCCCGCGGCAGACTACGTGCATGCGAAGGGATCGGGCATGTTGCCGACGCAGGTGGACAGCCGATCGACTTGCGCGGGCGCGGCGACCGCGGCGGATATGACGCCGGAGATCACCAACCTGCTGGAGGAGGCCACGACCTGCTACCTCCGTCGGGATCTGGCGCGCGCCGAAGCACTCCTCCAGCAGTGCCTCGCGCTGCGTCCGGATCACAAGCAAGCGTTGCAAAACCTCGAACGCATTCGCCGAAAGAAATCGCCATGATCTCGCTCGCCGTCGTCAGCCCCAAAGGCGGAGTCGGAAAGACCACGCTGTCCCTCAACCTGGCATTTGCGTTCGCGCAAGCCGGCCGCAAGACGCTGCTCATCGACACCGATCCGCAGGGCGGGATCGGCCACTCGCTGTCCGGCAAGACGAAGGACGCCGCCGGGCTGGTCGATCTGATGGCCGGCGAGTCCGCCGATCGGGTGATCATGCAGACCCGGAATCAGTACCTGTCGATCTTGCCCGTGGGGCAGCCGCCGTGGGCCCAGCTGTCGACGTGGTCGGCGCAGATGGCCGATCCGGAGGTGCTCGCGTCGCACCTGGCGCCGCTCGAAGCGACCTACGAGTTCGCGATCATCGACACCCCGGCGGGGCTCACCGGGCCGGCGTACGGCGTGCTGTCGTACGCGACGGACATCCTGATGCCGATCCAGACCGAGCCGCTGGCGCTCCGCGTGGTCGGCCAGCTCATGGAGGTCCTCGGCCACCTGAAGAGCCAGGGCGCGCGCGCCAAGCTGAGCGCGGTGGTGCTCACCATGGCGCGGCTGCGGGACGACACGTCGCTGTCGGTGTCGCAGGAGGCCTGGGCGCTGTTTCCTGAAAAGCTCGTGCTCGACACCATCGTGCCGCGCGATGCCGAGCTCCTGCGGGCCAGCGCGCACGGCGTGCCGGTGGGGCTGTTGCGGAAGCGCCCACCGCCGGTCACGGCGGTGTTCGACCGCATGGCAGCCGAACTCGAGCCTCGCCTGGGAATGACGGAGACCACGCATGATGAACAACCAATCGCTCTCCTGGATTGATCGTGGGCGATGGGCGGGCCTCCTCGCGAAAGCCACGGAGGTGCTCGAACCCACGCCAGCCCCGGCCGCCGCGTGGCCGCCCTTGCGCCCGCCCGCACCCGGCGCGAAGGCCACCGGGCCGCGGCCCCGGCCCCGCCGCCTCACCCCGCCGTTGCCCGGCGTTCCCATCCCGCCGGCCGTCCCGCGGTTGCCCGGTGTTCCGGCGCCGCCGGCCAGCCGGGCCTTACCCGACCGATCAGCGCTGCCCGGCGCGCCGCTTACATCCCCCGGGGCCGCCGGCTATCCACCGTTCATCTCGCCATCGCGCAGCCTCGAGGAGCGCCTCCAGGCGCTGGTGGGCTGGATCGAGGCCTGCGTGCCGTGCCACGCCGCGTTCATCGCCGACGACAACGGCCTGCCCGTGGTGGAGCACCTCGGGGCGGAGCCCGGCCAGATCGCCGCGGCGTCGTCGATCCTGCTCATGCTCGCCTCGGTGCGATCGCTCATGCAGGGCAGCGGCGGCTGGCTGTCGCTCAAGCTCGGCGAGACGATCCTCCACGTCGTGGAGGTCGCGACGCCGTGGGGCCGGTTCGGGATCGGCGTCGTGACCGATGATTGCCTGCCACGCGAGTTCCTGACGGCGCTGAGCGCGGCCGTCGAGCGCGCCTTTCACGGAGAGCCAGCCGAAGGAGGATCGACATGATGGATCGCTATATCGAAGAAGCAGTCGCGGAGATTCCGCAACTCATCGGGGTCTTCCTGACGGCGATGCCCGACAGCCTCCTGTTCTCTTCATGGGTGCGCGACGGCACCGAGTGGAGCGCGGAGGACGTCGCGGCGTACTTCGGTGATCTCGTCCGCGCCAACCGCCAGGGCCTCAAGGCGCTCGGCTCGTGGTCGAGCGAGATGCAGGTGACGATCGAGTCCGCGGAGTCGCTCGTCGTGCTCCGCGAGCTGTCGTCCGACTTCGTGTGCGGGTGCGTGTTCGAGCGCTCGGCGCCGCTCGGCATGGTGCGGCTGCACCTCAAGCGCCTGCTCGAGCGCGTGGCCCAGGCGTTGCCCGAGGTCCAGCCCGAGGATCGGCCGCGCGGCACCCGGATCATGGAGTTCCTCGATCGCTACGCGCCGGATCCGCACGCCGTCACGCTGCGCGTCTCGCTACGCGCCGGGATCTCGCTCGAGGACCTCAAGGCGCCCGCCACGCTCAACGCGGAGCAGGTCCGGCGCCTCGAGGAGTCGGCCTGCAAGATCCTTGGCGTCAATCAGCTCAGCCTTTGAAAGGAACATGATCATGGCTATTTCCGACCTGAGGGGGCTATTCGCCGAACAGAGCCTCACGTTCCTGGCTGAGATCCCCTATGTCTATCACTGTCACCACTACAACCTGTTCCACGATCAGACGATCGACGACGCGCTGGGCGAGGCCGAGGGCCTGCGCGTGCGCACCACCGCGGCCCACAACGCGTTCCGCGAGCTGCTCGGCGCGGTGTTCACCAAGTCCGGCGCGATCACGCCGGCCGAGCGGATCAGCCTCGCCTCGGAGGTGTTCGCGTGGATGGGGCAAGGCAAGCTGTCGCTGAGCGTGAGCGCCGGCGGCGGCGGCGCGCGCTCGGCCTCGCTGCATTACGGCTACGCGTGGCGCGAGAAGTACGGCTCGCGCGTCAAGCGCACCGAGCCGGCCGATGCCGTGGCCGCGGGGTTCGCCGCCGCCGCCACCGAGCTGGCGTTCGATCTGCCCGCGCACGCGATGGCGGTGGTCGAGCACAAGTGCCTGGCGGCGCGCGACGCGGAGTGCGAGTTCGCGCTGACGCCCGCCACGAACCACGCGGCCAAGCCGCCGGTCGACGAGGCCATCGTGCGGCGCCACGTGGTCCCGCCCATGCGCGGCGTCGACGAGGATCGCATCGTCCAGATCGCGAACGGGCTCATCGAGTTCATGCGCGGGGTCGCGGGCGACGAGCGCGGCCTGGTCGCCGCGTTCAACGTGTTCGTGGCGGCCCACCTGCCCGGGTACTACAACGAGACGGTCTACGAGGCCGTGCACCGCGTCGAGCGCACGATGGCCGACAGCGTGCCGGCGATCGAGGCGCTGATGCGCGAGGCCGGCCAGGTCTGCGTGTTCTCGACGTTCGGCAACGTGCTCCTGTCTCCGGAATGGGAGGGGCTGGTCGGCCCCCCGACCGGCGTCCCGACCGACGTGATCTCGTTCTGCACGGCGATCGCGCGGGGGCTGGGGTTCGGCCACTGGCTGATCTCGGAGTACCAGCCGCACAAGCGGCTCGTGATCCAGTGTACGAGCACCTACGAGGTCCCGTTCTACCGCAGCCGCTACGGCCTGGCGAAGAAGCCGCGCTCGTACTTCGTCCAGGGCGCCGCGCTGGCCTTCATGGTGCTCGCGGAGTCCGTGAAGTGGACCGAGCGGCCGCAGCTGACCAACAACTACTATGTCGAGCTGTTTCGCAGTAAACCGCGCTACCGGGTCGAACAGACCAAGTGCCTGATGCGCGGCGACGCGATCTCCGAGCTCGTCGTGGAAGCCTTGTGAGTCCAGGATGATGCCGACGCCCGTGCCGACGCCGACGGAGCCCCCGACGCCCGCGCTCGGTGGGTCCGGGCGCATCCGCCTCAGCTTGACCCGCGAGGTCACCTGCATCCGGTCGCTCGCCTGGCGGTGCGATCTCCCGACGGCGATCGACTGGACGGCGCTGGCCGGCGAGCTCGCCACGGCCGGGCTCACCCCGCGCCCCACGCCGGCCGGGCTGTTCCGGTTCGGCACGGCCGGCGGGGACGAGATCCTGCTCGTCGCGGCCACGGGGCGCGTGCAGCTTCGCGTGCACTACACCGTGCCCCACCACGAGCGCAAGTTTGCGGCGGAGCGCCTGTTTCAGATCCTCGTCCATGCGCTGGTCCGACCATGAATGACTCGCTCGATCTCGATCGGCTCCGCCGGGAGGCGCCGCACTGCGCGGGGATCGCGTGGTTCGCCGGCTCGCCGCTGCGCCTGGTCGCCGCGAGCGGAGAGCCGGCGGCCGCCGCGTGGTCGAGCTGGGACGAGATCGCCGAGGCGGCCCCCGCGCTGCTCCGGGACGGCCCCGTCGCCTGCCCCGAGGTCCTGCAGCGGCTCCCGTCCGCGATGCTCCTGCTCGCCGAACGCCCGACCGGGGTCGTCGCGGTCGTCGTCGAGCTGTCCCAGGTAGCCGCCGGCATGGCCGTCGTCGAGGCGCGCATGACGGCCTCGCAGGTGGGCGCATGAACACCGGGCTGTTCGCGGCGTTCGAGCGCCTGGCCGACCCGCCACCGCCGGGGACGGGCGCGTGGCGGATCCGGACCGCGGACGGCCGCGACGGCGTGGTGCTCATGGAGGCGGGGCGGGTGTGCTGGGCCCACCACGATCTCTGCGACCGCCTCAGCGACGAGATCGAGCGCCGGTACGGCGTCAGCCACACGGCCATCCACGACGTCATCCGGGTCTGCCGCGAGACGCAGCAGCCGTTCCGGACCCTGCTCGTCGAGCAAGGCTACCTCACCTGGCCCCAGCTCGCCTCGGTGCTGGGCGAGCACACGTGCCGCAGCATCCTGTCGGCCGCCCGCTCCGGCATCCGCGAGTGCGAGTGGATCCCGCACCAGGGTGGCGGCTACGCGCCCGCGACGACGATCAGCCTGACGCAGGCGGCGTGCCGCTGCGTCGCGCTGGTCAAGGGGCTCGCGCCCGAAGGGCTCGAGGCCTCGCTCGAGACGATGCTCGCCGGCGAGGCCGCCGGCATGTTGATCGACGTCGACTCGCGCCTGCCGTTCGCGGCGTCGGCAACGCCGGTGACCTGGCAGGAGCTGCATACGTGGCTCACCTGGATCCTGCGGATGGACGGCCTGTGCCGGCTGCCGTCCCACGGATACCTCACCGGGCGTGGCCGCAGCGGAGGCTGGGTGATCTGGCGCGACGGCGCGATGGTCGGCCTCGCGGTGAGCACGAGCGAGGAGGCCCAGCGCCGCCTGCTCCTGCGCGTGACGTCGGCGCTGGCGAGCTGGACGGTCGAGCAGCCCGCGTAGGAGCGTCGCCTGGCGTGGCGCGGCGGCGCCGCCGCGACCTCGCCCGCGTCAGGTGTTGATATCGAACCCGGGCTTGGCGTCGCGCAGGAACAGGCCGCCGATGACCAGCGTCACGCCCGCGACGATGACCGGGTACCACAGGCCGAAGTAGATGTTGCCCGACACGCTGGCCATCACGGTCGCGACCAGCGGCAACATGCCCCCGATCCAGCCGTTGGCGAGGTGATAGGGCAAGGACATCGATGTGTACCGGATCTTGGCCGGGAACAGCTCGACGAGCAGCGCCGCGATCGGGCCGTAGACCATCGTCACGAGGATGATGAGGACGACCAGGAGGAGCAGCAGCATCGGATAGTTGATCTCCGATCCCTTCGCCTCGGCGGGATAGCCCCGCTCGTTGAGCGCAGCCACGTACCTCGGGTCCGGATCCGTGGCCTTGGGCGCCTCCCATCCGCGCAGCTCGGTGTCGCCGATCTTCGTGACGACCTTCTGGCCCGCGACCGCAGGCAGCGCCTGGAACGGCAGGCCCCGCTTGGTCAGGAACGCCGTCACCTGCTCACAGGGCGACGGCGCGGCCTTGCCCGCCGCGGCGTCGGGAGGATGACAATCGGCCGCCACTGTGATCGGGGTGCGCTCGAGGACCTCAGGCGAGGGTTTGACGTCAGCGAGAATCCCATGCTTCTTGAGCGCCCTCGTGTATCTCGGGTCCGGGTCGGTCGGCTTGGGTGCCTCCCATCCGCGCAGCTCGGCGTCACCGATCCGGGCGACGACCTGCTGCCCCGCTTCGGGCGCTCGCGTGTCGAACGACAACCCGCGCTTGGTCAGGAAGTCCGTCACCTTGTCGCATAAGGAGTACACGGTATTCGCCGTCGGGAAGATGTGGAAATTGCAATCCGTCGCAGCGACCGAGATCGGCGTGCGGGCGCGGAAGTCCTCGAGCGCCGGATTGGCAAAGTGAGTGATCCCCTTGAAGAGGGGGAAGTAGATGATCGCCGCGATCAGGCAACCTGCAAGGATGATCTTCACGCGGCCGATGCGATCCGACAACCGGCCGAATACGAGGAAGAACGGCGTCCCGATGAGCAGCGCGGCGCCGAGCAGCAGGTACACAGTCAACCAGTCCACGTGCAGCGTTGTCTGAAGAAAGAACAGCACATAAAACTGCCCCGTGTACCACACCACGCCCTGCCCGGCGACCGCCCCGAACAGCGCGAGCACCACGTACTTGACGTTGGGCATGCGCAGGAAGCTGTCGGTCAGCGGTTGCTTGCTGACCCGATTCTCGGACTTCATCTTGAGGAAGACCGGCGATTCGCTGAGGCGGAGCCGAACATAGAGCGAGAACATCAGCAGGATGAGCGAGAACCAGAACGGGATCCGCCAGGTCCAGTTCTTGAACGCCGCGTCGGACGACACCCCGCGGGTCACGCCGATGATGACCAGCGACAGGAAGAATCCCACCGTCGCGGTGGTCTGGATCCAGCTGGTCGAATAGCCCCGGCGATCGGGGCGCGTGTGCTCGGCGACGTAGATCACCGCGCCGCCGTACTCACCGCCGAGCGCGAGCCCCTGCATCAGGCGAAGCAAGGTGAGGAGGAGCGGCGCGGCCAGCCCGATCGTGTCGTAGCTCGGCAACAGGCCGACCCCGAACGTCGAGATGCCCATGACGGTGATGGTGACGAGGAAGGTGTACTTGCGGCCGACGAGATCGCCGATCCGGCCGAACACCAGCGCCCCGAACGGGCGTACCAGGAAGCCGGCGGCGTAGGTCGCGAGCGCCGACAACAGCGCGGCGGTGTCGTTGCCCTTGGGAAAGAAGTTCGCCGCGAAGAACGGGGCAAGTGTCGCGTAGAGATAGAAGTCGTACCATTCGAAGACGGTCCCCAGCGATGACGCGAAGATGACCTTGCGCTCGTCGGCGCTTATCGTAGGAGCGGTGTTGTCGGTGGCCATGAATGTCCCTCCTCGAAACACGAGTTGCGCTTGCAGCGTTTCGCTGACGTTATTCTCAAACCGGTGGTCCGCGACCTGTCCGAGCCGCGGAATCGCCATTCGACCTTCCGATTGTGAGGGGGATCGGCACGCCCATCGTCGAGCCCGACGCGGTACGTCGTACCGCATCCCGGAGGCGCCCCCGACCCGGCCGAATCCGATCGGCACGCGTTCAGGGCCGGACCGGGCCGCGAAATGCAACGGTGTTATGCGCAGACGGCCATGCCGCGTCGCGAACCGCCCGCGAACACGCGTGCAGGCGCCCAGCAGGTCGCCGTCGGCCGGCCGCCGGATTCTCCCCTTCGCGTTCTCGACACGCTCGCACATTGTCGGTCATGCACATTTGTTCAGGCCGGGGCCAGCTCTCGGCCATCGGCGAGGGCTACCGCCCGCGAGTACTAGATCTGCTGAGGGGGCCAGCACGCAGGCGCTTCGCTCGCCGGTGCGCAATCAGTTCGCTGGCACGTGCAGCTCGGCGCACACCTTGCAGCCGATACCCATTGCGATCGTCGTGCAGGCGCGTACGCGCCGCATCCTGCAGGCACGAGACTCGCAACGAGAGGGGCCATGAGCTTTCACTTCGACGAGCCCGTCGTCTCCTATATGACCCGCGATCTCGAGGTCGCTCACGTCGATACGCCGGTGGAGCAGATCGCTCGCACGATGCAGGGGCGTGGCATCTCGGGCCTGCCGATCCTCGATGGCAAGGGCACCCCGGTCGGGGTCGTCACGCGAACCGACCTGATCCAGCTCGGCCTGCTGCAGGCGACGCGGCGTCCGGGTAACCACGTGATGACGTTGCCGAACCGGCGCGCCAGCGACGTGATGACGCACGGGGTCGCCGAGGTGACCTCATCGGTATCGCTCCGGTACGCCGCGCGGATCATGATCGATAACGAGATCCACCGGGTGTTCGTGATGGAGGGCGGCAAGCTCGCCGGCGTGATCTGCGCGGTCGATCTCACCGCCGCGGTGCGCGATGCGCGGATCGCGGCACCGGTGTCGTCGGTGATGACCTCGCGGATCGTCACGATCGACATCCAGCAGCCGCTCAGCGCGGCGATCGAGCTGCTCGACCGGTCTCACCTGACCGGCCTGATCGTCACCGACGAGCCCCACCCGATCGGCATGTTCACGCAGGCCGATGCGCTGGCGAGCCGCGACCTGCCTCGGTCGACGCCCCTCGAGGCGACCTACGACGCGGCGGTGATCTGCTTACCGGCCGAGATGAAGCTGCACCGCGTGGCGGCACATGTCGCGGACCTTCGCGTTCGCCGCGTCGTGGTGTGCAAGGCCCGAGACCCGATCGGCGTCATCAGCGCCACCGACTTCGCCCGCGTCGTCGCGCTGTCGTGACCTCCGCCGCGCCGGCGGCCCGTGGCTGCGCTCACTGAGCGCCCTTGAGGCGCAGGAACAGCGGCAGGCCGATGAACACGAACACCATGCACCCGGCGATGACCCCGAAGATATCGTTCGTCGTCATCCGGACGGCGAACGACGGGCGATGGTGCCGGATCGCCGAGCTCCACGCGCCGATCAGCGCGATGAAGATCCACAGGACCGGGTGGTAGGCGAACGACAGCGTCAGGATCTGAAACACGATCCCCGACATCGACGCGAGCAGCGCCATGCCCCACACCCGCGCGACGGTCGAGCCGGGCACGTTCGAGAGCTCGCGCAGGCCGACGATCAGCGTCTTGAGCGACAGGTAGATGATGATCGTGAACAGCACGTGGCCCACGAAGCCGAGCTCGCCGAGCGTGAGCACGAACGAGTTGTGCGCGGTCAGGAAGTGATGGTGCTGGAACATGCCGGCGCCGACGCCGAACAGCGGGCTGTGATAGAACATCTGGAGCCCGACGCCCCAGGCCTCGTAGCGCAGCTGCGTCGACATGTCCGCGGACTCGCCGCCGCGCGAGCCGGTGAGCAGCACCGGCACCATCACGATGCCCGCCAGGAGCAACCCGCGGATGCCGTAGCGCCGCAGGAGGTACACACCCGGCACGAGCGTCGCGGCGACCAGGCCGCCGCGCGACTGCGTGAGGTACACGGTGGCGACGACGATCCCGGCGCCGACCAGACACAGGAGCTTCGCGAACATGTCGCGCTTGCGGAGCATGAACGCGATCAGGAGCGACAGCCCGCCCGCGCTGATCGTCAACGCCACCTCGTTCGGATCGTGGAGGTCGCCGCGGTAGCGCACGCGCTCCTCGACGCTGTAGGTCCCGAACAGCCCGACGTGCTCGCAGCGGTATTCGAGCCCCGGCTCGGCACCGGGGCCCATGCACGCCTCCAGGTTGTCGCACGTCCGGCCATCCGGGTTGCCGTAGATCTCGCCGATGCCCTCCTCCCCGCCGATGCACTGCATCTCGCCGATCCCCTGATGGAAGCACACCAGCGTGATGAACATCGACGCCGCGACCACGGCGCCCGCGACCCACTGGAGCGTGCGGAACCGCTGAACGCTGTGCGCGATCGTGCCGTAGATCGAGAAGATGATGATGTTGTCGACGATGCGCGTGATGAGGTTCTCCGGCGCAACGGCCGCGGTGCAGATCAGGGTCCAGAGGAGGAACAGGAGCACCCACCGCAGGCCGGGCGTCGGGTTCGGATCGACGCGCCGCAGCCGGACGTCGATCAACCACCCGAGCATCGCGAACACCGTGAACAGGTGCAGGAACGGCACGCGCTGGAGCAACGGGATGAACTCCTGCGGCCGGACCAGCAGGAAGATGATCAACCCGGTGATGCCCGGGAGTGCGAACATGGCTCGAAGATAGCCCAGCGCCGCCGGATCGCACCGACCAACCGTCGCTTGACGGCGATCGCCCAGCCGAGGGGCATGTGTGCGCTGGTCAGGCCGCGGTCGTCGAGCCTCCGGCGGCCGGCCGGCCGGAACGCCGGGTCACCGCCATGCCCCCTTGCCCCGCCAGGGCGTATCGTCGTCATCGAGATCATCGAGCTTCGACCGTTGGTCGCGCGAACGGCGCAGACTTCGCGCTGACCCTCGACTATCGCGGTCGCCGCGTGCAGCTTCGCCGGCGGACGCGAGCACCTCGGCCGCGCTGACTCGGCGGCCGCTACTCGCCGGAGCCCTTGCAGCGCGACTTGGGGACCTTCTTGCTCGCGGGCGTCTGGGTGATCACGCGATGAATCGTGCCGCCGTTGCAGACGTTGGCCATCGAGAGCTCGTAGAACACGCTGCCGCTGGCCAGCGTGTGGACACCGTCGACGGTGATCGACCACTTCGTCCAGTTCTCGTCGGCGAGGCACGATCCGACGCAGTAGACGGGCACGGGCATCTGGATCTTGGTGGTGCCGCTGGTGAGCTCGACGTCGTGCACGTCGTAGCGCTTCTTGCCGGTGAACGCGGCGGTGGGCTTGTCGCCCTTGGTCGGGTTCTCGGTCTTGCTGAACTTGAGCTTGGCGACGGTCGCCAGGGCCATCAGGCTCTTGCCGGTGAGCTTGCCGGACTTCTTCTCGAGGATGGGGGCGTCGCCGTCGCCCCACTCGGCGCACTTGCCGACGGCGACGCGCGAGACGACGATCTCGTCGTCGTGCGGCATGATCGTGTAGACGAAGCCGTCGTAGCTGGTCGGCAGGATCTCGGCATGATGGATGTGACCGTCCTCGACCAGCTCGTAGAGGGCGTACTTGCCGTCCTCGGACCAGCCGACGACGGTGTCGGCTTCGCCGGCACGGATACAGGCGCCGGCGTGATGCGCTCGCAGGGCGAGGAGCGCGCTCAGGATCACGATGATGCGCAAGGTCATGGGAGGGTACACAGCGTTCAGGCTCGTAAGGAACAGGGACCTCGGACGGCGGCCATGTGTTGCGGTCGCGGGTCACCGTCAGGACGGTGGTTTGCGACACATGACGCAGTCGAACTCGATGACCCGAAGATGGTCGAGCTCGCGCGCCACCGGGAAGATCCCGGTCAGCGCGAACCCGTGCCGGTCCAGCTCGGCGAGGGCCTCGGGGAGGGTCGGCATGCCGTCGTAGGTCGGCCGGGCGGCGAGCTCGGTCTGGAGTGCCCGGATCACCTCGATGCGCCGGCCGGCGCCTCGGACTACCTGGAGATCGAAGCCCTGGGTGTCCATCTTGAGGAAGATCTTGGCGCCCGGCCGCGCGGCGAGGATCTCGTCGATGACTGCCTCGAGGCGACGCACGGGGACCTTCTCGACGCGCACGATCTGGGTGTTGTCGCGAAACCTCGCCGTACCATTCGTGGTTGGCTTGAGGAACGAGTTGAACACGCTCCCGGCGTAGATGTTCATCTCGAGGCTGCCGTCCTCGGCGCCCAGCGCGATGTTCTGCCCGCGCCAGTGCTTGTCCGACGCCCGGGCCTTGGTGAGAATCTCGAACGACGTCCGCACCGGCTCGAACGAGATGATCTTTCCGGCGTAGCCCAGCTCACGCAGCGATCCGGCGAACTCTCCCTGGTGCGCCCCCACGTCGATCACGCAGTCGATCGCGAGCTCGCGCAGGAGAACCCGGAGGTGGTAGGCGAGCGAGTCGACCGGCGGATAGCGTCCGACGTGGATCCCGACGGAACGCACCGCCTTCTGGATGACCGACTTGAGCGCCCGAGCGCGAGTTTGCTCGTCCGAAAGAGCCATGGGTAATCGAACTCCCTTTGCTACCGGCGGATCGTCGTTGCGGTCACGGGGTTGACAGCGCGGGACGACCGATACCGACGTACTCGAAGCCGGCGCGCCGCGCCTCGACGGGATCCCAGACGTTGCGGCCGTCGAACAGGATCGGGGTGCGCACGACCTGGCGCAGGCGCGCGAAGTCGGGCTGGCGCAGCTGGTGCCACTCGGTCAGCAGGAGGACCGCGTCGGCGCCCTCCGCGGCGACGAACGGATCGCTGGCGAGGCCGATCGCGTCGCCGAGCAGGGCGTGGACGTTGTCGCTCGCGATCGGATCGTAGCCGACGACGGTGGCCCCCGCGGCGGTCAGCTGCGCGATCACGTCGAGCGCCGGGGCCTCGCGGATGTCGTCGGTCTCGGGCTTGAACGCCAGGCCCCAGACCGCGATGCGCTTGCCGGCGAGCGAGCCGCCGAACCGCGCGACCACCCGCGCCGCGAACGCGCGCTTGGAGCGATCGTTGGCGTCGACGACCGCCTCGACGATGCCAAGCGGTATGTGGTTCGCCCGCCCCATGTCGCGCAGCGCGCGCAGATCCTTGGGAAAGCACGAGCCGCCGAACCCGACGCCCGGGAACAGAAACTTGGCACCGATGCGCGGATCGCTGCCGATGCCCTTGCGCACCTTCTCGATGTCGGCGCCGAGCTGGTCGGCGAGCGCGGCCAGCTCGTTCATGAACGAGATGCGCGTGGCGAGCATGGCGTTGGCGGCGTACTTGGTGAGCTCGGCCGAGCGCAGGTCCATCACCTGGACGCGATCACTCGTGCGCAGAAACCCGGTGTAGAGCCGCCGCAGGACATCGATCGTGTGGGCGTCGTCCGCGCCGATGATCACGCGCGCGGGCTTGAGGAAGTCGTTGACGGCGTCGCCCTCCTTGAGGAACTCGGGGTTCGACGCCACCGCGAACGGCTGGGTCGTGACCTTGGCGACCGTCTCGCGCACCACGTCGCCGGTCCCGACCGGGACGGTGCTCTTGGTGACGATGATGGTGTGTCCGGAGATGCCGCGGCCGACCTGGCGCGCGGCCTCGAGCAGGTAGCTGAGGTCGGCGGCCCCGTCGGGGAGCGACGGCGTGCCGACCGCCAGGAACACGACCTCGGCGTCGCGCACCGCCTCGGCGGTGTCGGTGGTGAAGACGAGCCGGCCCTGCTTCGCGTTGCGCTGGACCAGATCCGACAGGCCGGGCTCGTGGAACGGGATCTCGCCCCGGCGCAGCCGTTCGATCCGCGCCTGGTCGATGTCGACGCAGGTGACATGGTTACCGAAGTCGGAGAACCCCGCTCCTGTGACGAGGCCGACGTACCCAGAGCCGATGACAGCGAGCTTCATCGCGGCGAGGGTAACACGACCATCCGCCGCCGCTGGCCCGCGGGCAGCACTCTACGCGGTCATCCGGCCGGTGCCGCGCAGCCACTCCCAGTAGCGCGCGACCCCGAGCTCGGGAGCGGTCGTCGGGGTATAGCCGAACGCCTCCCGGGCCCGGTCGACGTTGGCGTAGGTCACCGGGACATCGCCGGGCTGGAGCGGGCGGCGCTCGATGATCGCGGACTTGCCGACCACGCGCTCGATGATCTGGACGAGCTCGCCGAGCGACACGGTCTGGGTTCCGCCCAGATTATAGATCTCGTAGCGCCCGGGCGCGATGTGCTCGATCGCCGCGACGACTCCCGAGACGATGTCGTCGATGAAGGTGTAGTCGCGCCGCGAGGTGCCATCGCCGAACACCGTGATCGACTGGCCGCGCGCGACCGCGTCGACGAACTTCGCGATCGCCATGTCGGGGCGCTGGCGCGGCCCGTAGACGGTGAAGAACCGGAGCGCGAACACGCCGATCCCGAACAGATCGCGGTACGTCGAGAGCTGCAGCTCGTTCATGCGCTTGGTCGCCGCGTACGGCGAGGCCGGCGCAAGGCACGGGTCGTCCTCGCGAAACGCGACGATCTCGGCCTCCGAGCGGATCCCGTACACCGAGCTCGACGACGCGAACACCAGGCGTTTGAGCCCGAGCGCGCGCATCCGCTCGATGATGACGCCGGTCCCCTCGATGTTCGTGCGCAGGTAGCGCAGCGGCTCGGCGAGCGACGGCCGGACTCCCGCGAGCGCGGCGAGGTGGCACACGACGTCGACGTCGGCGCCGATCGCGCGCGCCATCGCCTCGCGGTCGCAGATATCGGCGGTGATCAGCTGGAACCGGTCGGCGGGCAGCCGGGCGAGCTCGGCGGCGTTGCGGCGCTTGACCTCGGCGGGGTAGAGGTAGCCGTCGAACGCGTCGATGCCGGTGACCCGGTGGCCCGCCGCGACGAGCCGCTCGCAGGTGTGCGAGCCGATGAACCCGGCCGCGCCGGTCACGATGACGTGCACGGCTTACCTTCCTCGCCGGAGGGCGCCCGCGGGGCGGCGGTTGCGGCGTTCTCTGATCGAGCCTCCGGAGCATCGCATGGGCCTGGTCATTTTCGGTCCTGGATCGCCGCTCAGTGCGACGTGCTCAGCTTGATCGAGATGTCGTTATCGCCGGGGTTGGTCGTGGCGAAGTCGGGCTTGCCGTCGCCGTTGAAGTCGCCGGCGGCGACGCCGTAGGAGATCATGCCCTTGGAAAGGGCGGTGGGCCCGGCGTCGATCGGCGCTTCGAAGTGGCCGTCGCCGATCCCGAGCAGGATCGTGCCGGTGCCGGTCCCGAAGTTGGCGGTGACCACGTCGGGGACACCGTCGAGGTTGAAGTCCGCCACCTCGAGCGAATAAGGGCTGGTGTTCTTGCCGGTGCTGGTGGCGATCGCCTTGCGGAACGTGCCGTCGCCGCGCCCCAGGAGCACGGTGACATCGTTGCTGCCGCGGTTGGCACACACCAGGTCGAGCTTGCCGTCGAGGTTCATGTCGCGGGTGATGATGATCGTTGCGCCTTGCCCGCCCGCGGAGTACAGGACCTGAGGCTGGAACGTGCCGTCGCCGTTGCCCAGCTTCACGACGATCGGCCCGTTGACCAGGTCCGAGATCGCCACGTCCTGCTTGCCATCGCCGTTGAAGTCGCCCATCGCCACCGCGTACGGTTGCGAACTCCCCGTGCCGACCGCCGCGGTGTCGGGCGGCCCGAGGGTACCGTCGGCCCGGCCCAGGAACGTGCTCACCGATGCCGCCGACGGCAGGTGGACGGCCGGGTTGGCGGTGACCACGTCCAGGTTGCCATCTCCGTCCAGATCGCCCACGGCGAGGTTCGAGGTCTCGCCCTCGTCGATCGTGGGGTACGTCGTCTTGGCGGCCAGGGCGCCGGTGCCCTTTCCGGATCCCATCATCGTGGGGATCCCCAGGAGGATGCTGACCGAAAACCCGTGGTAGTCTGCGGTGATCACGTCGGGGATACCGTCGTGATTGAAGTCGGCGATGGCCCCACCGGTCGGGTACGCCCCGGTCACGAAGGCGGTGCTCTGGTTCGCCAGGATCTGGAACATCCCGGTGCTATCGCCCTTGTTGAGGAACACCGAGAGCGAGTTGGCCTGCTCGTTGGCCGCCACCAGATCGATGTGCCCATCGCCGTTGAGATCGCCGGCGAACATCGTGTAGGTCTTGTCACCGGACGGGTAGTGCACGGCGTCGCCGAACGACACCGTGGCGAGCTCGAAGCAGGTGTTCGAGCCCGCGACGCAGACCCCGCTGACGCAGTCGCTCCCGAGCACGCAATGCCGGCCGCCGGAGCACGCGCGGCAGGTCCCGCCGCCGCAGTCGATGTCGGTCTCCTGCTCGTCCTGCTTGCCATTGTCGCAGGGAAACGGCGTGCACTTTCCATTCACGCAGTTGCTCTCGTCGCAGTCGACGTTGACGCGGCACGAATCACCGATGTTGCACTTCCCGCAGGTGCCGCCGCAGTCGATGTCGGTCTCGTCACCGTTCCGGATCTGGTCGTTGCACAACGGGTTCAGGTAGAAGATGCACCCCGAAACCCCGACACAGGCGAGCACGGCGGCACCGAGGTGAGCGAGCACGCTCGCGTTCCATATTGACTCGCTTGGTGGTCTCGCCCTCATCATGTGCTCCTTGGTCGTGGCAAGGTCAGGCTTGCCGTCACCGTTGAAGTCACCGGGAGCAACGCCATAGGAGATCTTGCCCCCGGTGGGGTTGGCCCCTCTCAGCTCCTGGATTCGATGTATCGGCTGTGCCAGAGGTTCAGCACCATCGCGGTCCACAGCTTGTTGCTGTGATCGCGCTCCCGGCGATGGTGGGAATCGAGCAGCGCGGCGAGGGCGTCTTTGCGAAGCAGCCCCAGCTTGGTGAACCCGGTCTCGAGCAGCACCGGCCGCGCCCACTCGCCGAGCCGCCCCGCGAACAGCTCCTGGACCGGCGTGCGAAACCCCTGCTTCGGCCGGTAGATGATGTCGTGGGGCAGGACGCCCTCGATCGATTTCTTGAAGAAGTACTTCACCCAGCCGTCGCGGGACTTGAAGGGCGAGGGGACGTTGTAGACCCAGTGGGCGTAGGCCGGCTCGGTGAACGGACAGCGGGCCTCGAGCCCGAGCCGCGACGACAGGAGATCGAGCTTCGAGAGCATCAGGTTCCCGAAGTAGTTGTCCTGCATCATCGCGTAGATCATGTAGTTCATGTAATCGCGCTGGCCGTGGGCGGTAGCGTCGACCCGCCGCCGGTTGCGCGCCACGATCGTCGCCGGGAGCTCGCTCTGCGCGCGCGCCCACAGGTCGGCCGAGACTAGGTTCGTCAGCTCGCTCTGCGGCCACGCCACTTCGTAGCTCCAGAAGTACTCGCCGTCGTCGGCCGCGCGCCGCAGGATATCGGACCGGCCGGGCGAGACCAGCGGCGCCAGCGCCGCCGCGGCGCCGCGCACCGGGCGCGGTAGCTTCATGAACTTCTGCCAGCGCGCCTTGTAGCCGTCGCGGATCTCCACCATGCCGCCGTGGCCGCAGCACAGCTCGTCGTTGGCCTCGCCGGTGACCACCACCCGCACGCCCTGCTCCTTGGCCATGCGGAGCGCGTGGAACAGGAACACGCTCGACGGCTCGGACACCAGATCGTCCTGCGCCTCGATCGTCTGCGGGATGATGTTCAGGAACTCGTCGGTCGTGAGCAGCGACTCGTGGTGCTGGCTCTTGGCGTACTCGGCGACCTGGCGCGCGTAGTAGAGATCGTTGTACTTGCTGTCGCCCTCGAACTCGGCGAGGCCGACCGTGAAGGTGTGCAGCGGGCTGGCGCCCTGGCGGGACAGGAGCACCACGTTCGAGCTCGAGTCGTTGCCGCCGGAGCACAAGGCGCCGATCGGTCCGTCGACGCGGCGCCGCCGGACCGCTGCCTGGTGGAGCTCGGCGGTCCGGCTGACGTAGTACTTCTCGTCGTCTCGCTCGTCGACCGGCGCGTCGAGCAGGTCCCACCAGCGGCGCTCGGTGGCCCCGCCCTCGGGGGTGAGCTCGACGGCGGCCCCGGCCGAGACCCGGCGGATCCCCGCGAACAGCGTGCGCGGCCCGGGCGCGGTGAGGAACACCAGGTACTGGACGACCGCGATGTCGTCGTGCCCCCGGGTCACCGCCGGGTGGCGAAGCAGGGCCTTGATCTCCGAGGCGAAGATCACCCCGTCGCCCGAGGTCCAGTAGTAGAGGAAGCGGACGCCCAGCGCATCGCGCGCCAGGGTCAGCCGGCCGGAGCGGCGATCCCAGATCGCGAGCGCGAACTGGGCGTCGAGGTCATGCCAGCCCTCGGGCCCCCGCGCGGCGAATCGCTCGAGCAACGGCCCCGGGCCTTGCCCGCTGTCGGCAAACACGTGGCCGTCGCAGACCATGGCCAGGTTGCCGTCGGGTGAGACCATCACGGCGGGGCTCTGCTCGCCGGGCTGGGTGCGCAGCCAGCGGAACCCCAGCCGGGCGGATCCGTCGGGGGCACTCCAGGTCGTCGCGCCATCGGGCGCGCGGACCGCCAGCGCATCCAGCATCGCCCCGAGATCGGCCTCGGCGGACGGACGCCGAGCGTAATTTCCCGTCATTCCACAGATAGCTGACATTCAGGAAGGGCTATCGTACAACGCCTGATAGGCGCCGGCTACGGCGCGGATGCTGTGCTTCTGCTCCGCCTCGGCGAATGCCTTCGCGGCGAGCGACCGGCGGAGGCCGACGTCCTGCGCCATGCGGAGGAACGCCTGCGCCATCGGCTCGGGCGACTCGGCCGGCACGACCAGCCCGGCCACGCCGTTCTCCAGGAGCTTGGGGATCTCGTTGACCGCCGTCGCGACGATGGCACTCCCGGCGCACTTGGCCTCGAGCAGCGCGACACCATAGGGCTCGAACTTCGACGCCAGCACGAACACGTCGAGCGCTCGCAGCAACGCCGGCACGCGGACCCAGTGGCCGAGCAGGACGATCCGGTCGGTGATGCCCAGCTCGGCGGCCTGGGTCTCGATGGCGCCGCGCAGCGGCCCGTCCCCGGCCAGCACCATGCGCAGCCGCGGATCGGCGCGCGCCGCCAGCGCGAACGCGCGCAGCTGGGTCGGGTAGTCCTTCTGCTCGACGAGGCGGCCCACGCTGCCGACCAGCACGGTGTCTCGCTCGGCGCCGAGCTGCGCGCGGAGCGCGGCGATCTCGTCGGCGGAGACCGCGCGGTACGGGCCGAGGTCGATGCCGTAGCTGATCGTCCGCATCCGGCGGCGCAGCGCATCGTAGCCGAGCCCGGCCATCGGACCGGCGGCCTCGGCGGTGAACCGGCAGAACCGCTCGCCGAGCTCGTCCGACACCGCCACCACGTTGCGCATCAGCCGGCAGGCGACCTGGTTGCGCAGCGCCTGGCGGCGGCCGCGATTGACCAGCTCCTGCGGGAGGAAGCGATACTCGCGATCGGGCACCTGGCAAGCGAACGCGGAGAGCGAACCGATGGCGGACTGAACCCCGCTCAGGCGGGCGGCCAGCCCGGCGTAGAGCAGCGGGCGCGGGTTGACCGGGTGGACGACCTTGACCTTGTGGCGCCGGATGAGCGAGGCCAGCTTCCATACCCCGTCCGGCCGGAGCCCGGCCGGGAGCGGCAGGACCTCGATCGGGATCGAGCGCTCGTGCAGGCGCTCGGCCAGCTCGCTGGTCTCCTCGCCGAGCGAGCAGAAGATGGGCCGGTAGCGGGCGGGATCCAGATGGAGCGCGAGGTCGATGATTCCCTTGGTGCGGCCGGACAGGCCGAGGGTATCCATGATGTAGAGAACGGATTTGGGGGCGTTCTTCATGTTGCGATCCAATGCTCGTACCAGCCGGACAGGTTGATCAGGCACCACAGGTCGAACGAGTGATCTGCCTGGCCGTCACGGTGGCGCCTCCACAGGTCGAGGATGTAGTCGAAGTCGAAGATGCCGAGCTCGCGCAGCGGCGAGCGGCGCAGCAGATCTTCGGCCCACGGCGCCAGCTCGTCGCGTAGCCAGGCGGGGAGCGGCACCCGGAACCCCTGCTTGGTGCGCTCGACGACGTCCTCGGGGAGCCACTCGTGGGCGGCGTCCTTCAGCACCGCCTTGGTGCGGGTGCCATCCATCTTCAGGGCGGCCGGCAGCGATAATGCGTAGGTCGCCAGCTGGTGATCGAGGAACGGCGCCCGGGCCTCCAGCGAGTGCGCCATCGAGAACTTGTCGACCCGCATCAACAGGAGCTCGGGGAGACGGTTGCGCAGCTCGATGTACGACATCTGCTGGCTGAAGTCGGCGTTCGGACGCCGCTCGGCGATCTCGCGGTAGTACGCGGCGACCGTGTCGGCGGCCCGGCCGGGCATCGCGCGGCGCCCCGCCGGCGTGTACAGCCGCTCCTTCTCCCAGTCGTAGAACACGACATCGAGCCCCATGTAGAGCGGCTCGTCCTCGGCGGCCCGCCGCAGCACGTCGACTCGCCCGTCGGGCGCTCCCGCCAGCTCGGCCCCGCGCTTGACCGCCCGCCGCATCACCTGCGGCATTCGCTTGAGCAGCGACCACCGGCCGGTGAAGGTCTCGTACAGCTTCGGGAAGTCGGGGTAGCCGCAGAACACCTCGTCGCTGCCTTCGCCGACCAGCACGACCTTGATCCCGGCCTGGTGCGCCGCGCGCGACACGAAGTGCATCGGCAGGCAGGCCGGATCGCCGAGCGGCTCGTCCTGGTGCTGGACCATCTGCGGCACGTAGTCGAGCGCCTCTTTGGCGGTGACCTGGACCTCGGTGTGGCGGCAGCCGAACATCGACGCGACCTGCCGGGCGTACGGCACGTCGTGGAAGTTCTCGGCCGGCCCGAACCCGGTGAACTCGACGGTGAACGTCTGGAGCGGGGTCGACACCAGCCGGCTCATCAGCGCGACGTTGGTCGACGAATCCACCCCGCCGGACAGGAAGGCGCCGACCGGGACGTCGGCCATCAGGCGCTTCTTCACCGCCTGCTTCACCAGATCGCGGACGTGCTCGACCGCCTCGCCCCGGTTGGCCGGCGCCGCCCACGCCGGGCCGTCGAGCGGTGACCAGTAGCGCTCGATCGTGATCGAGCCGTGCTGATCGCAGACCAGGGTATGCCCGGCGGGTAGCTTGCGGATGCCCTCGAACATCGTCCTGGGCTCGGGGACGTTCGAGAACGTGAGGTACTCGTTGAGCGCGACCAGATCGAGCCGGCGCGCGACGTCGGGGTGGTCGAGGAGCGCCCGGATCTCGGAGGCGAACAGCAGCCGGCCGGCGGCGACCACGTAGTAGACCGGCTTCTTGCCCATGCGATCGCGCGCCAGCACGAGCCGCCGGCGGGAGGCGTCCCACAGGCCGAACGCGAACATGCCGTCGATGGCGTTCACGACGCCCACCTGCCGCTCCTCGTAGAGGTGGATGATCACCTCGGTATCGGCGCGCGAGCGAAACTGGTGGCGATCGTCCAGCCGCAGCGTCTTGCGCAGCTCGGCATGGTTGTAGATCTCGCCGTTGAAGACGATCCAGACCGCGCCGTCCTCGTTGGACATCGGCTGATGCCCCGCGGCGCTGACATCGACGATGGCGAGCCGCCGATGGCCCAGGACCACGCGCCCATCGTCGCTCTGCCACAGGCCGCCGTCGTCGGGGCCGCGGTGGGCGATCGTATCGCGCATGTGGAGCACGCGCACTCGGTCACGCTCGGCCACATCGGGACCGGCGGCACCTCCGAAGTTAAACGAACCGACGATGCCGCACATCCACGCTGCCCAGCACGCTATCACGGATTCGGCGAGAGCACGCGCGCGTACAGCTCGAGATATTCGCGCTGCATCCGCTCGGCCGAGAACCGCGTGACGGCGGCCGACCGGGCGCGCGCCCCGCACGCGCGGGTCCAGGCGGGATCGCCGTGCAGCTTGGCCACCCGGTCGCGCAGCGCCGCCTCGTCGCCCGCGGGGACCAGGAACCCGGTCTGCCCCTCGTCGAGCACGTTGGGGATGCCGCCGACGCTCGTCGAGACGACCGGCAGGCTCGTGGCCATGGCCTCGAGCACCACCAGCGGCAGCCCCTCGGTATCCGACGACATCACGAACACGTCCAGCGCATTCAGGACCTCGGGCACGTCGCGCCGCACGCCCAGGAGGTGGACGGAGCCGGCGACCCCGAGCGTGCCGGTCAGCTCCGTCAAGGCGGGCAGGAGCGGGCCATCACCGGCGATGACCAGGCGCACCTGGGCGCCCAGGAGCGGCGCCATCGCCCGCACCAGCAACGCCTGGTTCTTCTCCACCGCGATCCGCCCCACGGTCCCGATGACCCACGCGTCCGCGGCGATGCCCAGCTCGCGCCGCACGCCGTCGCGGGCGGCCGGATCGGGGTGGAACCGGCCCAGCTCGATGCCGTTCGGGATCACCCGCAGCTTGCGCTCGTCGACCTCACGCCGCTTGCGCGCGAACGCGGCGGTCTCATCGGACACCGCGACGAAGGCGTGGACGCACCGCCCGGCGAGGTTACCGGCCACGAGGCGGGTCCCGCCCCGGGGATTGTTGCCGTGCTTGGTATGGACGACCGCCGCGCCCGCGAGCCGGCCCGCCGGCGCGCCGTAGATCAGCGCCATCCGGTTGTGGGTATGCACCAGCTGGACCCCGTGCTGCCTCATCCAGCGCGCGAGCCGCAGGATCAGGATCGGATCGACGCCGGGCTTGGGCCGCGCCACCCGCTCGACCGCGGCCCCGGCGGCGCGGAACTCGGCGGCCAGGGGGCCGTCGGGCGGCGGCGCCAGCGACAGCGCCGTGACCCGGTGGCCGGCGCGCAGCTGCGACACCGCCAGGTCGAACGCTACCCGCTCCTGTCCGCCCATGCCGAACGAGGACAGGAGATGAACGACGTGCGCCGTCATGGCGCCGTCATCGATTCTTCTCGGCGTCATCGGGGAGTGACGAAGCGTCGCCGGGGAGGAAGCCCTGGCCATCGGTGCCGTCGACGCGGTCGCCGCGCGTGGGCACCGGCCGGATATCCTTCGTGGTGTTGCTGTACCGGGCGATGACCCCCACGAGGAAGATGTGAATCAGCGTGGGCCCGACGCCGCCGTCCTGGTCGAACTGGTAGGCGAGGCTGTACCGCACGGTCGCCACGCTGTGCTTGGTGAGCATCGTGGTGAACCCGGCGTCCGCTTGCACCGCGTTGCCCGTGCCGGCCGAGATCCTGGCTTCGCCGAGCGGCTCGTTGTGAAGGAAGCCGGCGGAGAAGCTGAGCACGCGCGCCTTCTCCTGGTCGATCGTGAAGATCCCGCGCCCGGTGGCCTGATCGGTGAGCGAGACCGAACCGACCTGGAGGTTGGTCGCGCTGCCGTGCGTGAAATCGATGGCACCGACCACGCGCCCGGCCGTGTACCGCACGATCGCGTTGCCGGTGGGGAGGAGGGCCAGCGGGCGGTTGCCGGTGCCCATGTACAGCTGCTCGATCCCCGCCCTCGCAAAGGCGTTCCATTGCGGCGTGAAGTCGTGGTTCCAGCGGGCGAGGAGGTCGTTGGTGGTGGTCTTGTACGGCGGGAACTCGGCCTGGACCGGCCGGAGCCACGCGAGGCTCCCTCGACCCTCCAGCCCGACGTTATCGCGCCCCCACTGGTACTCGAGCGCCACCGTGCCGGTCAGCTCGGAGTTGCGATCGTGGAGATCATTCTCGGGCGCGCTCAGGGATCCGTTGAGGGTCTGCTGGACCACCAGGCGCTGACTCACCTGCCACGACCACGCCTCCACCCCCGACGCCGAGATCAGGTCGGGGTTGCCCGGCGCGCGGATCGCCGGCTTCCCCGCGTCCGCGGGCTGCTGGCTCAAGAGGAACGAGGTGCCGCCCTGCGAGGCGGAGCCACTCACCGTCATGAGGCTGAACTTGGTGAGCTCCGCGGCCGCGGCGAGGTTGGCCTGGTTGGAATACGAAATGGTTTGATCGGCGCCGGGGCTCAAGGCGGCAGAGAACGTATAGCCGGCCCGCCAGGTCAGCCGTGGTGACCCGAACTGGAGCAAGATGCCCGGGCGAAGCTCGGTCAGGAAGCTGCCGGAGGAGGAGACCGGCCGGTCGCTTGCCTGGGCGGTGGGATCGACCACGGCCTCGCTCTGGGTCGTCTGGGTGTAACCGACGTTGACCGCGCCCTCGCCCTGGACGATCAGGCCCTGTGCCCCTGCCGGCCGGCTGCCCCCGACGCCCACGACCACGCCCACGACCACGACCGCCCAACCGTGAGGGTGCTGCACGATGTCTCCCATCTATGAAGTCACGATACCAGATTGCGAGGACCAGCACAGGTCAGCGCCGGTCTTCACCATCGCCGCACGGTCACCGGCGAATCGCTTGTTCCTCGATGACAATCGACGGCATCGGCTTCGCCGTCCACCGCCGCGAGCGCGATGAGCGCGGCCGGTATCGCTAGGGCTTTGCCGGCGGGCTGGTATTCGCGGGAGCGGAGGTATCGCCGGCGGGCGAGGTGGTGGACGCACTCGCCGCGCCCTGCGCCGAGGCCATGGTCGTGGCTTGTTTCCACTCGATGACCGCGCGGTCGCTCTCCGACGGGACCTTCATCCCGCTGGCCTGCATGAAGCCGCGCTCGAGCTCGTTCCAGGCGGTGAGCTTGGCCTCCACGGTCTGCTGTTCCTGCCGGGTCGCGGCCGCGGCGGTCAGGGCGGCGCCGGTGCGCTGCTCGAGCTGCTGCTCGAAGCTCGTGAGATCGAACCCGGCCGGGGCGAGGTTATTGGTCTGTGCGACCCGCGCGCGCTCGAGCTCGAGCTTGGCCTGCGCCGCGTACACCGCATAGAACGTCGAGCTCTCGAGCCTGCGCAGCCATTCCCGGCGGGCGCGCATGAACTCGACCTTGGCCTCGGCGGTCTTGCGCGCGAGCGCCGCCGTGTCGGTCGTGGGCTGCACCTTGTCGTTCACCCGGGTCGCGACGAGCTGGCTCACGAGCACCGCCCGCTCGGCCTGGTACTCGGCCACGTCCTCCTCGACCTCGGCGTCGCGGTACGCCTCGTCGGCCTTGCCATGCTGCTGCAGCGCCAGATCGTATTGCTGCTGGGCCTGCGTCACGGCCTGCTTCGAATCGAGCGCGATCGATGCGATCCGCGTGTTGTCGAAGGTGTGCGCGAGCGGCCCGCCCGCGGGCTTCGCGCAGGCGACGAGCCAGGTACCGACCACGATCAACCAGAGCGTCTTCATGGCTTGTCTCCTACCGAGGGCATCTTCGGGAGCTCGGCGATGTTGGGCAGAAGCACGATCTCGATCCGGCGATTCTGCTGCCGTCCCGGCTCGGACTTGTTGTTGCCGACCGGGTCCCACTCCCCATACCCGGCGGCGGCGATCGTTTTAGGCTTGAGGCCCTTCTCGATCAGGAACTTCGTCACCGTCAGCGCGCGCGCCGCCGACAGATCCCAGTTGTCCTTGAACGCCACCGTCTTGACGATCGGTATGTTGTCGGTATGGCCGGCGACGAGGAACTGGCGCGTGGGGAACTGCTTGAGCACCGAGGCCACCTCCGTGAGCGCGGGCTTGCCGGCCTCTTGCAGCTCGGCGCTGCCCGACGCGAACAGCACGCTCGACGGCAGATCGACCAGCATGCGGCCCTCGCGCACCGAGACCTTGATCTTGCCGGAGCTGATCATGGCCGCGAGCTTCGACGTCAGCGTCTTCCATTCGGCCAGGCGCTGCTCGGTCAGCGACCGCTGGGCGCGCACCGCCTCCATCTCCTCGCGGCTCGCCGCGAGCTCGCCCTGCATCACCGCGCGATCCTTCTCCGCCTGCTCGCGGGTCTGCGACAGCATGCCCGACTGCTTCGCCAGCTGATCCTGCATCTTCGCGACCGCCGCGTCGCGATCCGCCTGCGCCTCCAGTCGATCGGCCTGGTACTGCGAGATCACGCCGAGCGAGCGATCATACTTCGATCGCGCAACGCAGGCAGATGCCGCGAGTACGGCTACCAGTGCGTATCGTCTTGCGTTCGTCCTCATACGCAGGAGCCTACCCGGAAGTCCCCGCCGCGTACCACTCATGGGCACGAAGCTGCCGAAAGTCCGGATGGGCTCGCCGGCATGACTGCGTATCGATGCACACCAGATTCACCCGCTCCTCGTCGAGCCCCGGCGAAATGACTGGCGATCGCCGGCACCCCGTGCGCATGGGCGCACTGATGTATCGCCGTAAGATACACTACTCAATATATCGCGCATACACGGTTACACCGACACATACATGGATATGCCGATCTGAGTGACATGCAGTCGCTCAGCATCCGGTTGTTCCAGCGAGCACTCGCACGGCAACGGTAGATAGCTGCGATCTGAAGCGCGCGAGCAACTCATGATCGCCCGTACTCACTGCCACGGCAACTTGTGCGGTGCGCGCTGGCGGGGCCACTCGTGGCTGATCACCAGGCAAAGGCGAGCACGCCGAGTGGCCGAGCGGCCGAGCGCCCGCCAGCACGTGGTCCGGACCGCGCTCGGGCGGTGACTAGCGTGCCGAGATCGGCGGGATCCGGCCGGCCCACGGGCGCGCGGCCTCGAGCTGCGCGGCGAGCTGGAACAGGGTGGCCTCGTCGCCGAACGGCGCCGTGAACTGGACCCCGATCGGCAGCCCCGCCGCGTTCCAGTACAGCGGCACGCTCATCGCGGGCACGCCGGTCTGGTTCGCGAGCTGCGTGTTGGGCGTCTTCTCGAGGGCGTTCGCCCCCATCGTCGCGAGCAGCTTGTCCAGCACGAACTTCGGCGACACCACGCGCAGCGCGGCGAACGCGGCGCGCTCGACCGGCTTGGGCGCGAGCTCGCCGATCTTGATCGGCGGGTACGCGAGCGTGCCGTTCAGGAACAGGTCGTACTGCTGGAACCACCGGCCGAGCTCGCGGCCCGCGGCCTGCACCACGTCGCGCGCGCGCTGCAGCTCGATCGCGGGCAGCTTGCGGCCGATCTGGGCGAGCAGCCAGGTCACCGGCTCGAAGTCGGCCGGCGTCGCGGCGCGGCCGACCCAGCGCGCGGTTTCCTCGATGCCGATCGCCGCCCCGACCGCGACCTGCGTGAAGTACGCCGCGACGAGCGCCTCGCGATCGACCCGCAGCGGCGTCTCCTCGAGCTCGTGGCCGAGGCTCGCGCACAGCGCGGCCGCGTCGTTGACCGCCGCCTTGACGTCGGCGTGGGTCTCGCGCCCGAACAGCGACCCGGTCGAGAACGCGATGCGCAGCTTGCGCGGCGCGCGCCGGATCTCCTCGACATACGGGCGCTCACGCGGCGGCGCTGCGTACGGCGCGCCGACATCGGGGCCCTGCGTCGCGTCGAGCATCGCCGCGCAGTCGCGCACGCTGCGCGTGAGCACGCCCTGTTGCACGTAGCCGCCCCAGCCTTCACTGACCGCCGGGCCGAGCGGGTTTCGGCCGCGCGTCGGCTTGAGCCCGAACAGGCCGCACGCCGACGCCGGGATGCGGATCGAGCCGCCGCCATCGCCGCCGTGCCCGAACGGCACCGCGCGCGACGCGACGATCGCCGCCGTGCCGCCGCTCGATCCGCCGGGCGTATGCTCGGGGTTCCACGGGTTGCGCGCCGGCCCACGTAGCTCGGACTCGGTGATGCCGAGCAGGCCGAGCTCGGGTGTGTTCGTCTTGCCGACGATCACGACCCCGGTCTGCTTCATGCGCGCGATGAGCTCGGCGTCGACCGGTGGCACGAAGTCCTTCGACATCCGGCTCGACTGCGTGAACGGCTCGCCCGCGAGCCAGCCGTCGAGATCCTTCACGACGAACGGCACGCCGCGGAACGGCCCCTCCGGCAGCGGGCCCTTCGCCGCCGTGCGCGCCTTGTCGTACATCTGGTGGATGACCGCGTTGAGCTGCGGGTTGACCTTCTCGATCGCCGCGATCGCCTGCTCGACGAGCTCGGTCGGGTGGACCTCGCCCTTGCGGACGCGTTCGGCGAGCGCGGTAGCGTCATCGTGCGATACGGGATCAGCCATGGTGGCGCCAGCCTAGCTCACGCGGTGGCCTCCGGTGGAGGGCACGCCGGGCGCATTGTGCGAGCGCCGAGCAGCGTGGCGAGGGCTCCGCCAGACCGCCGTCAGCGACGGGCCGCCTGGAGGCGTTCGGATGCAACGCCTCGCCGAGGATGTCCATGGCGTCGCGCTCGCTGCGCAGGATCTGCCCGTCGGGTGCACACACGAGGACCGCGACGCCGTGGATGCGCTGCAGCTCGTCAGGCATGGAGTGGGGCTCCTTCCGTCCGTACGGTCGTCGCGGTTCTCAATATCGCTGGTCGGGGCCGATCGTCACGAAGCCAGCGTTGGTCGCGGTGACGTACTCGGCGCCGATCCAGGCTGGCGAGCGGGCGATGCTGGAGATCCGGACCTCGTCGATGTCGCCGTGCCAGAACCGCTGGCCACCCGTCGTGGACTCCGAGTTGCGCCCGATCGCGACCGACTCGTTGTTTTGATCGATCTGAAGAGAATAGTTCTCGGTAATGTCCTGCGTGCCGTCGGTGTAGATCACCTTCCTTGTCCCATCGGAAACGATCGCGACATGATGCCACTGGTGGTCGTCGACGGCGACCGATCCCGCTTCGTTGTCGTTGATGGTGGCGTTCGTGGTACCGAAGCCAAGGTGGTTGGTGCCGTCCGCGCGTTGGAGGCGCCAGGTCGTGTCGCCCTTGGTGACAATCGCCTGGTACACGAATTCGAACGCGGTGACCCGGATCCACGCCGACACCGTGAGCGTGGTTATGAAGTCGTAGGCATTCTCACCGGCCAGCGTGACGTAATCGCTGGTGCCATTGAACCGGCGCGCACCGCCGAGCGGACTGTCCGAGATAGGCGCCGGGTTCCCGTTGATCGTCCCGGTGTGGCCCTGGCCGGTGACGTCGTTATAGTCGGCGCCGAGGTGATGGACGCTGACGTGGCTATCGGCGAACACGGCCGCGCCGCTCGCAACCGCGGTCGCGCTCGGCTTGCCGTAGTAGACGAAGAGTTGCTGCATCGCCGTGGTCATGAGCGACGGAATCCGGACCCAGACCAGCGACGTCCCACCGGAGGCGAACGTATCGAGATCGTAGAACAGCGGCGTCGTCTGGCCTGCCAGCACGAAGCGGAGGTCCGAGCCGTCGGACTTGACCGCGGAGTAGTCGATCGACTCCGGGGTCAGCTTGACGAGCACCGGGAACCCGCTGAGCGGATAGCCCGTCAGCCCCGGTGTCAGCTTGCTGGTGTCGATCGTGATCGGTCGGCGGTGGCTCCAGCTGACATCCCACCAGTCGGCGGGATGCCCATCGGGCGTACTGTCGATCGCTGCGTCGATCGGATGTCCTGACGTCTCCCCATGTGAGGTGAAGCCGCAACCAACCAGGACCAGGAAGCTCAGCGTTCGCAGATTCAGCCAACTCGACAACATCTATTGTTTCCGCAAGATAGCGAGCCACCCGCGGCGAGTAAAGCCAAACGGAAGCCGGCCGTGTCGGCCCCCACACCCATACCCGTCGAGACGCTCTGGCTCCGAGCGGGTGGCTGCTAAGGCGCAGGGACCCCCTGCGGCCCGCTGCGCACCGGGGTCAGGCGCTCAGGGGACCCAGATCGTGTCGCCGGGGAGCACGTAGATGTCCATGTCGGGCCGGGTCCCCGACGCGAGCGAGTCGTAGTCGAGCGGAATATGTTTGGGCTTTCCGGTCTTGGGGTCATTGCGCGTCAGCTTGATCTCGTTGCCCTTCGCGAACCGGGTGAGCCCCCCGGCGAGCGCCAGCGCCTCCGCGACCGTGACGTACTTGTCCGACGTGAACACACCTCCGTGCGAGACCTCGCCCTGGATCGTGAAGCGGTAGCTCCGCCACGCCTTGACGGCGATCGTGATCTCGTTGTTGCTCTGCAGCTTGATGAAGTTCTGCAGCTGGGTCTTGATCTTCGTCTTCAGCGACGTCGGCGTCTCGCCGGTGGCAACCACGTCGCCGATGAGCGGCATCGTGATCTTGCCGTCGGGCCGGATCGTCGCCTCGGTGTTGAAGCTGGTGTTCTCCCAGACGTTGATCGCGATCGTGTCGCCGACCCCGAGGACGAGCTCCCCGTGGGTCGGATCGGGCTCCGACGCATAGTCGTACTTCGGCAGGGGCGGATGGCATCCGGCGGCGAGCACCACGACGGCCACGGCGAACGCCCGGCAAATTCTTGAGTCTCGGATCACGGCTCGCATCACGCAGGCAGTTTCACCCGACCGGGCGCCTGGCGCCAGTTTGTCTCGTCGTGATCGCACCCCGACGTCTGCCTGCGTACCGAGCGCTGCCGCGCATTCTAGTTCCAGTCCGGACTCGTCGTGACGGCACCCCCGAGGGGCATGATCGAGATCCGGGCGAACTGCTCGTAGGTCGGGCCGGCGATCGCCGCCTGAAAGAACAGCGTGCGCGGATCGCATTTCCCATCGGGCTGGCATTGCGACGCGAACGTGCTCCAGTCGGTCGTCGGGGACAGCGCCGTGTACGTTCCCACCCCCGGCGCCCAGCTGTCGGGTAGCACGTGGCTGTCGGTCGTGTAGGTCTCGAGGGCGAGCCATTGCCCGGAGGCGGCGGGCAGCGGGTCTTCCTGTAGCCGGGACAGCGTGAACGTCACTGTCGTCCCCACCTGGGTCGCCGTGATCTGCGTACGGACCTTCGAGAACCGAGCCTGGGCGACATCGTCGCGCACCGGGCCCAGCGCCACCGCCCGGCGACTCGCTTCATGGACCAGGTCGCCGACCCGGGTGGCGACGTCGATCGGTCGCACCCGCGGCCGCATGTAGACGAGCGCCATCGTGACCAGGACACCGATGATCGCGACCACGACCATCAGCTCGGTCAGCGTGAAGCCCGCCTGGCGGCGCTTCATCGTCCGACTCCCAGGTTGCGAAGGTCGACCTGGAACGTGGTGTAGCGATAGATCCGCGAACCCTGGAGGGCCGGATCGGTCGCCGAGGGCAGCGACACCGACGGATGGTCACCGACCGTGTTGTTGTTCGGGATCGCCGGGTCGATCAGCTGTGGGGTCGCCGCGGTCGCGATGCCCTCGACGTCGCGCTCGGTGCGCGCGACCAGGCTGATCGAGATCTGGAGCAGGCCGCCCGACGAGACCACGGGCGAGGAAGGCCCCGTGATCGTGTCTTGCGTCCCGTCCGAGTACCACTCGCGGTCGCCGTCGAGATCGAGATCCGGCGTGTCGGTGTTGTCGATCCCATGGTCGTAGACCTGTAATGCGGTCTGGATATCGGTGAACCCGTAGGCGAGATCAGTCCAGTTATCGGCGGCGGAGCGGAGCAGCCCGCCGGTGACCAGCGATCCCTGGAGCGGGCCTATCGCCGCGCGCGCGGGATCCGGATCGATGCGGTAGGCGTGCGCGACGAACTTGTAGAGCATCGGCGTCTGGATCGTTGGCGAGGACGGCGGCGGCAGCGGCGTCGTGCAGTGGCTCGAGTCGGGGAGGCCCCACGGGGGGATCGTCTCGAACGTGATGCTTCCCCCCTTCGTGCTGACCACGCCGCCGGGGGCGATGCGCAGGATGCACGCGTCGTACGAAACGAGCATCGCGTCGTTGGGATCGATCGGGCTGGGCAGCTTGGGGTCGGCCGTCGACAGCACCACGAGATCCCCCGGCGCGAACCCCGTGGTGTCATCGACCGTGAGCGTCGGGGTCGCGGCCCAGCTCCCGACGAGGCCCGTCACCGCGGCCTGGACAGATGCGTCGGCGTAGAAGAAGGCCACCCGATCGGGGCCCGTGCTGCTGTTGGTGATCTGCACCGGCGACTGCGTGTTAGCCGGATCGCTGGCGAGCTTGAAGCCTTGGGCCATCGCATAGCCGGCCTGCCTGGCGTCGAGCTCGATCGCCCCGCGCGCCGCCGCCAGGACCTGCTGGACCCCGGCGATCTGCTGCTGCCCGCGGTAGGCGAGCGACATCCGCGAGAAGATCGCCAGGATCATCCCGACCAGCAGCGCGCTCACGACGAGCGCGACCATCAGCTCGATCAGCGTGAAGCCGCGCTCCGGCCGGCGCTTCACGGCGCCTCTTCCAGGGTGCGAACGAGCTCGAGGGCAAGGGCGTGATCGAGCGTGCCGCCGTTCGAGCCCAGCGTGCCGCCGGTCTCGGCCCACGACGTCACCACGCGGACCCGCATCAGGCTCGCCGACGCGGCGGGCAGCGGGGCGACCGTCGTCGTGACCGTGTACGGCACCCCGCCACGCCCCAGCACCGGCCGGCTCAGCGTCTGGGCCGACGCCGGGATGGTCGGGCTCCCGGTGAGCGCCTTCAGCATGTCCTTGGGGCGGATCGCGCGCAGCGCCTCGATCTCGCTGGTGCTGAACTGCTGCGCCTCCGCCGAGCGGCTCGCTCCGTCGTTGCCGCGCACGACGCTCTGGTGCAGCGCCAGGAGGCCGACGAGCCCGATCGTCGTCACGCTCAGCGTGATCAGGAGCTCGAGCAGCGTGAACCCTCGCTGGCCACGCGCCGCCGCCACGGCCACCTCGCCCTCCTCTCCCCGGCGCACGCCGCGGTGCCGACCGGCAACGAACAGACCTCCCATCACCGCCGAGTCTACCGCGAGGTTACCGGCTCCGTAACAAGCGTCCATCGGCGTCGAGCTCGACGAGCCCACCAGCACCTACATCGCCGCGCGCGGCCAGATCGGTCAGCGCCTCGCGCAAGGTCACCTGGTGGCCGTCCTTCATGTACGGCACGTCCTTCCAGCCGTCCTTCGCCGCGGCCTTGTCTTCCTGGACATGCACGATCATCTTCTCGTCGCCGTTACCCACGACGACGTAGACCGCTTGCCCCGGGCGGAGGTGCTTGGCCGCCGCGGCCATCACGTCGGCGGGCGAGACCTTGCCGACCTTGTCGACGTAGGAGCTGTAGTAGTCGAGCGGCAGCCCGAAGTAGACCAGGCCGCGGTACTGGCCGAGCGCCGCCTGCGCCGTCGCAAACCGCCCCGGCAGGCCGAGGATCGCGCCGTGCTTCTCGCGATCGAGCTCGTCAGGCTTGACCGCGAAGTCGGGCTTGCCGGCCCAGATGCCCTTGATCTCGCGATCGATCTCGAGGATCGACTGATACGTCGAGTTGCCGACCACCGGCGCGCTCGCCGTGAACGCGCCGTACGACTTCGCGTAGTTGAAGTTGCCGCGGGCGCCGTACGAGTAACCCTTGTCCTCGCGCAGGTTCATGTTGATGCGGCTCGCGAACCCACCGCCGAACACCGCGCCCATCATCGACGACGCGAAGTAATCGGGCGCCGTGCGCTTGGGGCCGAACTGCAGGTACGACACCGTCGATTGCGTGGCGCCCGGGATATCGACGAAGAAGATCCGCCCGGCCATCGTCCTGGGCGTCGCGAGCGCCGGGAGCTTGGGCGGCGCGCCCGTCCAGCCGGCGAGCCGCGGCGAATCGAAGTAGGCGCGCACCTTGGCCTCCGTGAGGTCGCCCACGACGAATAGCCGCGCCTGCTTCGGCCGGAGCCACGCGCTGGCGAACGCCTTGCAATCATCGAGCGTGAGCTGGGCGAGCGACTGCTCGGTGACCACGGCACCCAGCGGATGCTCCGCGCCATACAGCACCGCGCCGCTGACCCGCGACGCGACCGAGGCCGGGCTGCCCTTGGCCTGCTTGATGCCCTCGATCCGGCGCTTGACCAGGCGCTCGAAGTCGGACGGCCGGAACCCCGGCGAGCGAAGCGTGTCCACGAACAGCGCGAACGTCGGATCGAGGTGCTTGCTGAGGCTCGACAGCGTGATCCCGACCGAGTCGTCGCCGGCGTAGCCGCCGATGCTCGACGCGGTATCCGCGAGGCTCTCGGCGTAGGCGATCTTGTCGAGCTGCTCGGTGCCCTCGGTCAGCATCGCCATGCACACGCTCGCCAGCCCCTCCTTGCCCTTCGGATCGACGACCGCCCCGCCATCGAAGTTGAGGTCCATCGAGACCAGCGGCAGCGTGTGCTGCTCGACCAGGTAGACCTTGACGCCGCTGCGCAGGGTGAACGACTTCACCGGCGGCAGCCGGAACGGCCGCGGCGCGCCGGCCACCGGCTGATGCGCGCGAAACTCTTCTTCGGGGAACACCAGCTCCTGCGGCGAGGCGGTCTGGGTGACGTGCATGATCGGATCGGCGGGCGGCATCGGCTTCTCCGGTGTGACGGGCGTGACCTCGGCGGGCGCGGGCGCGGGCGCGGGGACCGGCTGGGGCCTGGGCGCACCGCCGCACGCCCCCAGGCCGGAGCCAACCACGGAGCCGACCAGCGATGCGACCAAAGGCCAGACGCCGGGGGTGATCGAGCTCGAACGGCGGATCGCGGGGCGCATCACCTGGCTCCCTTCGCCTGCGGGACGGTGATCACCGTGACGACGTGGTCGGGGGACAGGTACTTCGCGGCGACCGCGCGGATGTGCTCCGCGGTCGTCGTGCGATAGCGATCGAGGTCCCACGACAGCTTGTCGGGATCGCCGAGGTAGTGGTTGAAGTCCTGCAGCACCTGCGAGCGCCCGAACACCGTCTCGAGCTGCCGGATCGCGGTGGCCTCGTTGCGGGTGATCACGCGCTGGATCTCCTTGTCCGCGAGCGGCTGCTGGCCGGCGCGCGCCACCTCGTCGAGCACGATCGACTTGATCTGGTCGATCTTGGCCTCGCCGCGCAGCGTGACGGTGATCTCGAACACGCCGGAGAACGTCCGGCCGCTCTGCGCGACGCGCACGCTCTGGGCAAGCGGGTGATCGTAGACCAGCGCCTTGTAGAGCCGGCCCGGTCCTTCGCGCGACAGCGCGTCGGCCAGGATCTCGAGCTCGGCGTCGCCCTCGGCGTAGTTGGCCGGCGAGTGCCACGCGAAGATCACCTGGGGCAGCTTCGCCAGCGGATCGTCGGTCACCGTGACCTCGGTGGCCTTGACGGTCGGGGCCGGCACCGCGACCACCGCCGGCCTGGCGCTGACCGGCAGCTTGCCGAACCACTTCTCGACCAGCTGCTTGCCGGTCGCCAGGTCGAAGTCGCCGGCGACCGTCAGGGTCGCGTTCGCCGGGACATACCAGGTCTTGAAGAACCCCTTGACGTCAGGGAGCGACGCGTTGACCAGATCCTCGTGCTTGCCGATCGTCAGGTAGCGATACGGGTGGCCCTCGGGGTACAGCGCCGCGTACTCGGCGAACAGCGCCTTGCCATACGGCCGGTTGTCGTAGTTCTGGCGCCGCTCGTTGCGCACGACCTCGATCTGGTTGTCGAGGCTCTTCTTGTTCAGCAGATCGAGCAGCCAGCCCATGCGATCGCTCTCGAGCCACAGCGCGGTCTCGACCTGGTTCGACGGCACCACCTCGAAGTAGTTCGTCCGATCGGTGTTGGTCGTGCCGTTGACGCTGTCGGCGCCGATCTTCCGCAGGACCTCGAAGTGCTGGTCCTCACCGACGTGCACGCTGCCCTGGAACATCATGTGCTCGAACAGGTGCGCGAACCCGCTGCGGCCGCGGACCTCGTAGCCCGAGCCGACGTGGTACCAGACGTTGACCGCGACGAGCGGCACGGTGCTGTCGGGCGCGAGGATCACCTCGAGGCCGTTCGCCAGCTTGTACCTCGAGAACGTGAGCTTCGGATCGGCGTT